>Ga0209130_1000149_pt1 | contig 108821 bp, 105 predicted proteins | sample AraplaMF_Cvi_mLB_FD_184264 | JGI IMG/M metagenome (GOLD analysis project Ga0209130, IMG submission 184264) | Arabidopsis root microbial communities from the University of North Carolina, USA - plate scrape MF_Cvi_mLB (SPAdes) (version 2) | ecosystem: Host-associated > Plants > Roots >... | reverse complement strand
CTCAGTGCGCTTTATGCTCAACCTATTGTTAGTCGTATTTGCACTTTTCCTCGTAGCCCTCAACGGTTTCTATGTGGCGGCCGAATTCGGCATCGTCACCCTGCGCCGCACCCGCGTGCGCGCCATCGCCAAAACGCACGGCCTGCGCGGCCGCATCCTGGCCAAAGTCCACGGTGAGCTGGACGCCTACCTCTCCGCCTGCCAGCTGGGTATCACGCTGGCCTCCCTCGGCCTGGGCTGGATCGGCGAACCCGCCTTCGCCGGACTGCTGGAGCCGCTGCTCACGCTGCTCGGCATCGACTCGCCGGAAATTGTCCATGGCATTTCCTTCGTGTTCGCCTTCGTCACCATCTCCTTCCTGCACATCGTGGTGGGCGAACTGGCGCCGAAGTCGCTGGCCATCCGCCTGCCGGAAGCCGTGGCGCTGTGGACCGCCATGCCGCTGTACGCCTTCTACTGGGCCATGTACCCCGCCATCTGGCTGCTGAACCAGAGCGCCAACTGGGTGCTGCGCGTGGCCGGCCTGGGCTCTGCCGGCGGCCACGATTCGCACTATTCGACCGAAGAACTGAAGCTGATCCTGCGCACCAGCCAGCCGGGCGAGGCCTTCAACAAGGACGAGCGCAACGTGCTCGCCAACTCGCTGGACTTCTCGCAGCTGCGCGTGTCCGACCTGATGCGCCCGATTAACGAGGTGATCGCCCTGCACGCATCGCGCAGCGTGGAAGAGAACCTGCAGACGGTGGTGCGCAACCGCTTCAGCCGCTATCCCTATTTCGACGAGACCGGCAATGCCGTGCTCGGTGTGGTGCACCTGAAGGACCTGTTCTTCGCCCAGCAATCGGGCAAGCCGATCAAATCCTTCGCGCCTTTCCTGCGTCCGGTCGATACCTACTCGGCGCGCACCCTGGCGCTGGAGCTGTTCCGCCGCTTCAAGGAAGGCGCGCCGCATTTCGCGCTGATCGGCGAGAAGGGCAAGCGTCCGGTAGGCTTCCTCACGCTGGACAATCTGCTGGGCGCCATGGTCGGCGAGATCCACGACGAATTCCGTCTGAACGAAAACGACTGGCTGAAGCAGGAAGACGGCGCACTGGTCGGCAAGGCCAGCCTGCCGATCTTCTCGCTGGAACGCACGCTGGGCATCGATATCGAGAACGAGGAACTGGGCCTGGAGGAAGTCGAATCCGTGGGCGGCCTGGTGATGCTGAAGCTGGGCGACATCCCGAAACAGGGCCAGCGCGTGGAATTCAGGAACTTCGATGTGGTGGTCAAGAAGATGAACGGCCCGCGCATCCTGCTGGTCAAGGTCATCCCGCGCCAGACCGAACCGACTGCGGACGAACAAGACTGAGGAAGCCCCCCCCCGATCGTGCGCCGCGTGCCGCCGGAAACGGCGCAGCGCTTCGACCACGCCCTGCGCGCCATGCGCGACGGCGGCACGCTGCGCACCATCTGCGGCCGCCACGTCGATACGCGCATTGCGGACAGCATGATGTTGCGATAACATCACTCGCAACTCATCGCGACGAAAAGGATCGCCATGCCTACCCGTACCACCAGCAGCGCGCTGGCCTCCTGCGGCCTTTCGCTTGGCCTGCTCGCCTGCGCGCTGGCGCCTGGCGGCGCTTTCGCCGCCGCACAGTATATCCCCGTCGGATCGAACCTGCCGCGCATCGGACTGCTGAAGGAAGGCAGCCACCGCTACCTGCGCTATATCCGCGACGGCGAGGCCAATCTGCCGATCGATATCTGGCAGCGCGAAATCCGTTTCGACAAGGAGCGCATGGAGATCCGCCAGCGCTGGGACGGCGTCGGCAAGGCGCAGTCCACCAAGTGGCTGGACTCCTGGTTCGACAAGGCCAGCTTCCGTCCGCTGACGCACCAGCGCATCACGGAAAAGGACGGCAAGCGCGTGGTCGAGGGCTTCGCCTTCACGGCGGAGCGCATCACCGGCCTGCAGGACCTGGCGGAGAATACGCAGAAGGAGCTGAACGTGGCCTCGCCCGAGTCCACCTTCAACTTCGAGACCGACATCGAATTCCTGCAGGCGCTGCCGCTGGCGGAAGGCTACGAAGCGCAGATCAACTTCTACCATGCCGGCGGCTCCGCAGCGCCGGCGCGCTACACCTTCAAGGTGGCAGGCTCGCAGCAGATCGCCGGCCCCGCAGGTCCGGTCGATTGCTGGCTGGTCACCACCGATTACAACCGGCCGGGTTCCGTGTCGAAGTTCTGGTTCGCGAAAGGCACGCAGTTGATGCTGCGCCAGGAAAGCGCCATGCCGGACGGGAAGCTGCTGATCAAGACCCTGATCGACTAGCTCCGCTTAATCCAGTTTCACCAGGTCGAAGCGCACGCGATGCAGGTTGCCGCTCGGCGGCAGGTTAATGCGCGTCAGTTCGATGGATTCGCCATAGTGCCTGATGCAGCCCTTGATGAGCCCCTCGGCCAGATCGCCCAGCCCGCGCGGAGAGCTGTACAGGATGGTCAGTTCATCCGGCGCCGCGCTCTCGCAAGTCAGCGTGGGCAACTCCGCGTCCGGGTACAGCTTGCGCACCCGCACATGGATCATGTCATCGATGCGGTTGAGGAAATCGAAGGCCGTCGGCGCGGCTTCGAACAGCGAGTGGTACATGGTCGTGAAGCGCTGGAACAGGTATTCGCCGAACATATTGATCAGCGACTGCGCGCTCATGCCGCTTGCCTGCGACAGGGCCTGGATCATGTGCATCAGCTCCACATGATCGTAAGTACCGGCGCTGTTGTAGGCGCCGTGATTCGGCAGATCGGCTTCTTCAGTGATCCGCTTCCACATCTCCGGTCCCATGCGGGACTCTACCAGTTCCATGAATTCGGTAAAAACGAGGCCCTTCATGGTGTCTCCTTCTGTACACTGAACGGCGCATTTTAACCAAGGTCAGGAATCCTGGCTCCTGCTTACCGGGTTCACATTGGTCCAATTCCGCAACAGTCCCAGCGCCACCGCCAGCAGGGTCGGGCCGATGAACAAGCCTACGAAACCGAAAGCCAGTACCCCGCCCATCACGCCCAGCAGCACCAGCAGGAAAGGCAGGCTGGAACCGCGGCTGATCAGCATCGGCTTGACCACGTTGTCCACGCCGCTGATCACCACCAGGCCGTAGATCACCATGAAAATGCCCCAGCCCGTGCTGCCCTGGTTGAACAGCCAGATCGCGGCCGCGCCCCAGATCAGAGGCGGACCCACCGGCACCAGGGAAAACACGAAAGTCGCTACCGCCAGCAGGGCCACGCCCGGCACGCCGGCAATCAGGAAGCCCACGGCAGCCACTGCCGCCTGCGCCAGCGCGGTCCCCAGCAAGCCATACATCACGCCGCTCACGGTGCGGCTGACGGTCTCGCCTACTTCGGCGGCGTGCTCGCCCATGATCTTGCCCATGCCGACATTCAAGGCCGTCACAATGGCCGCGCCGTCGCGGTAGAGGAAGAAAGCCACGAAAGCGGCCAGGCTGACCTGGGCCAGGCCGCTGCCCAGCACGATGCCGCCGTTGAGAAGGAAGGTGCGGGCCGGGTCCATATAGCGCTTGGCCAGCGCCACCAGTTCCTCGCGGCTGTGCAGCAGGCGGTTCACATACGCGTCGATGGAGTCGCCCACCATTGGAATCTGCTTGATCCAGGATGGGGTTTCAATGGTGCCGGCCTCCAGCGCGGTCCGGATGGCGTGATAATAGTCGCCGGCGTTGTCGGCGATATTCCAGGTGACCAGCGCCAGCGGCAGCAGGATCACCAGCACCAGCGAGGTGGTCATCACGGCAGCGGCCAGGGTGCGGCGCTGTTTCATCCGTCCCAGCAGGCGCTGGTACAGCGGCCAGCTGGAGATTGCAATGCAGGCGGCAAACAGCATGCCGCCAAAGAAGGGCCTGAGGACGTAAAGGCAGCCGACAGTCAGGCAGACGATGGCCGCCAGGCGGGAATAAGGTTCGAAGCGTTTTTCCATAAGTACAAGCTTATCAGGAAAGACGCAGAACGCTTAGTGCGCAGCGGGGTGTTCCAGCGGATTTGCCAGGTTCAGGTCGCCACCCAGGCGCGGCTGCCAGTTGCTTGGCGTGGCCGAGGCCGCATGCGCTGCCGCGTGGCGCTCGTAGATGGCTTTCCAGCTAAGCGGTTCGGTCGGCCGTTCCTGCGCGAAGCCGGTCGCCTTTTCGATGGCGGCCGGATCGGTCACGCCGTCCAGCGTGAACTTCACCAGCAGGTCCAGCCTGGGCGACTGCAGATCGAGGATGGACGCCATCATCACCAGCGGCGTCACGGCAAACAGATGGTAGTGCAGGGCCTTGCCGGCGCGCCCCATTTCCAGCGGCAGCGAACCGTCGGCCGCCACATGCGACATCGCATCGTCAAACACCTTGCGCCCCCATTTCAGGTAGCGCGCATCGCCGGTCACGGCGCCAGTGGCCGTAACCGCCAGGCCTTCCCAGTAATAGTGGTTGTTGCGCACGCCGGTGGACGCGTCGGAATGCAGCAGCGTGACCTCGGCCAGCGCCTTCAGCCAGGTTTCGATGGCTTGCCGCTGGCCCTCGCTGGCAGCCGGCTTCAGCTTCGCGTAGCTCAGGGCCAGCCCGCTCAGCGTCCATTTGCGCTGGTAGTAAGCCTGGTTGCTGGACATTTTCCCCAGCAGCGCCTTGTCGCTGGCCCAGCTCGCCATCCAGGCCAGACCGCACTGCGCGCCAGGGAGCGCCTTGTCCGGCGCAGCCTGGTAGTCGCTGGCGGCGTGCGCGACCGCATTGAGGAAGTTGTCGATGGGCTTCACGGCAGCGATATTGCGCGCCCTGAGCACGGGATCGATGACGGAATTGTGCTTATCGACGTAGTAGCGGTTGGCTTCGATATCGATCACCGCTGGCGGCACGGGGTCGCAGGCCAGCGCCTTGCCGGCCGAAGCGAGCAAAAAGACTGCCATGCAGAACATATTCAGGTTTTTTTGCGGCATACTTGGGACAATCCAGTTAATCGTTTAACCTGAGTGTACCGTATTTGCGTTTTGCCTCCAACAAACTTGCATGGCATAAGTTAAACGATTTCCAACACCTCGCCCCATACATGAGCTCAAAACCGCCCACCATCCGCGACGTCGCAAGCGCTGCCGGCGTCTCCACTTCCACGGTTTCCAAGTATGTCAACGGCATCCAGCGCTTTTCGCCGGAGGTCGAGGCCGCACTGAAGACAGCGATTGCCAGGCTGGACTACCGCTCCAACCCGCAGGCCCAGTCCATGATTACCGGCCGCACCCAGTCCATCGGCCTGTCGGTGCTGGATATCGGCAACCCCCACTTCACGGCACTGGTCAAGGGCGCCAACCGGGTCGCCCTCGCCCACGGCTACACCCTGCTGCTGGCGGACGTGGACGAGACGCCCAGCCGCGAACGGGCCCTGCTGGAGGCCCTCAGCCGCCGCGTGGACGGCCTGCTGGTGTACTCGCGCCTGCCGGAAGAGGACATGGAATGGATGATCCGGCTCGGCAAGCCGCTGGTGTTCTTCGGCCGCCTGGAACGCACCCGCCTACCCTGCGTCAGCGGCGACGACCGGCGCGGCGCCTACATGCTGGCGCAGCACCTGGTGGCGACCGGGCACAGGAACATCGCCTACCTGGGCTTCTCCAAGTCGAACCGCGACCGCGAGCGCCTGGGCGGCATCCAGGACTGCCTGGCCTCGCACAATATGCCGCTGACCATCCACGACTGCGCCGCCCCGACCGCAGCCGCCAGCGAACTCATCAGCTCCCTGATCATGCTGTCCCCGCGGCCGCCGGACGCCATCGCCTGCTACAACGACCTGATGGCGCTGGGCCTGATGTCCGGCGCCCAGAAACTCGGCTTCCGCGTGCCGGAGGACGTGTCCATCGCCGGCTTCGACAACATTCCTTTCGGCCGCTACGCCACGCCGGCGCTGACCAGCATCGACCAGCAAAGCGAGCAGATGGGCGAAGCCGGGATGCACAAGCTGCTGGCCGCCATCGGCGGCGATACCCATTGCGACGTCACCACGCTGGCGCCGCAGCTGGTGGCCCGCGCATCGGTGCGAAAAGCGCCTAGTTAAACGATTACCTCAATCTGAGAAAAATAGCGTTTTGCACTGCACAAAGCATGGCTTCAGAAGCAATTTAGTCGGCTAAAGGCAACAGTGGAAAGGTAAATTTAGATAAACGTTTAACTTCATCAGAAGTTTCATGTAACATGAAATCGTGAAAGCAAAACCATTTCATTGAGGCAAGAAAGAAACCTGGAGCAAGAAACAAATACACATGTAGGACACACGTAGAAAAGAGGGGACGGCAGTGCTTAACAATAAACAACACAAACGCATTAACAGCCACTTGAAACCAATGGCAGCGCTGGTCGCGCTGGCCTTGCTCGGCGGCAGTGGCCTGGCAGTAGCGCAGGAAGACAGCAACAAGAGCGGTCAGCTCGAAACGGTGGTGGTTACCGCCAACAAACGGGTTGAAAAGCTCGAATCCGTACCGATGGCCATCTCGGTACTGAGCGAGGCGGAAATTTCCCGCAACAATATCCGCGAAATCGAGGACGTGATTGCGCTGACGCCGTCGCTGACCATGTCGGCCGGCACGACCGCAGCCAACAACGCGCTGTTCATGCGCGGTATTGGCACCGTCTCGGTCGGCATCGGCGTCGAGTCCGACGTGTCGGTCATCATCGACGATATCCCGATTGCCGTGCAGTTCCAGGCCTTCCGCGACCTGGCCGACGTGTCGCGCATCGAGGTGCTGAAAGGCCCGCAGAGTACCCTGTTCGGTAAATCGGCAGTGGCCGGTGCGATCAATATCGTCACCAAACCCATCAGCGGCCCGATGGTATACCGCGGCACCAGCTACTACGCCGACGATGGCGAATGGCGCCTGGGCCTGTCGGCCGGGGGCAACGTCTCGGATACCTTCGGCATCCGCGTGGCCGGCAGCAAGACCCGCATGCCGGGCAACTTCCACAATCTGACCACCGGCAAGGACGTGAACGGCTCGTCCGGCACCACCTTCATGGCCAAGCTGTCCTGGCACCCTATTCCGGGCCTGGACGTGGACCTGCTGCCGCACTACAACGACCAGCAGAACTCGCGCGGCGTGACCGCCATCAACGGCTTCCGCATCAACGGCGCCGATGCCGACGTCTCGACCGCCTACCTGAACGGCAATCCGCTGCTGCCGGCATCGGCCGTGCTGGCCGGCATCGATCCGCATAACCCGAACAACCGCAATGTGCGCCGCGACTTCCCGACCGGCATCGACTCGCGCACCGTGGGCACCGGCCTGAAATTCTCGTACACCCTGCCCAACGATGCGGTGCTGATGTCGATCAGCTCGTATGAGCGCTACAAGGCCAATGACTACCGCGACCAGGACTTTACCGACGTGCCGACCCTGGCCCGTCCCGGCGTACCTGGCCTGAGCGTGGGCAACAATCAGTTCGGCACTTACGACATCAAGGCCAAGACCCAGGAATTCCGCCTGGTCTCGCCGGATAGCGGCAACTTCCGCTACGTGGCCGGCCTGTGGTGGGCGCGCAATGAAATCGACCGCCACTTCATCCGCGGCTTCTGCGTTGCACCCAGCGTCTGCAGCGGCTCCTCGCCGTCCAGCCCGACCAACTACTACACCGACATCTACAACGTGAACAAGGCGGTGTTCGGCCAGGCCAGCTGGGAATTCGTACCGAGCTACACCCTGCTGGCCGGCCTGCGCTACAACGAAGAGGAATCGGGCTACAACTACCAGCGCAGCTTCTACACCGACCAGCTGGACCGCTCGACCTTCAAGCCGGGCGCCGTCGGCGTCGATCAGTTCTCCAGCAGCGGCAATATGGACCACGCTGTCACCGGCAAGCTGAGTATCCAGAAGCAGATCAATGCCGACTGGATGGTGTATGCAATGACCGCCACCGGACACAAGGGCCTGGCCTACGACGTGACCAGCGGCCTGCAGGCTGCCGCAGCCTTCCCGGTTGCGCCGGAGCGCAGCGAAACGTATGAACTGGGCGCCAAGGCCAACCTGTTCAACAACCGCATGTCGCTGGCGGCCACGGTGTACAACACCGAGTTCTACGGCTACCAGCAGAACGTGTCTTTCGTGCTGCCGAACAACCCGACCATCTTCACCCAGCTGAATTCGATTCCGAAAATCCGCACCCGCGGCTTCGAACTGGATACGCACATCCAGCTGGCGCCGGGCCTGGTGGTGAACGGTTCGGTGGCCTACACCCGTCCGACCATCGAAGACTGGAAGAACGGCCCTTGCTATAACGACGCCACCAACGTCGCCATCGGCAGCACCGGTCTGGGCGAGAACGGCTCCCTGCCGGGCCGCAACCGTACCTGCTTCCCGATCACCAAGGGTTCCACCACCGGCATCCAGGACCTGACCGGCGGCGTCTTCCCGGGCACGCCGAAGCTGAAGGCGAACATCGGCGGCCAGTACGACTTCAAAATCGGCAGCATGCCATTCGGCGGCTTCATCAACGGCAATGTGCGCTATCAGAGCGATTACCAGACCAATATCGCCAACGATCCGCGCACCTTCAATAACGCGTACAGCATTACCGACCTTGGCTTCGGCGTGCGCGACAACAAGGACCGCTACAAGCTGAGCTTCCGCATCAACAACCTGTTCGACCGCTTCTACATTCCGAACGCGAACGCCAGCGGACCATCGTTCCGCAACGGCCCAACCTCGACCTCGCCGAACATCACGGTCGATAGCTGGGTACCGCCACGCGATGTGTTCCGCTACTTCAGCGTGCGCCTGGACGTGAAGTTCTAAGCGCGGCAACCATCACCAGCAAAGGCGCGTACCGCGAGGTGCGCGCCTTTCTTTTTTGGTTCATCACGGATTGGCGGGATGCCGACATCGTCTATGCAAAAGAGCAGTACTCATGCCTGCAGGTTCGCCTGATGCCCGATCCGGCGCGCCCTTTACGCTGTTCCCGTTGCAGCGCCCATGCACCGGCCGTCCACGAAACGGAGCGGCGAAATCAGCTGAGGTGCTTTCGCGCGGCGCCTGCGCTGGGGCTGCCGTCGCAGGGTGGATATAGTTACGGATGGCTGCGCAGATTCCAGCAGATTCGCTATCGCGAGCTAAGGCTTACTAAAAGGCGCAGCGCTTACTAAAAGTGCCGCCATGAACCACGCATACTGGAAATTCTCACGGCTACTATTTCCTGGAGGGCTTGAGTGTGTTTAGGTCCCTGAATCGTGTCGATTCTGACGAAATAGTTTTAGTAAGCGTGAAGTAGCAGCGCTTAGCAAAATTTAGTAAAAACGGCGAAGTCACACCCCATCATCGGGACAGCCGGTTTATCCCGTGAGTTTGCTGCCGGCGAGGGCCGAGCACGCGTTCCCGGGAAGCCGCGATGAACCTTTTTTTTGGTATGATCGCGCCCATGGGGCGAACTAAACTTTACGACCGGGACCAGTTACTGCAAGCAGCCATGGAAGTGTTCTGGCAACGTGGTTTTGCGGATACCAGCCTGCAGCAACTGGAGCGCGCCACGGGTGTCAATAAGTCCGGCCTGTATGCGGAATTCAAGGACAAGGAAGACCTCTACTTGTCCTCTCTGCGTCACTATGTGCAGCGCCGTGCTGAAGACGGCTTGCTGACGAACGAACCTCTCGGTTGGAAGAATGTGGAAGCGCTGCTGAAAGCTGGTCTGGCGTGCGAGAGTGGACCCAAAGGCTGCTTCGCCATCAATGCCATGCGCGAGCTGCAATCGTTGCCACCGGAAGCGGCTCAAATCGTCGCCGCATGGCAGGACCACATGCGGGTGCTGCTGATCAAAAACATCAATGCCGAGACTACATGCATGCCGGCAAAGCAGCTTGCCGAGATCGCGCTGACTTTCTTCTCTGGGCTGTGCATCGAAATGAACCTCTCCCCTCCACCGCAAACGGTGAACCGCATGATCAGGAATTTCATGGCAATGCTGAAGAAGCTCTGATCACGCTGCAACCGTCAGCCGCCGCCACATAAAAAAGCCAAAAAAAACTGATTGGTTCGAAAACAACTTGAAAATTGCAGCGTCCTGCGCCATTATTTGAACCAATCAGTTCAATATTTCAGCAAGGATATCGCATGGTCAACCTGAATACGGACTTTCGCGCCACTGTACCCTCCAGCCAGCCCGCCGATACCGAATCGAAAATCGAGAACCTGTATAAGTCGCTTGAGGAAGTACGCAAGCAACTGCGGGAACTGTATAAAAAGCTTGAGGCCGGAGACCTGGGGGCAAAACAGGAGATCGTCCCGCTGGAAAGCCTGCGCGAAACCATACAGCAGCAAATCATCAACCTGACGCAGCTAAAAGAGAAACGGCGCCGGCAGCATACGGAATAGAGTGCCGCTCAAGGCTGCGGCTTCGGGTCCAGCTTGCGCAGGATGCTGGCGAGCGTGCCGTCCTTTTTCATGGACTTCAGTTGTGCGTTGAAGGCGGCGATGATTTCTTCGGCGTCCGGATGGTTGCGGTTGATGCCAAAATGCAGGGGCAGGCGCAGCAACGGGTCGTCCGAGAATTTCAGCGGCGGCTGCCTGCCGTATTCGGCCTGGTTATTGCGCAGCGTGTATTCGACGATATGCTTGTCCTCCAGGACCATATCGACGCGCCCCAGGTACAGCTTGGACAGGTTCTGCGTGACGCGGTCCACCGGTTCCAGCGAATATTTGTTCCGCGTGAGGAAGCTGTCGCTGTAATCGTAATCGCGGCCCACGCCGATGCGCACACCATCCAGCGCTTCCATGCTGCTTTTCGCAGCCAGTTCCGGGCGCAGATACAGCAGGTAGAGTGAGTTCGACAGATAACTGTCGCTAAACAGGATTCTCGAGCGGCGCTGGCTGGTCGGCCAGATGGCGACGATGCCGTCGGCGCTGCCGCTATAGGTGCTGGACAGCGCGCGGCTCCACGGCACGAAGCTGACTTCGGTGGCGTACCCTGCCCGCTCCAGTGCCGTGACCACGATCTCGGTTGCCACGCCCTGGTTGGGCAATGCCGCGCCGGTATAAGGTTCCCAATGATTCGCAGACAGCCGCAACAGCGTTTTTTGCCCGGCGGCGGGAGATGCGGCGCCGGCAAACGCCAGGGCGCACAGCAGCAGGACAATTCTCATCATCGCTAATCCCTAATGCAGGCCAATCTAATGTGATGAATGCATTGTGCTGGATCCCGCCGCAAGCCGAAATAAGCGTGCTCCGTAAATCAGTATTTCTCTGCTCGCAAGAATGAAGCGACGGCGGCGTCCTAGAATGGACCTGTACAGTGCCGCTCAACAGGACATCACCATGCTACTACTTTCTCCCGGCGGATACCCCGTCTTCATCGACGTGCCGCAAGCCAGTATCGATGGCGCCGGTACCGCCATGCACTTCGAACTGCCGCTGCGCGGGCACAATTTTCCGCTGCTGCATAGGCATGAAGAGAAGCTGATTGTTGCGCTGAAAGGAAGGCTGACGCTGAAATCCGGCTCGCGCATCATCGCTGTTCCCGCACCCGGCGAGGCAATCATCCTGCCGCGCGGCACCGGCCACAGCATTCTGCAGGACGGTGCGGAACCGTCCACCGTAGGGATCGCCCTATGGCCGGGCAAAGTGGAACAGGCCTTCCGCGCGCTGGCGGAAGAAGTCGCGCAGCGCGGCTTCCACAAGCCGGCGGTGATCGCACTGCTGGCGAACCACGGTGTGGTCTGGAACGATGGAGTCCGCGGCAGCGACGCGAATCAGATACCACTACCGGCAGTCATCCCCTTCTCCGCCGCCCTGCATCAGCTGCCGCCGCGCCTGGCGGCAGCACTAGGAAAACACTGGTCCCAAGGTTGAGCTCGTGTCCGAATGCCGGATCTGACCCCAGGGTGTTTTCAGGAGAGGAGGAGCTTGAGGTCGTGGACGATGGGGGCCGGGCCCTGGCCGTGGCGCAGGAAGAGGCGGATGCGGCCTTGCTTGTCGAAGACGTAGCTGCCGGCCGTGTGGTCGATGGTGTAGTTGTCCGGCGAGGAACCAGGGACTTTCTGGTAGAAGACCTTGAATTCTTTCGCGGTCTTGGCAATCACCTCGGGCGTGCCGTACAGGCCGACAAAGCGCTTGTCGAAGGCCGGGACGTATTCGGCCAGCAGCTCTTTCGTGTCGCGCTCGGGGTCGAGCGTGGCAAACAGCACCTGCACCTGGTCCGACTGCGCACCGAGTTCCTTCATCACGCCGGACATCTCGGCCATCGTGGTCGGGCAGACGTCCGGGCAGTGCGTGAAGCCGAAGAACAGAACTACCACCTTGCCCTTGTACGACGCGAGCGTCACCGGCTTGCCGGTGTGGTCGTTCAGCGCGAAGCCCTTGGCGTAATCCAGGCCGGTCAGGTCGGTGTTGTCGAACTTGAGTGGTTTCTCGCCGCAACCCGCCAGGGCCGCAAGCATGCACAGTGCTGCGAACAGTTTTTTCATGGTGTTCAGAACTTGAAGTAGTGATCGACCAGCAGCGCCACGAACAGCAGCGACAGGTAGATGATGGACCAGGTGAAGGCCTTGCGCGCCACCAGGTCGGTGTAGTGGCGGTAGATCTGCCAGCCGTAATACAGGAACACGGCGTTCAGGCCGATCGCGCTGACCAGGTAAATCAGGCCGCTCATCTTCACCGCAAACGGCAGCAGCGTGGTGGCCGCCAGCGCGATCGAGTACAGCCAGATGTGGAAGGCGGTAAAGCCCAGGCCATGCGTCACCGGCAGCATCGGCAGGCCGGACTTGGCATAGTCGTCGCGGCGGTACATGGCCAGCGCCCAGAAGTGCGGCGGAGTCCAGACGAATATGATCAGCACCAGCAGCCAGGCTTGCATCGGTACGTCGTTGGCGACCGCCGCCCAGCCCAGCGCCGGCGGCATGGCGCCGGACAGGCCGCCGATCACGATGTTCTGTGGCGTGGCCGGCTTCAGCACCATGGTGTAAATGATGGCGTAGCCGACAAAGGTCACGAACGTCAGCCACATGGTCAGCGGATTCACCAGCTGGTGCAGGATGTACATGCCGAGGCCACCGATCACGGTGGCAAAGATCACGGTCTGCCTGACCGTGATCTCACCCATCGCCATCGGACGACGCGCAGTGCGCGCCATGCGTGCGTCGATCTCGCGCTCGGCCAGGCAGTTCACGGCAAACGCGGCGCCGGACAGCAGCCAGATGCCGATCGTGCCGGCAACGATGACGCGCCAGTCCGGCATGCCGTCGGTCGCGAGGAACATGCCGATCACTGCGCAGAACACGGCCAGCTGCGTCACGCGCGGCTTGGTCAGCGCCCAGTACTGGGCGATGCGGTTGTTCGGTTTGAGGGTGGCGGTGCGGGTCGTCATTTAGTAGGTACGTACTGGCGCAGCAAGAAACTTAGCCCGATAGTTTAACATGGTCAGCAAAAGCACCAGGGCTGCCGCTCCGGCGTTGTGGATGACCGCGATCGTCAGAGGGAAATTCAGGTAGATGGTGGCCACGCCGGTAGCAAATTGCAAAGCCAGAATGACAAGGATCCAGGTCGAGACCTTGCGCAGCCCGGTCACGCGCCAGGCGCGGAAGGCCGTGTAGCCCAGCACCAGCATGACGGCAAAGGCAAAGTTGCGGTGCACCCAATGGATGGCCGTCAGCGCAGAGAAAGGCAGATAATGGCCAGCCGCCGTCTTGCCCAGCTCACGCCACAGGTGGAAGCCGTGTTCGAAATCCATCTCCGGCACCAGCTTGCCGCCGCACAGCGGGAATTCGGTACAGGCCAGCGTGGCGTAGTTGGTGCTGACCCAGGCGCCCAGCGCGAGCTGGATCACCAGCACCAGCGCCGACAGGAAGGCCATCCAGCGGATATGCGGCAGCACCGTGATCGGCGCGCCGGACTGGCGCAGCGGCAGCAGCGCCTGGTCCTGGCGTCCGCCGAACCAGGCCAGCAGGGCCAGCAGGCCCATGCCCAGCAGCAGGTGGCCGGTCACGATGATCGGCTGCAGTTTCATGGTCACGGTCCAGGCGCCAAACGCGCCCTGCAGGCAGACGAAAAAGAACAGGAAGGTCGGGAAGCCCGGCGCTACGCTGCGCGTGAAGGCGCTGCGCTTGCGCCACTGCCACCACGACACGGCCATCATCGCCACGATCAGGATGCCGATCGACATTGCCAGGTAGCGGTGGATCATCTCGATCCAGGCCTTGGCCATGGTCACCGGACCGGTCGGCATCAGCGCCTCGGCCGCCTTGATTTCCTCGTGCGCCAGGAAGGGGTTGGCCAGGCCGTAGCAGCCGGGCCAGTCCGGGCAGCCCAGGCCGGAGTCGGTCAGGCGCGTGAAGGCGCCGAACACGATCAGGTCGAAGGTCAGGAATACGCTGACCCATACCAGCTTGCGGTATTTGCTGACGTCCTTCGAGATCCACACCATCGACAGGGGGAACAGGGCGAGGATCAGGGCGGTGACGGCCATCTGGGCCAGGGAAACGTGATGCATGCGCTTATCCGATCGCGGAAGCCTTGAGCAGCTTGACCATGTCCTTCTTCACCTTCTGCGGGTCGGCGTGCGCAGGGAAGCGCATCATCAGGTTGCCCAGCGGGTCGATCAGGTAGATGTGCTGTTCCAGCCTGGCGCCCTCTTCCACCGGCAGCCATTTGGCGACGGCGTCGGCCGGCGCGCGCAGCATATGGGTGCCGTCGTTCACGCGCAGCATCATGGTTTCCAGCGGCTGCTCGTCGGTGATCAGGAACACGCGCTCGATGCGGTCCATGTCCTTGCCCTGCATGGTGCGCAGCTGGCGCATGGCGAACAGCATGTCCTGGCATTCCTGCTGGCAGTCGGAACCGCCCACCTTGAGCATGATCCACTTGCCCTTGTAGTCTTCCAGTTTCGCCGGCGCGCCGTCCAGCTGCTTGCTGGCCATGGCCGGGATCGGGTACTGGCGCGGGTCGAGCAGCGCACCGTAGTTGTTGCGGCCTTCCGGCTTGATCACGTAGTAGGTGAAATAGGAGGCGGCAATCGGTGCGGCGCACACGGCCAGCACGGCAAACATCTTCCAGCGCCCGGTGCGCTGCTGTTGATTATTGCTGTTCACGTTTCTTAAATCCGGTGAAGACATAGAAGAGGAAGGCCATGGCTGCCAGTGCATACCACTGGAAGGCATAGCCGCGGTGTTTGTCGATGCCCAGCGACGGCGCCGGCCAGTCGCGCACCAGCGCGCTGCCGCCTGCCGCCTCGCCGCCGGCGTCGCCCGAAGACTGTTCCAGCATCACCGGCTGGAACGCCAGGCCGCTGGCGGCAGCCACGGCGGCCGCGTCGGCGTTCTGCACGATGGCGCCCGGCGCCAGCGTCACTTCGCCCAGCTGCATCACCTGGCCGGCGTTCAGGCGCGCCACGCCTTCGATCGTCACCGTGCCGGAGGGCGTGGCGACGGCGGGCAGCTTGTTGCGGTCGGCCATATCGCGCGGCAGCCAGCCGCGCGCCACCAGCACGTGCATATTGCTGCCAGCCAGCTTGAACGGCATCAGCAGGTAAAAGCCGGCGCGGCCGTTATAGGGACGGTTGTCGAGATACAGGGACCAGCTGGCGACCCACTCGCCAGTCAGCTGCAGGCGGCGGAACTCCAGCTCCGCGGCGCGCACCGGGGCGGCGGACAGCGCCAGCGGCGCGGCGGCGGCGCCGGCAGCCAGCCGGGCGGCCAGGGCTTCCTTTTCCTGCGCGCGGCCGGTCTGCCAGCGGCCGGCGGCCAGGCCGAGCGCCACAACCAGCAGCATCGCCACGAAAGGAACCAGCTTAAAGCGGAAAGTACGCATTACAATGGAAACCCTGATCCCAAATCCCGTTAAAAATCCGGTCAAATACTATGAAATACTTCGTTGCCGTCGCGTTTATCCTGATCATCGGCAGCCTGGCCAGCGCAGTGTTCTTCCTGTTGCGCGGCAAGGGCGGCGACCCGCGCATGGTGCGCGCCCTGGGCATGCGGGTCGGCTTTTCCATCCTGCTGTTCCTCATCATCCTGGTGATGTGGAAGCTGGGATATATTCATCCGACAGGCATACGCCAGTACGGCGGATAAAAAGCAAAAAGCCGCAGCACCCGCTGCGGCTTTTTTGTTGGCATGCACGGCTGTGTTCCGCCGCGCATTATACCTGTGTCTTACATCCAGTACACGACCACATACAGGCCGAGCCAGACCACGTCCACAAAGTGCCAGTACCAGGCCGCGCCTTCGAAGGCGAAGTGGTGCTCCGGCGTGAAGTGGCCCTTCATCAGACGGTACAGCACGACGGACAGCATGATCGCGCCCATGGTCACGTGGAAGCCGTGGAAGCCGGTCAGCATGAAGAAGGTCGAGCCGTAGATGCCCGAGGTCAGCTTCAGGTTCAGTTCGTGGTAAGCGTGGATGTACTCATAGGCCTGGAAGCCCATGAAGATCGCGCCCAGCAGTACGGTGGCCGCCAGCCAGAAGGCGGTCTTGCCGCGCTTGCCCGCTTGCAGGGCGTGGTGCGAGATGGTCAGCGTCAGGCCGGACAGCAGCAGCAGCGCGGTGTTGATGGTCGGGATCGGGAACGGGCCCATGGTGGTGAAGCTGTCCACGGTACCGGCCGGACCGGCGTTGCCCCAGCTTGGCGCGAAGTCAGGCCAGATCAGCTTGTGATCCAGGTCCGACAGCCAAGGCATGGTGATGGTGCGGGCATAGAACAGGGCGCCGAAGAAGGCACCGAAAAACATCACCTCGGAGAAGATGAACCAGCCCATCGACCAGCGATAGGAGACATCGATGCGCTTGCTGTACAGGCCACCCTCGGATTCGGCAATCGCGTCGCCGAACCAGAAGTACAGCACCAGCAGGGTCATGGCGATGCCGACCAGGTTGACGGCCATGCCCCAGGATGCGCTGTTGACCCATGCGGAGGCGCCGATCATGGTCACCAGCAGGGAGATACCTGCCAGCATTGGCCACTTGGACGGACCAGGCACGAAGTAGTACGGTGCCGCGGCGTTATTCGAACTCATTTTCATCTCCTAGAAACTGTATCCGTGAACTGCGAAATTTTTACTTTAATACGACAAACTTAACGACCGAAATCAGCAAGCCAATGAAGATCGCAACGCCGATCAGGGCGGCAATGATGACGTGGACGGGATTCAGCTTCTCCGCATCCTTCTCGAAATCACCCTTGCGGCGCAGGCCGAAAAACGACCAGATTACTGCCTTCATCGAATACAAAAACGATCCCGAACCCATGCTTTTCCCCTAGTTGGCGGCCGTCTTGCCATCCAGGCCGGCTGCTTCAATAAAGGTGTACGACAGGGTCACGGTGTTCACGCTCTTCGGCACCGCCGGATCGATATAGAACACCACGGGCATCTGTTTCGCCTCATTCGGCTTCAGCACCTGCTCCTTGAAGCAGAAGCACTCGACCTTCTTGAAATGCGGCGTTACTTCCATCGGCGTGTAGCTCGGGATGGCCTGGGCCTTCACCGTGCGCGGCACGCTGTTTACAACCTCGTACACCACCGTCGTCAGTTCGCCGGGATGCACCGTCACGCTATTGGTGGTGGGGCGGAAGCGCACATTGCCCTGCACATTGCTGGTCAGCTCCACCGTGATACTGCGGCTGTTATCGACCTGCGTATTCTGGGCCGGGTCAACCTGGCCCGGCTTGCCGTCGATCAGGTTGATGCCCAGGACTTCGCACAAATGCTTATACACAGGAATCAGCGCATAACCGAAGCCGAACATCATCACTGCGATGACCAGCAGCTTGCCGAGCATCTTCAGGTTGTTGCTGCGATCGCCGCTCATTTCAATGATGCCCCAGGATGTACTGCTTGCCGATCACGGAAACAAAGAACACTACGGCAATCGACAGCAGGATCAGCGCCAGGCGCAGATTGTTGTTCGGCTTCTTCGGGTCAGACATGATGCTTCCTACTTTCACCGGGGACGGCCTGCGCCGTCCCCTTGGGTAATACGGATTACTTCACGGTCGGCGGCACTTCGAAGGTGTGGAACGGCGCCGGCGACGGCACGGTCCACTCCAGGCCTTCAGCGCCATCCCATGGCTTGTCCGCAGCAGGCTTGCCGCCACGGATGGTCGGCAGCACCACCACGAACAGGAAGAACACCTGCGACAGACCGAAACCGAAGGCGCCGATGGAGGCGATCGCGTTGAAGTCCGTGAACTGCGCCGGATAGTCGGCGTAGCGGCGCGGCATACCTGCCAGGCCCAGGAAGTGCATCGGGAAGAAGGTGATGTTGAAGGTGATGATGGACAGCCAGAAGTGCGCCTTGCCCATGGTTTCGTTGTACATGTGGCCAGTCCACTTCGGCGACCAGTAGTAGAAGCCGGCGAACAGCGCGAACAGGGAGCCTGCCACCAGCACGTAGTGGAAGTGCGCCACCACGTAGTAGGTATCCTGCAGTTGGATGTCGATCGGGGTCACAGCCAGGATCAGGCCGGTGAAGCCGCCCATGGTGAACACGAAGATGAAGCCGACCGAGAACAGCATCGGGGTTTCAAAGGTCATCGAACCCTTCCACATGGTCGCGATCCAGTTGAAGACCTTCACGCCGGTCGGCACGGAGATCAGCATGGTGGCGTACATGAAGAACAGCTGCGAGGTGACCGGCATGCCGGTGGTGAACATGTGGTGCGCCCAGACGATGAACGACAGGATCGCGATGGAAGCGGTGGCATACACCATCGATGCATAGCCGAACAGCGGCTTGCGGGCGAAGGCCGGCACGATCTGCGACACGATACCGAAGGCCGGCAGAATCATGATGTACACCTCAGGGTGACCGAAGAACCAGAAGATGTGCTGGTACATGACAGGGTCACCGCCGCCGGCGGCGTTGAAGAAGGAGGTGCCGAAGTGGCGGTCGGTCAGGGTCATGGTGATCGCGCCTGCCAGAACCGGCATCACGGCGATCAGCAGGTAGGCGGTGATCAGCCAGGTCCAGCAGAACATCGGCATCTTCATCAGGGTCATGCCGGGCGCGCGCATGTTCAGGATGGTGACGATGATGTTGATCGAACCCATGATGGACGATGCGCCCATGATGTGCATGGCGAAAATACCCATGTCCATGCCGACGCCCATCTGGGTCGACAGCGGCGCGTACAGGGTCCAGCCGGCAGCGGTGGCGCCGCCAGGCACGAAGAACGACGCGGCCAGCAGGATTGCCGCAGGCGGCAGCAGCCAGAACGAGAAGTTGTTCATGCGGGCGAAAGCCATGTCGGAGGCGCCGATCTGCAGCGGGATCATCCAGTTGGCGAAGCCCACGAAGGCCGGCATGATGGCGCCGAACACCATCACCAGGCCGTGCATGGTGGTCAGCTGGTTGAAGAACTCGGGCTGGAAGAACTGCAGGCCCGGTTTGAACAGCTCGGTACGGATCATCAGCGCCAGCACGCCGCCGGACAGCAGCATGATGAACGAGAACCACATGTACAGGGTACCGATGTCCTTGTGGTTGGTCGCGAACAGCCAGCGGCGCAAGCCTTCCGGATGATCGTGGGCGTGATCGTGGTCGCCGTGGGCGTGATCGTGTGCGTGATCGAGAGTCGTCGTGCTCATGTAAAGCTCCTAATTACTTACGCGCAGCCACAACTTCGGCTGGTTGAACGATGTTTTCCGCTGGCTTGTTCGACCAGGAGTTGCGGGTGAAGGTGATCACAGCCGCAATGTCGGTATCCGACAGCTGTTTCCATGCCGGCATTTCGGACGGGAACTTGCCCGACTTCTTGCCGTGCAGCAGAACGTCGATCTGGCCGGCTTTCGCGCCGTTCACGACTTCGGAACCATCCAGGGCCGCGAAGGCGCCCGGTACACCCTTGCCGTTTGCCTGGTGGCAGACCGCGCAGTTGGCGCTATACACTTTCTCGCCCTTGGTTTTCAGCTCGTCGATGGTCCAGGTCTTGTTCGGATCGTCCGCCAGGGCAGCCATTTCCTTCTTCTTGCCATCGACCCAGGCGCTGTACTCTTCAGCGGTCACGACGCGCACCACGATCGGCATGAAGGCGTGTTCCTTGCCGCACAGCTCGGCGCAGTTGCCGCGGAAGACGCCGGTGTGTTCCGACTTGAACCAGGTGTCGCGCACGAAGCCGGGGATCGCATCCTGCTTGACGCCGAAGGCCGGGATCATCCAGGCGTGGATCACGTCGTTGGCGGTGGTGACGATACGGATCTTCTTGTTGACCGGGACAACCACTTCGTTATCCACTTCGATCAGGTAGTTTTCGCCGCGTGCCTCGGTTGGCGCGACGCCGGGAGCGCCCACTTGCGAGCGCGGGGTAGCCAGGTTGGAGATGAAGGAGATGCCCTCGCCTTCGCCCTTCAGGTAGTCGTAGCCCCATTTCCACTGCATGCCGGTGGCCTTGATGGTCACGTCGGCGTTGGAGGTGTCCTTCATGGCCACCACGGTGCGGGTAGCCGGCAGCGCCATGCCGATAACGATCAGGAATGGCACCACGGTCCAGGCGATTTCGACGGCGGTCGATTCATGGAAGGTCGCGGCCTTGTGGCCGAGCGACTTGCGGTGCTTGAAGATGGAGTAGAACATCACACCGAACACGGCCACGAAGATGACCATGCAGATGATCATCATCAGAGTGTGCAGGCTGTAGATTTCAGCAGCGATGTGCGTTGCTGGCGCCTGCAGGTTCAGCTGGTTGACCATCGGACCGCCGGTGCCACCTGTGGCCGCCTGATACGTACCAGCCGCCGGCGCCGCAGGTGCGGCCCACGCCGGCATTGCGGCGGATACTGCGGCCAGCCCGAGCATCAACGATTGAAGTCGCTTCGCAAGTTTCATGTTTTCCCCAACCACCCAAAAAAATAGAAATTTTCATCACGGCGGTCCGTCCAACAAGATGCACCGCCGTGCCTAAAACAGCTAAAGGCCCCATGCCGGACCCGCTTCAAAAAAAATTTGAGCAAAGACCGTGCTGGAACCTTGACATCGCCTCAAGTGACCCAACATCACTATCGGCGCTGTTTTTTCTTGCTTTTTGCCTGCACTCGGCCGGCCGTATTTCGCTATTCCTTTTTGGCGGGGCGAATTCACTGGCAAAATTAGTCAAGGATTATAATCAGGAAGGCCATCTTTCATCAAGGACAAATCCCCTTGACATGTGGCATGGCGCCCCTGAGCTCCCTCTGCCTGCCTATTTTTTAGGCTTGCGCGGCAGGTCGAAACGGATAATCGCCTCCCCATCTTTTGTCACGCGCGGCACGGGCCGGAACGCGTGGCCGTATATCACTTCAAAAGTCAGGGCCAGCTTGCCGTCGGCGCGGCGCTGGCGTTCCAGCGCCTGCAGCAGGCGCTGGTGGGCTTGTCTTCCCAGCAAGCCCTTGCGGCGCGAGGCAAGCGGATTGCCGCCCAGGGCGCGCACGTCGGCCCACAGTTTGGCGGGCGTATCGTAGGTGACCGTTATCTTTTCCATATCCATTACCGGCGTGGCAAACCCGGCCTCCACCAGCTGGTCGCCGAAGTCGTGCATGTCCACGAACGGCAGCGTGTGCGTGGCCAGGTCGATCTCGGCAAAGGCGTGCCGCACCTCCTGCATGGTATCCGGTCCGAAGCAGGAAAACATCAGCAGGCCGTTGACGCGCAGCACGCGGCGCCACTCGGCAAAGACGCGGTCCGGCTGCGGATGCCAGTGCATGGCCAGGTTGGACCAGACCAGGTCCAGCGAGTTCGGTCCCAGCGGCAGGTCGGCCAGGTCGCCGCACAGCAGGTCGATGCCGGACTTGGCCGGCAGCAGCTTGCCGATCAGCTGATTCAGCGAAGACTTGCCGCGCGATCCCTGCGCGGCCTGCAGCATGGCGGACGAAGCGTCCAGGCCCAGGATCTGGGCGGCGGCAAAGGACTTCTGCAGCACCGGCAGGTCGGCGCCGGTGCCGCAGCCGGCGTCCAGCACGCGCTGCGGGTTCAGTTTCACGAAGCCGAGGCGCTCGTGCATGCGGGTGGCGATCTCGCGGCGCAGGAAATCGGCGCCGGCCACGCGGGACGGGTCCGCAAACAGGGTGCGCACACGATGCAGATCAATAGGAGCGCTCAGCTTGGGCGGATTGGCGGGGACTTGCATATTTATTATTGAAGCGTGATGAGATAATGCGCCAGTTTACCTGCTTGGGGAAAAACGCGATGGCCGGCCGTTTATTTGCGCTGCTGTTGCCCTGCGAATGCGTGCTGTGCGCGGCGCCGGGGCCGGCTTTGCTGTGCGCGCACTGCCGGGACGAATATTTCGGGCCGGCAGCTTTGATCGCGCGTTGTCCCGTATGCGCCAATCCGCTGCCGGCGGGGCATGCGGCGTCCGCCCGTTCTGCGCAGGTGTGCGCCCGCTGCCTGCGTACGCCGCCCTCGTACGACGCCACGCTGGCGGCCTGTTCCTACGAGTTGCCGCTCGACCGGCTGGTGCTTCAGCTAAAATTCGGGGCCAGGCTGGCGCATGGACGGCTGTTTGGCGAGTTGCTGGCTGCCGCCGCCGTGGCGCGCGGCGCGGCGCTGCCGGCCCTGCTCTGTCCCGTACCGCTGGGCGATGAACGGCTGGCGGGGCGCGGCTTCAACCAGGCGCTGGAGATGGCGCGTCCGCTAGGACGCCTGCTGGGCGTGGCGGTGGCGCCGCGGCTGGTGGCGCGTGTGCACGACACGACGGCGCAGAGCCGGCTGGCGCCGGGCACGCGGCGCGGCAATATCCGTCACGCATTCACGGTGCCGGGGCGGGCGCTGGTGGAAGGACGGCATATCGGCGTGGTCGATGATGTCATGAGCAGCGGCGGCACGCTGGAGGAGCTGGCGGCCACGCTAAAGCGTTATGGCGCGGCGCGGGTCAGCAATTTCGTCTTTGCGCGCACGCCGCCGCATTAATATTAGTATCAGGAGAATGAATTGTTTCATGTAGTGCTGGTCAACCCGGAAATTCCGCCGAATACCGGCAATGTGATCCGTTTATGCGCGAACACGGGCGCGCAGCTGCACCTGATCGAGCCGCTGGGTTTCGCGCTGGACGATGCCAGGCTGAAGCGTGCGGGGCTGGACTACCACGAATATGCGCGGATGAAGGTGCACAAGGACTGGGCAGCGTTTCTGGCCGCGGTGCAGCCGCAGCCATCGCGGCTGTTTGCGATGACCACGCACGGATCGCGTCCGTTTGCCGAGCTGGCGTTTGAGGCGGGTGACGTATTCGTTTTCGGCAGTGAAACGCGCGGGCTGGCGCCCGAATTCCGTGCAAGCTTCCCGGCCAGTCAGCGCATCCGCCTCCCCATGCAGCCCGGCAACCGCAGCCTCAACCTCTCCAACACGGTAGCCGTAGTCGTCTACGAAGCCTGGCGCCAGCACGCCTACGCCGGCGGCGCCTGACCCCACCCTGGGGTCAGATCCGACATTCGGACACGGCCTCATCCGCTCATGCGCTACATCAAGGTCATTCCGCAGCAATTGCCTACGCTGACGGAATGACCCGCCCCCTGCGCATCCAATTCCCCGGCGCCATTTACCACGTCACCTCGCGCGGCACACGCCGAGGCCCGATCTACCATGACGCCCGCGACTACCACATCTGGCAGGATCTGCTGGGCGATACCGCCGCGCGCTACAACTTCGCCATCCACGCTTTCTGCCAGATGCCGAACCACTTTCATATGCTGCTCGAAACGGTGGACGGCAATCTTTCTCACGGCATGCAGCATTTAAATAGCCGGTACGCGCAAAGGTTCAACTACCGATACCGCAGCTGCGGACCAGTCCTGCAGGGAAGATTCCATTCCGTGCTGATCGAGCACCAGTCGCAACTGCTTGAAGTGGCGCGCTACGTCGTGCTGAATCCCGTGCGCGCCCGGCTCGTGCGCTCCGAGGCCGAATGGAGGTGGAGCAGCCACGCGTACCTGATCGGGCGGCGCCCGGCGCCGCTATGGTTGACGTCCGACTGGCTGCTGGCGCAGTTCGGCCGCACCGTGCAACGGGCGCGCAGCGCCTACATCCGGTTCGTCGCGCAGGGACACGGCCGGCCCAATCCCCTCCCCACGGTGCAGGCCGGCCTGGTACTCGGCAGGACGCCGTCAGATCTCGGCCTCAGCTCGTCCGCCCCCCATCTCAAGGACACCGCCCGCAGCGCCCGCCGCATCCTCGCACACGCCCTGGCCGAATACGCCGCGCTATATCCTGACCGCAACGAAGCGATGGCGCGCGCCTACCATTCCACCGCATATTCCATGCGAGAAATCGGAAAATTTTTCGGTGTTTCAGAGAAGACCGTCAGCCGCGCCGTGCATCAATGGCAGGAGCAAGGCTGAGGTCGTGTCCGAATGTCGGATCTGACCCCAAGGTGGGGGCAAGAGTGTTGGCACTCTCAAGCAAATAGTTGTACAAATGGCAGCAAGGAGGCTGCCCGCATGTTCGATATGGAATTACCGTGGTGGGAATTCGTCGCCCGCGCAGCGATTGTCTATGCGGCGCTGCTGGCCATGGTCCGCCTCACCGGCAAACGCACCGTTGGACAATTCACGCCCTTCGACCTGCTGGTCGTGATGCTGCTCTCCGAATCCGTCTCGAATTCCCTCTCCGGCGGCGACAATTCCGTCCCCGGCGCGCTGATCCTGGCCGCCACCCTGATCGCCCTCAACGTGATCATCGCCTTCATCACCTCGCGCAGCAACAAGGCCGCCGAACTGATCGACGGCTCGCCCGTACTATTAGGCCGCGATGGACGCATCTTCGATGATGTGGTCAGAAAGTGCCGCGTCGCCCAGGGCGACGTGGAGCAGGCCATGCGCGAAGCCGACTGCCCCCTCGAAAAGATGAAATACGCCTTCCTGGAAGCGGACGGCAAGATCACCATCCTGCAAAATTAGCTGAACATGCGCACCTTGGCCAGCAGCTTGGTGGTCGAGCGGTCATGTTCGAAATCGATGGCGACCGCCTTGCCGCCATATGCCAGCACCGCCTGCCCTTCCGGGATCGCGCTCATGTCGTAGTCGCCGCCCTTGGCGTAAATCTCGGGACGCGCCTGCAGCACCACTTCCAGCGCCGTGTCCTCTTCGAACGGCACCACCAGCGCCACCGACTCCAGCGCCGCCAGCACCGCCAGCCGGTCATCGCAGGTATTCAGCGGACGGTCGTCGCCCTTGCCCAGCCGCTTCACGGACGCATCCGTGTTCGCCGCCACCACCAGCGACGCGCCCAGTTCGCGCGCCTGCGCCAGGTAGGTCACGTGCCCGCGGTGCAGGATGTCGAACACGCCATTGGTCAGCACCACCGGCTTGGGCAGGGCCGCCACCCGCGCGGCCAGCTCGGCGCGCGTACAGATTTTGTCTTCAAACTTCGGCATTGCTTATTCTTCTTCCTCTTCCTGGTCCACCTGCATGCTCAATTCGGCCGGGCCGCCGCGGCCACCGCCGCCATCCGGCCCCTTGCGGTCGCCGCTCAGTTTGATCTGCAGACGCAGCTGGTTCGCCGAGTCGGCATTGCGCAGCGCCTCTTCGTAAGCGATATAGCCCTTATTATAAAGTTCATACAGCGCCTGGTCGAAAGTGCACATGCCCAGTTCGCGCGACTTGTGCATGATCTCCTTGATGGCGTGGAAGTTCCCCTTGAAGATCATTTCGGAAATGGTCGGCGTATTCAGCAGGATCTCGATGGCCGCCTTGCGCCCCTTGCCGTCCTCGGTGCGGATCAGGCGCTGCGAAACGATGGCGCGCAGGTTCGAGGACAGGTCCATCAGCAGCTGGTTGCGCCGCTCCTCGGGGAAGAAGTTGATGATGCGGTCCATGGTCTGGTTGGCGTTGTTTGCGTGCAGCGTGCCCAGGCACAGGTGGCCCGTCTCGGCAAACGCAATCGCGTGCTCCATGGTCTCGGTGTCGCGGATCTCGCCGATCAGGATCACGTCTGGCGCCTGGCGCAGCGTGTTCTTCAGCGCATGGTGCCAGGACAGGGTATCCACCCCCACCTCGCGGTGCGTGATCAGGCAGCCCTTGTTCTTGTGGACGTATTCGACCGGGTCTTCCACCGTAATGATGTGGCCCGCCGAATTGGCGTTGCGGTAGTCGATCATGGCCGCCAGCGTGGTCGATTTGCCCGACCCCGTGCCGCCCACCACCAGCACCAGCCCGCGCTTGGTCATCACCACTTCCTTCAGCACCTCCGGCAGGTCCAGCTTCTCGAAGTTGGGGATCTCGGAGGCAATGGTACGGATCACCATGCCCACCGCCTGCTGCTGCACGAATACGTTCACGCGGAAGCGGCAGACGTCCGGCAGCGAGATGGCGAAATTGCACTCGAGCTCGCTTTCAAACTCGCGCCGCTGCTTCTCGTTCATAATCGCGTAGGCCAGCGCCCGGGTCACGTCCGGCGTCAGGCGCTGCTGGCTCAGCGGGCGCATCGATCCTTGCGACTTGATACTGGGCGGGAAATCGGCTGAAATGAACAGATCCGAGCCGCCGACCTGGTGCATGGCTTTCAGTAGCTTGTGGATATAGGCCAGGGCTTCTTCGTGCCCAAGTGTGGATGACATGCGTGCACCTCGCTAAAACGTTTGCGGACCATTATAGCCAGACCCTGACTTTCGGAGCATTGCATATGGGCATCGCCTGTGTTCAAATCACTTTATGACCCTCACCGAACTTAAATACATAGTTGCTGTTGCGCGGGCGAAACACTTTGGTCATGCGGCCGAGGCCTGTTTTGTTGCCCAGCCGACGCTGTCGGTCGCCATCAAGAAGCTCGAAGACGAGCTGGGCGTGGTCCTGTTCGAGCGCGGCGGCGCCGAGATTTCCGTTACGCCGCTGGGCGCGCAAATCGTGGCCCAGGCCGAGCGCGTGCTGGAACAGACCGCCGCCATCAAGGAGCTGGCCAAGCAGAACAAGGACCCGCTGGCCGGCCCGCTGCGCCTGGGCGTGATCTATACCATCGGCCCCTACCTGCTGCCGCCGCTGGTCAAGGCCATGATCGAGCACACGCCGCAGATGCCGCTGATCCTGCAGGAGAATTTCACCGTCAAGCTGCTGGAAATGCTGCGCCAGGGCGAGCTGGACGCGGCCATCATGGCCCTGCCGCTGCCGGAACACGGCATGTCCACCCAGGTGCTGTACGACGAGCCTTTCGTGGTGGCCATGCCGCGCAGCCATCCGTGGGCGGCGCGCGAACGCATTCCGTCCGAAGACCTGAAGCAGGAAACCATGCTCCTGCTGGGCAATGGCCACTGCTTCCGCGACCAGGTGCTGGAAGTGTGCCCGGAGATGGCGCGCTTTGCCACGCCGGGCAACGGCATGCAGCGCACCTTCGAGGGTTCGTCGCTGGAAACCATCCGCCACATGGTGGCCAGCGGCATCGGCCTGACGGTGCTGCCGCGCGCTTCGGTGCCGGACATGGAGGGCAAGGACGGCATGCTGGCCTTCCGCTACTTCGAAAACCCGCAACCGTCGCGCCGCGTGGTCATCTGCTGGCGCAAGAGTTTCACCCGCAAGGCCGCCATCGACGCGGTGGTGCAGGCCGTGGCCCAGTGCAAGCTGCCGGGAGTTACAGCGATCAACGGCCACGCGGAGTAAAATAGCGGCTGCCCGGCGGCCGCGCCGCCTTTCGCCAGGGCCTGCCCCGGCGCCGCCATACGAGAGTCCCGTGCAAGCTACTGCCCCGTCCCCAAGCCGCCTCCAACTGTATTTCCGCCTGGTCCGCCTCGACAAGCCGATCGGCACCGTCCTGCTGCTGTGGCCGACGCTGGGTGCGCTGTGGCTGGCGTCCGGCGGCGTGCCGGACCTGCAACTGCTGTGCATCTTCACCCTCGGCACCTTCCTGATGCGCTCGGCCGGCTGCGCCGTCAACGACTACGCCGACCAGGATTTCGACCGCCATGTGAAGCGCACTGCCGAGCGTCCCATCACCAGCGGCCGCGTCAGCGGCAAGGAGGCGCTGGCCATTGCCGCCGTGCTGGCCATCATTTCCTTCCTGCTGATCCTGCCGCTGAATGCGCTGGTCAAGCAGTTGTCGGTGGCGGGCGTGATCATTGCCGGCACCTATCCGTATTTCAAGCGCTTCTTTGCCATTCCGCAGGCCTACCTCGGCATTGCCTTTGGCTTCGGGATTCCAATGGCGTTTGCTGCCGTGCAAAACACGCTGCCCTTGTGGGCATGGATTCTTCTACTGGGCAACGTCTTCTGGTCGGTGGCCTACGACACCGCCTATGCCATGGTCGATCGCGACGATGACCTGAAGATCGGCATCAGGACTTCCGCCATCACCTTTGGCCGTTTCGACGTGGCAGCCATCATGCTGTGCTACGCCGGCCAGTTTGCCGTGTGGATTGCAGCCGGCAAGCATTTTGGCCTGGGCCTGCCCTTCTATCTGGGCGTTGCCGTTGCAGGGGGATGCGCCGTGTACCACTACTTCCTGATCCGCGGACGCGAGCGTGCGCCCTGCTTTGCCGCGTTCCGCCACAATAACTACCTGGGCGCAGCGGTATTTGCCGGCATCGTTCTGGACTACGCGCTGCGTTAACGTCACGTTTCAACAACGACAGGAGAGGCGATCATGGACCAGACACCCCAATCTACTCCCCGGCCAAATGGCGGCGGCATCGCCAACGGCCGTACGCATGACCATGGCGCGGAGAGCGGCGAAGCACGCGAACGGCTGATGCAGGATCTGAAGCATGCGATCCAGGATGCCGAGCAGTGGCTGCGCGGCGCGGCATCGGCGGGGACGGAAGACCTCGGCCAGGTAAAGGCCAAGTTTGAAGACACGCTGCGCACCGCCAAGAAAGACCTGCACCAGCTGGAGGACAACCTCCTGGCACGCGGCAAGATGGCAGCCCAATCCACCAATATCTATGTGCACGACAATCCGTGGAAATCGGTGGTGGTCGGCGCCGCCATCGGCATCGCCCTGGGCGTCATCATCTCGCGCCGGTAACCGGCCTTAACACCCACAACGCAAGCCGCGCTCTGCGATGCTATCCGGTCGTGGCGCGTTGTGCGGTTCTTTCATTCAGCCCTGGCGCGAGTTCCGCATCGAACAGGCGCGGCTCAGTCGGCTGCACCCAGCTGCTCGCCCAGTTCCTTGCCGCGGGCGGCGGCGGCGTGCAGCGCTTTCACGATGGCGGCTTGCACGCCGCTGTCGTCCATGCTGGTCAGGGCCGCATAGGTGGTGCCGCCTTTTGACGTTACCCGCTCGCGCAGCACCGATACCGGTTCCTTCGATTGCGCCGCCAGCTGCGCCGCGCCGGTGAAGGTGGCAATCGCCAGCTGGCTGCCCTGCTCCGCCGTCAGCCCGAGTTCCTGCGCCGCCTGCTGCATCGCCTCGATGAAGTAGAACACATAGGCCGGACCGCTGCCCGAAACGGCAGTGACCGGATCGATCTTCGCTTCGTCGTCCAGCCACACGGTGCTGCCGACCGCCTTCATGATCTGGTCCGCCGCCTCGCGCTGCGCCAGCGTCACGCCGGCCGACGCCACCATGCCCGTCACGCCCATGCCGATCAGCGCCGGCGTATTCGGCATGGTGCGCACGATGGCCGCATAGCCGCCCAGCCAGCGCGACAGGTCGGTGGCGCGGATGCCGGCCGCAATCGACAGCACCAGCGGCGTGTGCCCCTTCTGCTGCGCCGCCTGCAGCTGCGGCTGCACCTGCGCCGCCACTTCGCGCATCACCTGCGGCTTCACGGCCAGCACCACCACTTCGGCGTGCGAGACTTCCTGGTCCACCTCGGTTGCCACCGTCACCGCGTGCTCGCGCTGGAGCTTTTCCAGCGAGGCGGGATTGGGATCGACCACGTGGATGTTTGCGCCCGGCACCAGCTTGCCGGCCAGGCCGGCGATCAGTGCAGCGGCCATATTGCCGCCGCCGATGAATACGATCTTCATTGGCTTATCCTTGCTTATGCATTGTGGTAGTTGCGCGCGCCGAAGATGGCGCTGCCGACGCGCACGATGCTCGCGCCTTCCATGATGGCCGCGCGCATGTCGGCCGACATGCCCATCGACAGTGTATCGAGTTCGATGCCTGCGGCGCGCAGGCTATCGTACAGTTCGCGCAGCACGCGGAAGGCCGCGCGCTGCCTGTCGAAATCGTCTTCCGGCTCGGGAATGGACATCAGCCCGCGCAGCTTCAGGCGCGGCAGGCCTTGCACGGCGCGCGCCAGGGCCGCCACCTCGTCCGGCGGAATGCCGCTCTTGCTGGCCTCGCCGCTGGTGTTCACCTGCAGGCAGACCTGCAGCGGCGCCAGCGTTTCCGGGCGCTGTTCGTTCAGGCGCACGGCGATCTTTTCGCGTTCGATGGTGTGCACCCAGGCGAAGTTCTCGGCAATGGGCCTGGTCTTGTTGCTTTGAATTGGTCCGATGAAGTGCCATTCGAGCTGCACCTCCGGCGCGGTGGCATTGAGAGCCGCGCCGACTGCGGCCACCTTGTCCACGCCCTCCTGTACATAGTTTTCACCGAAGGCGCGCTGTCCCGCGTGCACCGCGTCCAGCACGGCTTCGGGACCGAAAGTCTTGGATACGGCCAGCAGCTGCACGCTGTCCGCGGCGCGGCCGGCTTGTGCGGCGGCGTCCGCGATTGTTTTAGTGACAACTTGCAAGTTCTCTGCGATTCTGGACATAATCAGTTCGGGTTTTCCTAGGCTCAGGGATTATAAATGGACATTTCCGAACTGCTCGCTTTCTCCGTCAAGAACAAGGCTTCCGACTTGCACCTCTCGGCCGGCCTGCCGCCGATGATTCGTGTACACGGCGACGTGCGCCGCATCAACCTGCCACCGCTCGAACATAAAGATGTCCACGGCATGATCTATGACATCATGAACGATGGCCAGCGCAAGGCATATGAAGAGATGCTGGAGTGCGACTTTTCGTTTGCCATTCCCGGCCTGGCGCGCTTCCGCGTCAATGCCTACAACCAGGAACGCGGTGCATCGGCCGTGCTGCGTACCATCCCGTCCAAGATCCTGTCGCTGGAAGAACTGAACGCGCCGAAAATCTTCGCCGAATTCGCGCTGAAGCCGCGCGGCCTGGTGCTGGTGACCGGCCCGACCGGCTCCGGCAAATCGACCACGCTGGCCGCCATGGTCAACCACCTCAACGAAAACGAGTACGGCCACATCCTGACCATCGAGGACCCGATCGAATTCGTGCACGAATCGAAGAAGTGCCTGATCAACCAGCGCGAGGTGGGGCCGCATACCCTGTCCTTCAACAACGCGCTGCGCTCGGCGCTGCGCGAAGACCCGGATGCGATCCTGGTCGGCGAGTTGCGTGACCTGGAAACCATCCGCCTGGCGCTGTCCGCCGCGGAAACCGGCCACCTGGTGTTCGGCACGCTGCACACCTCTTCCGCCGCCAAGACCATCGACCGTATCATCGACGTCTTCCCGGCCGAGGAAAAAGAGATGGTGCGCGCCATGCTGTCCGAATCGCTGCAGGCCGTGATCTCGCAAACCCTGCTGAAGACCAAGGACGGCGCCGGCCGCGTGGCGGCCCACGAAATCATGGTCGGCACGCCCGCCATCCGTAACCTGATCCGCGAAGCGAAGATCGCCCAGATGTACTCGGCGATCCAGACCGGCAGCAATGTCGGCATGCAGACGCTGGACCAGAACCTGACCGACCTCCTGCGCCGCAACGTGATTTCCGCCGCCGCCGCCCGCAGCGCCGCCAAGATTCCCGACAACTTCCCCGGCTGATCGATATGGAACGCGACCAGGCTTCAAAATTCATGTTCGACCTGCTGCGCCTGATGGTCAGCAAAAAAGGCTCGGACCTTTTCATTACCGCCGGCTTCCCGCCCGCCATCAAGATCGACGGCAAGATGACGCCCGTGTCGGCCCAGCCGCTGACGGCGGCGCATACGGCCGACCTGGCGCGTTCGATCATGAACGACAAACAGACCGCCACCTTCGAACAGTCCAAGGAAGCCAACTTCGCGATCAGCCCGGGCGACCTGGGACGCTTCCGCGTTTCCGCTTTCGTGCAGATGAGCGCCGTGGGCATGGTGCTGCGTACCATTAACTCGTCCATCCCCAAGCTGGAAGACCTCGGCCTGCCCGAAGTGCTGAAGGACGTGGTGATGACCAAGCGCGGCCTGGTGATCATGGTCGGCGCCACCGGCTCCGGCAAATCGACCACGCTGGCCGCCATGGTCGGCTACCGCAACGCCAACAGCTACGGCCATATCATCACCATCGAAGACCCGGTCGAATTCGTCCATCCGCACAACAACTGCATCGTCACGCAGCGCGAAGTGGGCGTGGATACCGAGGACTGGGAAGTGGCGCTGAAGAACACCCTGCGCCAGGCGCCGGACGTGATCCAGATCGGCGAGATCCGTGACCGCCAGACCATGGACCACGCCATCGCCTTTGCCGAAACCGGCCACCTGTGCCTGGCCACCCTGCACGCCAACTCGGCCAACCAGGCGCTGGACCGTATCATCAACTTCTTCCCCGAGGAACGCCGCCAGCAGCTGCTGATGGACCTGTCGCTGAACCTGAAGGGCATGATCTCGCAGCGCCTCATTCCGGTAAAAGATGCGAAAGGCCGTTGCGTGGCCATCGAAATCATGCTGAACTCTCCCCTGATCTCGGACCTGATCTTCAAGGGCCAGGTGCATGAGATCAAGGAACTGATGAAGAAGTCGCGCGAACTGGGCATGCAGACCTTCGACCAGTCGCTGTTCGACCTGTTCGAAGCGGACAAGATCACTTACGAAGATGCGCTGCGCAACGCGGACTCGGTCAACGACCTGCGCCTGGCCATCAAGCTGGAAGGCAAGGCCGCCAAGACGCGCGACCTGACCGCCGGCACCGAACACCTGGGAATTATCTGATGACGACTGTATTCGATTTCAAAGCCGACAACCTGGCCGGCGCACCGGTCGATCTGGCCCAGTACCGGGGCAAGGTGCTGCTGGTGGTGAACGTGGCCAGCCAGTGCGGTTTCACGCCCCAGTACAAGGGCCTGGAGCAACTGGAGCAGAAATTCGCGGCACGCGGCTTCGAAGTGCTGGGTTTCCCCTGCAACCAGTTCGGCGCGCAGGAGCCGGGCAACGCCGGGGAAATCCGCAATTTCTGCGACACCAAATATAGCGTGAGCTTTCCGCTGTTTGCCAAAATCGACGTCAACGGCGACAATGCCCACCCTTTGTACCAGCACCTGAAACAGGCAGCGCCTGGTTTGCTGGGCACGCAGGCCATCAAGTGGAACTTCACGAAATTCCTGATCCGCAAGGATGGCAGCGTCTTTGAACGCTATGCGCCAACCACCAAGCCGGAAGAACTGGCGGCGGATATTGAAAAGCTGCTGGCCGAGTAAGGTCTGTACCACGGCCCCTTGAGGGCCGGCCGACGCGGGGCGGTTTCCTCGCCGACGAACAGCGCAGGCTTTGATGATATGACGACTTTGTCGCAGCTGTTTTCCCCGCCGGCCGATCCGGCCCTGCTGACTTATGGCATTTACGATCCCTGGCTGGTGGCCTTGTCGGTCGTGGTGGCCAGCTTCTCCTCCTGGATGGGATTGCAGATGGCCGGCCAGAGCGCCCGCGCCACCAGCCCCCGCCTGCGCAGCGCCGCCCTGCTGACCGGCAGCCTGGCGCTGGGCAGCGGCGTGTGGGCCATGCACTTTATCGGCATGCTGGCCTTCAATCTGTGCACGCCCGTCTCCTACGATCCCTGGATCACGCTGTTCTCGATGCTGCCCAGCGCGGCAGCCTCGTTTGTCGCCCTGTCCCTGCTGTCGCGCCAGCATATGAGCTGGAAGCCGCTGCTGGTGGGCGGCGTGCTGGTCGGCGCCGGCATCGGCGCCATGCATTACAGCGGCATGGCGGCCATGCGCAGCGCACTGGCGCTGCGCTACGATCCGTTTATTTTCGGCCTGTCCATCGTGGTCGCCGTGGTGCTGGCCACGCTGTCGCTGTGGGTGCGCTATGGCCTGCGCGGCCTGAGCCTGAGCAAGCGCAGCGCGACGCTGATTGCCGGAGTGACCATGGGCTGCGCCATCGCCGGCATGCACTACACCGGCATGGCGGCGGCGCGCTTCGTCGGCAATGTACCGAACAATGCGTCCGCCGGCATCGCCAACGCCAACTTCCTGGCGCTGGCCATCAGCTTTACCGTGGCCATCTTCACCGGGCTGGTACTCTCCTTCAACTGGCTGATGCGCTACCGTGAGCTGTACCGCAAGCTGAGCCAGAGCGAGTCCTGGATGCGCACCATGCTGGAAACGGCGGTCGATGGCGTGATTACCATGCAGGCCGACGGCACCATCCGCGACTTCAACGCCGCCGGCGAGGCCATCTTCGGCTGGAAGCGCGAGGAAGTCATCGGCCGCAACGTGCGCCAGCTGATCGCCAATCCGCTGCAGCCGGACGCACCGCTGATGAGCAACAGCCCGGAAGCCATGGGCCTGCACAAGGATGGCGCCCACGTGCCGATCCGCACCGCCTACGGCAATGCGCTGCTGGCCGATGAACAGATTTACGTCTGCTTCGTGACCGACATCGGCCGCCAGAAGAGGATGGAGCAGCAGCTGCGCGAAAGCGAACAGCAGTTCCGCTCCCTGATCGGCAATATTCCCGGTATTTCCTACCGTAGCCTGATGCGGCCGGGCTGGCCCATGATTTACGTCAGCGATGCAGTGGAACCGCTGACCGGCTATCCGGTCGCCGACTTCCTGGGCGATCCGCCGCAGCGCTGCTTCGGTGACCTGATCCACCCGGACGATCATGGCCAGGTGGCGGAAGGCCTGCGCATCGCCATCGAAGAGAAGACGCCTTTCGTGCTCGAATACCGCCTGCTGCACCGCGACGGCAGCATCCGCTGGATGTGGGAAAACGGCAGCGCCATCGTCGATGAACGGGGCAAGGTGGTGTGGCTGGACGGCGTGATCCTGGATATCAGCGGCCGCCGCCAGATGGAGGAAGACCTGCGCCAGGCGAAGGAAAGAGCGGAGCAGGCAGCTGCCGCGCGCTCGGCCTTCCTGGCCAATATGAGCCACGAAATCCGCACGCCGATGAATTCCATCCTCGGCTTTACCGACGTGCTGCTGCAGGGCCAGCTGACGGCGGCCCAGCGCCGCCACCTGGACACGGTGCGCAACGCCGGCCGCTCCCTGCTGCGCCTGCTGAACGAAATCCTGGATACGGCCAAGCTGGATAAGGGCGCGGTGGAACTGGAGCTGCACGACTACAGCCTGCTGGCACTGGTGGATGAACTGTCCTCCACCATGGGCAGCAATGCCGCCGACAAGAGCCTGTCCCTCAGCGTGCACTACGACCCGGCCCTGCCGCCCAGCGTGCATGGCGACGAGCTGCGCGTGCGCCAGGTGTTGACCAACCTCCTGGGTAACGCTATCAAGTTCACCTCGCGCGGCAGCGTCAGCCTGACCGTCACGCGCGAGCGCCACGATGGCCGCGACCAGGTGCATATCGCCGTGCGCGACACCGGCATCGGCATTCCGGCCGACCGCCTGGACGCCATCTTCGAGCCCTTCACCCAGGCCGACGCTTCGATGAGCCGCCGCTACGGCGGCACGGGCCTGGGCACCACCATCTGCAAGCAGTTGACGGAGCTGATGGGCGGCCGTATCTGGGTGGACAGCGTGGAGGGCCAGGGCAGCACCTTCCACGTGATGCTGCCGATGGTGGTGGGCAGCAGCAATGCCGGCGGACCGGCCGGCACACCGGTAGCGCTGCCGCCGCTGCGCATCCTGGCGGCGGACGACGTGCCGCAGAATCTGGAAATGCTGCTCCTGCTGCTGTCCAAGCTCGGTCACAGCGTGACCGGCGCCAGCGACGGCGGCATTGCGCTGCACCTGGCCTCGGAAGCGCAGTTCGACGTGGTGCTGATGGATGTACAGATGCCGCGCATGGACGGGCTGGAAGCCACGCGCCAGCTGCGCGAAGCGGAGCAGCGCAGTGGACGGCGGCGCACGCCCGTGATCGCCATGACGGCCAGCGTGCTGGATCGCGACCGCGAAGCGGCGGCGGCGGCAGGCATGGACGGGTTTACCAGCAAGCCGGTGGATATCGTGGCGCTGACGTATGAACTGGCGCGCGTGCTCGGCTTCGATACCGGCGACACCTTTGCCGCGCCGGGCACTTCCGCTGCCACGGCGGCTTCCACGGCAGCGGCTACCACGGCCGCCGCTGCGGGGACTGCTGGCGCAGCAGGCGCCGTAGGTGCATCCGATATCGCGCGCGCCGCCAACGCAGGCAACGGTCGCGCCGGCGCTGCCGCCGCTGCGGCCAGCGCACCTGCCGCTCACCTGGCCTCGCCGGCACCAGCCGCAGCGGCCGCGGCCGCGAAAGCGCCCAAGGTCCTGAACGCAAAACTCGGCCTGCGCCGCTGGGCCAACCAGGCAGACGCCTACGCGCGCGCCCTCGGTGCTTTCGCCGCCGATAACGCCGCTGCCGCAGGCGACCTGTCCACCGCTACCGCCGGCAGCGGCCACGAAGCCGCCCGCCAGCGCGCCCACCAGCTGCGCGGCGTAGCCGCCAACCTGGGCCTGGAACAACTGGCCGAGACACTGGGCCGGCTGGAAGATGCGCTGCAAACCGAAGACCGGACATCCCTGCCCGCCCTGCTGGACGAAACCTCCGCCAGGCTCGCCGAAGCCCTGTCCGCCGCAGCTGCCGCCGCGGAGAACTCCGCCGCGGCCGGACGCAGCGCCGCCGCTGCCGCAGCAGCCATGCCCGCCGCCCCGCTGGACAGCGCCCTGCTGCGCGCCCTTGGCGTGAAACTCAAACAATCGATCGACAGCGGCGCCTTCGACCAGGACGCCATGACCGGCCTGACCGAAGCCCTGCGCGGCAGCGCAGCCCCGGCGCGCCTGGCCGAGCTGCAGCGCGCCATCGACGATTTCGACTTTGCCACCGCCCAGGCGCGGCTGGACACCCTGCTGGCAGAATACCTGCCGCCGAACGGAGAAGCCTCATGACCGCCCCCGCACGCCGCCAGCGCTGCATCCTGGCAGTGGACGACGAAAGTACCAACCTGCACCTGCTGCGCCAGATCCTGCAGGACCGCTACCGCATGCTGTTCGCCAAGGACGGCCCGCGCGCGCTGGAACTGGCCGCCAAGGAGCAGCCCGACCTGATCCTGCTGGACGTGATGATGCCGGACATGACCGGCATCGAAGTCTGCCAGCGCCTGAAGGCCGATCCGGCCACTACCGGCATTCCGGTCATCTTCGTCACCGCCCTCACCGGCCCGAACGAGGAAGTGGATGCCTTCGAAGCAGGCGCCGTGGATTTCATCACCAAGCCCGTGAATCCGGCCGTGGTGAAAGCGCGCGTGCAGCTGCACCTGTCCCTGGTGCGCATGGAGGAACTGCGCGCCACGCGCCTGCAGATCGTGCAGCGCCTTGGCCTTGCCGCCGAATACAAGGACAATGAAACCGGCCTGCACGTGATCCGCATGAGCCACTACACCAAGCTGCTGGCTGAAGCCTACGGCCTGGACGAGCAGGACGTGGACGATCTCTTCGTCGCCGCGCCGATGCACGATATCGGCAAGATCGGCATCCCCGACCGCATCCTGCAGAAGCCCGGCAAGCTCGATGCGGACGAATGGTCGGTAATGCAGACCCACCCCACCATCGGCGCCAGCATCATCGGCGAGCACGAAAGCGGCATGCTGCAGGTAGCGGCGGAGGTAGCGCAGTGCCACCACGAGAAGTGGGACGGCAGCGGCTATCCGCGCCGCCTGAAGGGCGAGGAAATTCCGCTGGCGGGCCGCATCGTGGCCATTGCCGACGTGTTCGATGCACTGACCTCGGTGCGTCCCTACAAGCCCGCCTGGCCGCTGGAAGAAGCCTGCGACTGGCTGCGCGGCCAGCGCGGCTTGCACTTCCAGCCGGAGCTGGTCGATCTCTTCCTGGACCGCCTGCCGGAGGTGGTGGACATCATGCAACGTTGGGCTGAGCGCTAAATTATGTTATCGTCAACAAGAATTGCTACTCGCTAAATTCTTGTGCCCGGAAGACTGATTACAATTTGGCTGCGAATGGGTACTTATTCGCGCCTCTTCATTCCCATCTTCGTGCTGATCACGCTGGTGGTATGCGTACGCTATACGCTGATGATGGGCGCCGAGTCCCGCGACGCGCGCAGCAGCCTGCAACAGGATGCGCGCCAGACCACGGCCGCGCTGTCGGCCATGCTGGAGCCGGTTGCGGCGCGCGGCGACCGCGCCGCTGCCGCCCGCCTGCTGCAGCGCGGCCTGCTCATGAACGAGGACGTGGCCCGCGTGCAGTGGCTGGATGCAGACGGCCACGTGCTGGCCGATGCGGCCCGCGCAGCGCCGGCGCACAGCTATCCGGCCTGGCTGCCCGGGCTGGCCCATGTCGATGGATTCACACTGCAGCGCGATGCGGACGGCCGCAGCATGCTGCGCCTGGAGTTCCGCCCCGACCTGCGCCTGCAGCGCGTCTGGCTGGCACTGCGCCAGCAGGCCACCCTGTCGCTGATCAATATCGCGCTGATCTATATTTTCCTTGGCTCGCTGGTCTGGGCCAACAGCCGCATGCTGCGCCGCCTGAGCACGGCCACCTGCGCCTTCCAGGAGGGCGACCTGAACGCCCGCCTGCCCGTTGCCGGCAGCCTCGAGTCGCGCGCCATGGCGCGCACCTTCAACGAGATGGCCGAGCGCGTGCAGGACCTGGTGAATTCGCTGCAGGGGCAGAAGGAACGCATTGCCGTCACCCTGGCCTCGATCGGCGACGCCGTCGCCACCACCGGCATGAACGGCACCATCGAAAGCATGAACCCGGCCGCCGAGCGGCTCACCGGCCTGAGCGAAGCGCAGGCGCGCGGCCAGCCGCTGCAAGCCGTGTTCGAAATGGCCAACAACTTCGGTCCGCAACTGCTGCTGCGCGCCGCAAATGCGGCTTGCCGCGGCGGCCAGGTACGCAAGATGGGCGGCCAGACGTTGCGCCAATGCGACGGTGGCCTGCGCGATGTCGAATATACGGCGGCGCCGATCCGCGCGGACCGGAATGTGCGCGGCGCCGTGCTGGTGTTCCGCGACGTGAGCGAAAACCTGCACCTGATGCAGCGCATCTCGTGGCAAACGCAGCACGATGTGCTGACCGGTCTGCCGAACCGCACGGCGCTGGCAGTGCGCTTCGAACACGAAATCGCGGCCGCCCGCACCAGCGGCATGGTGCTGGCGGCGTGCCTGTTCGACCTGGACGATTTCGGCCGTGTCAACGGCCGCGGCGGCACTTCGCTGGGCGACGAGGTGCTGAAACAGGCCGCCAGCCGCCTGCACGATTTCAGCGGCCAGCGCCATTATGTGGCGCGCCTGGGCGGCGACGAGTTCGTGATGCTGCTGCCGCAGTTGCCGGACGAAGCGGCAGCGTCGCAAGTGCTGCATAGCGTGCTGACGGCGCTGCAGCGTCCTTACCAGTGCGGCGCACAGTCGGTGGAACTGAGCGCCTGCGCCGGGGTTGCAATCTATGTCGGCGGCGACATCAGTGCCGACGGCCTGCTGCGCCGCGCAGACCAGGCGCTGTACCAGGCCAAGCTGCAGGGCGCAGGCAAGGTGCACGTCTTCGATGCCACGCAGGACGAGCAGGTACGCACGCATCACAACCGCCGCGCTGAAGTGCGCGCCGCCCTGCACCGCGGCGAATTCCGCCTGTACTACCAGCCCAAGGTCGATATGCGCGCGGGAACCGTGATCGGCATGGAAGCATTGCTGCGCTGGCAGCATCCCGAGCGCGGCATCGTGCCGCCGCTGGAATTCCTGCCATATGTGGAGCACACGGATCTGATTTCGGATATCGGCGAATGGGTGCTGCGCGAAGCGCTGCGCCAGGCATCCGTGTGGCGTTCTGCGGGACATGCCTGGGCCGTCAGCGTGAACATCGCGGCGCGGCATTTCCAGCGGCCGGACTTTACGGAACGGCTGAAGGCCATCCTGTCCGAGGCGCCGGACGTGCCGCCGCAGCAGCTGGAACTGGAAGTGCTGGAATCGTCGGCGCTGCACGATGTGGAGCATGTACGCGGCATCATGCGCGACTGCCAGGCTTTGGGGATACGCTTTGCGCTGGATGATTTCGGAACCGGCTATGCGTCGATGTCCTATCTGAAGCGCTTGCCGGCGGAGACGCTGAAGATCGACCAGAGCTTCGTGCGCAATATGCTGGATGACGGCGACGACCGGCACCTGGTGTGCGCGGTGATCGGACTGGCGCAGGCCTTTGGACGGCGGGCGGTGGCCGAAGGCGTGGAGACGGTGGAGCATGGCGTGGCGCTGCTGCAGCTGGGCTGCACGCTGGCGCAGGGCTATGGCATTGCGCGGCCGATGCCGCCGGAAGCGGTTTGCGGCTGGGCGGCCGGGTATGCGGCGCCGGAGGCGTGGCGCGCGGCCGTAGCCGCCTGAGCCGGCGTCAGCACACGCCGCGCCCAGGTCTTCACCTGCCGCCTGTACTGCACCTGCTACATCTATACTTGGCGTATCTACGGCGCGATCGCGCGCTCGACCAGTTCAACCCAGTGCTCGACCGGCACTTCGGTCCCCGACTGCAAATGCGTCAGGCAGCCGATATTGGCGGACACGATCCGCCCCGCGCCGGTAGCCTGCAGATTCTCCAGCTTGCGGTCGCGCAGCTGGTACGACAATTCCGGCTGCAGCAGCGAATACGTCCCCGCCGACCCGCAGCACAGATGCGAGTCCGCGCACAGGCGCACGTCCACGCCAAGCGCGCGCAGCAGGCCCTCGACCTTGCCGCGAATCTGCTGGCCATGCTGCAGCGTGCACGGCGGATGCCAGGCTACCGGCTCGGCGTCCGCGCTGCGCGATGCGGCCAGGCGCGCGATCTCCCCGGTAAACTCCGGCAGCACCTCGCTCAGATCGCGCGTCAGCGCCGAAATGCGCGCCGCTTTCGCCGCATACACCGGATCGTGCTCCAGCAAGTGTCCATATTCCCTGACGGTCACGCCGCAGCCCGAAGCTGTCATCACAATCGCCTCGACGGCAGGCGCACCGCCCTCCCCGCTCACATACGGCCACCATGCGTCGATATTGGCGCGCATATCATCCCGCCCGCCATCCTGATCGTTCATATGGAAGCGCACCGCACCGCAGCAGCCTGCGCGCGGCGCCACGATCAGCTGCACGCCCAGCGCGTCCAGCACCCGCGCGGTGGACGCGTTGATATTCGGCGCCAGCCCCGGCTGCACGCAGCCATCGAGCACCAGCATCTTGCGCGCATGTTCGCGCTTCGGCCAGGCGCCTGCACGGCGCATCGGCGGCAGCTTGTCCTGCAGGGTCTTCGACAGCAGCGGACGCACCAGTTGTCCCGCGCGCACGGCAGGGGTGAACAGCCATTGGCGCGGCAGCGCCTCTTTCAATACGTAGCGCTTGATGCGGTCCATCAACGGGCGCTGCACGCGCTGTTCGACCACGTTGCGGCCGATATCCACCAGGCGTCCGTACTTTACGCCGGAGGGACAGGTCGATTCGCAGTTGCGGCAGGTCAGGCAGCGGTCCAGGTGCAGCTGGGTCTTTCCCGTGACCGGAGCGCCTTCCAGCACTTGCTTGATCAGGTAGATGCGGCCACGCGGGCCATCCAGTTCGTCGCCCAGCAGCTGGTAGGTGGGACAGGTGGCGGTGCAGAAACCGCAGTGCACGCAGGCGCGCAGGATGGCTTCGGCCTCCTTGCCTTCGTGCGTGTTCTTGATGAAGTCAGCCAGGTTGGTTTGCATACTCAGTACATGCGGCCAGGATTGAAAATGCCGGACGGATCAAAGCCCGCCTTCAGCCGCTCATTGATGCGCGCCACCGCCGGCGCCATCGGGTGGAACACCGGCACATCCGCGCCCGCATCGGCGCCGGCAGCGCCGCGTGGCGCGGCAGCTGCGCGGCGGTAGAGCGTCGCGTGACCGCCGGCCGCAGCCACGGTGCGGCGGATCGCGGCGGCGTCGCTGCCGGCCAGCGCCGGCGTGCGCAGCCAGCGCAGCGCGCCGCCCCACTCGATCAGCTGCGCGCCGCGCAAAATAATCGCGCTCGCCGCCGACGGCACCGACAGCCGCCACAAGTCGCCGCCCCCATCCGCATGGCCAAAGAACGCATCCGTCTGATCGCGCAACCCCGCCCAGAAAGCACCAGCTTCCGCACCGCCAAGCAGCTCGCCGCCCAGTTTCAGCAATGCCGCGCGAACCGCCGCATCCGCCCCCGACAGGCGCACCGTCAGCACACCGTCCCGCCAGCAGGTAGCCGAAACCGGCAGCGGCTGCCCTGCCCACGCATTCACCCGCGCCAGCGCCGTAATCTCGTCCATTCCGAAGCGGATCGTCTCCTCGCGTACCGGCACCGGCAGCACCTTCAACGACACTTCCGTCATCAGCCCCAGCGCGCCCATCGACCCGGCCAGCAGGCGCGCCACATCATAGCCGGCAACGTTCTTCATCACCTGCCCGCCAAAACGCAGCAGCTCGCCCCGCCCGTCCATCAGCTCAGCACCCAGCACGAAATCGCGCACAGCGCCCGCCGCCGCACGGCGCGGTCCGGACAATCCGGCCGCGACCACGCCGCCAATCGTCGAAGCGGCCCCGAAGCGGGGCGGCTCAAACGCCAGCATCTGCCGATGCCGCGCCAGCAAATCCTCGACCTCGGCCAGCGGCGTGCCGCAGCGCGCCGTAATCACCAGCTCCGTCGGTTCATAATCGACGACGCCCGAATGACGCCGCGTATCCAGCACTTCGCCGGCCAGCGACTGGCCATACCAATCCTTCGTCCCGCCACCGCGCAGGCGCAACGCAGCGCGCGCCGCAGAAGCCGCCCTCACCTGTTCACGGAACTGTTCAACAATTTCTTGCATCAATCATCCATCAGAATCGCGGCAGTCCCGCGTGCGGCAAACGTCCCGCGCTTACGTGCATCTTGCCGAACTCCGCGCAGCGGTTCAGCGTTGGAATGGCCTTGTTCGGATTCAGCAGCCCGGACGGATCGAAGGCCCGCTTCACGCCAAAAAAAGCCTCGAGTTCGGCCGGCTTGAACTGCACGCACATCGAGTCGATCTTCTCGATGCCCACGCCATGTTCGCCGGTGATCGTGCCGCCCACTTCCACGCACAGCGCCAGGATCTCGGCGCCGAACGCCTCGGCGCGATGCAACTCATCCAGCTGGTTCGCATCGAACAGGATCAGCGGGTGCAGGTTGCCGTCGCCGGCGTGGAAAACGTTTGCACAGCGCAGCGCATATTTGCGCTCCATCTCCGCAATGCCGATCAGCACGCGCGCCAGGTGCTTGCGCGGGATGGTGCCGTCCATGCAGTAGTAGTCGGGCGAGATGCGTCCGGCCGCCGGGAAGGCGTTCTTGCGGCCGGACCAGAATTTCAGGCGTTCCGACTCCGAAGTGGAAACCTGGATCGCACCGGCGCCAGCCTGCGACAGCACGGCGGACATGCGCGCAATCTCCTCCTCCACCTCTGCGGCCGTGCCATCCGCCTCGCACAGCAGGATGGCTGCCGCGTCCGTGTCGTAGCCGGCTTTCACGAAAGGCTCGACCATGCGCGACGAAGTCTGGTCCATCATCTCCAGCCCCGCCGGAATGATGCCGGCGGCAATCACGGCCGCCACGGCATTGCCGGCAATGATCACGTCATTGAACGACGCCATGATCACGCGCTGCACCGCGGGCTTCGGCACCAGTTTCACGGTGACTTCGGTCACGATGCCCAGCATGCCTTCGGAACCGATGAACGCCGCCAGCAGATCCAGGCCCGGCGCATCCAGCGCCTCGCTGCCCAGTTCCACCACGTCGCCCTCGATGGTCGCAACCCGTACCCGCAGCACATTGTGCACCGTCAGTCCGTATTTCAGGCAATGCACGCCGCCCGAATTCTCGGCCACATTGCCGCCAATGGTGCAGGCGATCTGGGATGAAGGATCGGGCGCGTAGTACAGGCCATCCGCGGCGGCTGCCTCGGAAATGGCCAGGTTGCGCACGCCGGGCTGCACGACGGCCGTGCGCGAATTCGCGTCCAGCCGCACGATGCGGTTCATGCGGGCGGTGGACAGCACCACGCCATCGGCGATCGGCATGGCGCCGCCGGACAAGCCGGTGCCCGCGCCACGCGGCACGATCGGCACCTGCATCTCGCGGCAGATACTGAGGATGGCGACGACCTGGGTCTCGTCCTGCGGCAGCACGACCACCATCGGTGGCTGGCGGTAGGCGGCCAGCCCATCGCATTCGTAGGGCCGTGTGTCTTCCAGTGCGGACAGCACGCAGCCGTCGGGCAGCACCGCTTTCAATGCGGCGGCCACGGAGCGCTGGCGCTCAGCGCTGAAAGCAGGCTCGGAAGCAGCTGAATTCATGGGTTTCTGTTGGGGGAGCCTAGTTTTGTGCTCATTGTAAGATCAAACCGCTCAGCGGCGGCGAAATCCCCGCCCGACCATTGGTAATTTGTCGTATCCTCGCTCTGGTCAAATCAGAGGAATTTTTACCATGGGTAACCGACTTTCGAAAATCGCCACGCGCACCGGCGACAAGGGCACCACCGGCCTGGGCGACGGCACGCGGGTGGACAAGGACAGCATGCGCGTGCACGCCATGGGCGATGTGGACGAGCTGAATTCGCAAATCGGCCTGCTGCTGTGCGAGCCGATGCCGGACGATCTGCGCGAGGAACTGGTGATGATCCAGCACGACCTGTTCGACCTGGGCGGAGAGCTGTGCATCCCCGGCTACCAGATGATCAAGGACGAGCATGTGGAGCGCCTGGACGGTCTGCTGGAGAAGTACAACGCCACCCTGCCAGCGCTGACGGAATTCATCCTGCCGGCCGGCTCGCGCGCCGCTTCCATCGCCCACGTCTGCCGTACCGTATGCCGCCGCGCCGAGCGCGCCATCGTCACCCTGGGCAAGACGGAAACCATCAACGAACATCCGCGCCAGTACGTGAACCGCCTGTCGGACCTGATGTTCGTGCTGGCCCGCATGCTGAACCGCTTCGCCGGCGGCAGCGACGTACTCTGGCGCCACGACCGCAAGCGCGGTTAATCGCTGGGCACCCCGGCGAATCCCGGCAGCGCCGCCAGGCGCTGCTGCACGAAATCCATGAAAAGCCGGGCACGCAGCGGCTGGTAGCGGCGCGAGGGATAGAGCAGGTGCACTTCCTGCACGTCGCCCTGCCAGTCGCGCAGCACGTGTTTCAGCTTGCGCGCCGCGATCAGGTCATGCACCAGCCATTCCGGACATAAGCCTATGCCGGCGCCGGCCAGCAGGCTGTCGCGGATCGCCAGCGCATTATTGACGCGGAAGCGGCCGGTGGTGCGTACCGTGATGCCGGGCTGCGCGCCGCGCCGGTCATGCAGCGTCACATCGTCGCCGCCCGGCAGCCAGGCGAAGCGGATGTAGTCGTGCTGGCGCAAGTCTTCCGGCCGAGCCGGCGTGCCGCGCTCCCGCAGGTAGGACGGTGCAGCCACCAGCAGCCGGGGCGACCCGGCCACGCGGCGCGCGATGGCGTTCGGCGGCAGATCGCTGCCCAGGCGCAGTGCGACGTCCACACCCTCTTCCACCAGGTCGGCCATGCGGTCATTCAATACCAGCTCGATCTGCATACCGGGATATGCGCGCAGGAAGTCCTGCACGATGGCGTTGAGGCGGAACTGTCCCAGCGCGACGGGCGCGTTCACGCGCAGCAGGCCGGCGGCGCCGGCCATGTCGCCCCTGACGTCGGCGACGGCTTCGTCGTACTCCTCCAGGATGCCTTTGGCGCGCTCGTAGAAACGGCGCCCCTGCACGGTCGGCGCCAGGCTGGCCGTACTGCGTTCCAGCAGCCGGACCCCGAGATCCTGCTCCAGTGCGGCCACGATCTTGCTGACCGTGGGCTGGGTCGTGCCCTGCTCCCTGGCCACGGCCGAGAGGCTGCCCAGTTCGACGGCGCGGACGAAATATTGGAGGGAGCGGATGGTATCCATTCTATTCTGGAATGAGTGTTAGTTGATTTTACCTGCTTCTCTTCAGGTTTCGAATAATCGAACATGGACTTCCCTGAACTCACCTTATCCAGGAGATCCTCATGAAATCGACTATCGCCAGCCTGGCCTTGGCCACCGCCAGCACCGCCGTCGCCCATCCTTTGCCGGAGGCAGAAAGCGCCTGGCGCACCACCTGGTATGCGGCGCCGCAACCTGCCTGGGGCGCGGACTTTGCGCTGCCCACCGGCGTGCCGGCCATGCTGGACGGGCAGACCGTGCGCGAGTTCGTGCGCACCAGCGCCGGCGGCACCCACTTGCGCGTGTCCTTCTCCAACCGCTATGGCAGCCAGCCGCTGGCCATCGGCGAGGCGCGTATAGCCCCGGCGCCGCGGTCAACGCCGGCGGACGCCTCGCATGCTGCACAGGGCCACCTGCTGACGTTTGCCGGACGGCGCGCGGTGCTCATTGCGCCGGGACAGACGGTTACCAGCGACGCGCTGGAATATGCGCTGGCGCCGCTGCAGCGGCTGAGCGTTTCAACCTGGCTGCCGCAGCCGGCGCCGCTGACGACCTTCCATTGGGGTGCGCAGCAGACCGGCTACATCGTCAGCGGCAACGCTGCCGCAGCAGCACGCTTCGATGGCGCAATGCCGCTGCAGGGCCGCGCTTTCCTCAGTGCGATTCAGGTTGCGGGCGATGCCGGCGCCGGCGCGGCCGGCGGCACCATCGTCGCGTTCGGCGATTCGCTCACGGACGGCAATGGCTCTACGCCCGACGCCAATCGCCGCTGGCCCGACTACCTGGCCGAACGCCTCGCGCCGCGCGGCATCGGCGTGGCCAATGCCGGCATCTCCGGAGCCAAGCTGCTGTCGGACCGCATGGGCGTGAAGGCCCTCGACCGCTTCGAGCACGATGTGCTCAGCCAGCCGGCTGTGAAAACCGTGGTCGTGCTGATGGGGATTAACGATATCGGCTGGCCGGGCAGCGCCTTCGCGCCGGAAGACGCACCAGCCAACGCCGGGCAGCTGATCGCCGTGTACCGCGCCCTGGTGGCGCGCGCCCACGGCCGCGGCATCCGGGTCATCGGCGGCACGCTGCCGCCCTACGAGGGCTCGCTGCACGGCACGCCATTCGCGGGCCATTACACGCCGGCCAAGGACGCCGTGCGCCGCCAGGTCAACGAGTGGATACGCAATGGCGGCGCGTTCGATGCGGTGGCCGATTTCGACGCTGCCCTGCGCGACCCGCAGCGGCCATCGCGCATGCTGCCGCGCTACGATTCCGGCGACCATCTGCATCCGGGCGACGCCGGTTTCGCAGCCATGGCGGATGTGGTGAGCGCGCTGCTGGGCCAGTGAAGACAGCGGCCGCCGCCGGCCCCCTAATCGCCGAACAGGCGCAGCATGCCCCTGGCCAGACTGACGCGCGACGCGCTGTCCGGATGCGAGGCGACCAGCGGTACAGCCGTGCCGTCGCTCGCCAGCTTGGCGTAGAAACTCAGCATCGCGGCCGGCGCATAGCCGGCGCGATGGGCGAGCACCATGCCCAGCTGGTCGGCTTCGCGTTCCTGGATCGCGGACAGGCGTGACAGGCGGATCTGCAGCCCGAGGTCGGAGTCCAGCCGCTCCTGCAGCACGTCCAGCGGCAGCTCGGGACGCCTGGTGGCCAGCAGCGCTTCGGACAGGTACTCGCGCTGGTGCTCGGCCACGGCGTGTGCAATTTCGTGCGCCAGCAGGGTTGCCAGCTCGCCGTCGTCGAACTGCATGCGGCGGACGAAGGGAATGCCGACCAGCAGCTTGCCTCCGGCCAGGCACACGGCGTCGATGTCCGGATCGCTGCTCAGGTGCAGCTCCCAGGACCATCGCTCCGCTTCCGGCTTCAGGTCCACCGCCGCCGCCACCAGCCTGGCCGTGATCGCCTTCAGGCGCGCCAGCAGCGGCCTGTCCCGGTCCAGCATGCCGGCGGCCGCCAGATCGACCACCTGCTGGATATAGTGGTCCTCGCCGTGCACGGCCACTTCCTCCGCGCTGAAGCGGTATTCCTGCCAGCGTCCGGAATCGGGCGCCGGGCCGGCATTCTGGGCAAGCGCGTGCGGCGCTGCAGCAAGCATCGCTGCCAGCACAAGAGCCAAGCGAACACGCAACAGGTACATGGCCACCTCCGGTATAAACCGTTTATACCAATATAGGCAGCGGACGGAGGCGTTGCAAGCGTGGGCGCATCTGCTACACTGGGGCGATGCGAAAAAATCAATATTTCTTTGCCGCGCTGCTGGCTGCGGCATGCAGCCAGGCGTCAGCGCAGGAGGCAGCAGCGCAAGCGGTCCAGGACGATGCGCAGACCGTGGAGGTCAAGGAAGTCCGCAATCCGGAACTGCGCTCCTACCGCAATATCGTGGCCGGCATGGACGCCTTCGAGGAGTATCACGATCTTGCGCCTGCCGCGCCGGAGCTGCGTTTCCGCCTGAAACCGAAGCGCGGGCAGCCGCCGCTGGACCGGAACGAGCCGCTCATCGTGCGCATCCGGGGCAACGGCGATCCGGTGGCGGTGCCGGTGGCCGATGACGCAACGTTCACGCTGCCGCGCCTGCAGTCGGCAATCGACGATAACGCGGACCTGATCCTGAACCGCAGGAAGGGACTGGTGGACGGCGTGCCGCAGGTACGCACGCCGGGCCTGCCGGACAATGTGCGCCGCCTGGGCGACGTGCGCCTGGAATGCCGCGTGCTGACCGCCATCGGCAAGCGTGAAATGAGTTTTCTGCTGAAGGCGACCATTAGCACCTTCATGCTGAGCGGGAACTGGTGCGAGCAGAAGCGCGCCGAATTCTGGTTCAGCGCTGCGCAGCCGCTGGCGTCGGCCGTAATCCGCGAGGGCGGACGGGAAGCGGAGGTGAAGGTGCAGAAGTGGTCGTTCCTGCCACCGCTGGGCGACCGGAGCTGGTCGAATGATGCGCTGATCGAGCTGCGCTTTGCGGCGCCGGAAGCTGAGGCCGGGCCGGCGCCCGCAGGGCAGCCGGCCGGGAAATCCGCAGAAAGATCGATGGAAAAACCGGCCCGACAGTCGCCCGGCCAGTCGGCTGTTTAGCCGTTATTCACGACCAGGCGTGGTTCGACGCCGAAGCGCGCCTTGATGGAAGCGGCAATGCCGACCGCGTCCAGGCCGACGCTGGCCAGCAGCTTGGCCGGATCGCCGTGGTCGATGAACTTGTCGGGCAGGCCGAGAATCAGCAGCGGCTTGCTGATGCCTTCGGCAGCCAGCGCCTCGGCCACGGCAGCACCTGCACCGCCCATCACGCAGCCCTCTTCCACCGTCACCAGGTAATCGTGGTCGGCAGCCAGCTGCTTGACCAGATCCACGTCCAGCGGCTTCACAAAGCGCATATTGGCCACGGTCGCATTCAGCGACTCGCCCGCGCCCATGGACGGCGCCACCATCGAACCGAAGGCCAGCACGGCAATCTTGGCGCCCTTGCGGCGAATCTCGCCCTTGCCGATCGGCAGCGTGGTCAGTTCCTGCGCAATCGCCGCGCCGATGCCCGCGCCGCGCGGATAGCGCACCGCAGCCGGCCCCGGATAGTGGAAGGCGGTGGTCAGCATCTGGCGCGATTCGTTCTCGTCGGACGGCGCCATCACGACCATGTTCGGGATACATCGCAGGTAGGCCAGATCGTAGTTGCCGGCGTGGGTCGCACCGTCGGCGCCGACGATGCCGGCGCGGTCCAGGGCAAAGGTCACGTCCAGGTTCTGCAGGGCCACGTCGTGGATCAGCTGGTCGTAGGCGCGCTGCAGGAAGGTCGAATAAATCGCCACCACCGGCTTCAAGCCTTCGCAGGCCAGGCCCGCACCGAAAGTCACCGAGTGCTGCTCGGCGATGCCGACGTCGAAATAGCGGTCCGGATGCTGCTGCTCGAAGCAGACCATGCCCGAGCCTTCGCGCATGGCGGGCGTGATGCCGACCAGGCGCTTGTCGGCCTTGGCCATATCGCACAGCCAGTCGCCGAACACTTCGGTGTAAGTCTTTTTCGACGGCGCCAGCGCCGGCTTGATGCCCTCGGCCGGGTTGAACTTGCCGGTGCCGTGGTACAGGATCGGTTCCGCTTCGGCCAGCTTGTAGCCCTGGCCCTTGCGCGTGACCACGTGCAGGAACTGCGGCCCTTTCAGCTGGCGGATGTTTTCCAGCGTCGGGATCAGCGAATCGAGGTCATGGCCGTCGATCGGGCCGATGTAATTGAAGCCCAGTTCCTCGAACATCGTGGCCGGCACCACCATGCCCTTGGCATGCCCTTCCAGGCGCTTGGCCAGTTCCAGCACGGGGCCGGGCAGCACCTGCTTGCCGACGTTCTTGGCGGCCGCGTAGAACTGGCCGGACATCAGGCGCGCCAGGTAGCGGTTCAGGGCGCCGACCGGCGGCGAGATCGACATGTCGTTGTCGTTCAGGATCACCAGCAGGTTGCAGTCCTTCTCCACGCCCGCATTGTTCAGGGCCTCGAAGGCCATGCCCGCGGTCATGGAACCGTCGCCGATCACGGCGATGGCGTGGCGCTGCTCGCCCTTGATTTTCGCGGCCATGGCCATGCCCAGCGCCGCCGAAATCGAGGTGGACGAGTGGGCCGTGCCGAAGGTGTCGTAGTCCGATTCCACGCGGCGCGGGAAGCCGGAGATGCCGTCCAGCTGGCGCAGCGTATGGAAGCGGTCGCGGCGGCCGGTCAGGATCTTGTGCGAATAGGTCTGGTGGCCCACGTCCCACACGATGCGGTCGTGCGGCGTATTGAACACGTAATGCAGCGCGACGGTCAGCTCCACCGTGCCCAGGTTGGACGACAGGTGGCCGCCGGTCTTGGATACGGAATCGAGCAGGAAGCCGCGCAGTTCATCGGCCAGCGGAATCAGCTGATTCCGCGACAGCTTGCGCAGGTCGGCCGGATTGTTGATGGTTTCGAGCAGTGTCATTTATGCCTTCCTCCGCACGATCAGGTCTGCGATTTCGCGCAGGCGCAGAGCTTGTTCTCCAAACGGCGCGAGCGCGGCGTGCGCGTCCTGCCGCAATTTTTCCGCCAGTGCGATCGACGGCTGCAGGCCGAGGATCGACACATAGGTCGGTTTATTGTCCGCGGCATCCTTGCCTGCGGTCTTGCCCAGCGTTGCCGAGTCTTCGGTGGCGTCGAGGATATCGTCCACCACCTGGAAGGCCAGGCCGATGGCGCGCGAGTAATCGTCCAGCGCCTTCAGCTCACCGGCGGACAGGTCCTTGCCCGCCAGCGCGCCCAGTACCACGGAAGCCCGCAGCAGCGCACCGGTTTTCAGACGGTGCATCTGTTCCAGCTGGTCCAGCGTCAGGCTCAGGCCAACGCTGTCCAGATCGATCGCCTGGCCGCCGCACATGCCGGCTTCACCGGAGGCAAAGGCCAGCAGGCGCAGCATGGCTACCTGGCGCGCGGCCGGCACGGTACTGGCGTCGGCCAGCACCAGGAAGGCCTGCGACTGCAGCGCATCGCCCACCAGCAGCGCGGTAGCTTCATCATACGCCTTATGCACGGTTGGTTTGCCGCGGCGCAGGGCATCGTCGTCCATGCACGGCATGTCGTCGTGCACCAGCGAGTAGGCGTGGATCATTTCCACCGCCGCTGCCGCCCGGCTCAGGGCCCCGGCATCGGCGCCGAACAGCAGGCCGGCCGCCTGCACCAGCAGCGGACGCACGCGCTTGCCGCCGTCCAGCACCGCGTAGCGCATGGCGTCGTGCAGCTTGGCCGGCAGCGCATCGGCGGCCGGCAGATAAGCGGACAGGTCGCGTTCCGTGTCCGCCTGGATGTTCTTCATCCAGTCCTGGAAAGTCACGCTCATTGCTCCGCCTCGCCATTTCCGGCGAAAGGCTTGAGCATTTCCCCTTCCAGCACCTTAACCTGGGCTTCTACTTTTTCCAGCTGGCTGGCGCAGAACTTCACCAGTTCCGAGCCGCGCGCGTAGGCAGCCACCGAAGCTTCGAGCGGCAATTGCCCGGCCTCCATCTGGGTCACGAGCTGCGCCAGCTCGGCCATCGCTTCCTCAAAACTTGCGGGAGCAGTCATTTTTTTGGACATAAAGCTATTAGATACTAGTGTAGCCCGTTATTTTAGAACAAAGTGTCTGACCCGGGGCCTTCGGTATAGACAACGTTGCAAATACAGCCATAACCTGGACTCATCGCGCCGATATCCCTGCAGGGTGGCGGGCCGCAGATAGTTAAGCGAAGATCGGCGATTTGACGGTATAATCTCCGGTTCTGTCCGAAATACCGTTTTTATTCTCTGAATTCAGGTCTTTGCGGATCTTTCTCTTCTTGGTTTGGTTTTAATTAAGGGGGGTTTGGATGTCCGATCTGGGTAGCCACGCCAAGCTGGCGCGTTCCAACGCGCAACTTCCGGTAAACGTCTATTTTGACGAAACGCTGCTGCAGCGTGAAATGCAGGAACTCTTCAACAAAGGTCCGCGCTATGTCGGCCATGAGCTGATGGTGCCGAACGCCGGCGACTTCGCCACCCTTGCCGCTGAAAACGAAGGCCGCATGCTGGTGCGCAATGCCGGCGGCGTGGAACTGTTATCGAATGTCTGCCGCCACCGCCAGGCGCTGATGTTCAATGGCCGCGGCAATACCAATACCATCGTGTGCCCGCTGCACCGCTGGACGTATGACCTGAAGGGCGAGCTGATTGGCGCGCCGCACTTCGCCGAAACGCCGTGCCTGAACCTGCCGAAGACCCGGCTGCAAAGCTGGAACGGCCTGCTGTTCGAGCAGAACGGCTATAACGTGATGGACAAGCTGAAAAACCTGTCCGTGACGAAGGACCTGGATTTCAGCGGCTATATGCTGGACCACGTGGAAGTCCACGAGTGCAATTACAACTGGAAGACCTTTATCGAGGTTTACCTGGAGGATTACCACGTCGAGCCTTTCCATCCGGGCCTGGGCAGTTTCGTCTCCTGCGACGACCTGCGCTGGGAGTTCGGCGCCGACTACAGCGTGCAGAGCGTGGGGGTAAACCGCGGCCTGAAGAAGTCCGGTTCGGACATCTACCAGAAATGGCACGAGCAGGTGCTCAAGTTCCGCAACGGCGAGCCGCCGAAATACGGCGCGATCTGGCTGACGCTGTACCCGAACATCATGGTCGAGTGGTATCCGCACGTGCTGGTGGTATCCACCCTGTGGCCGGACGGTCCGCAGAAAACCCGCAACGTGGTCGAGTTCTACTACCCGGAAGAGATCGTGCTGTTCGAGCGCGACTTCATCGCGGCGGAACGCGCGGCCTACATGGAAACCTGCATCGAGGACGACGAAATCGGCCAGCGCATGGATGCCGGCCGCAAGATCCTGATGCAGCGCGGCGAGAACGACGCCGGCCCATACCAGTCGCCCATGGAAGACGGCATGCAGCACTTCCACGAGTGGTACCGCAGTAAAGTGACGGTCTGATGCAATCGCTCTGGATGCTCGTTGCCAGCTTCATGTTCGCCGCCATGGGTGTGTGCGTGAAGCTGGCGTCCGACGAATTCAGCACCTCTGAAATCGTGATGTACCGCGGCATTGTCGGTACCATCTGCCTGTTCGGCATCATCCGCATCCAGCGCGGCACCCTGAAAACCAGCATGCCGCTGGCCCACCTGTGGCGCGGACTGGTGGGCGTTATCTCCCTCTGGCTGTGGTTCTACGCCATCGCCAAGCTGCCCCTGGCGACCGCCATGACGCTCAACTACATGGCGCCGATCTGGATCGCCGTCTGGCTGTTCGCGCACGGCTGGTGGCACCGCAAGAATCACGTGGAATGGCCGCTGATCCTGGCTGTCATCATGAGTTTTGTCGGCGTGGCCCTGCTGCTGCGCCCCGCCTTCGCTTCCAACCAGATGGGCCCGGCCCTGGTGGCGCTGATTTCCTCCGTGCTGTCGGCCATGGCCTACCTGCAGGTGCGCAAGCTGGGCCTGGCGGGCGAGCCGGAATACCGCGTGGTGTTCTTCTTCTCGCTGATGAACCTGCTGGCCGGCTTGGGCGGCCATGCCCTGGAAGCGGGCATGGACTTCCATCGCCCGGACGGCCGCACCATCTGGCTGCTGCTGGGACTGGGCCTGCTGGGACTGGGCGCACAGATCGCCATGACGCGCGCCTACCGCCTGGGCAAGACGCTGGTGGTGGCCAATCTGCAGTACACCGGCATCGTGTTCTCCAGCCTGTGGGGCCTGGCCGTGTTCAACGACAGCTTCGACTGGCACAGCTGGGTGGGCATCGCCATCATCCTCGGCTCGGGCATTGCCGCAACGTTCTACAATACGCGCAGTACGGAGCGCGGCAAGGCCATTGCCAGCACCGATCCGATTGCCAGCGAGTGAGGATGAGCCATGTACAAGACCCTGATTGATGCCGAACCCCTGTCGCAGCACCTGATGGACCCGAACTGGGTGATCCTGGACTGCCGCCACGACCTGCTGAATCCCGATTTCGGCCGCAGCGCATTCGAGGAAGGCCATATCCAGAACGCGCAGTTTGCCAGCATCGACAACGACCTGTCCGGCGCCAAGATGGGCGCCGACGGCGTGTTCCGCGGCCGCCACCCCCTGCCCGACCGCGCCGCCCTGATCGAGGCGCTGCGCCGCTTCGGCATCAGCGACAGCAGCCAGGTCGTGGCTTACGACGGCCAGGGCAGCATGTACGCGGCGCGCGCCTGGTGGCTGCTGCGCTGGATCGGCCACGAGGCCGTGGCCGTGCTGGACGGCGGCCTGGGCGCCTGGACCGCAGCCGGCCATCCGGTGGTGACGCCGGTCGCGGCCCGCTCGCGCGGCAATATCGCCGAACGCCATACGCTGACCCGTACCGTGGCGGTGTCCGACCTGGTGGAAAATCTGAGCACCAGGCGCTACCAGGTGGTGGACGCACGCGCCAACGACCGCTTCCGCGGCGAGAACGAAACCATCGACCCGGTCGGCGGCCATATCCCGGGCGCGAAGAACCGCTTCTTCAAGGACAACCTGGCGGCCGACGGCCGCTTCAGGGATGCGGCCTCGCTGAAGGCGGCGTTTGCCCCGTTTGGCGCGCCGGCGCAGGCCGTGATGCAGTGCGGCTCCGGCGTGACCGCCTGCCACAACCTGCTGGCCATGGAAATCGCCGGCCTGCATGGCGCCGCGCTGTACGGCGGTTCCTGGTCCGAGTGGTGCTCGAACCCGGCACGTCCGGTCGCTACCGGCCCGGTTTAATCGCCACCGCCACCGCCGCAACTGCTGCCGCAGCTGCTGTCGCCGCTGCCGCCGTCGCAATTCACCGAGCTGCCGCAGCCCGAGCCGCATGCACTGCCGTCGTTGCGCTGCGCCATGCGCTGCAGGTATTCATCGTACACGGCCTGGGTAATGAACCCGGCCGCCAGCAGCCCCGCAGCTGCCAGTGCCGGCGGCGAGCTGAGGGGCTGCATCAGCCGCCCCCTGCCATCCAGTTGTGCGTACGACGGGCGCCCTTTGTGCAGGATGTAGCCGAAGCCGTGCGGCATTTTCAGCTTGCGGTCCAGCAGGAACAGCGACGGCAGGCGCGGACCTTCGGGGCGTATTCCCTCCAGTTCCCGCGAGCGCACCAGGCTCGCCGCCAGCGCCTGGTCCATGCGGCCCGGCATGGAGGCCCGTTCCAGGTGCGGGATGTCGCGGCCATAGTGCTTGCGGCAGAAGGCTTCCAGCTTGAGCGGCGCCAGGCGCTGCCAGGCATGCCATACCGAATCGGCCGCCCTGGACGGCAAGGCGCACGGCTTGCCGCTGCTGCGCACGCAGTCGAAAAAGGCCAGCAGCGCCTGCGCCGAGCGGGCAAAAAAAACGGCATCGCCCGGGATGCCGTCAGTTTCGTTTTTAGCGCTGCTTTTCCAATATGAATACAGGTTGGGCGGCAGCTCATCCAGCTGTTTGCTGTAGCGCGAGCGTTGCGTGATCCATCCCGCCCGCCATTCTTGCACTCTTTCAAACACCTTGTTTCCCCTTGCTGTCATATCCAGCTTAGACCTGCGATGTGACAGATCGATGACAATCTTAATGGTGTCCGGCGGTCAGGAACAGGACGATGATGACGCCGAGGCCAATCAGCAACACCTGCGGCACCGTTTCGCGCAGGGTGGCGCGGCGCTGCATCTGCGGCATCAGGTCGCTGACGGCAATGTAGATGAAGCCGGAAGAAGCAAACACCAGCACGTAGGGAATCAGGTTGCTGGCGTGGTCCAGGGTGAAATAGCCGAGTAGGCCGCCGGCCACCGCCAGCAGGCTGCACAGCAGGTTGTAGATGTAGGCGCGCATGCGCGAGAAGCCGGCGTTCAGCAGCACGATGAAATCGCCGATTTCCTGCGGGATTTCGTGGGCGATGATGGCCACCGCGGCCACGATGCCCAGCTGCGGGTTGGCCAGGAAGGCGGCGGCGATCAGGATGCCGTCGGTGAAATTGTGCATGCCGTCGCCGACCAGGATCATCCAGCCGGCCTTGCCCGCCTCGCGCTTGTCGTGGCCATGGGCGTGATGGTGGCCGTCATGCTCATGATGGTGGGAGTGGCGCAGGATGGCCAGCTTTTCCAGCATGAAGAAGGCCAGCAGGCCGCCCAGCAGCGTGGCGAACAGCGTATGCGGGTCGGCGCCGGATTCGAAGGCTTCCGGCAGCGCGTGCAGCAGCGAGGTCGAGAGCATGATGCCGACCGACAGGCTGACCATACGCTCGACCACCTTCGACAGAAGGGTGAACGAAAACACCGCCGCTGCCGAAATACTGGCAACGCCGGCGATAGTGGTGGCCAGCAGGATGGATATGAGTACGGGATCGATTTTGCTTACCTCGGCCGCGAAAATCCGCGGAAACCGGACATTTTACCGTCCGGCACGGATTTTTGCCGAAAGTCGTGAGAAATCAGGCAACCCCGTTGGCCTTGAACCAGGCCAGGGCGCGCTGCCAGCCATCCCTGGCGTCCGCTTCGACGTAGCTGGGGCGGTAGTCGGCGTGGAAGGCATGGCCGGAGTTCGGGTAGATGACAAAGCTGGATTTGCTGCTGCCCTGGGCCAGCGCGGCCTTCATCTTTTCCACCGATTCCAGCGGAATGCCCTGGTCCCTGGCGCCGTACAGACCCAGTACATTGGCTTTCAGCGTTGGCGCGATATCGACCGGGTGTTTCGGATTGTTGGCGTTGGCCTCGCCGGCCAGGCGGCCGTACCAGGCCACGCCGGCCTTGACCTGCGGATTGTGCGCGGCGTACAGCCAGGTGATGCGGCCGCCCCAGCAGAAGCCGGTGATGCCCAGCTTGTCCGTGTTGCCGCCGTTGGCGCTGGCCCAGGCGACGCTAGCGTCCAGGTCAGCCATCACTTGCTGGTCGGGGGTCTTGCTGATGATGTTTTTCATCAGGTCGGCAACGCCCAGCTCCATCGACGGGTCGCCCTGGCGCACGAACAGGTCGGGCGCCAGCGCCAGATAGCCCTGCTTGGCGAAGCGGCGCGCCACGTCGGCAATGTGCTCGTGGACGCCGAAGATTTCCGAAATCACCAGGATTACCGGCAGGCCGGTCCTGCCTTCGGGCTGGGCGCGGTACACGGGCACCTGCTGGCCGTTGACCGTGATCTGCACCGTGCCGGCGGTGAGGCCGGCGCTGTCGGTCTTGATGGTTTCGGCGGATACCGGCAGCACCGCGGCGGCAAAGCCGACGCCGAGCGTGGCTTTCAGGAAATCGCGGCGGACCACGCCGTCGGCGGCTGCGTTGGTGGAATTTACCAGGCTATGAGCATCGGCCAGCAGGTCTTTCATGCACAACTCCCTAAAAGATCGGAAAGGTTGAAAATCTGTTGAGGCTCAGTGCGCCTCCTCCCAGTTGCATCCGACGCCGACTTCGGCCACCAGCGGCACTTTCAGCGACGCCACGCCAGCCATCAGCTGCGGCAGCTTCTCGCGTACCAGCGCCAGCTCGTCGTCTGGCACTTCGAGCACCAGTTCATCGTGCACCTGCATGATCATCTTGCTGCGCAGGCCGGACGTTTCAAGCCAGTCCTGCACCGCGATCATGGCCAGCTTGATCAGGTCCGCCGCCGTGCCCTGCATCGGCGCATTGATTGCCGCCCGTTCCGCTGCCTGGCGGCGCGGGCCGTTGGGCGAATTGATCTCGGGCAGCCACAGGCGGCGGCCGAACACGGTCTGCACATAGCCCTGGGCCTTGGCTTCGGCGCGCGTTTCGTCCATATAGCGCTTCACGCCGGAGAAGCGGGCGAAGTAGCGGTCGATGTAGTTCTGCGCCGCGGCACGGTCGATGCCCAGGTTGGCGGCCAGGCCGAAGGCGCTCATGCCGTAGATCAGGCCGAAATTGATCACCTTGGCATAGCGGCGCTGCTCGCCCTGCACGTCGGCCGGCGCCACGCCAAAGATTTCGGCGGCGGTGGCGCGGTGGATGTCCTCGCCTTCGGCAAAGGCGCGCAGCATGTTCTCGTCGCCCGAGATGTGGGCCATGATGCGCAGCTCGATCTGCGAGTAGTCGGCGGACACGATGTGCGAACCGGGCGGCGCAATGAAGGCTTCGCGGATGCGGCGCCCTTCGGCGGTGCGCACCGGGATGTTCTGCAGGTTAGGATCGTTGGAGGCCAGGCGGCCCGTGATCGCCACCGCCTGCGCATAGTTGGTATGCACGCGGCCGGTGGACGGGTTGATCATCTTCGGCAGCTTGTCGGTGTAGGTCGATTTCAGCTTGGCCATGCCGCGGTATTCCAGCAGCACTTTCGGCAGCGGGTAATCCTCGGCCAGCTTCTGCAGCACTTCCTCGTCGGTGGACGGGGCGCCGCTCGGCGTCTTCTTGACCACCGGCAGCTGCAGCTTGTTGAAGAAGATCTCGCCGATCTGCTTGGGCGAGCCGAGGTTGAACGGCTGCTCGGCCAGTTCGTAGGCCTTCTGCTCCAGCTCCGCAATGCGCACACCCAGCTCGTTCGACTGCGTCGCCAGCAGGCCGGCGTCGATCAGCACGCCGTTGCGCTCGATCTTCTGCAGCACCACGGCGGTCGGCAGCTCGATGGTCTTGTACACCGCGCTCAGGCCTTCGCTCTCGTCCACGTGGCCGTGCATGGCCAGGTGCAGGCGCAGGGTGATGTCGGCATCTTCGGCCGCGTAGTCGGTGGCGCGCTGCACCTCGACCTGATCGAAGCCGATCTGGCTGGCGCCCTTGCCGCACACCTCTTCGTAGGCGATGGTCTTGTGGTTCAGGTGGCGCATGGCCAGGCTGTCCATATCGTGCGAGCGGTGCGACTCGAACACATAGGACTGCAGCAGCGTGTCGTGCACGATGCCGCGCAGGGTCACGCCGTGGTTGGCGAACACGTGGGCGTCGTACTTCAGGTTCTGGCCCACCTTGGGCTTGTTGTGGTCTTCCAGCCAGGCCTTCATTTTCGACAGCACGAAGTCGCGCTGCAGCTGCTCCGGCGCACCGGCATAGCGGTGCGCCAGCGGGATGTAGCAGGCGTGGCCCGGCTGTACCGCCAGCGAGATGCCGACCATCTGCGCCAGCATCGGCTCCAGCGAGGTGGTTTCGGTGTCCAGTGCGGTCAGCTCGGCCTGGCCGATGCGTTCCAGCCATTCGTCCAGCTGGGCTTCGGTCAGCACGGTTTCATAGCTGATGGTGGCCGGCGGCGCGGCAAACAGGTCGCCGGTATCGCCCGGCGCGGCAGCGGGGCCTGCGCCCGCGGCGGCAACGGCGGCCGCGCCGGTCGGCGCGGCCGGGGTCAGCGCCTGCACTTCGCGCAGCAGGGTCTTGAAGCCGTATTTCGTGAAGAAGGCCAGCAGCAGTTCGCGGTCTTCGTTTTTCGCCACCAGCGATTCGGAAATCGACATCATGTGCTGGGCCAGGTCGCAGTCCGTTTTCACGGTAATCAGCTGGCGGCCCTGCGGCAGCCAGTCCAGCGCGGCGCGCAGGTTGCCGCCGACCACGCCGCCGATCTTCTCCGCGTTGGCCATCACTCCATCCAGGCTGCCGTATTCCTGCAGCCACTTGACGGCGGTTTTCGGGCCGCACTTGGCCACGCCCGGCACGTTATCGACGGTGTCGCCGATCAGGGTCAGGTAATCGATGATGCGGTTGGGCGCCACGCCGAACTTGGCCAGCACGCCGGCTTCGTCCAGCTTCTCGTTGGTCATGGTGTTGATCAGCGTGACTTTCGGCGTGACCAGCTGGGCCAGGTCCTTGTCGCCGGTGGAAATGATGACTTCCATGCCGTGCTTCTCGGCCTCCACGGACAGGGTGCCGATCACGTCGTCCGCCTCCACCCCATCGACCATCAGGATGGGCCAGCCCATGGCGCGCACGGCTTCGTGGATCGGTTCGATCTGCAGGCGCAGGTCGTCCGGCATCGAGGCGCGCGTGGCCTTGTACTCGGGGTACATATCGTCGCGGAAGGTCTTGCCCTTGGCGTCGAAGACGCAGGCGATGTAAGCGGCCGGGTAATCGGCGCGCAGGCGGCGCAGCATATTCACCATGCCATGCATGGCGCCGGTGGGATAGCCGTCCGGGCTGCGCAGGTCGGGCAGCGCATGGAAGGCGCGATAAAGATAGCTGGAACCGTCAACGAGCAGCAGGGTGGTTTGCATATTACGAAAAGATCTATGGCGGAAAACTCAATATTCCATTATCGCAGAGTTTTGGCTGGCAGCTTTTGGTCAGTTTGTTACAATGAACTCTATAACAAACCTCACGAATCGACCGATCATGCGTGCTTCCGCCCTCTGGCCCGCCCTGGCCCTGTCCCTGCTGGCAACCGCCGCTGCCGCCCAACAGGCGCCCGGCAAGGCGCCGCCGCAGCTCGATAAAATCGAGGAAGTGGACAATCCGATCACGGTAACCACCAAGCCGGGCAGCGACAGGAAAGTCGAAGAGAAGCGCGAGAACGGCCGCATCACGGAATCGAAAATCACCAGCGGCGGCAGCACCTACACGGTGAAGCACGCCGGTCCGGCCGGCAGTGCGCTGCAGGGCGACACCATGGGCCAGGCCATCCGCGGCCCGTCCTGGACGGTGATGGAATTCGATATCGCCGCCAAGAAGAAGAAACGCAGCGAGGAAGGCGCCGCTGCTGCCGAAGAGGCGGCAGACGCACCGCCGCCGCCGCCACTGCCCGCCAACGCCCGCTGACCCCGTCCGGCTGCGCGCCGGGCCTCCGATCAACTTAACTGGTTTCTCATGGCAGTATTTACCCCGGTCACCCTGGATGACGTCCGCCAGTGGATTGCACAGTTCCCTCTTGGCAAGGCCCTGGCGCTCAAAGGCATTGCCTCCGGCATCGAAAACAGCAACTTCTTCCTGACTACCGAACGTGGCGAGTATGTGCTCACCATCTTCGAGAACCTGTCGTTTGAACAACTGCCCTTCTACCTGCAACTGATGCGCCACCTGGCCGAGCACGGCGTGCTGGTGCCGGCGCCGGTAGCCAGTGCGGACGGCGCGCTGTGCGTGCCGCTGCACGGCAAGCCGGCCGCCATCGTCTCCAGACTGGAAGGCAGCTCGCAGATGGCGCCGCAGCCGGTGCACTGCGCGGCCGTGGGCGCCATGCTGGCCAAAATGCACCTGGCAGGCCAGGATTTCGCGCTGCAGCAGCCGAACCTGCGCGGCATCGGCTGGTGGCACGAGGCGGTACCGGCCGTGCTGCCCTTCCTGTCGGCGCCGGAAGCCGACTTGCTGCAGGCCGAGATGGCCTACCAGGACGCTTTCCATGCCGCCCCCGCCTACGCAGCGCTGCAGCAGGGTCCGGTGCACGCCGACCTGTTCCGCAACAATGTGATGTTCGACGGCGAACGCCTGACCGGTTTCTTCGATTTCTACTTTGCCGGCTGCGATACCTGGCTGTTCGACGTGGCGGTAACCGTCAACGACTGGTGCATCGATCTGGCGAGCGGCGTGCTGGACACGGCCCGCGTGCGCGCCATGCTGGATGCCTACCACGCCGTGCGTCCGTTCACGGCCGCCGAGCAGGACGGCTGGCAAGCCTGCCTGCGCGCCGGTGCGCTGCGTTTCTGGCTGTCGCGCCTGTACGACCTGCACCTGCCGCGCGAAGCGGAAATCCTGACGCCGCACGACCCCGGCCATTTCGAGCGCATCCTGCGCGAACGCATTAAGGTGGCCGCTCCGGCCCTGATCCAATGAATAAACTGCCTGCCAGCGCCGGCTGGGACTGGATACGGCAAGGTTTCGACCTGTTCCGCAAGCAGCCCGGCGGCCTGTTCATGATTTTCCTCGGCAATATGCTGGTGATGCTGCTGCTAGGCATCATCCCGATGCTGGGCCAGCTGATAGCTTTCGTGCTGATGCCGGTGTTTACCACCAACTTCATGCTGGCCTGCCTGCAGATCGAACGCGACAAGCGCATCACCCCCATGCTGCTGGCGGACGGCTACCGTCACCCGGCCATTGCGACCCTGCTTGGCGTGGGCCTGCTGTACCTGCTGGCCGGCGCCATCATCCTTGGCGCCTCCTCGTTGGCCGACGATGGCGTGCTGCTGAAACTGTTTACCGGCCGCATCCAGCCGGACGCCAAGGAAGTGCTGGAATCGAACGCCGGCAGCGCCATGCTGATCTGCCTGCTGCTCTCCATTCCGGCCATGATGACCTTCTGGTTTGCCGCGCCGCTGGTGGCCTTTCAGCGCATGAGCCTGGGCAAGACGCTGTTCTACAGCTTCTTTGCCGTCTGGCGCGCGCTGAAAGCCTTCCTGCTGTTCCTGTTCAGCTGGTTCGGCATCACCCTGCTGTGCACCCAGCTGGTATTCCTCATCTTCGGCCGCAGCAACCTGGCCATTTCGCTGATGACCCCGCTGTACATCGTGCTCACCATCATCCTGCAGTGCTCGCTCTACGCCAGCTACCGCCAGATCTTCGGCGTCCCCCAGGAGCAGCCGCCGGTATAATGGCGGGATGCAAAATCTTCTCCACAATCTCAATCCCGAACAGCTCCAAGCGGTTACCCTGCCCTCGCAAAATGCCCTGATCCTGGCCGGCGCCGGATCGGGCAAGACGCGCGTGCTGACCACGCGCATCGCGTGGCTGATCCAGACCGGGCAGGTATCGCCATCCGGGATACTGGCAGTGACGTTTACCAACAAGGCGGCCAAGGAAATGCTGGCGCGCCTGTCGGCGATGTTGCCAATCAATACACGCGGCATGTTCATCGGCACCTTCCACGGCCTGTGCAACCGCCTGCTGCGCACGCACTACCGCGATGCGGCCCTGCCCCAGACCTTCCAGATCCTCGACACCCAGGACCAGCTGTCGATGATCAAGCGCCTGCTGAAGGCGAATAATATCGATGACGAGAAGTTTCCGCCGAAGACGGTGATGTACTTCATCAACAACAACAAGGACCAGGGCCTGCGCGCTTCGGCGGTCGAGGCTTACGATGCGATGGAGCGCAAGCTGGTCGAGCTGTACCAGCTGTATGATGACCAGTGCCAGCGCGAGGGCGTGGTCGATTTCGCCGAGCTGCTGCTGCGCACCTACGAACTGCTGTCGCGCAACCAGCCGCTGCGCGAACACTACCAGCAGCGTTTCCGCCACATCCTGGTCGATGAGTTCCAGGACACCAACAATCTGCAGTACGCCTGGCTGAAACTGATTGCCGGCCACGGCTCGCCCTTCGGCGGCGCACTGTTTGCCGTCGGCGACGACGACCAGAGCATCTACGCCTTCCGCGGCGCGAACGTGGGCAATATGCAGGCCTTCGAGTCCGAGTTCCAGGTGAAGAACCTGATCAAGCTGGAACAGAACTACCGCTCGCACGGCCACATCCTGGACGCGGCGAATATCCTGATCGCCAACAACAGCCGCCGCCTGGGCAAGAACCTGCGCACGGACGCCGGCCACGGCGAACAGGTGCGCGTGTACGAAGCCTCGTCGGACCTGCAGGAAGCGCAGTGGATCATCGAGGAAACCAAGAACCTGATCCGCGAAGGCGCCTCGCGCTCCGAGGTGGCGGTGCTGTACCGCTCCAACGCGCAGTCGCGCGTGATCGAACATGCGCTGTTCTCGGCCGGCCTGCCCTACCACGTGTACGGCGGCCTGCGCTACTTCCAGCGCGCCGAGGTGAAGCACGCCATCGCCTACCTGCAGCTGATGGACAATCCGCATAACGATTCGGCCTTCCTGCGCGTGGTGAACTTCCCGGCGCGCGGCATTGGCGCGCGCACCATCGAGCAGCTGCAGAACGCGGCCGAGAGTTACGGCATTTCGCTGTATGCAGCGGTGCCGTATATGGTCGGCAAGGCCGGCACTTCGCTCGGCGCCTTCGTGAAGCTGGTGGAAGGCGTGCGCTTCGAGACACAGCAGATGGCGCTGCCGGAACTGGTGCGCGTGACGCTGGATTCGTCCGGCCTTCTGCAGCACTACCAGAACGAGAAGGAAGGCGCGGACCGCATCGAAAACCTGGAGCAGATGGTGTCGGCGGCCACGCAGTTCGTGTCGGAAGAAGGCTTTGGCCAGGGCGCGCCCGCGCATCTTGGCCCGGCGACTTCGGCTGCGTCCGGCGCGCAGGTGGTGGTGGCGGACGGCGTCGAGATCCTCGATGCGGACGCACCGCTGGCGACCGTGATGTCGCCGCTGTCGGCCTTCCTGGCGCACGCTTCGCTGGAAGCGGGCGACAACCAGGCGCAGGAGGGCCAGGATGCAATGCAGCTGATGACCGTGCACTCGGCCAAGGGCCTGGAGTTCGACAACGTCTTCATTACCGGCCTGGAAGAAGGCCTGTTCCCGCACGAGAGCTCGTCCAAGGAAGATGGCGGCGTGGAAGAGGAGCGGCGCCTGATGTATGTGGCCATTACGCGCGCCCGCAAGCGCCTGTACATGTCCTTCTGCCAGACGCGCATGCTGCACGGCCAGACCCGCTACAACATGAAGTCGCGCTTCTTCGACGAGCTGCCGGAGGAATCGCTGAAGTGGCTGTCGCCGCGCCAGCAGCCGCAGTGGTTCAGCCGCAAGTCGGCATGGGACGAGATGCCGGCGGTGCCGACTGCGGACAATGCTTTGGCCGCGCGCATCAATCAGAAGTCGGGCGGCAGCGGCGGCTGGCGCATCGGCGAATCGGTGGCGCATGCCAAGTTTGGCGAGGGCGTGATCATCAATATCGAGGGCAGCGGGTCGAATTGCCGCGCGCAGATCAACTTTGGCGCGGTCGGCATCAAGGTGCTCGACCTGTCGGTCGCCAAGCTGGAACGGATGTGAGTTTCAGCTTTTAGGTTTTAGTTTTAGTTTTAGTTTTTAGCTTTAACTGACGGCCTTGGCTCGTCCCAGCATCTTTTTCAGCTGGGGCGGGATGCGGCCGTCGGTGATCTTCGTGCTGAGTTTTGGCAGCGGATGCACGATACCGTCGGTCATCACGCCGACGATCAGCCATTCTTCGCCCTTCTTCACCGAAAAGTCCCACACGCCTTCGCAGCTGGTGCCGGACATGCCACCGGTACTGGCAATCATCGTGATATTCGGCATCGCTTCGCCGCGCCACCAGGACGAAGCGGTCAGCTCCACGCGCTGTTCCACCACGCCATCCTGGCGCAGCATCTCCGTCACATCATCCACCTTGGCCTTGACCACCACCTTCGGCATATCGGACGCTTTCAGATAGGCATGCATATCGTAGGCCTGCGGCGGGATCTTGCAGGCGAAGGCGCCTTGCGCAGCGAGGCACAGGGCGAGTGCAGTGAAGTGTTTTTTCATTGTCGTGGAGTCTCGTATTTTTCCCCACATTATGCCAGCACGGCGTATTGCGCAGGTTGCCGAGATGCCGGGCTCTGTTAACGAAGAAGCAGGCATATCAATCCAGGCCTGTACTCAGCGGGAGTTAGTGGGAAAGTGATTACTCAAAGAGCGAGAGCAGGCGCAGCTCTGCTACTGCTGAACCAACCCCGCATGCGCGCTTTACAGCTGCAGGGTCATGGGGACGTCGTCGTAGGCGGTGCCGTCGATGATGAGGGTGCGGGGGATGCGGCCGTGGGACTGGAAGCCGAGGGATTCGTACAGGCGCAGGGCCGGCTCGTTGTCTGCTGTGACTGTCAGCGCCACCTGATCCACGCCTTCGAGCGTGGCAATGAACGCCAGGGCGTGCTGCATCAGTTTGCGTCCCGCGCCGCTGCCGCGGCAGGCAGAGGAAACGTACATTGAGCGGATATAGCCCTTGTGCCGCACCTTCAGCCCTGACTCGCGCCCTGCACTGACAATGCCCGCCAGCTCGCCGCCCACAAACGCTCCGAACAGATTACGGTTGGCGATCAGCTTCTCGATTGCCTCCAGAGGCGTATCGTATTCCTCTTCGTAGCTGGAAGAAAATGCGGATGGCGACTCCTGCAGGCCCGTGAGGCGCAGGGACTGGAAAGCGGCAGCGTCGGAAGGAAGCAGGCGTCGTATGTGCATTAACACATACTAACCCGGCCGCCGCGCGCGAGGCAACAGCGGCCGGTACCGGCGTTACATCATGGGCTTGGCGCGGCCGCTGCTGATGGCGTCATCGATCAGCGAGCGGACTGTCCGGTCGGCTTCGCGCGAGAGGCGGCCCTGTTCGCGGCCCATCTCGCCCATCTTGCGTCCCAGTTCCTTCATCGGTTCGCTCGCCTTGGCCATCTGCTCGTGCAGCTTCTGCATCGGCACGCGGTTGGCCAGGCTGCGGTCGTTCAGGCCGGAAAACGCTTGCGACGCGCGCTCCATTTCTGCCTGCAGGGGCGCCATCTTTTCGTGCAGCACGCGCATTTCCTCGTCCAGCGACTTGCGCCGGGTATCGTCGGCGCCTTCCATGCGGCGTGCGACGCGCTCCATCTCGCGGCCGATGCGTTCCTGGTCGCGGCCGAGGGCTTCCATCTTGCGTTCAGCGACGCGCCGCTCTGCGCGCTCCTGCGCATTGCCTTCCTGCGCTTCCACCAGTTTCTCGATCTGCTCGCCCAGCTTTTCCATTTCCTTACTGTGCACTTCCATCTGGCGGCTTTGCACTTCCATTTTCGCGCCCAGGACTTCGGCCGGCTTCCATGCGTCGCTGACTTTCGACAGCGTGGCGCTGTCCTGGATCAGGTAGCTCTTGCCGTCCTTGCGCACCCACAGGAAGTCGCCCTTGGTGCTGGACTGCAGCTTGCGCACTTCATCCAGATCGGCACGGCGTGCGTCCACGGTCATGTTCTTGCCGTCACGGACCAGGGCGTAGTACAGCTTGCGGCTGGTGTTGATGTGGATGTGGCTTGAGTCGCCGTCAAGGTCCGGGGCCAGTGGTGCCGGTGGTGCCGGCGGAGCTGGGGGCGCTGGGGGCGCCGGGACGGCAGGTACGGCGGCCTGCGCAAGCATCATGCGTATCGGCGCGGCAGGCGGTGCCGGCGGGACTGCGGCGAGCATTGGCGCGGCTGGCGGTGCGGGCGGCACAGCAACGCGCATCGGCGCGGCGGGTGCAGCCGGCGCTGCAGGTGCGGCTGGCGCGACCGGTGCCACTGGCGGCACGTAGCCGTAATAGTTGCGCGAGCGGCGGGCGCCGGCGCTGGCTGCTTCGGCAGCGGCAGCACGGGCGGCGGCAGTCGCTTCGGCAGCGGCGCTGCGTGCGCTGGACGAAGCTTCGGCAGCGCTGGCGGCAGCACGCGAGATGGTGTCGCTATCGACAGCGGTGGCGGCCGCCGCACGGGCCGCTGCGGCGGCGCTGCGGGCTGCGGTGACGCCCTCGTTGGCCGCAGCGGCGGCCGGGTGCAGGCCAGAAGCGTCGGCATCGGCGGCGCTGGCGCGGAGTTCGGCTGCGACCTGGCCGGCAGCCGGTCCGGCAGCGTCCGGGGCATCGGGCGAGGCACGCCAGCCTTGCGCTGCGGGTTCGGCAGACGCCGGCTGCGGCGCGCTGATGGCATCCGGCGCAGAAGCAGCGTCAGGCGCGGACATATCCGACTCGGGCGCCGGCGCAGCATGGGCATACAGCACCACGCACGCCGTGCACAGGCCGAGCAAGGGGGCAGCCATCTTCCAGCTGAGCGGCTCGGCGTCAGGGCGAATCAGGCGTTTGATACGGGACATGAGATCTCCTCCGTGTGCCGCGGGGGCAGCAAAATGTGAGGTTGAGAACTGGAACTTGTCCAGCTCCGAAAGTGCAAGGGCCAGGCGCCGCGGTTCGCCGAGCGTGCTTGCGGCCAAATCATCTGCAATCTGTTCCCGTTCGGCGCGGATGCGCCTGGACAGCATCCATACCGCCGGGTGGTAGAACAGCACGACTTCAATCGCGCTCTGAATCAGGTTGACCAGGTAGTCGTGGCGCTTCACATGCGCCAGCTCGTGCGCCAGCAGCGCTTCGATCAGGTCGGGCGGCAGGCCGCTCAGCAGCGAGGCCGGCATCAGCACGATAGGCTTCAGCACGCCGGCCGTCATCGGGCCATCCAGCTCATCGTCGGAGATGCCAAGGCGCACCGGACGGCGCAGGCCGAGGCGCAGCGCCAGCGCGTTCAGGCGCTGCTGCCAGTGCGGATCGGCGTGATAGTGGCTGGGCAGGGTGCGCGTTTTCACCCATTGCAGGCCGAGCGACAGGCGCAGCGTCATCAGCGCCGCGCCCGCAGCCCACAGCAGCACCAGCCAGGGCAACTGGCGGCGCAGGGTGTAATCGAGGGCAATCAACTGGTCTTTGCTCAGCACGCGCAGCACGGCGCCGCGTACGGCGGGATGGGCAACGTTGTCAGCCGCGGCGGCCAGCGGCACGGCATCATCGGCAGCGCCGGACAGCGCTGCCGGGCGGTTGTCGGCCGGCGGCGGCAGCAGGCTGCCGCCCAGCGCCACCGGCTCGGACAGGCGCAGCGCCACACCGGCCAGCGGCAGCGCGGCGCACAGCAGGAGCGCCAGGCCAGCCACCGCATAGCGCGCCTGAGGACGGCTGTTGCGCAGCAGCGTGAAAGCGACACTGGCCGCCCAGCCGATGAGCAGGCCCTGCCACACGAAGTGCAGCAGCGACCACCCAATGGCGGGGATCAGCGCGTTCAGCAGTTGGCTCATGGGCAGACTCCTCGATTGTTCTTGTCCGGACCTAGAATAAATGATCTAGATGAGGGTGTCTAGAATTTTTTATCTAGAATTTTTGATCTAGATCCAGGCGCGATGCGCTGAGGGGTAATATAGTTGAGGCGGACGGAGTGCGGTCGCGGATTGCGATGGACTGCGCAAAACGGGGGGCAGGCTGCAAAAAGCCGGCACTGCCGCCCCGGCGCCCGGCTGGGCCGGGCATTGCTGACGATGTCTGGATGCTTAGTAAATCACGACCGAGCGGATCGACTCGCCGCGCTCCATCAGCTCGAAGCCATGGTTGATCTGCTCCAGCGGCATGGTGTGGGTAATCAGCTCGTCAATGCGCAGCTTGCCTTCCATATACCAGTCAACAATGGTCGGCACGTCGGTTCGGCCGCGTGCGCCGCCGAAGGCCGAGCCCTTCCACTCGCGGCCCGTGACCAGCTGGAACGGACGGGTGGAGATCTCCTGCCCTGCCGCCGCCACACCAATGATGATCGACTTGCCCCAGCCCTTGTGGCAGCACTCCAGCGCCTGGCGCATCAGGGTGGTATTGCCGACGCACTCGAAGGAATAGTCGGCGCCGCCGTCGGTCAGCTGCACGATGGCATCGACCACGTTTTCCACTTCCTTCGGATTGATGAAGTGGGTCATGCCGAACTCGCGCGCCATCTTTTCGCGGTCCGGGTTGATGTCCACGCCGATGATCTTGTTGGCGCCCACCATCTTCGCGCCCTGGATCACGTTCAGGCCGATGCCGCCCAGGCCGAACACCACCACGTTGGCGCCCGCTTCCACTTTCGCGGTAAACAGCACGGCGCCAACGCCGGTGGTCACGCCGCAACCGATGTAGCACACCTTGTCGAACGGCGCGTCTTCACGGATTTTCGCCAGCGCGATTTCCGGCACCACGATGTAGTTGGAGAAGGTGGAGGTGCCCATATAGTGGAAGATCGGCTTGCCGTCCAGCGAGAAGCGGGACGAGCCGTCCGGCATCAGGCCCTTGCCCTGGGTGGAGCGGATCGCCTGGCACAGATTGGTCTTGCGCGACAGGCAGAATTTGCACTGGCGGCATTCCGGGGTATACAGCGGGATCACGTGGTCGCCCTTGCGCAGCGACTTCACGCCGGGGCCGCAATCGACCACCACGCCTGCGCCTTCATGGCCGAGGATGGCCGGAAAGATGCCTTCCGGATCAGCGCCGGACAGCGTGTACTGGTCGGTGTGGCAGATGCCGGTGGCCTTGATTTCCACCAGCACCTCGCCTTCGCGCGGACCCTGCAGATCGACTTCCTCGATCGTCAGCGGTGCGCCCGCTTTCCATGCTACGGCTGCCCTGGTTTTCATGTCGCTTCCCCTGTGAAAAAAACGACATCATAGCAAGCGGCAGCCGCCTCTGCCCAGCCGCGCTCAGGGTTGCAGCGCGGCCGGCACCTGCGGGTCGATATCCAGCAGGTGAGCCACCGTGTGCCACAGCTGGCGCGGCGAAGTCCAGGGCTTGGGCAGGAAGGCTTGCGCCTGGTGGTGCAGCGTGGGCTGGGTGGTCGAATACAGCAGTACCGGCGTGTGCTGGCAGCGGGTACGCAGGTCGTGCACCAGCTGCTGGCCGTCGCCGTCGGGCAGGTTGGGGTCGAGTACGACCAGGGCAAAACTGCCGCCGTCCAGCAGGCTGCGGGCTTCAGCGTAAGTGGGGGCGTGCACGACTTCGGTATCCGGCACCAGCAGGGTTGCCAGGACCACGGCCGCATCATCATCGGAATCGATATGCAGCACGCGCGGCAGCACGTGTGCGTCGAGGTGGGACATCATCATTAGGTTCTCCGCGCGCGGCAGGCGCCAGCGCTGACTAGGTGATCGGCGGAGCTGGGCCGAAGGAAGCGTGACGGCGGCGGGGAAAAGGCGGCCGGGGGTGGGGCCGCGCTGGCAGGATGAGGCCGCGCGGCGTGACCGGTAGTTTAAACCATTCAGCGCGCGGCAGTTGAAATTATTTCTTCAGGCGTGAGTTAAATGCTGCATGCAAACTGTTCAACATCTCCTCCGCCTGCAGCAGCTGGTCCGCCACTTCATTGACCTTGCGGCGGCTGGAGCGGGCGTGGTCGCGCAGCACTTCGAAAGCGGTGTTGCGGTCGGTCTGGAACTTGCACATTAAAAGCCCGACCGCCAGGCTGGTCTCGCGGCCGGCGGCCAGCGCCGCGTTCAGGTTCATTTCGGTGCGGCGCAGCTGGCGGATCTCGTCGGCGCGCGCCAGGCCAGCCTGGAAAGCCGGCATCAGGTGGTGCTCATCTACGGGTTTCACCACGAAACCCACTGCCCCGTAAGCAGCCGCCTGCTTGGCCGCATCCGAGTCGCCGCGGCCGGACAGGAACATGAACGGCACCGAGGTATTGCGGTTCAGCTGCTTGGCCAGTTCCAGGCCGCTCATGCCGGGCATATGGATGTCCAGCAGCGCCAGGTCGGGCTCGCGCTGGCCGATCAGCTGCAGCGCCTGGTCGGCGGAGTGGGCGGCCATGGTTTCGTACCCCGCATGGCCCAGCAACTCGCCCAGATATTCGGTCAACAGCTTGTCGTCGTCAACGATGAGGATCAGGCGCTTCGGGGCGGGTGCATTCATGGGTGGCAACCTTGGGCTTATAACAATGGAATTGATTATACGGCGGTTTGCGCGAATAAGGCACGGAAGGCACGTACGGATTTCCCTAGGTCGCCGGCGTTGTAGATGCTGCTGATGGCGGCGACCATGTGCGCGCCCTGCGCCACCAGCGGCTGGGCGTTGGCCGGTGTCATGCCGCCGATGACAACCACCGGCGTGGTGAGTGCGGCGCGGGCCTGGGCGATGATGGCCGGCGGAGTACTGACCTCATATTTTTTGACGCGCGAGGGATAGAAGCCGCCAAATGCGATATAGCTCGCCTGCGCGGCGGCGGCATCGCGCGCGCGTTGCAGTTCGCCGTAGCAGGAGGCGCCAACGATCTTGCCGGGTCCGAGCACGGCGCGCGCTTCAGCCACGCTGGCGTCGGTGCCGCCGAGGTGGATGCCGTCGGCATCGAGCGCGCGGCATAACGGTAGATGGTCATTGATGATAAACGGTATGTCGTATTTACAGCACAGCCGCTGCAGCTGGCTGGCTTGTTCGTGGCGCAGCGTTTCGCTAGCGGTTTTGTGGCGGTACTGCAGCATGGCCGCTCCCGCTTGCAGCGCCTGCTCGGTGCGGTCGAGCAGGCGGGCAGTATCGTCCCAGTCGGGGGTGACGAGGTAAAGTCCGTGCATGGTGCTTCCTTACTGTGGGTGTGGGTGGAGGCCCTGATGCGCAGTGCGGTGCGGAATGCGCTGGCCAGGGGCGACGGTAAAGGCGGCGGCCAGCGCGGCATGGGTATATGCCTGGGCGCTGTGCAGCGCCTGCTGCAGGTTCACGCCCTGCGCCAGCAGCGCGGCAATCGCTGACGCCAGCGTGCAGCCGCTGCCGTGAAATTCGCCGGGCAGGCGCGGCCAGGTCCAGTGCTGCTGCTTGTCCGGGCCGAGCCAGCGGTTGGTGACATGCGCGCGGTCGTCGTCGTGGCCGCCCGTGATCAGGACGTGTCCGCAGCCGAGGGCGCGCAGCGCTGCAGCATGAGCATGAGCATGAGCGCGCGCGCACGCCGGCCCGGCATGCCGGGCATCCACTGCGACTTGTGCCGCAAGGGCTGGTGGGGCGTTGCCATGCTGCGCCAGCGCAGCGGCTTCCGGAGCGTTGGGCGTGATGACCGTCGCCAGCGGCAGCAGCGGCGCGAGCGCGGCGACGGCGTCGCCGCGGCCAAGCGCATCGCCGCCGCCGCTGCGCAGCACCGGGTCGAGCACCACCGGCGGCCGCGCCTGGCCTGGCGTGCGGAGCTCGGCGATCAGTTGGGCAATGGCGGCGGCGTTGATGGCGTTGCCGGGGATGCCGATCTTGACGGCGCTGATCGGGACCGCCGCCATCAACGCCCTCGCCTGCTGCACTACCAGCTCCGCGTCCACCGGCGCCACGCGATAGACGCGGTTGTTGTCCTGCACCGTCAGCGCGGTGATGACCGGCAGCGGGTGGGCGCCGAGCGCGGTGATGGCCTGGATATCCGCCGCGATGCCGGCGCCGCCCGAAGGGTCGGCGCCGGCGAACACCAGCACACACGGACGCGCAGAATGGGCCGCGCCTTCGCTCAAGCGAGCCTCCCGGCCATCGGCGACGATGGCGATGCGGCAAACTTGCGCGGCATGCGTCCGGCCAGGTAAGCCTCCCTGCCGGCCTGCACCCCCAGTTTCATGGCGCGCGCCATGCGCACCGGATCCTGCGCTGCCGCAATGGCCGTGTTCATCAGCACGCCATCGCACCCCAGCTCCATCGCAATCGCCGCATCCGAAGCCGTCCCCACGCCTGCATCCACCAGCACCGGCACCTTCGCCTGCTCGATAATCAGCGACAAGTTCCACGGATTCAGAATGCCCATGCCAGAACCGATCAGGGAAGCCAGAGGCATCACCGCCACGCAGCCGATATCCTCCAGCATGCGCGCCTGGATCGGATCGTCGCTGCAATACACCATCACATCAAACCCGTCGCGCACCAGCTCCCTTGCCGCCACCAGCGTCTCGGGCATATTCGGAAACAGCGTCTTCTCATCGCCCAGCACCTCCAGCTTCACCAGCTTGTGCCCGTACAGCAGCTCGCGCGCCATCTGCAGCGTGTACACCGCATCCTTCGCCGTGTAGCAGCCGGCCGTATTCGGCAGGATCGTGTATTCGGACGGCGGCAGCACGTCGAGCAGGTTGGGCGCCGCCGGGTCCTGTCCGATATTCACGCGGCGGATCGCCACCGTGATGATTTCCGCCTCCGCCGCATCGGTCGCCTCGCGCGTCTGCTGCAGGTCCTTGTATTTGCCGCTGCCGACCAGCAGGCGGCTCCTGTACTGCCTGCCCGCGATTGTGAGCATGTCGTTCATTGCAATCTCCTGTATTTTCCTAGCCGCCGCCAATGGCGCGGACGATATCCACTTTGTCGTGCTGGTGCAGCGTATGCTGCGGCCAGCGCTGGCGCGGCACCACGCTGCGGTTGACGGCCAGGGCCAGCGCCTGTCCGCCCAGCTGCAGCGCCTGCACCAGCTCGTGCAGCGTGTGCTGCGCCGGCACGCGGTGCGGCGCGCCATTCAGTTCGATCTCGATCATGGCTGCTGCTCGCGGTAAATCTGCGCGCCGTTCTTCACGAACTCGATCGACTTCTGCTGCATGCCCTTCTCGGCAAACTCGCGCACCTCCTGCGTGATTTTCATCGAGCAGAAATGCGGGCCGCACATGGAGCAGAAATGGGCCACCTTGGCCGAATCCTTGGGCAGGGTCTCGTCGTGGAAGGCGCGCGCCTTGTCCGGATCGAGGCCGAGGTTGAACTGGTCCTCCCAGCGGAATTCGAAGCGCGCCTTGGACAGGGCGTTGTCGCGGATCTGCGCGCCCGGGTGGCCTTTCGCCAGGTCGGCCGCATGGGCGGCGATCTTGTAGGTGATGATGCCTTCCTTCACATCATCCTTGTCCGGCAGGCCGAGGTGCTCCTTGGGCGTGACGTAGCACAGCATGGCCGTGCCGTACCAGCCGATCTGCGCCGCGCCGATGCCGGAGGTGATGTGGTCGTAGCCAGGCGCAATGTCGGTGGTCAGCGGGCCCAGTGTGTAGAACGGCGCTTCGCTGCACTGCTCCAGCTGCAGGTCCATGTTCTCCTTGATCAGCTGCATCGGCACGTGGCCCGGGCCTTCGATGATGACCTGCACATCGTGCTTCCAGGCGATCCGGGTCAGTTCGCCCAGCGTGCGCAGTTCGCCCAGCTGGGCATCGTCGTTGGCATCGTAAATCGAGCCGGGACGCAGGCCGTCGCCGAGGCTGAAGCTCACGTCGTAGGCTTGCATGATCTCGCAGATATCTTCGAAGTGCGTGTACAGGAAGTTTTCGCGGTGGTGCGCCAGGCACCATTTGGCCATGATCGAGCCGCCGCGCGAGACGATGCCGGTCATGCGCTCGGCCGTCAGCGGGATATAGCGCAGCAGCACGCCGGCGTGGATGGTGAAGTAATCGACACCCTGCTCCGCCTGCTCGATCAGCGTGTCGCGGAAGATTTCCCAAGTCAGGTCTTCGGCCTTGCCGTTCACCTTTTCCAGCGCCTGGTAGATCGGCACCGTACCGATCGGTACCGGGCTGTTGCGGACGATCCATTCGCGCGTCTCGTGGATATGCTTGCCGGTGGAAAGGTCCATGACCGTGTCGGCGCCCCAGCGGATGGCCCAGGTCATCTTTTCCACCTCTTCGCCGATGGACGAGGTGACGGCGGAGTTGCCGATATTCGCATTCACCTTCACCAGGAAATTGCGGCCGATGATCATCGGCTCCAGTTCGGGGTGATTGATATTGCAGGGAATCACGGCGCGTCCGCGCGCCACTTCCGCGCGCACGAATTCGGGCGTGATCCCGGGCGGGATGCTGGCGCCGAAATTCTGGCCTGCGTGCTGGCGGCCCAGCATCTTTGCCATCTTCTCGCCTTGCGGGCCGGCAGCGCGCAGGCTGTCCAGGTACTCCTTGCGGCGCAGGTTTTCGCGGATGGCAATGAATTCCATTTCCGGCGTGACGATGCCCTGGCGGGCGTAGTGCAGCTGGGTGACGTTGCGGCCGCCGGCGGCGCGGCGCGGCTGGCGCAGCAGTTCGAAACGCAGCGCATCCAGCTCGCGCTCGGCGAGGCGCTGGCGGCCGTAGTCGGAGCTGGGGCCGTCCAGCTGCACGGTATCGTTGCGGGCGGCGATCCATGCTGCGCGCGGCGTGGTCAGGCCCTTGCGGATATCGATCTGTACGTCCGGGTCGGTGTACACGCCGGAGGTGTCGTACACGGTAACCGGCGGGTTATCGCCGGACAGGGCGATTTCGCGCATCGGCACGCGGATATCCTCGCGGCTGCCGTTGACGTAGATTTTGCGGGAATTGGGCAGCGGTGTGATGGCTGCGCGGTCAACCTCGGCCTCGGCGGCGAGGAATTTCGGATTGGCGTTCATTTGGCTCCTTTGTTGGCAGGAGCCAGCAAAGGAGGTTAGGCTGAACGCGCACGGGTCGGCGGGCGGCGCATGCGGTCATCCTGAAGCTTCCCTTCGCTGGCATTATCCAGATCAGGTTCGGAGGGTATTTCTCACCCGCGCAGCTCTCGCCGCGCAGGACCCCTAGCGTGTGCCGCCTCTCGGCAGCGACCGAATTATAACCACACCGGACCCCAAACGCGCAAGCCCGGCGTCTGCGATAATCGGCATGCGATAAACGGCCTTATGGAGCGATATGCGAGCGGTGGTGATGGCGGGAGTGGTGGGCGGACTGCTGGCGGTGGCGAGCGCCGCGCATGCCGATGAGGCGCGTGGCCCGACCGCGGGCGAGCAGAAGGCGTTCGATGCCTGGTACCGGGCGCGCGCCACGTCGCAGGCGGCAGCGGCTGCGCCGCAGCTGGAAACGCGGCGCGACGGCAAGCGCTGGCGCCTCAGCGCGCATGAAGACGGCCCGGCCGTGCGCGCCGTGCTGCCGCTGTGCCGCGTGCCGCGCACGATTTTCGAGCGCAACCGCGCCAAAGCCTGGACCGAGCGCGCGGAAACCTGGCTGTGGGTGCATCACACGCCGCAATGCGGCGCCGCACCGGCCAGCGCCGTCCAGCTGCGCAGCGAACTGCCGGAAATCGACATCCTGCGCCTGATCCAGGCGCAGAACGAGCTGCTGCAAAGCGCCCGCCTGCTCATGGCAGGCAACACCTCCTGCGCCCCGAACCGCTCGCGCAATTTCCGCCTGGTCGGCCTGGACAAGGCCAGGGACGGCCTGCCGGCCCTGGTCTTCGAGAGCGATATCGGCAGCATCGCCCAGGTCTCGGTGCGCAAGTCGCGCGCCGACCTCACGGCCTGGAATGTGAATTGCCAATAAGGCATCGCGCCGCAGTGCAGCATGGGCACTAAGGTAGCGGTGACATACCTTATAATGGCTGTTTTGCCCATTTTTTCAGCCCAATCATGGAATTAGCCAAGTCTTTCGAGCCCGCCGACATTGAACAGTTCTGGCGCAGCGAGTGGGAAAAGCGCGGTTACTACGCAGCTTCGCTCGACCTGTCCAAACCGTCCTTCAGCATCCAGCTGCCGCCGCCGAACGTGACCGGCACGCTGCACATGGGCCACGCCTTCAACCAGACCATCATGGATGGCCTGACCCGCTACCACCGTATGCTGGGCCACAACACGGCCTGGATCCCGGGCACCGACCACGCCGGCATCGCCACCCAGATCGTGGTGGAGCGCCAGCTGGACGCGCAAAAAGTGTCGCGCCATGACCTGGGCCGCGAGAAGTTCATCGAGAAGGTGTGGGAGTGGAAGGAAAAGTCCGGCTCCACCATCACCGGCCAGATGCGCCGCCTCGGCACCTCGCCTGACTGGGACCGCGAATACTTCACCATGGACGAAACCCGCTCCAAGGTGGTGACCGAAGTCTTCGTACGCCTGCACGAGCAGGGTCTGATCTACCGCGGCAAGCGCCTGGTCAACTGGGACCCGGTGCTGGGCACCGCCGTGTCCGACCTGGAAGTGGTGTCGGAAGAAGAAGACGGCTCGATGTGGCACATCCAGTACCCGCTGGCCGACGGCAGCGGCACCATTACCGTGGCGACCACCCGTCCGGAAACCATGCTGGGCGACGTGGCCGTGGCCGTGGACCCGACCGACGAACGCTACACCGCGCTGGTGGGCAAGCTGCTCAAGCTGCCGCTGACCGGCCGCGAAATCCCGATCATCGCCGACTCCTACGTGGACAAGGCCTTCGGCACCGGCTGCGTGAAAATCACCCCTGCGCACGACTTCAACGACTACGCCGTCGGCCAGCGCCACAAGCTGGACATGCCTTCCATCTTCACGCTGGACGCGAAGATCAACGAGAACGCGCCGGAAGCCTACCGCGGCCTGGACCGCTTCGCCGCCCGCAAGCAGATCGTGGCAGACCTGGAAGCCCTGGGCCTGATGGAATCGATCAAGCCGCACAAGCTGATGGTGCCGCGTGGTGACCGCACCGGCGTGGTGATCGAACCGATGCTGACCGACCAGTGGTTCGTCGCCATGAGCCAGCCGGCGCCGGAAGGCACCTTCAATCCGGGCAAGTCGATTGCCGACGTGGCGCTGGAAAAAGTGGCCTCGGGCGAGATCAAGTTCGTGCCTGAAAACTGGTCCACCACCTACAACCAGTGGCTGAACAACATCCAGGACTGGTGCATTTCGCGCCAGCTGTGGTGGGGCCATCAGATCCCGGCCTGGTACGACGAGCAGGGCAACATCTATGTCGCCCGCAGCGAAGAAGAAGCGCAGGCGCAGCAGAAGGCCAAGGGCGGCAGCGGCACGCTGACCCGCGACAACGACGTGCTGGATACCTGGTTCTCGTCCGCGCTGGTGCCATTCTCCACGCTGGGCTGGCCGGCCGAAACGCCTGACCTGAAAGCCTTCCTGCCATCGTCCGTGCTGGTGACCGGCTTCGACATCATCTTCTTCTGGGTGGCGCGCATGGTCATGATGACCGCGCACTTCACCGGCAAGGTGCCGTTCGAAACCGTGTACGTGCACGGCCTGGTGCGCGATTCGCAAGGCCAGAAAATGTCCAAGTCCAAGGGCAATACGCTGGATCCGATCGACCTGATCGACGGCATCACGCTGGACGAACTGGTCGCCAAACGCACCACCGGCCTGATGGACCCGAAAGCCGCGCCGAAAATCGAGAAGGCCACACGCAAGGAATTCCCGGATGGTATCCAGGCCTACGGCACCGATGCCGTGCGTTTCACCATGGCCTCGTATGCCTCCCTGGGCCGCAACATCAACTTCGACCTGGGCCGCGCCGAAGGCTACCGCAACTTCAGCAACAAGCTGTGGAACGCGACCCGCTTCGTGATGATGAACACCGAAGGCAAGGACTGCAGCGCCAATGATGCCGACCTGTCGATGGCCGACAAGTGGATCATCTCCCTGCTGCAGAAGGCCGAGCAGGACGTGGCCAAGGGCTTTGCCGACTACCGCTTCGACAATATCGCCTCCACCATCTACAAGTTCGTGTGGGACGAATACTGCGACTGGTACCTGGAAGTGGCCAAGGTGCAGGTACAGCAAGGCACCGAAGGCCAGCAGCGTGCGACCCGTCACACCCTGCTGCGCGTACTGGAAGTGGTGCTGCGCATGGCGCACCCGGTCATCCCTTTCGTTACCGAGGAACTGTGGCAGGCCGTGGCGCCGCTGGCCGGCAAGGGTGCGGACGACCGCAGCCAGTCGATCATGGTGCAGGGCTATCCGCTGCCGAACGAAGCGCTGATCGATCCTGTTGCCGAAGCATGGATGGACGAGCTGAAGGCGCTGACCGACGCCACGCGTAACCTGCGCGGTGAAATGAAGCTGGCGCCGTCGCTGCGCATTCCGCTGATCGTGGAAGCCTCCGGCGGCGACAAGGCGCGCATGGCCGCCTTTGCACCGTACATCCAGCTGCTGGGCAAGCTGTCCGAGGTGCAGATCGTGGACGCGCTGCCGGAATCGCCGGCTGCCGTTTCCGTGGTTGGCACCACGAAGATGATGCTGAAGGTGGAAATCGACGTGAAGGCCGAACGCGAGCGCCTGTCCAAGGAAATCGCCCGCCTGCAGGGCGAGATCGCCAAGGCATCGGGCAAGCTGTCGTCCGAGTCCTTCGTGGCGCGTGCACCGGCTGCCGTTGTGGCGCAGGAGAAGGAACGCGTCGCCAGCTTCGGCGCCACCCTGGCCAAGATGGAAGAACAGCTGGCCAAGCTGCCGGCCGCTTAAGCATTACCGCTCCCAAGGTAGGCATGCGCTAAACTCTGGCCATGCCTACCGAACAAAGCGTCCTCCGCATCTCCATCGTTGCCGCAGTCTTCCAGGCTGCACTGGGCATTACCTTCGGCCTGCTGGCCGGTTCCGAGTCCATCATCTTCGACGGCTTCTACGGCCTGGTGGATGCCACCATGACCGTGCTGGCCCTGCTGATCGCCAGGCTGATCGCCGCCTCCGCCGAACGCGGGGAACATAACCGCAAGCTGGTGGAACGCTTTACCATGGGCTTCTGGCACCTGGAGCCGATGGTGCTGGGGCTGAACAGCACCCTGCTGGTCGGCGCGGCCATCTATGCCCTGATCAACTCCGCCAGGAGCCTGATGGAAGGCGGCCACAGGATCCACCTCGATTACGCCATCGTGTATGCGCTGATCTCGCTGGCCGCCGCAGCAGGCATGGGCACTTACGCCACCATCGCCAACCGCAGGATCGGCTCGGCCCTGATCGCGCTGGACGCCAAGGCCTGGTGGATCACCGTCGCCATGGCCTGCGCCCTGCTGATGGCCTTCGTGTTCGGCCATGCCGTCAACGGCACGCGCCTCGACTGGGTTACGCCGTATATCGATCCGCTGGTGCTGATCGTGGTCTGCGTGGCGGTGATTCCGGTACCGCTGCAGGTCATCCGCCATTCGCTGCATGACATCCTGCTGGTCACGCCCGCGGACCTGATGCAGCACGTGGACCAGGTTGCCGAAGCGACCGTGCAGCGCCACGGCTTCGATTCCTACCGCGCCTACGTGGCGCGCGTCGGCCGCGGACGCCAGATCGAACTGTTCTTCATCGTGCCAACACGCTGGCCCGCCAAGCGCCTGGAGGAATGGGACGCCATCCGCAACGAAGTCGGCGCGGCGCTGGGCGAGGAAAGCAGCGACCGCTGGCTGACGATCGTCTTCACCACCGACCCGGAGTGGGCGGAATAATTAGAGTTGGCACTCCAAAGTCATCGAATTGGCCCTGGCGGTCGGCATCGGTTTGCTACACTGGCTGGCACATAAAACCAACCGGAGACCCCCATGCGCGCAATGCTGCACTCTCTTCTGGCCACGGCCGTGCTGGCCGCCGCCCTGCCCGCCTTTGCACAGGAATCGCCCGTCGGCCTGTGGAAGAACATCGACGATGAAAGCGGCAAGCCGAAAGCCCTGATCCGCATTACCGAAAACAACGGCGTGCTGGAAGGGAAAATCGAGAAGCTGTTCCGCGATGCGAGCCAGGACCAGAATCCCGTCTGCGACAAGTGCTCGGACGCACGCAAAGACAAGCCGATCATCGGCATGACCATGCTGAGCGGCCTGAAAAAGGACGGCAATGAATATAACGGCGGCGAAATCCTCGACCCGAACAATGGCAAGGTGTATCGCAGCAAGCTGAAAGTCGCTGACGGCGGCAAGAAGCTGGAAGTGCGCGGCTACATTGGCGTGCCAATGCTCGGACGCTCGCAGACCTGGCTGCGCGAGCAATAAAAGCGGACAATCAAAAAACGCGGCGCACCTGGCGCCGCGTTTTTCTCCCTGCGCTTAGCTGACGTTCTCGGTCTGCCCGGCGGCTTGCGGCGCCGGGGCCGGCGCGGCCTGCTTCGGCAGCAGCAGCGACGCCAGCGCCGGAATCATCACAATCGCCCCGACCATATTCCACAGGAACATGAACATCAGCAGCAGCCCCATATCGGCCTGGAACTTGATGTCCGACCAGACCCAGGTCAGCACGCCCAGCGCCAGCGTCACCCCGGTCAGCGCCACCGCCACGCCGGTGGTCTTCAGCGTTTCGAAATAAGCCTCCTTCAGCTCCAGCCCCTGGTCCAGGAAGCACTGCAGGCGGTTATAGATGTAGATGCCGTAATCGACGCCAATGCCGATGCCCAGCGCAATCACCGGCAGCGTCGCCACCTTCACGCCCAGGCCCAGCTGCGCCATGATCGCCTCGCAGAGCGCCGAGGTAATGTACAGCGGCACCATGATGCACAGCGTAACGCGCCAGGAGCGGAACTCCCACCACACCAGCAGCGCCACGATCGCATACACCAGGAACAGCATCATGACCTCGGCCTGCTTGATGACGATATTGGTGGCTGCTTCGATGCCCGAGTTGCCCGCTGCGAGAATGAATTCGGCCTGCGGCGTGTTGTTCTCCTTCGCAAAGGCTTCGGCTGCCTTCACCACGCGCGTCAGCGTATCGGCCTTGTGATCGGCCAGGAACACCAGCACCGGCAGCATCGAGCAGTCGTTGCTGTACAGCTCCGACGGGATCATGCGCTGCGCCGAGTTGGAAACGAAGCGGTTGCGCGACAGCGCCTGCCACTTCAGCGATCCGCCATTGACGTTGGCAATGATCCGCTTCTGCACCGTGAACAGCGACGTCGTCGATTCCACGCCTGCCACGTTCTCCATCTCCCACTGGAAGCGGTCCACCACTTCGGCCGTCGGATAGGCGCCGCATTCGCCGGGCGGCGTCTTGACCATGACCACGAAGACGTCGGAACTGGTCGAGTAGTGGCCGGTGATGTAGGCGTTGTCGCGGTTGTAGCGCGAGTCGGCGCGCAGCTCCGGTGCGCCCGGATCGAGGTCGCCGATCTTCAGGTCGCGGTTCAGCACGAAGGCCACGGCAAAGATGGCGAGTGCGCCCAGCACCGCGATGCGTGCGAACTTCGGCTCGGCGAAGCGCGACAGCATGTGCATCAGGCGGTGACCGCTGCGCGCTTTCTTCGCCTGGTTCCGCAGGCAGGCTTCGGTGACGCCCACGTAGGACATCAGGATCGGCAGCAGGAACATCTTGGTCAGCACGATCACCGCCACGCCGACCGACGCGGAAATGGCCAGCTCGCGGATCACGCCGATCTCGATCACCAGCAGGGTCGAGAAGCCGACCGCATCGCACAGCAGCGCGATGGTGCCGGGAATGAACAGCTGGCGGAAGGTCAGGCGCGCCGTTTCCATGTCCGACTTGCCGGACAGGCGCTCGGCCGCCATGGTATTGATGTTCTGCACCGCGTGCGAGACGCCGATGGCAAATGTGAGGAACGGCACCAGGATCGAATACGGATCGAGGCCGAAGCCCAGCATGCGCACGATGCCCAGCTGCCAGATCACGGCCAGCGAGCAGCAGAACACCGTCACCAGCGAGGACTTCCAGCAGCGCGAGTACCACAGCAGCAGGATCACCGTCATGACGAAGGTAATCGCGAAGAACATGCCGATCGCCTTGGCGCCGTGGATCAGGTCCCCCACCACCTTGGCAAAGCCGACGATGTGGATCTTCACGCCCTGCTTCTCGTACTTGCCGCGCACCAGCTGTTCCAGGCGTTCCGAGAACAGGCCGTAATCGAGCTTGGCGCCGGTCTGCGGATCGACCTCCAGCAGCGGCACCTGGACGATGGTGGATTTCTGGTCGGCCGCCACCAGGCTGCCGATACGGCCGGAGCGGGCCACGTTGGCGCGCACCTCGTCCAGCATGGAGGGCGAACCGTCGAAGCCCTGCGGGATGATCTGGCCGCTGTTCAGGCCCGTCTCGGTCACCTCCATCCACATCACGTTCGGTGTCCACAGCGATTTCAGGTTGCCGCGATCGACGCCGGGAATGTAGAACACTTCGTCGGTCACCTGTTTCAGCGTGTCCAGGTATTCCTTCGAGTAGATATCGCCCCTGCCCGCTTCCACAGCAATGCGGATGTTGTTGCCCAGAGGGCGCAGCTCATTCTCGTATTTCAGGTAGTTGGCGATAAAGGGATGCGTTGCCGGGACCATTTTCTGGAAGCTGGCGTCCGGCTTCAGCAAGGCGGCCTGCCACGCGAATAGCGCCGACGCGGCCAGGAAAACCAGCATGATGATGAAGCGGTACCTGAACAGGCGCGGCTCGAACCAGTGTTCGATGGAGGTGAAGCGCTGATGGCCCTGGCCGCTCATGGCTTGCCTCCTTCCGCGGCACGCACGCCGCCTATGCCGGCCAGCAGCACCGTGCCGTTCAGCGCCAGCATGCCGGCGGTGGCGATGGCGTCGCCCTGGCGCACGATGCGGAAGCTTGCGCCATCGTCGTCGCTGCGCAGCAGCGCGCCGTCCTGCGCCGCCAGCAGGATGCTGCTGCCCTGCAGCGCGCCGCCGATCAGGCTTTTCTTCGTTACGGCCGGCGTTTCACGCCAGGTGGCGCCATTGTCCTCGCTGCGGAAGACGTGGCCGCCGAAGCCATAGGCCAGCAGGCTGCGGCCGGTAAACAGTACGCCGTACAGCTGGCCGCTATAGCCGGTCTCGCTGCCCTTCCAGCTGCCGCCGCCGTCATTGGAGCGATAGACGCGCCCCGCCTCGCCCGCTATCGCCAGCGTATTACCCTCGCCGCCCGCGATGGCGTTGTAATGCAGGCCTTCCGGATTCGGCAGCGCCGCACCCATCGAGCTCCAGCTTGCACCGCCGTCCGCGGTGCGGAATGCCTGTCCATAGGCGCCCACGGCGTAGCCGGTCTGCGCGTCGCGGAACCAGACGCCCAGCAGGGGACGCGACGGACCGAATTTGGCCGCCGCTTCGATATCGCCCAGCGCCGTCTCGGCATCGGCAAGTGCATTGGCATCGGCCTTGCCGCCTGCAGCTTGCGCCCTGGCCAGCGCCGCCTTCGCGTCGGCCAGCATCAGTTCATTGGCTTTATTCCCGTCGAAGCGCAGCGTCCATTGCTGGCCGCCGTCGCTGGTGGACAGGATGGCGCCGTCGTGCCCGACTGCCCAGCCCTTGCTGGCGCCGGCAAACGCCACGCCGGTCAGGGTGACCGACACCGGCACCTTCGCCTGCTGCCAGGCGCCGCTAGCGTCGCGATAAAGAACGATGCCGCGTTCGCCCACGGCCACCGCGCGCGAGCCGGCCAACGCCAGCGCAGTCAGCATGGCCTGCGGCGCACGCAGCGACATGCGTGCCGGCGACTGCAAAGGGTCGCGCGCAGCAGCCGGAACAGCGGCCAGGACGCCCAGCAAGGCAGCGCCGGCCTGTATCAACACTTTGTTCATGCTTCATCCGCAAAAAAAACGGCGCACCGCCTCCCTCGAAGCGAGTGCGCCTGAAGTATTACCCCCAAACCCGCTGCACCGCCTTAGTTGGAAGAACGGCGCAGCGTATCCGGCGTGAAGTTCGACGGTTCGAGCTTCACGCCAAATTTGATCGGCCGCTCCTGGTTGGAGATGCCGCTCAGCAGGTAACGGCGAGCCTGCAGGTCGTAAAACACTTCGTTGGCGAAGTAATGGGTCTGCGCGTCGTAATACTGGATGCCGCCGATTTCGTGCACGCGCCACAGTTCGCCGCGGCCGTCGTAGGCATCGGTGTGGGCGACCTGCCAGCTGTCCTCATCGACGTAGAACACGCGCTTGGCGTAGATGTGGCGCTTGTCCTTCTTCAGCGTGGCTTCCACCACCCATACGCGGTGCAGCTCGTAGCGCACCATGTCCTGGTTGATGTGGCCCGCGCGCACGATATCCGCGTACTTGGTGGCCTTGTTGGTGATGCGGTAGTTGTTATACGAGATCAGCATCTCCTTCTTGCCCACCAGCTTCCAGTCGTAGCGGTCCGGCGCGCCGTTGAAACCGTCGTAGTCGTCGGTGGTGCGCAGGCCGTCCGAGCCCTGGCCCGGCGAGTCGTAGGCGATGTTCGGTGCGCGCAGCACGCGGCGCTGGCCCGGATTGAAGGTCCATGCCAGGCGCGATTCCTTGACCTGGTCCATCGGATCGACCACCAGCAGCGCGTCGCCGGCAACCGACGAAGGGCCGGTCAGCGTAGCCATGTAGTACACCAGGCGGTTAGGTTCCGGATTCGCCATGCCCTGTGCGAAAGCGACTTTCTCGGTACGGGTCACCGGCGTGAAGGCGCCGTTGGTCTGCACCGGGAATTCCGCCGTGTTGCGCTCGATGGTGCCGCCGCGGTAGCGCATCAGGTGGTTCCAGATCACTTCCACGCCGGTTTTCGGAATCGGGAACGGCACCGTGGTGCGGCTGGTGCCGGTCACGCCGTTGCCGCCGCCGGTCAGTTCCGCTTTCGGCGCTTCCGCCTTGATGGCGTCATACACCGGCTGCGGATAGCCGGCGGTGCGGTGCGTCGGGTACACGTTCATCTTGTAGGTCGGATAGCGCTTCAGCATTTCCGTCTGGCCCGGCGTCAGCACATCCTTGTACTGCGTCATATTCGCGGCGGTAATGGTGTACAGCGGCTTCTCGTCGGCAAACGGATCGGCATAGCCGTTCTTCGCGTCGAAGCCGGCCACCGGCTTGGTCAGGCCGCCGGTCCATGCCGGAATCGTGCCGGCCTTGTTGCCGTCCTTCTCGGCGCCTACAGGAGTCAGGTCCTTGCCCAGGCGGTCCACCTCGGCCTGCGGCAGTCCGGCCATTGCGCTGCCGGCGATGCACGCCAGCGCGGCGGCCAGCAAGCTTTGCTTCATCATCTTCATCGATCTGTCTCCTGTTTATTAGAAGTTTGCGCCAACCACGAAGGACATGAAATCGCGGTCGTGGAACTGGTCGTACTTGGCGTTCTTGTTGTAGGCCGTGTAGCTGATGTCGGCGTAGTAGCGGTTGTTATAGTCGGCGCGGACACCGATGCTGCGCGTCTTGCGGTCCTGGATGAACAGGTTGTCCGCCGCATAGCCATGCACGTCGTGCGCGAAGAACAGGCGCGGTTTCAGGTTGATGCCGCCCACCACGTTCGGATAGAAGAACTCGGCGGACAGGCGGTAACCCCAGGCGCTGCTGGTGGCATAGCCTTCGTTCTCGCAATACGCAGCATTCGGCTGGATGCCGGCCGGGCCGCAGGTGCCGCCCAGTGCTGCCGTCGGGCCGAAGTTGTAGGCGAAGCCGCGCACATAGCGGGTGCTGGTATTCGGATCGCCGATGCCGCTCCACTTCTGCGCCGCCACCTCGCCCAGCAGGGTGATCGAGTCCGCGCCCAGTACCTGCGGCACCTGGCGGATGAAGGAGACCTGCGCCTGGGTCTTGTCCTTGCGGTCGTAGCCATGGATCACGGTGCCGGTCGGTACCGACGGGTCGCGCGCCATGGCGGCCAGGCGGGCTTGCGGGCCGAGACCGAGCGCGGTGCCGACCAGCAGGTCGATGGCGTTGATCTGCACCGGAATGTCATTGGTGCGGCTCACCTCGCCGAACACCGAGAAGCCGCCCACTTCGGTGGCAGCGGACAGGCCCATCGTCTTCACGTTCTCGCCGCTGTAGTCCCACACGATATTGCCGGCCGGCAGACGGCCCAGCGTGCCGAGCGCCGCAGCCACCGCCGGCGGCGCCACCTTGGCCAGCTGTTCCAGCCTGCCCGACCAGACCGACGGCAGCGCCGATGGCTGCTTCACCACCGACACGATCGGCGTGTGGCTGTGATAGCGCGCATAGTACAGGCCGAAGTCGGTCGAGATGGCGTCCGCGAAATAGTGGCTGGACAGGCCGAACTGGCCCGAGTTCTTCGGCTTGATCTTCTCCGCGGTGGTCATGCGGAAGTTCAGCGGCATGGCGCGCGACAGGCCGAGCGATGCCAGCAGCGGGTCCAGTGCGGCCGGCAGGCCGGCCAGCAATGGCGCGCCGTTGTACTGGCCCTGGTCGTTCAGGCGCGTGCCGTCGCCGAACAGGATGGTGCCGTTGTTGCAGTTCAGGGAGTCGGCGGCCGACCAGTAGGTGCCGCAGCCATCGACCACGCTCTGCTTCCAGCGGATGGTGTAGAAGGCTTCCAGCGACAGGCCGTTGCCGAAGCCGAGGTTGGCCATCAGCGCCGGCTGCGGACGCAGGATTTCCTTGACCTGCGCGCCCGGACGGCGGGCGGCGTTCAGGTCGAAGGCGCCCATCGCGTTAATGCCCGGCACGAACAGGCTTTCGCCCCAGTTGATCACCTGGTTGCCCAGCTTGACCGTCATCGGCTTGCCGCCCAGGTCATAGTTGGCGAACACATAGGCGTCGGCCAGCGAAGCGCCGCTGAAGGTGGACAGGTGATCGAAGCCCTCGTCGCTCAGGCTGGTGCCGCCCTTGTAGCCGTTGATGAAGTTGCCGTGGTCCACGGCGTGGTTTTTGAGCTTGTTGTCGTACCAGGCGAAGGCGCGCAGGAAGATGCCGTAACTGTCGTTTTTCAGTTCGAATTCGCCGGTCAGCTTGGCGACGGTGGAATAGGCATCGTACTTGTCGAAGTTCAGATTGCCGTCATCGGCGCCGGCGCCGGCCGTGCCGCCGTTGACGACCGAGATCAGGGCCTTGTCCGCATCCTTCATGCGGATATTGGTGCCGATGGAAGCATTCAGCGACCAGCGGCCTTGCAAGCCACTGTCGGTCGTGAAGCTGTCTGCGTGGGCCAGTGGCGCTGCCAACGCCGCAGCCACGGCAACTGCCATGATGCGGTTGTGCTTTCTCTTCATCTACTTGTCTCCTGGTAGTTATAACGGCTCTCGGGTTTTTTATATTGTTTAGATGATTCCCACTCAGGCTGCCGCGGGCGCGTCAGGGCGGCAGGGCCTGCTGCTGCGGGTGGTGCGGATGGTGGATTGGCTCGCGCCGGAGAATTCCGGGCGCGTGGCGGGGCCTGCGACGTCGCAGTCGAATGACTATCTGCATACAAGTTGTCTCCAAGGTGCCGCAGCTATATTGCTGCTGTTTGAAGCGAGTATGTGTTTTACATTACTATTCGTCCAATGCATTGTTTTTATCCATCCAATGCAAAACAAGAATACCTGGAGACGAATATGGATTTCAAACGCCTGCGCTATGCGTTGACGGTGGCCGACGAGGGCAATTTCGTGCGGGCTGCGGAGAAGATCAGCATCAGCCAGCCGGCGCTGTCGCGCGCCGTGCAGACGCTGGAAGAGGAGCTTGGCTTCCTCCTGTTTGACCGCGGCAACCGCAACGTGACGGTCACGGTGGCGGGCACCGCCTTCTTCAACCACGCGCGCCGCCTGCTGTTCGACGTGCGCAATATGGAGCACGACCTGGCGCTGTTACGCAGCGGAGACAATGGCCACGTGGCCTTCGGCATCGGGCCGCTGCATTCGGGCGCCCTGCTGCCGCGCATGCTGCGCCAGGTGCGTGTCGATCAGCCGGGCATCAGCCTGTCGGTGGCGATCAACAACTCCAGCTATCTGCTGGATCACCTGCGTGCCGAGGAAATGGAATTCTTCATGTCCGACGTGCGCCTGATCGAACCGGCCGAAGACCTGATCATCACGCACGAGTCGCGCCAGTATGGCGGCATCTATTGCCGGCCCGGGCATCCGCTGCTGCAGTGCAGCGAAGTGCTGTCAACCGAGCTGCTGCCCTACGGCATAGCGGCGCCCACGATTCCCGAAGTGCTGATGGTGCAGCTGAATAAGCTGTTCCGCCTGCCGCCGGGGCAGAACCTGCCGATCGTGCTCAGTTGCGACAGCGTGCACACCCTGGTCGATGTGGCGGCGGAAAGCGACTTGCTGCTGCTCTCCAGCCATGCGGCGCTGGCCGAGGCCACGGAACTGGGACGGCTGCGCCAGATTCCGGTGCCGCTGCCGCCGGTGTATGCGGACATCGCCACCATCCGCCTGCGCGGACGCACGCTGTCGCCGGGTGCGGAGCGCGTGCTGCATGCAGCGCGCGCCACCCTGTCGCAACTGGCGGGAACGGAGATGCCGCGCGCCTGAAGTGCGGCGGACGGGCTTAGTTCTTTTTGGCCGGTTTGAGTTCGATCTCGAACAGCTTGGGCCAGCGCTTGCCGGTCACGAACAGGCGCTTGCTCTTGGCGTCGTAGGCGATGCCGTTGAGGACATTGTCCACATCGCTCGCCACGCCCGCCGCGGCGGACAGGCCGCTCAGGTCGATCCAGCCGATCACCCGGCCGGACATCGGATCGATGCGCGCGATGCGGTCGGTCTGCCAGATGTTCGCATAGATCAGGCCATCGACCCATTCCAGCTCATTGATGCGCGACAGCGGCAGTCCGTCGGCAGTGACGTGGATGCGGCGCGTTTCCTGCAGCGTGGCCGGATTCAGCACGCGGATGGTGGGCGAACCGTCGCTCATATATACGCGCTCGCCATCGCTGGTCAAGCCCCAGCCCTCGCCCTTGTACTCCCAGGTCGCCTTGGGCTGGAAGGTGGCGGCATCGAGAATGAAGCCGCCCTGGTTCATCCAGGTCAGGGTGACGATATTGCCGCCGACCGGCGCGATGCCCTCGCCGAAAATCTGTTCCGGCATATCGCGCTTCTGCACCACCTTGCCGGTCTTGAGTTCCACCTTGCGCACCGAGGACTGGCCATACTGGCCGGTGCTCTCGTACAGGAAACCGTCCATGAAGAACAGGCCTTGCGTGAAGGCCTGTGCGTCGTGCGGGTAGGTCTGCCTGACGACATAGCCCTGCACCGGCACGGCTGCCTGCGCGGCCAGCGCGGCGCCCAGCGCCAGACCGGCCACGGTCTGGCGCAACAAGGATTTCTGCATGGTCATTCCTGAATTATTCATGAGCCATGCAGTATAAACCCAAGCCCTGCGCCAGGTGAGCGCCCGGCTCCGGTCAGGCCTGGCCGGTCGGCATCACCGTCACCTGCATCAGGTTCACGTGCGCCGGCTGCGCTGCCAGGAAGCCCACCACCTCCGCCACGTCCTGCGGCTGCAGGAAGGCATACTGCTGCGCCGCGCCGGCCAGCCAGTCCTTCACGCCCTGGTTAGTCACATGGGTTTGCAGTTCGGTGGACACAATGCCCGGCTCGATCATCGATACGCGCACCTTCTTCGCACCGAGTTCGGCACGCAGGTGGCGGCTCAGGTGGCTGACGAAAGCCTTGGTCGCGCTATACACCGAGAAGTACGGGAACACGTATTGGCCGGCGATGGACGAAGTGTTGATCAGGTCCGCCGTCACGCCCTGCCCGGCCGCCTTGACCAGCTGCGGCGTGAAGGCATGGATCACGTGCATCAGGCCATGCACGTTCAGGTCGATCTGCTGCGTGGTATCGCTGCGCAGGTTGGCCTCGATGGCATTCGGCAGCATCACGCCGGCGTTGTTGAAGACCAGGCTGGCCGGCCCCCAGGTCTGCAGCACCTTTGCAGCGGCCGCATCGACCGACGCCTGGTCGGTCACGTCCACCGGCAGGGCCATGGCGATGCCGCCGGCCTGTTCGATTTCCGCTACCAGACGCTCCAGCGCCTCCCTGCGGCGCGCCAGCAGCGCAACTTTGGCGCCCTGGGCAGCCAGTAGCTTTGCGGTATGCAGGCCGATGCCGCTCGAAGCGCCGGTAATGACGGCCACACGGCCATTGAATTGGTTTTGCATGTCGTTCTCCCTTGAGATGTGCCGCGAAAGCCGCGGCGATGGGAGAACTATAGGAATTTAAGGCCAACTGAAGTAGTCCTGAAAGACCGTTTCAGTATCAACCTTTGGTTGTCAATCCGCGGCGCGCCATCAGCTCCAGCTCCTTGCGTGTCAACGAGAATTCCTGGCTGCCCTGCAGCCGCTCGGTGGCGAAGTCGATGAAGCGGCGGATCCTGCCCGGCATGTTGCGGCGCTGGGCGTAATACAGGTAAAGCCCCATGCGCTCGCTCACGCTGTTCACCAGCAATGGCAGCAGCTGCCCGCTGCGCAGCAGTGGCGCGGAGTTGATGCTGTCGATCTGGCCGATGCCGATGCCCGCCAGCGTGGACAAGGTTTCCGATTCCGTGTCGCTGCAGCAGAGGACAGCGTTCATGGGCTGGTTGACGATGTCGCCATCCACCTCGAATTCCCACGGCACGGTGCGTCCCGTGCCCGGCCTGCGATAACCGATGCAGCGATGCTGCAGCAGATCATCCAGTTTGTGCGGCTTGCCGTGCTGCGCCACATACTCCGGCGTGGCGCACACCACGAGCTGAATGGGAAACAGGCGGCGTCCCACGACCTGCAGATCGGGCGCTCCGCCGGCGCGAAAACCGACATCGATCCGTTCCCCGACGATATCGCTGAAGCCATCGGACGCCAGCAGTTCCACCTGGATCAGCGGGAAGCGCTGCTGGAATTCCGCCAGCAGGGGAATCAGGATCTTGCGCACCACGGCGCCGGCCCCGGCGATGCGGATCACGCCTTCATCCTCGCTCGCGGCCCGGCGCGCCTTGCTCAGGGCGCAAACCAGTCCGTCCAGGCTTGGCTTGACCGATTCCAGCAGGCGCTCGCCTTCTTCGGTGAGCGTACTGCTGCGGGTAGTGCGGTGGAACAGGCGCACACCGAGATGCTGCTCCAGCTGGCGGATGGTCTTGCTGACGGCTTGCGGCGTGGTGTTCTGCGCTTCGGCGGCCTTGTTGAAGCTGCCCGCTTCGGCAGCCAGCACAAAGGTCGATATGGCGCGCAGTTCGTCCATCAGGCGATTACTGGCTCCACAGGTCGCCGGTCAGGCTGGCGCGCGGCGGGGTCACGCCGAAGTGCTGGTAGGCGGCGGCGGTGGCCACCCGACCGCGCGGCGTGCGCTGCAGGAAGCCTTGCTGGATCAGGTAGGGTTCCAGCACGTCCTCGATCGTATCGGCCGCTTCGCCGATGGCGGCGGCCAGGTTGCCGATGCCGACCGGACCGCCGCCGAATTTGTACAGCACCGCTTCCAGCAGCTTGCGGTCCATCACGTCGAAGCCGACATGGTCCACGTCCAGCATGCGCAGGGCGGCATCGGCCAGGTCGCGCGTGATGTCGCCGTTCGATTTCACTTCCGCGTAGTCGCGCACGCGGCGCAGCAGGCGGTTGGCGATACGCGGCGTGCCGCGTGCGCGGCGGGCGATTTCCATTGCTCCGCCCTGGTCCAGGTTCGCTTTCAGCAGCGTGGCGCTGCGGGCCACGATCTTTGCCAGTTCCTCGGTGGTGTAGAACTCCAGGCGCGCGACGATGCCGAAGCGGTCGCGCAGCGGATTGGTCAGCATGCCGGCGCGGGTGGTTGCGCCGACCAGCGTGAACGGCTGCAGGTCCAGCTTCACGCTGCGCGCGGCCGGGCCTTCGCCGATCATGATGTCGATCTGGTAGTCCTCCAGCGCCGGATACAGGATTTCCTCGACCACCGGCGACAGGCGGTGGATTTCGTCGATGAACAGCACATCGTTGGCTTCCAGGTTGGTCAGGATCGCCGCCAGGTCGCCCGGGCGCTCCAGTACCGGTCCGGAGGTCTGGCGCAGGTTCACGCCCATTTCGCGGGCGATGATGTTGGCCAGCGTGGTCTTGCCCAGGCCGGGCGGTCCGAACAGCAGCGTATGATCCAGCGCCTCGCTGCGCTTGCGCGCGGCCGAAATGAAGATTTCCAGCTGATCGCGTATCTTCGACTGGCCGACATACTCATCCAGCAGCTTCGGCCGCAACGCGCGCTCGATGGCCTCCTCGTTGGGCGAGGATGGGGTGGCATCGATAATGCGCTGTTCGGTGAAGTTGTCGGTTTGGATACTCATGCCCGGATACTGTATAAATGTTCAGGGTATGATTCTATCAAGGCTGGGGCGGATCGGGCGATTTACCTTGCACCGGCAAGCGTTCCAGATGCAGGCCGCCAGAGCGGAAGCAGCGCCAGTCCGGCTGCGCACTAGCCGAAGGCGAGCGAGATGATGATGCTGGCCGGCATGGCTTACAGCGGGCTTTGCACCTTACACCCGCAAAAGCCCGCGGAAGCCGCGCGCCGCATAATAAGACTCGGCGCCGTTGTGGTACACGAACACCTTGCCATACCGGCGGTCGCAGAACAGTGCGCCGCCGAGAGTGCGGACCTCGTCCGGAGTGGCGATCCAGCTCGAGGTCTTCAGGTCGAATTCGCCAAGAGTCTGCAGGTGGCGATACGCCTCCTCCGTGAGCAGCTCCACGCCCATGGACAAAGCCATCGCTGCCGCGCTGCCGGCCGGCTTGTTCTCCTTGCGCGCGGCAAGCGCCCGTTCGTCGTAGCACAGGCTGCGGCGGCCGGTGGGGCTTTCCGTGGAGCAGTCGCAGAACACGTAAGCGCCGCGATCATCGATACCGACCACGTCGGGCTCCCCGCCTGTCGCCTCCATTTGCTGCAGCGAACCCAGTGCACCGTCGCGGGCAAGCAGCCGGGCTTCCGCGTCGGACCAGCCGATGCCCGGATGACGATGCATATGCTTGCCGAAGCGGGCTTTGAGTGTTGCGATCAGTTTGTGACGCTCTTCGCGTTTCATGAGTCCCCCTGCCCCGCCTTGATGAGATACCGGTAGCGCAACTGGCCAGCGTCTTGTAAACACGACGAGGGACACCGATAAATATTATTATATTTGAAACGTCGTATTGTGGAGCAGCTCATGCGATTCCTTACCGCCTTATTCTTGCTTTATGCAGCCAGTTGCAGCGCCGAGCCGACCGTGGTTCTTCAGTCGGGACTGGGCGATGGCAAGGTGGCGTGGAAAAAGGTCCTGCCAGCCCTGGAGAAACAGGGGCCTGTCTATGCTTATGACCGCGCCGGGTACAAGGGCGCCGCGTCCGCCGATGGCACGCGCGATCCATGCACGATTGCGCGCGAGCTGCACGAGCAGCTGCGCAAGGAAGGCGTGCAGCCGCCGTATGTGCTGGTGGGGCATTCGCTGGGCGGGTTGTATCAGTACGTGTATGCGCGGATGTATCCGGACGATGTAGCGGGCATGGTGCTGCTCGATCCGACTCACCCGCATCATTGGGAAACCATGCAGAAGGAAGCGCCGGGACCGGCGGCGCTGGTGCGCACCATGACTGCTGTAGCGCCAAACAGCGTGACGCGGCATGAGTTCCGGGATCAGGCGGTATGCCTGGACAAGCTGGACATGTCGCAGCCGGTGGCGGCGCCGGTGCGCCTGCTGGCCAGCGGCAAGGGCTCGGCGGGCGAGACGCCGGCTTTCAAGGCCATGTTGAACCGGCTGCGCATGGACTGGCTGCGCCTGAGCGGCGCCTCACAGGTGGAGGTGATTGAACGCTCGGGCCACTATCTGCAGAAGGATGCGCCGGACCTTGTCGTCAAGGCGATTGGCGAGGTGCGCAAGCAGGCGGCGGCAGCCCCGGCACGCTGAGCGCGCTTTCAGCCTGCGCCTGCACTTTGCCTCACGGAGCCAGTCGCTGGCCGCCCAGCGGCTCGGTCTCGGTGCGGTCGCTGAAGCCGGAGATCAGGATGGCGATCAGCACGGCGGCGCCTGCGATCAGGCGCTTACGCCGAACCTGAATCATTGCCCTCATTGATCGCCTCCATGGCCACGCGAACCCTCATGTCGTCGTACGCGGCTTTGATGAGCTGCTCCAGCGCGTCCGCATCGATGGCGCTACCGGGACGGAGCTTCACATGCCGCATCAACTTGCCTGTCCCTTCCAGCCGCCCAGCCGGATCGCTGAGCTGCGCGCCGCGGAAGAAGCCGACATTCACGTGGGCCTTGAAGGCATCAACATAGCAGAACGCCGCATCGCCCACGCAGCAAGTCGGCTGCCCATCGTGCAGCACCTCCAGCACATCCCCGCCACACCCGCGCATGACCCTGAACCAGCGTTGCGCCATCTCGCCCAGTTCGCCCTGATGCGCCAGCCACCAGGCCTCGATGCGCGCATCGCGCACTGCCGCAGAAGGAAAACGCATCAGCTGAGTCATGCCGCAATCCCGGACGAAGCAATCTGCGGCCCAATGTACAAATGCGGCCAGGGCCTTCGCCGTGCGCCGGCTCGGCGCGGGTGCCGTGCTACAGCACTTCGGTGGTGGATACTGGCTCGTTTTGCGACATGCCGCAGTAAGCTCACAAGATAATGATCAACCTTTGGACAGCGCCTTCAGTGCCTGCTTGATGCCGTCCGACACCGAGGAGCCGGCGGGAACGGTCTTCAACGCCAGCAGCGCTTCCTTGTCGGAGTAGCCCAGCGCCAGCAAGGCGTTGAGGATGTCGGACTGGGAATCCTGCACCGCGTGCGCGCCGGCGACGGCGCCTAGTTCCGCCCCCAGCTTGCCCTTCAGTTCCAGCAGCAGGCGCTCGGCCGTCTTCTTGCCGATGCCGGGAATCTTCACCAGACGCCCCGCTTCCTGCAGCGTGACCGCCTGCGCCAGGTCCGCAATGGACAGGCCGGACAGGATCGACAGCGCCGTGCGTGCGCCCACGCCGGAAATCTTGATCAGCTGGCGGAACACCGCGCGCTCTTCCGCATTGCCGAAGCCGAACAGCAGATGTGCATCTTCGCGGATGGCCTGGTGCGTGAACAGGGTCACGCGCTCGCCGGTGTGCGGCAGATTATAGAAGGTACTCATCGGGACATCGACTTCGTAGCCAACGCCTTGTACGTCAACCAGCAGTTGCGGCGGATTTTTTTCGAGCAGGATGCCGGAGAGACGTCCGATCATTGAGTTTCCTTTGTAAGTGTTAGCCGACCAGACGGCCGCCCTTCATGCGCAGTCCGGACAAGGCGGGATGGCCGGTCTTGACCACCGCCAGGGTGGCTTGCGAGTGGGCGTGGCAGATGGCGATGCCGAGGGCGTCGGCAGCGTCGCTGCCGGGTAGGCCGGGCAGCGCCAGCAGGCGCGAGACCATGTCCTGCACCTGCGCCTTGGTGGCGCGGCCGGTGCCGACTACGGCTTGTTTCAGTTGGGTGGGCGAGTATTCGGCAACGCTCAGGGCATTGCTGACCAGCGCGCAGATCGCGGCGCCGCGGGCTTGTCCCAGCAGAAGGGTGGATTGCGGGTTGACGTTGACGAAGACTTTTTCGATGGCCGCGCAATCGGGCTTGTAAGTCGCCGCGACTTCAGCCACGCCGTCCAGGATGACCTTCAGGCGCTCGGGCAGGCCGCCCTCGCCGCTCTTGATGGTGCCGGAGGCGATGTAGCGCAGCTTGGTGCCCTGCTTTTGGATGACGCCAAAGCCGGTGGTGCGCAGGCCGGGGTCGATGCCGAGAATAATCATGGCTGGATTTTAGCAGGGCGGGCCGGGCTTTAGAACCCTGGGGGTGGCTGCGGGCCTGGGAACCGAAACCCTGGGGGCTGCGGGCTTGAGAACCTAAACCCGGGGTCTGACCCGCGGGGTCAGACCCTGATCGGCAGCGGCCGCGGGCCAAAGGGTCAGACCCGTCGGGTCTGACCCAGGTTTAGGTTCAATGGCTCAAGGGTCAGACCCCGTGGGTCTGACCCAGGTTTTAGGTTTAATGACGGAAGTGTCGAGTCCCGGTATACAGCATCACCACACCGCGCTCATTAGCAGCATCAATCACTTCCTGGTCGCGCATGGAGCCGCCCGGCTGGATCACGCAGGTCGCACCCGCATCGACCACCACGTCCAGGCCATCGCGGAACGGGAAGAACGCATCCGAAGCCACCACCGAACCATTCAGCGACAAGCCAGCATTCTGCGCCTTGATCGACGCAATACGCGCCGAATCGATACGCGACATCTGGCCCGCGCCCACACCCAGCGTCATATTATTACCGCAGAAGACAATCGCATTCGACTTCACATACTTGGCCACGCGCCAGGCAAACATCAGATCCTGCAGCTGCTGCTGGGTAGGCTGAAGCCTGGTCACCACTTTCAGGTCGCCGATCAGCACATTCTTCGAGTCGGCCGACTGCACCAGCAGGCCGCCGCCCACGCGCTTGAAGTCCATCGCATTCACGCCGTCGCCCAGAGGAATCTCCAGCAGGCGCACGTTCTGCTTGGCCGACATGATCTGCAGCGCCTCAGCGGTGAAAGCAGGTGCGATCAGCACTTCCACGAACAGCTTGGCCAGTTCGGTCGCTGCCGCGCCATCGACCGGCACGTTAAAGGCAATGATGCCGCCGAAAGCCGAAGTCGGATCGGTCTGCAGTGCACGCTGATAAGCTTCCACAGCCGAGGACCCCAGGGCCACGCCGCAAGGATTCGCATGCTTGATGATGACGCAGGCTGCCTGCTGGTCGAAGCCGCCCATGGACTTCACGCACTCCCAGGCCGCATCCGCGTCAGCGATATTGTTGAAGGACAGTTCCTTGCCCTGGATCTGGCGGTAGTTCGCCAGCGCGCCGGCCACCGGCGTCAGGTCGCGGTAGAAAGCGGCCGACTGGTGCGGGTTCTCGCCGTAGCGCATGTCCTGCACTTTTTCGAAGTGCACGTTCAGGGTCTTCGGATAGGCGTTGCGGTTGGCGTGGGAACGGTCCGGACCCAGGCTGCTCAGGTAGTTGGTGATGGCGCCGTCGTACTGGGCGGTGTGGGCAAACACCTTCTTGGCCAGCATGAAGCGGGTCTCGTAGGACACGTAGCCCGGCGCATTGTCGGTGGTCTTCATTTCCGCCAGCACCACGCCGTAGTCGGACGGATCGCAGATCACCACCACATCCTTGTGGTTCTTGGCGGCGGAACGCAGCATGGTCGGGCCGCCGATGTCGATGTTCTCGATCGCGTCTTCCAGCGAGCAGGTTTCCTTGGCCACGGTAGCCTGGAACGGGTACAGGTTGACCACCACCATGTCGATGGTCGGCATGTCATGTTCGGTCAGCTTGCTCATGTGTTCCGGGAAGTCGCGGCGTGCCAGGATGCCGCCGTGGACCTTGGGATGCAGGGTCTTCACGCGGCCATCCAGCATTTCCGGGAAACCGGTGTAGTCGGCGACTTCCGTGACCGGAACGCCGTTGTCGGCAAGCAGCTTGGCAGTGCCGCCGGTGGACAGGATGTTGACGCCCATCGCCGACAGCGACTTGGCGAATTCCAGAACGCCGGTCTTGTCGGAAACGGAGATGAGAGCTTGTTTGATCATGGCTGTGGGGGGAGGTTGTTGAATATTCTGGTTGAACAAACCCACCGGCCCCACGGGGCCGGTCACAGCCACATTGGGAGCCGGACGGTAGTACGTGCCTTACAGCAGGCCGTGTTCCTGTAACTTCTTGCGCAAGGTATTGCGGTTAATGCCGAGCATCTGGGCGGCATGCGACTGGTTGCCATCGGCGCGCGTCATCACCACTTCCAGGATGGGACGCTCGACGGTCATCACGACCATGTCATAGATATTCGACGCCTGCTGCTCACCCAGATCGTTGAAGTAGTCTTCGAGGCTTTTCTGGACGACTTCCTGGATACTTTCTTTGCTCATATTCTTGTCATTCTGCTTAATATTTTGCCATAGCGGCTACCGGTCAGGCAGCCAGCTGTTCTTCGGCGAGGCGGTATTGTAACCGTTCACCATACTTCCATTGGGATTCAAAGAAGCTGTCGACCGCACGGAGTTGCTCTTCGGTCGATTCGAGGCGGTTCATTTCCTGACGGAATTCCTCCCCGCCCGGGAGGTCGCGCACATACCAGCCGATATGCTTGCGCGCGGTGCGCACGCCCAGGTATTCGCCGTAGAAGGCGTAGTGGGCGCACAGGTGTTCGTGCATCAGCTTGCGCACCTCGGCCACCAGCGGCGGCGGCAGGTGTGCGCCGGTACGCAGGAAGTGCTCGATTTCGCGGAAGATCCAGGGGCGGCCCTGGGCGGCACGGCCGATCATCACGGCGTCTGCCCCCGTCTTGTCCAGCACCAAGCGTGCCTTCTCCGGGGTAGTGATATCGCCGTTGGCAACCACCGGAATCTTCACGGAGGCTTTCACTGCGGCAATAGTGTCGTATTCGGCATCGCCCGTGTAACCGTCGGCGCGGGTGCGGCCGTGCAGGGTCAGCATCTGGATGCCGGCCTGTTCGGCAATGCGGGCAATGCGCAGGGCATTCCTGTTTTCGCGGTTCCAGCCGGTGCGGAACTTCAGGGTCACCGGCACATCCACGGCGGGCACCACCGTGTTCAGGATGCGCTCCACCACGTCCTCGAACTGCAGCAGGGCCGAGCCACACCAGTTGTTGCAAACCTTTTTGACCGGGCAGCCCATATTGATATCGATAATCTGCGCGCCCTTATCGACATTGAATTTGGCGCATTCGGCCAGCTCGACCGGGTCGGCGCCGGCAATCTGCACGGCTTTCGGCTCCATTTCGCCGGTATGGTCGATGCGGCGCGAGCTCTTCTCGCTGGCCCACAGGCGCGGGTTGGACGCCGCCATTTCAGACACCGCATATCCGGCGCCCAGCTCCTTGCACAGCTGGCGGAACGGACGATCCGTCACGCCCGCCATGGGGGCGACGAAAACGTTATTTCGGAGTAAATGCGGGCCGATTTTCACTGACAGACTTCCAGAACTGGACGGGGAAACCTGCAATTCTAACTCAAGCCCTGCCCAAATAATAAGCACTATTTTTTATTTAAACGTCAAGTGTGCAGCTTGGACGTTATGAAACACTGTTTTCTTGTGGAAATTTTAAGGACGGGCGTGCGGCTGCCGTCAGAGGAGATCGTCGAGTGTAGCAGCTTGCAAGTGGCTAATGTCGCCCCATTGCTCCAGTGTCAGTTTCGTTGCCTCAAATGTAAAACGGTTGATACTCGCGTTCTTCACCTGGAAGTCGCGCGGACTGTCCAGGGAAATGCCCATGGCCGCCCGATAAGCGCACTCCAGCACGCCGCCGTGAGCTACCACGGTAAGCGTTTTACCTTCCCACTCGGCCGCCAGGCGATTGATTGCACTAATGCAACGATCGTAAAACTGATGGAAGCTTTCGGCAAAGCGGTCGCCATGCGGCATGATGGAATCGACGTCGCGCGCCTGCCATTCGGCGAACTCGACCGGGTAGCGCTCGGCAATTTCTGTATATAAGAGACCTTCGAAAGCGCCGTAAGCACGTTCGCGCAGCGCCGGATCGGTCTGCAGGGGGAGCTGGTGATGAACGGCAACAGCCTCGGCGGTTTGCAAGGCCCGGCCCAGGTCGCTGGAAACGATGGCGTCGATCTTTTCGGACGCCAGCGCGCGGCCCAGCGCCACAGCCTGCCGCTGGCCGACTTCGCTCAGCGGAATATCGATGTGGCCTTGCAGGCGGCGGATGGCGTTCCAGGCGGTTTCGCCGTGGCGGATCAGGATGATGCGGGTCGTCATTCAGCGCAGGCTATAGGTGGCAATGATCTGGACTTCGTCCAGGATGTGGCCGTGGATGGCTTGCATCACGTCCGGACCGGTGAAGCGGCCTTCCAGTTCCAGGCGCGGCGTGTCCAGTGCATACAGGCGGAAGACGTAGTGGTGCAGGCGCTCGTCATTCCATGGCGGGCAGGGACCGTCGTAGCCGTAGTAGTCGCCGGCCATATCCTGGTCACCGGCAAACCAGGCGGTATAGTCGTTGACGCCCTGGCGCAGCGGCGCCGGCAGCGCAGCCGGCTTGCCGCGCGCGACCACCGACTGGGAAAACTCGCCGGCAGCAATCGAGGTACGCGACAGCGGAATATCGACCAGCGCCCAGTGGAAGAAATCGGCGCGCGACAGCGAGGCCGGCACGACTCTTCCCTCCTGGTTGACATCCGTTGCCACGGTGGGAACATCGCCGTCGATCACCACCAGCGCCAGCGATTCGGTGCCGTGCGGGACGTCGGACCAGGCCAGGTGCGGGTTGCGGTTGCCGGACAAGCGCACGTGCGTGGCCGGGTCCTTCGCGCCGAAGGCGAATTCGGCCGGGATGGCATGGCCGTCCTTGAAAGAGTCGCTGCGAATTTTCATACGGAGAACCGAAAATCTGGGTCAGACCCGCCGGGTCTGACCCTGGGGTTAGGTTTTGGGGTGAATCTGCAGCCAAAAGGTCACCGGACCGTCATTGGTCAGCGAAACCTTCATGTCCGCCCCAAACTGGCCGGTTTCCACCACCACATGCCTGGCCCGCGCCTGGGCGACAAAATAATCGAACAGCCGCCTGCCGTCGGCCGGCGTGGCAGCCGGCGAGAACGAAGGACGGGTGCCCGAGTTGGTATCGGCTGCCAGCGTGAACTGCGGCACCAGCAGCAGGCCGCCCGCCACATCGGTGACGGAGCGGTTCATCTTGCCGGCCTCGTCCGAAAACACGCGGTAGGCCAGCAGCTTGGCCAGCAGCTGGTCGGCCTCGCGCTCGGTATCGCCCTTCTCCGCGCACACCAGCACCATCAGTCCGCCATCGATAGCACCGATGGTTTCGCCATCGACCACCACCTTGGCGGCGCTTACGCGTTGCAGCAGGCCGATCATGCGGACAGCGTCACTTTCGCGAACTTGCGCTTGCCGACCTGCAGCACGAAGGTGCCCGCTTCGACTTTCAGCGCTTTGTCGCTGATGACGGCGCCGTCGATGCGCACGCCGCCCTGGTCAATCATGCGCAGCGCTTCCGAGGTGGAGGCGCACAGATTGGTCTGCTTCAGCAACTGGCCGATGCCGAGCGGGGCGCCGGACACGGCAACTTCCGCCACATCGTCCGGGATGCCGCCCTTGGAGCGGTTCACGAAATCGGCCAGCGCATCCTCCGCCGCCTGGCGCGAGTGGAAGCGCTCCACGATTTCCTGGGCGATGGCGACTTTCGCATCGCGCGGGTTGGCGCCGCGTTCGATGGCCTTCTTCAGGTCCGCCACATGCTCGATCGACTTCCACGACAGCAGCTCGTAATAACGCCACATCATGACATCCGAAATACTCATCACCTTGGCGAACATGGTGTTGGCCGGTTCGGTAATGCCGATGTAATTGTTCTTCGACTTGGACATCTTGTCCACGCCGTCCAGGCCTTCCAGCAGCGGCATGGTCAGCACCGACTGCGGCTCCTGGCCGTAATCCTTCTGCAGCTCGCGGCCCACCAGCAGGTTGAACTTCTGGTCGGTGCCGCCCAGTTCCAGGTCCGCCTTCAGGGCCACCGAGTCGTAGCCCTGCATCAGCGGGTAAAGGAACTCATGGACCGAGATCGGGGTGCCGTTCTTGAAGCGCTTGGCGAAGTCGTCGCGTTCCATCATGCGCGCCACGGTGTAGCGCGATGCCAGCTGGATCATGCCGCGCGCGCCCAGCGGATCGCACCATTCCGAGTTGTAGCGGATTTCGGTTTTCGACGGATCGAGCACCAGCGAGGCCTGCTTGAAGTAGGTCTGGGCGTTCTGCTCGATCTGTTCGCGCGTCAGCGGCGGACGGGTCACATTGCGGCCGGAAGGGTCGCCGATCATCGAGGTGAAGTCGCCGATCAGGAAGATCACCTGGTGGCCCAGGTTCTGCAGCTGGCGCATCTTGTTCAGCACCACGGTGTGGCCCAGGTGCAGGTCCGGCGCGGTTGGATCCAGGCCCAGCTTGATGCGCAGCGGTACGCCGGTCTTCTCGGAGCGCGCCAGTTTTTGAGCAAACTCGCTTTCGATGATCAGTTCATCGACACCGCGTTTGGTGATGGCGAGGGCTTCCTGCACGTTGTCCGACAACGGCAGGATGTTTGCGGTCGCCTTTTGCGGCGAAGCGGTGTTCGTATCCATATTTAACGAAATTCTCTCAAATTGTTGGCGCGGCTGCGGACCCTGTTATAATGCCCGATCCCATCAATATTGCCCGTTGAAAACGAAACAAATCAATAACTTAGAGCGAAATAACAAGAATCCTAAAAGTTCAAGCGGCAAATTTTAACTGATTGCATGAACCCTATAAACAAGTTCACAAGTTCACGCTTGTACAATCTGCTAGGTTCGACCCGCAAGTCGCGAATCATCAGCGCCTCCGCCCTGTTCCTGGCGGTCTGCGCTTTTGGTGCCGCCGGCGTGGCGCCACTCGCGCCCGACGCCAGCGATTTGCCGGTCACGACCATTGCCCAGGATATCCAGCTGCCCGACCTGTCCTCCCAGATCGCGGCCCTGCAGCAGCAGGAAAGCTCCCAGACCTACATCCACGAAGAGAAGATCCGCGCCGGTGACACGCTTGCCACCCTGATGACGCGCCTCGGTGTGGAAGACGATGCCGCCGAAACCTTTATCAAAAAGGACAAGGTCGCACGCGGTGTGATGCAGCTGCGCACCGGCAAACGCGTGCAGGCCCAGACCGACGAAGACGGCAACCTGCTGTGGCTGCGCGCCACCGTTGTCGATGGCAAGGATAATCCGGTCAAGAATATCGCCGTCACCCGCAAGGGCGACGCCTTCACGGCAGCAGAAGTGCCGGCCCAGCTGGAACGCCGTGTGGAAATGCACTCCCGCGAAATCACCACCACGCTGTTTGCGGCGACCGACTCGAGCTCGGACGGTACCCGTCTGCCGGATTCGGTGGTGGCGCAGATCGTGGAAATGTTCTCCACCAATATCGACTTCCGCTCCGATCTGAAGCGCGGCGACCGTTTCAATGTAGTCTATGAAACCTTCTGGCAGGACGGCGAGTTCGTGCGCGCCGGCCGCATCCTGGCGGGCGAATTCTCGAACAAGGGCACCACTTACCAGTCGGTGTGGTTCGAGGATCCGGTGTCGAAGCAAGGCGGCTACTACAGCTTCGACGGCAAATCGCTGAAGAAGGCTTTCCTCAAGTCGCCGCTGGAGTTCTCGCGTATTTCGTCCGGCTTCTCGATGCGCGTGCACCCGATTTCGGGCAACTGGAAACAGCACAAGGGCATCGACTTCGCGGCTGCAACCGGTACGCCGATTCGCGCTGCGGGCGATGGCACGGTGGATTTCGCCGGCGTGCAGGGCGGCTACGGCAATGTGATCGTGCTGAAGCACTGGAATAATTATTCGACTGCTTATGCGCACATGAGCCGCTTCGCTTCCGGCATGAAGAAGGGCCAGAAAGTGTCGCAGGGCGATGTGATCGGCTATGTGGGTACGACGGGCTGGTCCACCGGCGCGCACTTGCATTACGAATTCCGCGTGGCAGGACAGGCGCAGGATCCAAGCCGGCTGAACATCCAGGCCCAAGCGCCGCTGACGGCGGCCGAGATGTCCCACTTCAAGACCGTGGCCGGCGACATGATCCACCGCTTCGCACTGCTGCGCCCGGCGGGATCGGTAAGCACCCTCGCCGCCAAATAATCCCCCGGCCCCGCCCGGGGCCACCCTGGGGTCAGATCCGACATTCGGACACGAGCTCTTCATTTGCAGTCCCCTCGACATAGTGCACAATACGTGCAACTAAGTCGGGGAGAACTGCATGAGTTTATATATCGGATTAATGTCCGGCACTAGTCTGGATGGTGTGGATGGTGTGCTGGTCGATTTCTGGGCCGGCGCCGTGCGTACCATGTCCGCCGCCTACGTCCCCTTCCCCGCCGCATTGCGCGCCGAACTGCTGGCGCTTCAGGCCGCCTCCCCCAACGAACTCGAACGCGAAGCGCTGGCCGCCAACCGGCTGGCCGTGCTGTATGCCGAGTGCGTGGCCGAGGTGCTGATGAAAGCCGACATGAAAGCCGCCGACGTGCGCGCGGTCGGCGTACACGGCCAAACCATCCGTCACCGTCCCGAGCTTGGCTTTACGCGGCAGACCAATAATCCGGCGCTGCTGGCTGAACTGTGCGGCATCGATGTGATTGCCGATTTCCGCTCACGCGACATTGCAGCCGGTGGCCAGGGCGCGCCGTTGGTGCCGGCCTTTCATCGCGCCATGTTCGGCGAAAAGGGGCGCACGCGCGTGCTGGCGAATATCGGCGGCATCGGGAATATCTCCGTGCTGCATGCGGATGGGCACGTCACCGGCTTCGATACCGGGCCTGGCAATGTGCTGATGGATGCATGGATATCGCGTCATCTTGGCACGGAGTACGACGAAGATGGCGCATGGGCGGCCACGGGCCAGGAAGTGCCGGGGCTGCTGGCGGCATTGCTGTCAGAACCGTACTTTGCCCTGCCGGCGCCGAAGTCCACCGGCCGCGACCTGTTCCATGCCGACTGGCTGGATGCACGCCTGGCGCCTTTCGCCGGCGCGGCGCCGGAGGATGTGATGTTCACGCTGACTCGCCTGACCGCCGTCAGCCTGGCTGATGCGATCCGGGAATATAAGACGGAAGCGGTCTATCTCTGCGGCGGCGGTGCGTACAACGCAACGCTGATACGCGAGCTGGAGACCGAGCTGGGCGGGAATGTGGCAGTGAAATCGACGGATGCACTGGGCGTGCCGCCGAACCGCATGGAGGCGCTGGCCTTCGCGTGGCTGGCATTCAGATTCGGGGAACGTCAGGCAGGGAATCTGCCGGCGGTGACGGGAGCGCGGGGCGAGCGCGTCTTAGGCGCGCTCTATCCGCGGTAGCAGCTGAGCCCGTGTCCGAATGTCGGATCTGACCCCAGGGCGGGGGCAGGCGGGCCCGGCGGCGGGGCTTAGACGCTGAAGGAGGAGCCGCAGCCGCAGGTCGAGGTGGCGCTTGGGTTCTTGATCACGAACTGGGCGCCTTCGAGGTCGTCCTTGTAGTCGATCTCGGCGCCTACCAGGTACTGGTAGCTCATCGAGTCGATCAGCAGCTGGACGCCGTTCTTCACCATCGTCGTGTCGTCTTCATTGACGATTTCGTCGAACGTGAAACCGTACTGGAAGCCGGAGCAGCCGCCGCCCTGCACGAATACGCGCAGCTTCAGGTCCGGATTGCCTTCCTCTTCGATCAGTTGCGCTACTTTCTCAGCGGCCGCATCGGTAAATACGATCGGCGCCGGGATCACGTCTTGCGCTTCGGCTACTGCAGTCATGTGTTACTCCTAGCTAAATTCAGTTGAACCATTATAGACCAGACGGCGTCTGGCCGCTTTGTACCACTGTTGTTGCATCAGAAGCAACAACCTTGCCCTTTTCCGACATCACCACCTTGACCGACAAAGCCTCCGCTCCGTCCGGCAGCTCCAGCGTGCCATCCACCCGCTGGTAGCGCGCCACCTTGATGTCATAGCGCTCGGCGCCCTCCTTCGGGAACTCGAGCACGGATTTCCTGCCATCCTGCTTCACCGTCACCGCCAGCTTCAGCCGGCCGTCGAAAGCGGGATGCGTCTTCTTTGCCCCATATGAGAGCAGAACCGTGTAATGCAACTGCCTGGCCGACGCCATCCGCGCCTGCATGCCGCGAATCACCAGCCCGTCGCCCCTGGCCACCGGCGGCAAGGCCGACTCCAGCAGCGCCAGGTCGGCCGCCAGCTTGTCCAGCTCGCCAGCATTCGCGGGCGCAGCACCGGCGGCAGCGGGCGCCGCGGACACCTTCTCCTCGGCCGCCTTCAGCTTCAGCTCCAGCGCGTCGCGCTCGGCCGTGATCCGCGCCAGCTCGACCTGCGTGGCCGCCAGCTGTTTCGACACCGCCGGCCCCGACTCGCCCGAGCTCACGCCCACCACGCGCTTGCCGAGGTCAACGCCCCATACCACCAGCACGCCGCCCATCACCAGCGCCGCGGATAAACCCAGCACGCGCGCCAGCAAGGGCGCCCGCACCTCGGTCAGCTCAGGCACGGGCAAAATTTAGGGCATCAGGGCGATGTTTTCCAGGCCCATGCCTTCCGGCAGGCCGAACATCAGGTTCATGCACTGCACGGCCTGGCCCGACGCGCCCTTCACCAGGTTGTCCTGCACCACCAGCACGATCACGGTGTCGCCGTGACGGTGCAGCGCCAGGCGCAGCACGTTGGCGCCGCGCGTGGAGCGGGTTTCCGGATGCGAGCCCCACGGCATCACATCGACGAACGGCTGGTCGGCGTACGCCTCTTCGAACAGCTGCTGCAGCGCTTCGTTCGAAATGTCCTTCTTCAGGCGCGCATACAGCGTCGAGTGCATGCCGCGGATCATCGGCACCAGGTGCGGCGTGAAGATCAGGTTCACTTGGTCGGACGTGAAACGCTGCAGCTGGGCCGCGGTTTCCGGGGTGTGGCGGTGACCGCCCACGCCATACGCCTTGAAGTTATCCGACGATTCCGAGAACAGGATGCCGATCTCGGCCTTGCGGCCGGCACCGGAGACGCCGGATTTGCAGTCGGCAATCAGGTTGCCCGCATCGATCAGGCCAGCCTTCAGCAGCGGCACGAAGCCCAGCTGCATGGTGGTCGGGTAGCAGCCCGGGTTGGCGATCAGCGTGGCGGACTTGATATCGTCGCGGTTCAGCTCCGGCAGGCCGTACACGGCCTGCTCCAGCAGCTCCGGCGCCGTGTGGTCGATCTTGTACGTCTTTTCGAATACGGCGCGGTCCTTGATGCGGAAGTCCGCTGCCAGGTCGATCACCTTGACGCCCCTGGCCAGCAGCTCAGGCGCCTGGGCCATGGCCACGCCGTGCGGGGTGGCGAAGAACACCACGTCGCACTGGGTCAGGTCGGCCTTGTCCGGCGCCGAAAAGGCCAGCTTCACGCGGCCGCGCAGGGAAGGATACATATCGGCAACCGGCACGCCATCTTCCTTGCGCGACGTAATGGCCGTCAGCTGCACTTCCGGATGGACGGCCAACAGTCGCAGCAATTCCACTCCGGTGTATCCGGTGCCGCCGACGATGCCAACTTTGATCATGATTCTTCCTTGCAAAGTAAGGGGTTTAAAGAGGCGCCCATTTTATCAAAGCTGATAATTTGGCGCGCAGCCGTCATTAAAAGCTGCAGTCAATAAATGAAAAAAGCCGCTGGGAACCAGCGGCTTTCTTGCACAGCGTAAAACGCTGCAGGAAACGAATTAACGCTTCGAGAACTGCTTTGCGCGGCGTGCTTTGCGCAGACCGACTTTTTTACGCTCAACTTCACGAGCGTCGCGGGTAACGAAGCCGGCGCGCGCCAGATCGCCCTTCAGGGCTGCATCGTAGTCGATCAGGGCGCGGGTGATACCGTGGCGCACTGCACCTGCCTGGCCGGACTCGCCGCCGCCATGCACGTTGACTTTGATGTCGAAACGTTCGACGTTGCCGGTCAGTTCCAGCGGCTGACGGATCACCATCAGGCCGGTTTCGCGGGAGAAGTATTCCGAAGCAGGCTTGCCGTTCACGATGATTTGGCCAGTGCCAACTTTGATGAACACACGAGCAACTGCACTCTTGCGACGGCCGGTGCCGTAGTTGTAGTTACCGATCATGTCAGTTCCTTAGAATTCGAGTGCTTTTGGTTGCTGGGCAGCGTGCGGGTGGGAACCCTCAGCGTACACTTTCAGCTTCTTGATCATGGCGTAGCCCAGAGGACCTTTAGGCAGCATGCCTTTAACTGCCTTTTCCAGGGCGCGGCCTGGGAAGCGCTGTTGCATCTTCAGGAAGTTGGTCTCGTAGATGCCGCCCGGGTAACCGGAGTGACGGTAGTAGGTCTTCTCGGTTGCCTTGGTGCCGGTCACGCGCAGTTTGCCTGCGTTCACGACAACGATGAAGTCGCCGGTGTCAACGTGAGGGGTGAATTCTGGCTTATGCTTGCCGCGCAGTCGGCGTGCCACTTCGCTGGCAACACGGCCGAGGA
>Ga0209130_1000146_pt1 | contig 111777 bp, 97 predicted proteins | sample AraplaMF_Cvi_mLB_FD_184264 | JGI IMG/M metagenome (GOLD analysis project Ga0209130, IMG submission 184264) | Arabidopsis root microbial communities from the University of North Carolina, USA - plate scrape MF_Cvi_mLB (SPAdes) (version 2) | ecosystem: Host-associated > Plants > Roots >... | reverse complement strand
CGAAGGCGAGTTGTTTTTGACCCCGGCTGGACCGAGCACCGCAGGTTGCCCGCAGCGAAGCGGAGGGACGCAGCAACCAGGGTCGCCTTTTCTTTGCTTACTTTCTTTTGGCGAAGCAAAAGAAAGTAAGTTGCCGCCGGGCAACCCCGGCCAGCCGCCCTCAGCAGAGAAAAGAGGAGGAAGAGCGCGAAAGGCCGGAGCAAGACCCGGCTACTTCACCGCATCTCTCAACCGCGCAAACACCTTCCAGAACGCCGCCTCCTGTGTGGTCGCAAAATTGATCCGCATCAGCGTGCTGGGCGCCCGCACCGCGTGGAACAGCGCCCCCGGGGCGATCAAATAGCCCTCGTCGAGCATGCGCTGGGCCAGCGCGTCGGTGTCGACGCCGGTGTCCACCCAGCCGAACAGGCCGGCGGGCTCGGTCGCGAAGTTGCAGCCGTGAGCAATTGCCAGCTTGACGCTGCGGGCGCGCGCCGCATCGAGCCGGGTGCGTATGCGCTCGGCATGGCGGCGCAGCTGGCCCTGGTCTATGCACCAGGCCAGCGCTTTTTCGAGCAGGGCCGGTGTCGTCAGCGTGGCCAGCAGCTTGGTGTCCAGCAGGCGCTCGACCAGGTCGGGCGGCGCGGCCATGAAGCCTACGCGCCAGCCCGGCGCGAGGATTTTGGCGAAACCGCTGACGTAAATCGTGCGCTGCAGGCCGTCCAGCGAGCACAGCCGGGTCGCGTGTTCTGGCGCCAGGTGGCTGTAGGTGTCGTCTTCGACAATGTGGAAGTTGTGCTGCATCGCCAGTTGCAGCACGCGGTGCGCGCTGCCCGGCGTGAGGCAGTAGCCGGTGGGGTTGTGGAACACGCTGACGCTGACAAACAGCTTGGGCTGGTGGATCTCGCAGTACTGCGCCATCACCTCCAGGTCGGGGCCGTCGGCACGGCGCGGCACCGGGAGGATGCGCATGCCCAAGGCGTCCAGCCGGGCGAACTCCACGGCCCAGCCGGGCTCCTCCACCATCACGCAGTCGCCGGCGCGCAGCAGCGTGCGGCTCACGATGTCCAGCGCATGGGTGGCGCCCACGGTGGTGATGATCTGCTCGGGCACGGCGTGCACATTGAGCGCGCTCAGTTTTTGCGACAGCGCGCGGCGCAGGCCGCTGTCGCCCATGGGCTCGCCGTATTGCAGCGAAAAATCCCGCAGCGCGCTGACGCTGGTGACCTTGCGCACGGCCGCGGGCATGAAGGTGGTTTCCAGCCAGTCGGGCGGAAACACGCCCATGCCGGGCTGCGGCTTGTTGCTGACCTTGTGGAACATGCCGCGTATCAGCGCGGTGGCATCGACCGGCGCCTGGCGCGTGGCCATCCAGCTGGCGGTGCTCCAGGCGCCCAGCGGCGCCAGGTCGGCCGCTTGCACCAGCCCGTATTTTCCGGTGTGCGCCGCTGACGGCGCTTTGGCGGTGGGCGCCGAAGCCGCGTTGAGCGAGGCATCGCGCACAAAAAAACCGCGGTTCTTGCGCGCCACCACCAGGCCTTGCGCCAGCAACTGGTCATACGCGGCCACCACGGTGGACACGCTCACGCCCTGCTGCTCGGCGCACAGCCGCACCGAGGGCAGGCGCGCGCCGGGCGCCAGCAGGCGGCTGCGTATGCGCTCGGCAAAACGCGCCGAGAGCTGTTCGGTCAGGGATTGTGAAGCGGCTTTCATCAACATGGCGCGGCCTTTTCCTGTTCGTCGCCCTCGGCAGGGCATGGTGTGCTGATTATTTGACCAATACAGTTTTGGAATTTGTATCGCTAACTGTATTGGTGGTGTATTGCTTTCAACTATAAAGTGGGAAACATGAACTGGCAAGAATTTACGGCTTTACTGGTGCTGGCCACGGCGATGAGTTTTTCGCCCGGGCCCAACACCACGCTGTCCACCGCGCTGGGCGCCAACCACGGTTTGCGCCGCGCGCTGCCCTTTGTCTGCGCCGTGCCCGTGGGCTGGGGCGCGCTGCTGCTGGTCTGCGCGCTGGGCCTGGGCGCGCTGGTGCTGGCGGTGCCGCTGCTGAGCTGGGCCGTCAAGATCGGCGGCGTGGCCTACCTGCTGTGGCTGGCCTTCAAGGTTTCCCAATCGCGCCAGCTCAGCCAGGCCGACGCCTCGCGGCTCAGCGTCACCTTCTGGCAGGGCGCGGCGCTGCAGTTCGTCAACATCAAGGCCTGGATGCTGGCGCTGGCCATCGTCAGCGGCTGGATCGCCGGCCGCGAGGCGCCCGCCCTGCGCCTGGCCATCGTGCTGCCCGTGATGCTGGCCTATGCCTTTGTCAGCAACCTGGCTTACGCCCTCGCCGGTTCGCTGCTGCGCGACTGGCTGTCCGGCCCCGCCGGCAGCGGCCTGCGGCTGCGCTGGTTCAACTACGCCATGGCGGCCGTGCTGGTGGCCACCGCGATCTGGATGCTCTTTATATGAGCCCCCACGCGCAAATCACCAAGGGCCTGTGGCTGGGCCTGCTGGGCACCGTGATTTTTTCAGTCACGCTGCCCATGACGCGGCTGGCCGTGGGCACGCCGGATGCGCCGCAGCTGTCGGGCATCTTCATCGCGCTGGGCCGCGCCGTGGTGGCGGCGGGCCTGTCGGCGGTGTTCCTGCTGGCCACGCGCGCGCCCTTTCCCAAGCGTGAGGACTGGTGGCCGCTGGCCGCCACGGCGGGCGGTGTGGTCTTCGGCTTTCCGCTGTTCACCTCGATGGCCATGCGTTATGTGGAGGCCGTGCATGCCGCCGTGATCATCGGCGCCCTGCCGCTGGCCACCGCCGCCGTGGGCGCCTTGCTGCACCGCCAGCGGCCGTCTGCCGGCTTCTGGCTGTGCGCCGCACTGGGCAGCGCGCTGGTGGTGGTTTTTGCCCTCTTGCGATCGGGCAGCGGCGGCCTGTCCATCAGCGCGGCGGACTTGCTGCTGCTGGCCGCCGTGCTGTGCGCCGCCGTGGGTTATGGCTACGGCGCCAGGCTGTCGCAGCGCATGCAGGCTGAACATGTGATCTGCTGGGCGCTGCTGCTGTCCCTGCCGCTGACCTTGCCGCTGGCCGCCATCAGCTGGCCGGCCGGCGCCATCAAGGCGTCTGCCTGGTGGGGCTTTGGCTACGTCGCGGTGTTTTCGATGTGGCTGGGCTTTTTTGCCTGGTACCGCGGCCTGGCCCTGGGCGGCACGGTGCGTGTAAGCCAGGTACAGCTGCTGCAGCCGTTTATGTCCATGCTGTTCGCGGTGCCGCTGCTGGGCGAAAGCCTGGACGCGGTGACCGTGGGCTTCGGCCTGGCGGTGATCGCCACCGTGTTCATCGGCAAAAAAATGCCGGTGCACCAGCCGGCCGCCATGCCCCCCTCTTTGCTGCACCCAAGGAAGACCTGATGTACTGCGCCTCTTTTATCTTCGAGCCCGGCACCTATGACGAGCGCTTCCACGCACTGGACGCGCTGATCGAGGAAGCCGCCCACGCCACCCCGGGCTACCTGGGCGCGGAAACCTGGCGCTCGCCCGACGGCACGCGCAGCAACGCGACCTATTTCTGGGACAACCAGGAGGCGCTGCGCGCCTTCTCGGCCCACCCCAAGCACCTGGAAGCCAAACGCCAGTACACCCAGTGGTACAAGGGCTTTCACATCGTCATCTCGCAGGTGCTGCGCTCTTACGGCGACGGCAAGATCGAACACATCACGCCCAACCAGCGCGGCCGCGGCCAGGGAGTTGCCGCATGAACATCGCCAACATCCCTTTCGGCACGACCGACTGGTCCGCCGTGGACCGCACCGAACATTCGGCCCTGGAAGGCAAGGCCTTCTGGCGCACGCAGAAGTTCGGCGATGTGCGCGTGCGCATGGTCGAGTACACGCCGGGTTATGTGTCCGACCACTGGTGCAAAAAAGGCCACATCCTGCTGTGCCTGCAGGGCCAGCTGCACACCGAACTCGAGGACGGCCGCCGCTTCACGCTGGAGCCCGGCATGAGCTACCAGGTCGCCGACCAGGCCGAAGCGCACCGCTCGACCTCGCCGCTGGGCGCCACCCTGTTTGTGGTGGATTGAGCGGCCGTACCGTATGAACTGTCTCTTGCGCAAAACCGCCAGGCTGCGATCATGCTCCATGGCCCTATGCCAGGGGACCCTGAATTTTTCAACCATTGTGTGAGCCGGGCCGCCCGAAGCGGCCCTCAAGGAGGAGAGTGAGATGAGCGACATGACATGGACCCAGGCGCAACGCGCCCACAAGATGAACCCTTCGGTGATCCGCGAGATCCTCAAGGTCACCGAGAAGCCCGGCATCATCAGCTTCGCCGGTGGCCTGCCCTCGCCCAAGACCTTCCCGGTCGCCGCCTTTCGCGAGGCCTGCGACAAGGTGCTGCGCGAAGACGGCCATGCGGCGCTGCAGTACGCGGCCAGCGAAGGCTATGCGCCGCTGCGCGAGATGGTGGCCGCCATGCTGCCCTGGGAGGTCGACCCGGCGCAGGTCTTGATCACCACCGGCTCGCAGCAGGGCCTGGACCTGATCGCCAAGATACTGATAGACGCCGGCAGCCGCGTGCTGGTGGAAACACCCACCTACCTGGGCGCGCTGCAGGCCTTCACGCCCATGGAGCCCGAGGTGGTGGGCGTGGCCAGCGACGAGGAAGGCGTTGACATCGCCGACCTGGCGAGCAAGGCCGCCGGCGCGCGTTTCTTTTATGTGCTGCCCAACTTCCAGAACCCAACCGGCCGCACCATGAGCGAGGCGCGCCGCGCCGCGCTGAGCGCCGAGGCCGCGCGCCTGGGCCTGCCCATCGTCGAGGACAACCCCTACGGCGACCTGTGGTTCGACACGCCGCCACCGCTGCCGCTGACGGCGCGCAACCCCGAAGGCTGCGTCTACATGGGCTCCTTCTCCAAGATCCTGGCGCCCGGCCTGCGCCTGGGCTTCATGGTCGCGCCCAAGTCGCTCTACCCCAAGCTGCTGCAGGCCAAGCAGGCCGCCGACCTGCACACGCCGGGCTTCAACCAGCGCATGGTGGTCGAGACCATGAAGAACAACTTCCTGGAGCGCCACGTGCCGACCATACGCGCGCTCTACAAATCGCAACGCGACGCCATGCTGGCCGCCATGCAGCGCGACATGCCCGAAGGCGTGAGCTGGAACACGCCGGCCGGCGGCATGTTTTTGTGGGTGCGCCTTCCCGAAGGCATGAACGCCATCGACCTGCTGCCCAAGGCGGTGGAGCGCAACGTGGCCTTTGTGCCCGGCTGGGCTTTCTATGCCGACCATGCCGACGCCCGCACGCTGCGCCTGTCCTTTGTGACCTCCAGCGTCGAGCAGATCAACATCGGCATCGCCGCGCTGGCCGCGGCGATCCGCGAGCAACTGCCCACGGGCCTGCCTGAACTGCGCGCGGCCGCATGATGGACACGGGCACGCTGTCGCTGTTCGTGCTGGCGGTGCTGGCGCTTTTCATCTCGCCCGGCCCCAACATGGCGTTTGTGCTCTCGCACGGGCTGGCGCACGGCGTGCGCGGCGGCTTTGCGGCGGCCATCGGCATCTCGGCGGCCGACCTGGTGCACACCCTGTGCGCCGCGACGGGCGTGACCGCGCTGGTCGCGGCCTGGCCGCCCTCCTTCGACGTGCTGCGCTATGCCGGCGCGCTCTACCTGTTGTGGCTGGCCTGGCAGGCCTTGCGGCCGGCCGGCGCGCGCGGCGACAAGGCGCCGGCCCAGCCCGCTGGCTTCGCGCGCATTGTGCGCATGGCCTGGCTCAACAACCTGGTGAACCCGAAGGCGCTGCTGTTCTTCATGGTCTTCCTGCCGCAGTTCGTGAACCCGGCGCGCGGCCACGTCACCTTGCAGCTGCTGGTGCTGGGCGTGCTGCTGTCGGCGCTGGCCCTGGTTTTCAACACCGTGCTGGGCGCCTTCAGCGGCCAGATAGGCCGCCGCCTGCAGGCGCGGCCTGGCGCCGCGAGATTCCAGCGCGGCCTGCTGGCTGTGACCATGGCCGGGCTCGCGCTCAGGCTGCTGTTCCTCGACCGACCTTCCAAAGGAATCTGACATGCTTCATCTCTGGGGGCGCCTCAGCTCCATCAATGTGCGCAAAGTCGTCTGGGCCGCCCAGGAACTGGGCTTGACACTGCAGCGCACCGATGCCGGCGGGCAGTTCGGCATCGTCAAGGACGCCGACTACCGCCGCAAGAACCCGAATGCGCTGGTGCCGCTGATGGAGGACGGCGAGGTCCTCGTCTGGGAATCCAACGTCATCGTGCGCTACCTGTGCGCCAAATATTCCTCGGGCAACTTCTATCCCACGGCGCTGCCGCAGCGTTTTGCCGCCGAGCAGTGGATGGACTGGCAGCAGACCACCTTCAACCCGGCCGGCCGCGCGGCGTTTGTGCAGCTGATACGCACGCCGGCCGAGCAGCGCAATGCGGGGCTGATCGCGCAATCGGTGGCCGCCACCGAGCCGCTGCTGGCGCTGCTTGATGCGCACCTGGCCGAGCATGCCTATATAGGCGGCGAGCATTTCGGCATGGCCGACATCCCGCTGGGCTGCGAAATGCACCGCTGGTTCGGCCTGCCGCAGCCGCGGCCCGCGCGGCCCCACCTGGACCGCTGGTACCAAAACCTGCTGGCGCGCCCCGCCTCGCGCGGCGTGCTGGACCTTCCCCTGTCATAAATCTTTAAAACCCCCTGGAAAACCGAGAGCCCCCATGAAGCAGCGCGCATTCAAGCAAGTCGACGTATTCACCCCCAGCCCTTACTACGGCAATCCCCTGGCCGTGGTACTGGACGGCAGCGGCCTGGACGATGCCGCGATGCAGCGTTTTGCCAAATGGACCAACCTGTCGGAAACCACCTTTTTGCTGCCGCCCACGGACGCCGCGGCCGACTACCGCGTGCGCATCTTCACGCCGGGCGGCGAGCTGCCGTTTGCCGGCCACCCCACGCTGGGCAGCTGCCACAGCTGGCTGGAGGCCGGCGGACAGCCGCGTTCCAAAGACTTCATCGTGCAGGAATGCAAGGTCGGCCTGGTCAAGATCCGCCGCGAGCCCGGCAGCAAACGCCTGGCCTTCGCCGCGCCAGCGCTCAAGCGCACGGCGCCCAGCCCCACGGTGCTGGCCCAGGTGGCCACGGCGCTGGGGCTCAAGGCCAGCCAGGTGCTGGCCGCGCAATGCCTGGACAACGGCCCGCTCTGGCTGGGCCTGCTGCTGGACAGCCCCGAGACCGTGCTGAGCCTGGCGCCCGACCACAAGGCGCTGGCCAAGCTGGGCACCAAGATAGGCGTCGTTGCACGCTACCCGCACGAAGACGCCGCGCCGCTGATCGCGCGCGCCAACCGCGAAGCCAAGGCTTTCGCGGCGTCCCAGCCCTCCTTCGCGCCCGACTTTGAAGTGCGGGCCTTTGCCGCACCCTTGGGCGTCGACGAAGACCCGGTCACCGGCAGCCTCAACGCCAGCCTGGCGCAGTGGCTGATCGCCGAAGGCCATGCGCCCGAACGTTACACCGCCTCGCAAGGCGTGTGCCTGGGCCGCGCGGGCCAGGTGCACCTGGAGCGCGACGCGGCCGGCCAGGTCTGGGTGGGAGGCGAGTCGGTGAGCTGCGTGGACGGAAGCGTGACGCTTTAAGGCCTGCCAACACCATGGAAACCGCCACCGCCTCCTCTTCACAGGCCTCGCAGGTTGACCACCTGGTGGTGGTGGCGGCCAGCCTGGAACAGGGCGTGCAGTGGTGCGAACGCGTGCTGGGTATCACGCCCGGGCCGGGCGGCGAGCATGTGCTGATGGGCACGCACAACCGGCTCTTCAGCATCGCCTCGCCGGCCTTTCCCACGGCTTATTTTGAAATCATCGCGATCCAGCCGGGCAAGCCCTGCACGCGTCCGGCCCCGGCCAGGCGCTGGTTCGACCTGGACGACCTGGAACTGCAACTGCAGCTCAGCAAAGGCGGGCCGCAGCTTGCGCACTTCGCGGCCTCCACGCCCCGCGCGCAGGGCGGCGTGCGCGCGCTGGCGCGCCTGGGGCTGGACCGCGGCGAGCTGCTGGAGGCTTCGCGCATGACACCGCAAGGCCTGCTGTCCTGGAAGATCACGGTGCGCGAAGACGGCCAGCGCCTGTTCTACGGCGCGCTGCCCACGCTGATCCAGTGGGGCGAGGCCCATCCCAGCCAGAGCATGGCGCCCTCGGGCGTCACGCTGCAGTCGCTGCACGCCAGCCATCCGCGGCCCGACGCGCTGCGCGCCGGCTACGAGGCCATAGGCCTGGCCGGCGTGGGCCTGTCGCAGGGCCCGCCCAACCTGATCGCCACGCTGCAGACGCCGCGCGGCCTCGTGACGCTTCAATCACACGGAGTCTGAGATGCTTTTCAACACCACCGAACTCGCCTGGTTTGCCCTCGCCGCCTTTGTGCTGGTGATCACGCCCGGGCCCAACATGATTTATTGCATCTCGCGTACGCTGTGCCAGGGCCGCGGCGCCGGCCTGGTGTCGCTGAGCGGCGTGGCCCTGGGGTTTGTGGTGCACCTGCTGGCCGCATCCTTCGGCCTCACGGCGCTGTTGCTGGCCGTGCCGGTGGCTTTTGACGCGATCAAGGTCGCGGGCGCGGCCTATCTGCTGTGGATGGCCTGGCAGGCCGTCAAGCCCGGCGGCCTCGCGCCCTTTGAAACCCGCGAGCTGCCGCAGGACCCGCCGCGCACGCTGTTCCTCATGGGTTTTATGACCAACCTGCTCAATCCCAAGGTCGCGATGTTTTACCTCTCCTTCTTCCCGCAGTTCCTGCATCCCGAGCGCGGCGACCTGCTGCTGCAAAGCCTGACACTGGGCGCGGTGCAGATCAGCGTCAGCACCAGCGTGAACACCGTGTTGATCTGCTTTGCCGCGGCGATTGCCGGCTTCCTGAACCGCAACATCAGCTGGATGCGCGTGCAGCGTTATGTGATGGGCACGGTGCTGGGCCTGCTGGCGCTGCGCCTGCTGGCCGAAAAACGGGCGGCCGCATGAGCGCCGTCCTCGACCAGGCGCCGGCGCTGGAGAGCAGCCTGCTGCCCTCGCTGCGCGAGATCGAAGACGCGGCCCGCGTGGTCTACCGCGAATTCCAGGCCACGCCGCAATACCGCTGGGGTTTGTCCAGCCAGCGCCTGGGCGCCGACTGCTGGATCAAGCACGAGAACCACACGCCGGTCGGCGCCTTCAAGCTGCGCGGCGGGCTGACCTACTTCGAGGCGCTGCAGCGGCGCGGCGAACTGCCCGCGCAGGTCGTCAGCGCCACGCGCGGCAACCACGGCCAGAGCATAGGCTGGGCGGCGCGCGCCCACGGCGTGGCCTGCACCATCGTGGTTCCGCACGGCAATTCGACCGAAAAAAACGCCGCCATGCGCGCGCTGGGCGTGACGCTGATCGAACACGGCGACGACTTCCAGGCCAGCCGCGAATTCGCCATCGCGCTGGCCGCCGAACGCGGCGCCCACATGGTGCCCAGCTTCCATGCCGACCTGCTGCGCGGCGTCAGCACCTACTGGTGGGAATTCATGCTGGCCGTGCCGCAGCTGGACGTGGTCTATGTGCCTATCGGCCAGGGCTCCGGCGCGTGTTCGGCGATTGCCGCCAAACTGGCGCTGGGCCGCAAGCTGCGCATCGTCGGCGTGGTGAGCGCGCATGCCACCACCTATGCCGACTCACTGGCCGCCGGCCGCGTGGTCGAGGCGCCCGTGACCACCCAGCTGGCCGACGGCATGGCCTGCCGCGTCGCCGATGCCGATGCGCTGGCCATCCTGCTGCCGCAGCTGGACCACGTCGTGAAGGTGACGGACGACGAGGTCGCCCAGGCCATGCGCGAGCTCTACGCCGACACCCACAATGTGGCCGAAGGCGCGGGCGCGGCGAGTTTTGCCGCCGCGATGCAGCAGCGTGATCAACTCAAAGGCCAGGCCGTGGGCATCGCGCTTACCGGCGGCAATGTGGACACCGCCACTGTCGCCAAGGTGCTAAGCCAGACCTGAGCCGGTCGCGCACGGGACTGGGGCGCGTGCCTGCCGCCGCCACAATCCGCCCATGGGAACCCTCTACCTCGTGCGCCACGGCCAGGCCTCGTTTGGCGAAGACGACTACGACGTGCTCAGCCCCATGGGGCGCCAGCAAAGCGTGCGCCTGGGGGAATACTTCAAGTACAAGGGCATCGCCTTTGACGCGGCCTTCACCGGCACGCTGCAGCGCCAGGTCGATACCTTTGCCGGTATCTGCGAGGGCATGGGAATAAAAATGCAGGCCGAGCAGCGGCCCGGGCTCAATGAATACGACAGCCATGCCGTCATAGGCGCGATACACCCGCACAAGCTCGAAAAACCGACCACGCCCGAGCAATACCGCGGCCATTTCCGCCTGCTGCGCGACGGCCTGGCGCAATGGATGGCCGGCGTCGTCAGCCCCAGGGGCATGCCCAGCTACACGGAGTTTGTCGCCGGCGTCACCGACGTGCTGGACCAGATCCGCAGCACGCACAGCGGCAATGTGCTGCTGGTCTCCAGCGGCGGGCCGATTTCGACGGCCGTGGGCCACGTGCTGGGCACCAGCCCGGAAACCACCATAGAACTCAACCTGCGCATACGCAACTGCTCACTCACCGAGTTCGCCTTCACGCCCAAGCGCCACATGCTGGTGACCTACAACACCTTGCCGCACCTGGACGCGCCCGAGCACGCGAGCTGGATCACTTACGCCTGAGAACCTATTGACGGCCTCAACGCTGACGCAAACCTTGCATCGGCTTCCGTGGTGTTTTTACCATTGCCGGGATCGCGCCAAGCAAAGATACTCTTTGGCACATGAGCGCCGCCCCCACCCCCAGCCTCGCTATCGCGGGCATACACCTTCACGCCGGCACGGCCGATGCGCTGGCGGTATCCAGCTACCGCTTCCTGGTGCAGCTCGAGCAGCTGGGCCTGCAAGACGCCGTGGAAACCGCGGAACTCCCGGCACGTGAGGGCGCCGCCGCGGGCCGGCGCTTTCGCCTCAGGGCCGGCCTGGCCGGCAAATGGGCGCCGGGCCTGGACACCCTGGGCCTGGCCGAAACACTGCAACTGGACACGGTGAACAGCAGCGAGGACCTGGAGCGCGAAATCCTGCTGGCCATGCTGCTGAGCCCGGTTGCCTTCGAGTTTCCCAGCCATGAAGAGCTGGCCTCGGCGCTGCGCGTGCGCCGCAACATCGTGGTCGCCGCGCGCAAGACGGCGCTGGAATTCCACACCACCGAGGTCAACCGGCCCGAGGACTGCTGGACTTACTCCGAGGACGACGGTTTCACCGTGCGGCCCGGCCATGCGCTGATTCCCGCCCTGCAAAAAGCCACCCAGCCCGAGGCTTCCGGCAAGCTGTACTCCTTTTCGTGCTACCGCGCGACCGAGTATGTGATCCTGCTGGCCATCGCGCAGGAGCTCGAAACCTGCAACCCGGCCCTGCTGGCCGGCCTGCAGCAGCGCTGGGAGCGGCGCGCCATCATGTCGGGCAAATTCCACGACGTGTTCCTGCGCGAATACGGCTCCATGGAGCAGCCGCTGCCGCCCAAATATTACGTACCCGGCGACCGCCTGTGGTTCCGCAATCCCGACGAGCACTCCTCGGACGTCTCGGGTTACGAAGGCTCCTGGGTGTTTTACATCGGCAACGGCCTGTTCACCAACTTCTGGAAGCGCGAGCAGCCCTATTCGCTGACGGCCAAATGCCTGGAGCTGTTTCACTGGCGGCACGCGACCTATACCGACGAAGCCGGCGAGCTGCGCATCAACGAAAGCATTGTCGAAGCCGGCGTCAAGGCCTCCAGCGCCGACCCGGCCGAGACCGCGCGCATCCTCGAGCTGATGCTGCGCATGCGCGAGCCCAAAGGCGTCTACCAGTCGGGCGGCTGCATAGACACCTCGCGCGAGTACCCGCGCTGGATGCGGCCCGGCACGGCCGACATGGTGCTGCCGCCCGTTTGAAGGGCCGGCTTATTTAGAAGCGCTGACGCGCCAGATCACATTACCGACGTCGTCGGCCACCAGCAGCGCACCGCGCCTGTCCATGGCCACGCCCACAGGCCTGCCGTAGGCATGGCCCTCGGGACTCAGGAAGCCGCCCAGCACATCGAGGGGCAAACCCGAAGGCAAGCCGTTCTCGAAGGGCACAAACACCACCTTGTAGCCGCTGTGCGGCACGCGGTTCCAGGAGCCGTGCTCGCCGACGAACACGCCGGATGCCAGCAGAGGCGGCAGCGCCTTGCCTTCCGAGAACGCCATGCCCAGCGGCGCCACATGTGAGCCCAGCGCATAGTCGGGCGGCACGGCCTTGGCGACCAGGTCGGGCCGCGGCGGCCGCACGCGTTCGTCCACGTTCTTGCCGTAATAGCTGTAAGGCCAGCCGTAGAACACGCCGTCGCGCACCGAAGTCAGGTAGTCGGGCACCAGGTCGCTGCCGATCTCGTCGCGCTCGTTGACCACCGTCCAGAGCGCGCCTGTCCCAGGCGCCCAGCCCATGCCGTTGGGGTTGCGCAGGCCGGAGGCAAACACGCGGTGCGCGCCGGTCTTGGCGTCCACCTCCCAGATGGCGGCGCGGCCGGCCTCGGCCTCCATGCCGCGCTCGCCCACATTGCTGTTGGAGCCCACCGTCACATAGAGCTTGCTGCCGTCCGGGCTGGCGATGATGTTTTTGGTCCAGTGGTGGTTGATGGGGCCGGCCGGCAGGTCCATCACCTTGGTGGGCGCCGCCGTGATGGTGGTCTGGCCGGCCTGGTAGGGAAAGCGCACAACGGCATCGGTGTTGGCCACGTAAAAATCATTGCCCACCAGCACCATGCCAAAGGGTGAGTTGAGGTTCTCCAGGAACACGCTGCGGCTTTCGGCCTTGCCGTCGCCGTCAGTATCGCGCAGCAAGGTGATGCGGTTGGCCGTGGGCGCGCCGGCCCCGGCCCGGCCCATCACCTTTTTCATGAACCAGCCGCGCAAGCCCTTGCCGTCTTCGGGTTTGGGCGGTGCATTGGTCTCGGCCACCAGCACGTCGCCATTGGGCAGCACATAGACCCAGCGCGGGTGGTCCAGGCCGGTGGCCAGGGCCGTCACGGCCAGGCCGGCCATGGGCGTGGGTGTGGCGCCTTCGGGCCAGCCCTTGGCCGGCGCGATGTTCACGGTGGGGATCAAGCTCTTCCTGGGCAGCGGCAGCGTGGGGTTGGCGCCCATGCCGGCTTCGGGCGGCAGCAGGGCGGTGTCGCCGCAGGCCACCAGGCCGCCCACAATGGCCGCGCAGGCCGAGGCCGCAAGCCATGTCTTGATGGAAAAACCGGGGGCGTGCATAAGTCTCCCTTGGATGCCGCGCCACAATGCGCGCCTGTCCACTGTGCGCCGCCGGGGGTGCCGGGGCTGTCAGCCAGCGGCCCAGCGCGCTGTCAGCGCCGGTCCCTGGCCTCAGCCCGGCAGCAGGGGAAGATCGGCTTTTTTCAGGGTGCGCAGCACAAAGCTGGACTTGCTGTGGCGTATGCCCTTGATCTTGTAGAGCCGCTCGCGCAGCAGGCGCTCATAGTCCTTGGTGTCGTGCACCGCGATGCGCAGCAGGTAGTCGTATTCGCCGGACACCAGCCAGGCCTCAATCACCTCGGGAATCGCGGCCAGGGTTTCACCGAATTTTTCGAGTGTGTTGTCGGAATGGCTGTCCAGCGTGACCTGCACCAGCACCGTGTCGCCCAGCCCCAGGGCCTGCGCATTGAGGCGCACGGTGTAACCCTCGATCACGCCGGCTTCCTCCATCTTCTTGATCCGGCCCCAGCAGGGCGAGGGGCTCAGGCCCACGGCCTGGCCAATGTCCTGCAGGCTGGCGCGCGCATCGGCCTGCAAAACCTGAAGGATTTTCCGATCTAAAGTATCCATTCAGATAATTTATCTGATTTTTTGAAATTTACGGATTTTTTATCTGTATTTGGCAAATACAGCAGCAAATCAAGCAAATTATTCGATCCTGGCCGGGCGATACTTTCTTCCATGGCAGCGGGCTTACCGGTCCGTTTGGCAAGACAAGGCCTCCAGCGAGTTACCGCCCGCTGGGGGCTTTTGACTTTCAGGCCACCGCGCACTGCAGGCGCAGTTCCAGGCACACACCATCGTCCAGGTTGCGCGCGCTGATGGTGCCGCCCATCTTGGCCATATAGGTCTTGGCGACAAACAGGCCCTGGCCGCGCTGCACCGGCGCGCCGCCCTCGGCGTCGGGCTGGTCGGACACGCCGTACTCAAAAATCTTGTCCAGCATGCCGGCGTCTATCCGCGGGCCCAGGTTGCTGATGGCGATCAGCGCTTCGGGCGCTGTGGCGCCTTCCCGCGCCTGCAGGGACAGCGTGATGCGGATCAGGCTGCCGGGCCGGCGGTAACGCTCGGCATTGCGCAGCACATGCGAGACCACGTCTTCCAGCGAATATTCGTCGGCACGCACCGTGACCGGCTGGGCCAGGGGCTCAAAAGCCACACCGGGAATGCCGGCCGCCGCGGCGTTGCGCGCCACGTGGCGCAGGAATTCGTTGGCGTCCAGGGTCTGCACATTGAGCGCGGTGGATTCAAACGCCTCGCTGGGCGAGGCGCTGCCGTAAAGCACACGCACCGCCTGCTGCATGCGGCTGATGTAGCGGTGTGCCGGGTCGTCGGCGCTGCCGTGCAGCACCATCAGCGACTGCAGCGGCGACATGATTTCATGGCCGACCGCATGCCAGGTGTCTTTTTCCTGGGCCACGCGTATCTGCTCGCGCCGCACGTCCTCGTTCACGCGCTGCAGCAGGTCCTGCAGGCCGCCGGCCAGCACGCCCAGCTCATCGCCGCCGCGCAGGTCGGCCAGGTCCACCGCCGCCAGGCCGTCGCTGGCGCGCACGCCCTTGGAGACGGTGGCGGCGCGCCGGGTCAGCTCGGTGATGCGGTGGATGATGCGCAGCTCGATCGCCAGCCAGGTCAGGAAGATCGCCAGCAGCATGCCGCCCACAAACCAGGACACGCGGGTGGCCACGGCCGTGAGGGCCTTGTTGACGGTGCGGATGTCGCCGGTCAGCGTGAGTTCATAGCGCCCCAGCGGCGTGCTGATGATGTCGGTGCTGGTAACGGGCGCGTCGTAGCCCTCCACCTGCAGCCGGCGAATCAGCCAGGCGATCAGCGGCGAGGCGCGCTCGGCGGCCTCGGCGCCGGACAGCGCCACGATGTCCTTGCCGGCGCCGCCCGCGCCCAGCTTGCGTATGCGCAGCTTTTCGCCGGGCAGCAGCAAGGGGCTCAGCTCGGCCCAGGAAAAAGGCGCGGTGGCGCCCGCGGCATTGCTGTCGAACAGCGGCTTGCCCTCGCCGGGGGCCAGCATTTCCACCTGCACCTTGATCTGGTCCAGGTCGGCCGGCGGCCAGACGATGCCGGCCGGCCCCTTGGCAAACAGCGCCTCGCGAAACAGCTCCACCGGCAGGCGCACGCTGACAAAGGCGCGCCGCGCGCAATCCGGGCCCACCGCCGGCGCGCCGTCCACGCAGCGCCCGTCCTGCCAGAGCCAGCCGCGGAAATCGCGCACCGGCCGGCTGGCCGGCGTGATGGGGCCGTCGTCGGCAAAACCCACGAGCCGCCCCCGGGTGTTGGCAAAGGGCGAGGCGTTGCGGCCCTCATCGACGGCCTGCATGGCCTGGAAAGGCGCGATCCAGCGGTAGCGCTGGCCGCGCATGTCGACCGTGATGCGGGCGCGGTGCGCCAGGCTCAAGTCCAGCGTGCCCGAGCTGTGCGACACCAAAGGCCCGCTGTTGAAGCTCCCCACAGCGTAGAGGAAACCGCCGGCAAAGGGGTTGTTGCCCACGGCCACGCACATCGAGGCCGCATCGGGGTATTGCACCAGGCAGCCGGCCATTTCCACCGCCTGTTGGGCCTTGTTGCGGTCGTCAAAGTCAAGGGCCGAAAACGGCAGCACCAGCGGGCGCAGCGGCGTGACCTCATGGTCGTAGGCCGTGGGGTTGAGCAGCACCAGCTGGCCCGTGGGGTGGCGCAGCTTGGCCGCGATCTGCGCCTGGTTCTTGCGAAAGCCGTCCTGGTAGTTGCGGTAGCTGCGCTCTTTTTCGTCCTGCAGCACGGCGACCGCCAGCGCGACGGTGGCCAGCCCCAGCAGCAAAAAAGCGCCGCGAAAGAAAACCCGCAGGCCGAAGGGCACGCGCGCCGGCAGCAGGCGCTCGACGTCCAGCCCGGCCGGCAGCTTCACGCCCGGCCCTTGCCGCGCGTCGCGGTATCGGCCTCGGCCCAGCGAAAGCCGCGCATGGGCACGTTTTCAATGCCCTCGAAGGCCGCGTCGATTTCCTTGAAGGCGTCGCGTATGGTGCTCACGTGTTTGCGGATGTTGTCGCGGTTGCGGCCGCTTTTGACCACCTGGTAGAGGTCTTCGTAGCTGACCACCTCGCCGCGCCGAGCATGCAGCGCCGCCAGGATGCGCTGCGCCGTCAGCGGCAGGTTCACGCGCTGGCCGCGCCAGATGGCGGTGTTCTGGCGCAGCGGGTCCAGTTGCAGCTCCTGGCCGTCTGTCGCGGGCGCCTTGCCCGCGGGGTTTGCCTTGGCGCTGCGCAGGATGTCCAGGAAGGTTTCGATGAAATCGGCTTCCTCAAACGTGGTTTTTTGCAGGTAGTCCCAGGCGTCCAGGGCTTTCATGATGCTGCGGTAGATGGCGGCCGGCATGGCCGAGACCACCAGCACCGGCGTGCCCTGCCGCTGCTTGTTGATGGCGTTGATGATGGCCACGCCGGCATGGCGTTCGCGCCCCAGTTCGATGTCCAGCACCACGGCGTCGTAGCCCTCGCGGGCGACGGCGGCTTCGGCGTCGTCGCGGCTGAACCACTGGTCGACCTGGATGCCCGGCCGGGCCGATTCAATCCAGCCCCTGAGCTGGTTGCTCATGGGCAAATCGTCTTCGATGACGGCAATTTTGGTCATGGGGCGTGCGAAGTAAAGGGGTGGCCTGATTATGGGCGCGGGCCGGCCCCGGCCGTGTGAGTGTTTCTTCCGTTGGCGGATGAATGCCGCCGCCCAGGCGCGCAAAGACACCCCGCAAGCGCATTGAATGCTCCGGGCCCGCTTCGAACAATGGAGGCCAGAGAAAGCGCAACCCGCGCCTCTCGCCAAACCAGACCGGAGGAGCCCGTCATGAACCCACGTTTTAGCCGCATCGCCCTGCGCATACGCGCCATCTTTTCCAGGGGGGTGCACGGCACCCGCCGTATCGCCGCCACGGGCCTGCGCCGCGCCGCCAGCGCCAGCGGCCTGATGATCGCCACCGCCGCGGCGGGCGCGGCCGGCTACCTGCTGTGGGTGCACCCGCCGCTGGAATCCGTGGCGCGCGGCGACGTGGCCATACGCACCAACCAGCTGACCGGCGGGGTCGACGAATTCCGCGAAGGTTCGCTGCTGCTGCTGCCCGGCCTGCATGAACTGCGCACCTTCTCGCTGCGCGACCAGGTGTATCGCCCCGAGGGCAGCAGCCGCGCCGACGGCCCCTCGCCTTTCCAGTCGGTGGAAGGCATGTCGCTGGGCGTGGACCTCACGGTGCGTTATGCGCTGGATCCGGCCCGGGTCAACGCGCTGTCGAAAAACCTGCCCGACGACATCGCCGGCCAGATCGTGCAGCCCGCCGTGCAGGGCGTGATCTACAAGACCTTCACCCGCTACACGGTGCGGGAAATTTTCTCGAGCAAACGCGCCGAGATCCAGCAGCTCATCGAGGCCGAACTCAAACCCAAGCTCGCGGCCGACGGCATCCTGCTGCGCAGCGTGCAGATGGGCAAGGTGGACCTGCCCGCCGACTACCGCCAGGGCATGGACAAGCTGCTGGCCGAGGAGCTCGCGACCGAAAAAATGCGCTACACCCTGGCCCTGAAGGAAAAGCGCGTGAAGGAAACCGAGCTGGATGCGATGGCCGAAAAAGTGCGCCGCGAGACCAACGCGCAGGCCGCCGCCAACGAGCAGGTGATCGCGGCCAGGGCGCAGGAGGAAGCCATGAAACATGTGCTGCCCTTCAAGCAGAAACAGATAGAGCAGCGCCAGCTCGAAGCCGAAGCCGAGAAACAGTCGCGCATACGCACGGCCGAAGGCAGCGCCCAGGCGCGGCGCATCGAGGCCGCGGGCGAGGCCGATTCGCGGCAGAAACTGGCGGATGCCGAAGCCTACCGGCTGGACCGCGTGGGCAAGATCAACAGCGAGCAGATGGCGCGCGAAGGCGTGCTGGTCACGCGGCACCCGCTGCTGATCCAGAAAACCATGGCCGACAAGCTCAGCGACAAGATCACCGTGATCATCGCCCCGCCCTCCACCAGCGGCGGCTTTGTGGGAGCGGGCCTGCTGGGCGGCGCGCCAAAACCCGGCCGCACCGTGGCGCAGGCACCCCGCGGCGCCGGCACGCAAGACGACGACAACAAGGAAGAGGCCGAATAATGATCACCACCGCACTCCTGACCCTGGCCATCGTGACGCAGGACCAGGCCAGCCTGCGCGCCGCCCCGCGCGATTCGGCCGCGCAGCAGGCGGCGCTGTGGCAGGGCGACGCGCTCGAGATCCGCGGCCAGCGCATGGACTATTTGCAGGTCTACGACCACAGGCGCGAACGCGCGGGTTTTATCCACGTGAGCCAGGTGCGCAGCGTCTCGCTGCAGCCCGAGGAAGCGCCGCAGCTGCTGTCGGTCGTGCGCTTCCTGCGCGAAAGCCCTGGCGCCGAGGCTTTGGGCATTGCCTACACCGCCGCCTACCTCAAGGCCGCGCCCGCCGAAGCCATAGGCGCGGAAACCTTTGACGCGCTGGGCACCATGGCCGAGCGTCTGGCGCGCCGCGCCTCCATGAAACACGGCAAGGCCACCAGCGACGTGATTTCCGCGCACATGGAAGTGGCCAGCTTTTACGGCGTGGGCTTCAAGGGTTATGAGCAGGGCGGCAGCATGCAGCTTTGCTACAACGGCGAAGCCTTTCGCCGTGTGCTGGCCCTGCCCTCCGACGCCGAGCAGCGCGCCCGCGCCGCCTTGGCCTTGACCCGCCCGGACTGCATGAGCCCCGACCTGCACCCGCAGGAGCGCCTGGCACAGGACCAGTGGCGCGCCGAAGTGCTGGACAAGCTCAGCCCCGCGCAGTTTGCGAGCCTGCCCGAAGTCAGCAAAAACCGTTTACGCCTGCGCCGCGCCGGCGTGTTGGCCAGCCTGGCCTTTGAGCAGGCGCGCCGCGGCGAAGCGCCCACGGCCGCGGCCCAGCGCGCGCTGGCCGAACTCGCCGCGGTGAACAAGCTGGAGCTGAGCGACAACGACAGACAGGACTACAACGATGCGGCGATCCGCGTGGGCGCATCGCGCTGGGCCGCCGAAACCGCCCTGCCCCGTTTTGCGAAATTGACGCTGGCGACCGAAGCCGGCCAGGCCGGCGAAACCTGCGTGGCGCTGTATGAAAACAAGGCCGACGGCAAACCCGGCAAGGAGGCCGTCGCCAAACGCTGCACCTACGGCATTGTCTGGGCCGCGTCCGCCAGCGCCCATCCCGACGGCCAGGCCCTGGCGCTCGCGGTGCAGCCGCTGGACGCCTGGCGCGAGCTGTGGGTGTTCCGCAAAAGCGCCGGCAAGTGGGCGGTTGAAGTGCTGCCGCCCGCCAGCAACGGCCCCGAACTCGGTTATGTGGAATTCGCCGGCTGGGTGCGCGGCGCGCCGCACATGCTGCTGGCCCGCGAGACCCGGATTGCCGGGCGCCTGCGCCGCAGTTTCGAGGTGGCGCGCCTGGACACCTTGACGGCCGAGAAGCAGGCCGGCGACCCGGGAACACTGGCCGCCTTCCGCTGGCAGGACGCCGCGTGGAAGCGGCAGACGGTGATCCTGCGTTAAAACGCGGTCTTGCTGCTCAAGGTATCGGCCGGCAGCTGGTCCATCTCCACCAGCAGCTGCGCCAGGCTGCGGCCCGCCGCGCCCAGCAGGGCGCGGCCTTTTTCGGCAGTAGCGGCGGCCGCATTGCCGACCGCGCCGTTCGGGTTGTAGTCCTGCATCTGCCAGGCCAGCTTGGCGCTGCGGCCGTCACCCAGGAGCTTGTATTTTTGGGCGCGGTCCTGCGAACTCGAATGAAAGTCCTGCGCCTTGGCCATGTCGACCTGCTCCGGTTTGAGCGCCAGCATCATGGAGGTTTCAATTTCGCCGGCATGGATGCCGAAGCGATGCTCCTGGTCGCTGAACAAATCGTTGACCGATTTGCCGTCTTCAGCCAGCAGCGGCAGGTTGAACCAGTTCACGCTGTAGACCAGCATGCCCAGCCGGGCCCGCAGGTCGCGCGCCACCACGTCCAGCAGCCCGACCTGGCCGCCATGCGAATTGAGCAGCACCAGCTTTTTGACACCCGTCTGCGCGACCGACTCGGCCAGCTCGGTCCAGAGCCGTATCACCGTTTCGGCTTTGAGCGTCAGCGTGCCGGCAAAACGTGTGTGCTCGGGGCTGAAACCCACGGCCTGCGTGGGCAAAAACAGGACGGGCTGCGCGGCCGGCAGGTGCGGCAAGGCGGCCTCAATCACGCCCTCGACCAGCGTCGCATCCACATTGAGCGGCAAATGCGGGCCGTGCTGCTCTGTCGCGGCCACCGGCAGCACCGCGATGCAGCGGGCCAGGTCCAGGCCCGCGAAATCGGGGCTTTGAAGGTTGGACCAAAAGCGGGAGAGATTGGGCGCTGGATTGGGCATGGGGGTATTTTGAGCTATTTGCGCAGGGTCAGGCCGCCGCGGCGGCCTTCTGTATCTCTTGCTTATGCTCCGCCAACTGGTTCAAATGACGCCCCTGCCGCTCGGCGCCTTGACGGCCGGCCCTCATGGGCGCTGCCACCCGCACGGCGCTCAAAACCTCGGCCAGGCACTGGGGCCGCCCCCGCGCACCACCGGCCAGGTAGTCGGCCAGCAAGGCGCCGCGCACGTCTTCAGCGGCCAAGCCACGCACGGCCGTCAGGTGCTCAAACAGCAAGTCCAGCAGTTTCTCCAGCGCAAACTCATGCGTTTTGCCGGTGCTCAACCACAACCAGTCGCTGAAGCGCAAAAAGTTGCCGAACGCCGAGCCAGGCGCCAGCAGCAGTTCAAGCCCACGCGCGAAACGGCCCGAATTCGCGACCATTTCCCAGTAGCGCGCAAAACGGTTGATGCGCTGCATGGTGGCAAAGTCGATCGTGGAGTTTTGCAGAATCGTGTACGGCGTCTGCGGGTCGTAGGCCATGGCGAATTCCGCCGTGTGCCTGGTGATGGGCGTGCCGCGCAGGCGCTTGAGGATACCGAACTGGATTTCATGCGGCGCGAGTTCGTGGAGGCGGTCAAAACCGTCGGCAAAACTTTCCAAAGTTTCACCGGGCAGGCCGAAGATCAGGTCGGCGTGCACATGGGCCTGGCTTTCCCTCACCAGCCAGCGCAGGTTGTCGGCGGTTTTGGCATTGTCCTGCTTGCGCGAGATGCGCTGCTGCACCTCGGGGTTAAAGCTCTGGATGCCGACTTCAAACTGCAGCGAGCCGGCCGGGAACTGCGCGATCAAGGCTTTCAGGCGTTCGGGCAGGCTGTCGGGCACGACTTCAAAATGCACGAATAAATCGGGGGCCATGCGGTCTAGGAAGAACTGCAGAATGCGCACCGAGTTCTCGACCTTCAAGTTGAAGGTGCGGTCGACAAACTTGAAGTTGCGCGCGCCTCGGCGGTACAGCGTGTCCATTTCCGCCATGAACACATCGAGGTCAAAAGCCCAGGCGGTCTTGTCGAGTGAGCTCAGGCAAAACTCGCACTTGAAAGGGCAGCCGCGCGAGGCTTCGACGTACAGCAGGCGTTTGGCCAGGTCTTCAGTGCTGTACTCGCCGTAAGGCAGGGCCAATGCCTCCAGCGGCGGCTGTTCGCCGGCAATCACTTTCATCAGGGGTTGGGGGCCGTCAAGCAGCGCGCGGCACAGCTTGGGAAAACTCACGTCGCCCCAGCCGGTGACCACATGGTCGGCCAGGCGGCAGATTTCCTGCTGTTCGGTCTCGTAGCTGACCTCGGGCCCGCCCAGCACGATCTTGATATCTGGCCGCAAGGCCTTGAGCAGGCGCACCACCTGGGTGGTTTCGACCACATTCCATATATAGATGCCCAGGCCTATCACCTCGGGCTGCAGCGCCAGCAGCTCCTCGACGATCTGCGTGGGCCGCTGCTGGATCACAAATTCGCGCAGCTGTGTGGCTTCGCGCAGGCCCGGCCCGCCATGCCTGTCCATATTCGCCAGCAGGTAGCGCAGGCCCAGCGAGGCGTGGATGTACTTCGCATTCAGGGTGGCGAGGACAATACGGGGCATGACCCTATTATCGGAGTTGGCTCCGAAAACGACTGTAATCAGGTGGCTGGCGCCGGCCAGCCCCCAGGAACTAATGCCCCCAAGGCCCGCTCACACCCGCACCATGGATTTCAAGCGCCCCCTGTTCGCCGCCCTGACCGCTACGTTTTTAATAGCGTTTGGCGCAATGCCCACGGTGGCAGTCGCCCAGAACACGCCCTTGAACCTGCCGGGCAAAAGCAGCCGCGGCGCGGCCGCCAGCGTGGTCACCACCGACCAGGTGCGGGCCGAACTGCTGGCCTGGGCGCCCGAAGGCGTGGAGCCGGGCAAGCCGGTCTGGGTGGGCCTGGCGCTCACGCACCAGCCCGAGTGGCATACCTACTGGAAGAATTCAGGCGATTCGGGCCTGCCCACACAGCTTGACTGGCAATTGCCGGCCGGCATTGACGCGGGCGAGATCGCCTGGCCGACGCCGAAAAAAATCCCGATCGGCACGCTGGCCAACTACGGCTACGAAAAAACCGTGCTGCTGCCGGTGCCGCTGACGGTGGCGCCCAGCTTTGCCGGCAACCAGCTTGAGGTGAAGCTCAAGGCGGCCTGGCTGGTCTGCCGCAAGGAATGCATTCCGCAAGAGGGCGAGTTCGCGCTGAGCATCCCGGTGCGCAGCTCGACGGCCGCCAGCAGCCAGCTGTTCCAGGACACTTTCGCCGCGACGCCCAAGCCGCTGGCGGCCGGCGCCAGCCAGGTGGAGGTCGGCGGCGGCAAATCCATCAAAATTTCCCTGGCCGGCCTGCCCGCCGCGCTGCAGGGCAAGACACTTGCGCTGTATCCCGAAACCGGCAGCGTGATCGAACCCGCGGCCGCCTGGCAGCAGGCCTGGCAGGGCGCGGTCTGGACGGCCGAGGTGCCCTTGTCGGGCCAGCGCAGCGAAAGCCCGGCCAGCATGCCGCTGGTGGTGGCCCTGGAAAACGTGGCCTATCGCATAGATGCGCCGGTCAAGGGCAGCTGGCCCGCGCCGGCGGCCGCCGCCGTGGTGCCGCCCGCCCTCGAGGCGGCCCTGCGCGCCAATGCCGCGACCGGCGCCGCGCCGGTGCAGGCCGGCGGCACGCCGCCCGTGGGCCTGCTCGCCGCGCTGCTGGGCGCCTTGCTGGGCGGGCTGGTGCTCAACCTCATGCCCTGCGTGTTCCCGGTGCTGGCCATCAAGGTCGTGGGGTTTGTGCAGGTGAAAGACGCCGCCACACGCCTGACCACCGGCCTGGCCTATACCGTGGGCGTGGTGCTGTCCTTTCTGGCGCTGGGCGCGCTGCTGCTGGGCCTGCGCGCCGCGGGCGAGCAGCTGGGCTGGGGTTTCCAGCTGCAGAACCCGGCGGTGGTCGCGCTGATGGCGGCGCTGTTCACGCTGCTGGGCCTGAACCTCGCGGGCCTGTTTGAATTCGGCAACATCCTGCCCGGGCGGCTCGCGGGCTGGCAGGCGAAAAATCCCACGGTCAATGCATTTTTGTCGGGTGTGCTGGCCACGGCGATCGCCTCGCCCTGCACCGCGCCTTTTATGGGCGCTTCGCTCGGTTATGCGGTGGGCTTGCCGGCCCTGCAGGCGCTGTCGGTGTTCGCGGCCATTGGCGTGGGCATGGCCATTCCCTACCTGGCGGCCAGCGCCATCCCGGCCGTCGCGCGCGTACTGCCGCGTCCCGGCCCCTGGATGCTGACCTTCAAGCAGTTGATGGCCTTCCCCATGTTCGCCACCGTGGCCTGGCTGGTCTGGGTGCTGGGCCAGCAAAGCGGGGTGGACGGCGCGGGCGCGCTGCTGGCCCTGCTGGTGTTGATGGCACTGGTGATCTGGGCCTTCACCTTGCGCGGCACGGCGCGCACGCTGCTGGCGGCTTTTTCGATAACGCTGGGCGCGCTGGGCCTGTGGGCCGTGGGCCCGAATATCACGCGGCCTGTGGCCGTGGCTTCGGCTGCACCGGCCGCCGGCGGCTGGCAGGCCTGGGAACCGGGCCGGGTTGACCAGCTCGCCGCACAAGGGCAAAGTGTGTTTGTCGACTTCACCGCCGCCTGGTGCGTGACCTGCCAGTACAACAAGAAGACCACGCTGGCCAATGCCGCGGTGCTGGCCGACATGCAGGCCAAAAATGTGGCGCTGCTGCGCGCCGACTGGACGCGGCGCGACCCGGCCGTGACGGCGGCGCTGGCCCAGCTGGGCCGCAACGGTGTGCCGGTGTATGTGATCTACAAACCCGGCCGCGCGCCCGTTGTGCTGTCGGAGATTTTGTCGGTCGATGATGTGAGGGCCGAACTGGCCAAGCTGTGAGATCTTGCCCTTCCTGCCATTGATTTCTTCGCCAAGGAGTTCAAGCATGTCGAATCGCACCCCCGCTGTTTCACCGTTGACCCGCCGGCAGTTTTCCGGCGCCCTGGCCGCCGCGCCCTGGCTCGCCTCGGCCGCGTTTTCTGCGCAGGCCGCGACGGCCGCCGTGGGCCAGGCGGCGCCCGACTTTTCCGCCGTGGACACCGCCGGCAAAACCCACCGCCTCAGTGACTACAAGGGCAAGCTGGTGGTGCTGGAGTGGACCAACCCGGGCTGCCCCTTTGTGCGCAAGCACTACAGCGGCAATATGCAAAGCCTGCAAAAAGAGTTCACCGCCAGGGGTGTGGTCTGGCTGGCCGTCAATTCCACCGAAGCCGGCAGCGGCGACTACCTGGCGCCGGCCAAACTCGCCGGCTGGATGGCCGAAAAGCAAGGCCAGCCCAGCGCCACGCTGATGGATGAATCGGGCCAGGTGGGCCAGCTCTACGGCGCCAAGACCACGCCGCACATGTACATCATCAGCCCGCAGGGCCAGCTGCTGTATGCGGGCGGCATCGACAGCATTCCCTCGGCCCGCGTGGACGACATCAAGACCGCCACCAACTATGTGCGCCAGGGCCTCACGCAAGCGCTGGGCGGCAAGCCGCTGAGCGTGGCCAGCAGCCGCGCCTATGGCTGCTCCGTCAAGTACAAGGACGCGGCCTAAGCCGCCGCCGGGCATTTTTATGAGCACACTCCCCCCCGCCGAGCGCATGCCGCACATCCTCAGGCACTACCGCAACATCGCGGTCGTGGGCCTGTCACCGCAGCCGCACCGCGCGAGTTTTGACGTGGCGCGCTACATGCAGGCCAACGGCTACCGCATCATCCCGGTGAACCCCAACGCCACCGAGGTGCTGGGCGAAAAAGCCTATGCCTCGCTGAGCGAAGCCGCGCGCCACGAAAACATCGAGCTGGTGAACTGCTTTCGCAACAGCGAGGACATTCCGCCCGTGGTCGACGAGGCCATCGCCATAGGCGCCAAGGCGGTCTGGATGCAGCTGGGCATCAGCAACCCGGCCGCGGCGGCCAAGGCCGAAGCCGCCGGCCTGCTGGTGGTGCAGGACCATTGCATCAAGATAGACCACCGGGTGCTGCAGTCGCGCGGCCTGCTGGATACTGCCCGCAGCGGCGCAGCATCGGCCTGAGCCCGGGAAAACCGGGCTTGCGCGGCTGTGCATGGCCGCTGAAAATGCGCCATGTCCCAGCGCACGGCACCCATCCTCACCTCCACTTCCACTTCCGCCGTTACACCTTCGTTTTTCCCCTTCTTGCGCCCTTCCCTGCTGCTGGCCGCCGCGGCGCTGGCCGGCTGCGCCAGCGATGCACCCACCCACAAAGGGGAAGCCCAGGCGGCGCCCATGGCCGCCGCCGAGGTCGGCCAGTCGGACGTGAACCGCATGGCCACGCTGGGAATGCGCGACAACCTGGAAAGCCTGCTGCGCCTGGCCGACAAGCTTTACCGGCGCAACCCGGCCGAGTGGCGCAAGACCAGCGCCCTCAGCCGCGACGCGGCCCTGGCCCAGCTGCGCGTGGCGGTCGACACGCGCACGCCCTGGCCGGAGCTGCAGGGCAAGCGCGACATCGCCGCGCTGTCGCTGGCCCTGGGCCCGGACTTCAAGGGCGACCGCGTGGCCGCCTTTATTTACGCCAGCGCCGACATGGTGGTCACGGCCCATGGCGGCAAGACGTCCTTCTACCTGACCGACAGCCTGGACGCGCAGTACATCTACAACGCCGCGCGCAACATCGAGATTGCCGTGTGGATGCTGTCCAACCGCCGCAATGCCGCCGGCCAGCCCCTGCTGCTGGCCGACGAGATCACCGAGCGCGAACGCAACCTGAGCTTTGAACGCGAGTTCGGCAAGGTCATAGGCCGGCTGGATTTGCTGGCCTCGGTGCTGACCGAGAAATACCGGCGTGCGGTAATCACCTACGTACAGAACTTGCTAGGCGGTACGTTTTTGCAGTTCCTACCGGTCCGGTAGGAACTGCAAAATTAGGCACACCCCCGTCTCGGCTCACTTCGTGTAGCCGGATCCCCCCTTGCAGGGGGCGGCCGCTGCGGCCCGGCAAAGCCGGTTCCGCGCCGCCACTTGGTTTGGCGTCATGGGTCTGCGGGCGGAGACAATACGTCTTTGCCGCTATTTCCGAAAATCCCATGCCCGATAACTACCTGCCCGAGGTCAGAAACCAGTACGAAGCCCTGCCTTACCCGCCCTGCAACCCGCAGGACGATCACAAGCGCCTGGTGCTGACCTGGCTGGAAGACCTGCCCATGATCAACCACTACTGCTTTGCCGGAAAGCAGTCCTTCCAGAAAGGCTTCCGCGCGCTGGTGGCCGGCGGCGGCACGGGTGACGCGAGCATTTTCCTGGCCGAGCAGCTGCGCCACACCGACGCGCAAATCGTGCACCTGGACATGAGCCAGGCCAGCATCGCGCTGGCCAAAGAGCGTGCGCAGATCCGCGGCCTCAGCAACATCAGCTGGGTGCACGACTCGCTGCTGAACCTGCCGGCATTGGCCGCGCAGCTGGGCAGCTTCGACTACATCAACTGCAGCGGCGTGCTGCACCACCTGGCCGACCCCGACCTGGGCTTCAGGGCGCTGCAAAGCGTGCTCAAGCCGGACGGCGCCATCGGGCTCATGGTTTATGCCACCACCGGCCGCATCGGCGTCTACCAGATGCAGGCGCTGATGCGCATGGTCAACGGCGGAGAGACGGATGCGCAGCGCAAGATCGCCAACACCCGCGACATCCTGGCCAGCCTGCCGCCCGGCAACTGGTTCAAGCGCAGCGAAGACCTGCACCACGACCACAAGGCCGGCGACGCCGGTATTTACGACTTGCTGCTGCATTCGCAGGACCGCTCGTACAGCGTGGGCGAACTCTTCGACTGGCTGGGCGAGGGCGCGGCGGACGGGAAACAAGGCCACGGCCTGCACCTGGCCTTCAGCGACGTGCAGCGCGGCCGCTCGCCCTACCTGCCGCACATGGTGCTGGGCAGCAAGCCGCCGGCCATGGCCGCGGCGCTGCGCAAGCTGCCGCTGCGGCAGCAGTATGAAATGGCCGAGCTGATGGGCGGCAGCATCATCACGCATTCGCTGTACCTGACGCGCAACGCGGCCTGCAGCGCGCCCTATGGCGATACCGACTACGTGCCGTTTTTCTACCACGAGCCTTTGACCGGCGAAATCGCGTCCCAGGTTTTCGGCAACAGCCGCGGCCAGCCCTTCATGCTCAGGCACCAGCACTCGGGCGTATCCGTGACGGTCAATCCCGGCAAGTACGGCGCGAAAATCCTCGCGCTGATAGACGGCCGCCGCAGTTTCGGCGAGATCTTCGAGCAGTTCCGCGCGGCCTGGCAGGGCAAGGCCGCGGCGCCCGACAATGCCGCGCTGTTTGCCGATTTCGCCGAATCCTACGAGACGCTCAACGCGCTGGAGCGCCTGCTGCTCAGGCACGTTTCGGTCGCCCCAGCCGCGGCATAAACAAGGGCCCTAAGCGGCGGAGCTCCACAGGTCCGCGCTCGCGGAGGGAGGCTGCTCAGCCAGCAAATCCACGACCACCACCAGCTCACCGCCAAAGCGGCCTATGCCCAGGCCGCTCATGAGCTTTTGCTCTTCTTCCTCCGAGGCCATGCGCACAAAACACAGGGCCTGCTGCTTGCCGGCATGGGCGGCCGGCAGGACGTTGACCTGCCTGACCGAACCAAAACGGGCGCACAGTGTCCTCAAGGCGGTTTCCAGGGTGGCGATGTCGGGGCATTGTTGCAACTGCTCGAGTTCTGGGGGGCTCATGGGTCCTTGCCTGGAATAAAAAATACGGGAACAACGGGAAGATAGCGTCGATAGCGCCGGGAGGTGGTGCAGCATGAAGGGGGATGCGGGCATACCTCGTGGGGAGCGTGCGATCCACAGCGTAGGACAAAACCGTGTGCCGGTAAGTGACGGAACGTTTTGCAACGCTTTATCGCCAACACTTGCAAATCTCGCGTTAAAAACCACCGCGCCATGCCTCAGCATGTTCTATTGAATGACTGAAAAGCAGGTGCTCGCCCCGTGTCCGTTTCCGTTCCCAACCTGGCGCCCGCCTTCGCGCTCCATGTGCTGCCGCATTCCGGCACCGACCGGCTCGCCCGGCTGGCGGCCCGCGCCTGCGGCGCACCGATTGCCCTCGTCGCCGGCCTTGAAAACGGCGAGGCCAGCTTCATCGCGGGCACCGGTTTTTCCGCGCAGGAGCGTGAGGGCCTGCTCGCGCTGTGCGGCGCCAGCCTCGACACACCGCCGCGCCAGCCGCTGCTGCCGGCGCGCGGTGCGCCCGAGATCGCCTTTTACCGCGGCCTGCCGCTGAACCGGGAGGACGGCACCCTGCTGGGCGTGCTGGCGGTCATGGACAAGGCGGCGCGCACACTCAGCGCCGACCAGGAGGAAGACCTGGAAACCCTGGCCGGCCTGGCCGCCGCCCAGCTCGATGCGCCGCACATCCAGGCACTGCAACAAACCGGGGAAGACGCCCAGCGCCTGGCCACGCGCCTGGGCATCACGCTGGAGAGCATCACCGAGGGCTTTTACACGCTGGACCCGCAGTGGCGCTTCAGCTACCTGAACCGCGAAGGCGCGCGCCTGCTGGGCCGGCCGCCCACGGAGCTGCTGGGCAAAAGCATCTGGAAGGAATTTCCGGGCGCCATCAACACCCTGTTCTCCGAAAAGGTGCGCGCGGCGGTGGCGGGCAACTACCAGGTGGAATTCGAAGCCCTGTATGCGCCGCTGGACAAATGGTTCGAGATACGCGCCTACCCCTTTCCCGACGGGCTGGCGATCTACTTTCGCGACGTCAGCGAGCGGCGCAGGGCGCGCGAGCAGCTCATGCTGCTGGAGACCAGCATCTCGCGGCTCAACGACATCGTGCTGATCGCCGAGGCGGTTCCCTCGGGCCGGCCCGGGCTGCGCATCATCTTCGCCAACCATGCCTTCGAGCAGCACACGGGTTACAGCCTGGCCGAGGCGCTGGGCCATTCGCCGCGCCTGCTGTGCGGGCCGCTGACGCAGCACGGCGAGCTCGAGCGCATACGCAACGCCTTCCAGAAGGGCGAGCCGGTTCAGGCCGAACTCATCACCTACAAAAAGAACGGCCGGCATTTCTGGATGGAGGTCGACATCGTGCCGGTGGCCGACGATGCCGGGGTGTTTTTCACCCACTGGGTGGCGGTGGGCCGCGACATCACACGGCGCAAGGTGGCGGAAAGCGAGATCAAGCACCTGGCCTTTTACGACCCGTTGACCCAGCTGCCGAACCGCCAGCTGCTGATGGACAGGCTGGACAAGGCGCTGAGCCACAACCGCCGCCACCCGCGCGAAGGCGCGCTGATGTTCATAGACCTGGACAACTTCAAGACGCTCAACGACACCATGGGCCACCAGAAGGGCGACCTGCTGCTGCAGCAGGTGGCCAAGCGCCTGGCGGCCTGCGTGCGCCAGACCGACACGGTGGCGCGACTGGGCGGCGACGAGTTTGTGGTGATGCTGGAAGACCTGGGCCAGGACCCGCGCGAAGCGACCGTGAAAGCCGAGACCGTGAGCGGGCAGATCCTGGCCGCGCTGTGCGAGCCCTACAGCCTGGCGGGCTACCAGCACTACAGCACCTGCAGCATAGGCGTGACCGCCTTCAACCAGACGCTCAACAACATCGGCGACCTGCTCAAGCAGGCCGACCTCGCCATGTACCAGGCCAAGATGGCCGGGCGCAACACGGTCTGCTTTTTCAACCCGGCCATGCAGGCCGCGGTGACCGCCAGCGCCGCGCTGCAGTCGGACCTGCGGCGCGGCCTGCGCGAAAAGCAGTTCCTGCTGTACTACCAGCCGCAGGTGGGCCGCGACGGCCGCATGACCGGCGTGGAGGCCTTGCTGCGCTGGCGCCATGGGGAGCGCGGGCTGGTGCAGCCCGCCGAGTTCATCCCGGCGGCCGAAGAAGCCGGGCTGATCTTGCCGCTGGGCCAGTGGGCGCTGGAGACCGCCTGCCGCCAGCTCGCGGCCTGGGCCCAGCGCCCCGAAACCGCGGCGCTCAGCATCGCGGTCAACGTCAGCGTGCGGCAGTTCCGCCACCCGGAGTTTGTCGACCTGGTGATGGCCGCGCTCAAGGAAACCCAGGTCGGCCCGCACAAGCTCAAGCTGGAACTGACCGAAAGCCTGCTGGCCGAGGACATGGAAATCACCATCACCAAGATGGCCAGGCTCAAAAAAATGGGCGTGACCCTGTCGCTGGACGATTTCGGCATGGGCTATTCGTCGCTCTCCTGCCTCAAGCGCCTGCCGCTGGACCAGCTCAAGATCGACAAGTCTTTTGTCGAGGACATACTGCGCGACCCCAACGACGCGGCCATCGCGCGCACCATCATCGGCCTGGCGCAGAGCCTGGGGCTGGGCGTGGTGGCCGAGGGCGTGGAAACCGAGGCGCAGCGCGACTTTTTGTCGCGCCACGGCTGCGACTGCTACCAGGGTTATCTGTTCTGCAAGCCGCTGCCGATTGACGAGCTGGAAGCCTTTATCAAGACGCTGCGCATGTGACGACAGGCGGCGGCGCGGCCTTGTGGTGTTCCAGCCGGAAGATCACTTCCTTGACGATGCCGTACATCAGGGCCCGGTCGCGGCTCGGGTGGTCGGAAAACTGCACATGGGTGGCGCCCAGGGTCGCACCTTCGGCTTCAAACCCCACGCTGATGCCGTGGGCCGCCAGCAGCGGCCCGCAGGCCGCCCAGTCGCGCGTCCACTGCGGCAGGGCCTGGGCGCTGTCCCAGAGCGTGCCCGCGCTTTCATAACATTCCTCGATGTGCGTATGGCCCAGCAGCTGCGCCAGGTGCCGTTCCTTGGCGATGCAGCTGCGGAAATACTCCTGGTCGTTCATGCGCATGGAATGCTCCTGGAAAGCCCTTGCGGCCATGGTAAATCCGAAGCGGCGAAGAGGCCAGCGGGAGCTGAGACAATCGGTGCATGTTCGCACCCCTTCAAAACGACACCTTTTTGCGCGCCTGCCTGCGCCAGGCCACCCCCCACACCCCCGTCTGGCTGATGCGCCAGGCCGGCCGCTATTTGCCCGAATACCGCGCCACGCGGGCCCAGGCCGGCAGCTTCATGGGCCTGGCCACCAACACCGACTACGCCACCGAGGTCACGCTGCAGCCGCTGGAGCGCTACCCGCTGGACGCCGCCATCCTGTTCAGCGACATCCTGACCGTGCCCGACGCCATGGGCCTGGGCCTGTCTTTTGCGCTGGGCGAGGGCCCGCGCTTTGCCACCCCGGTGCGCGACGAGGCCGCCGTGGCCAAGCTGCAGGTGCCCGACCTGGACAAGCTGCGTTATGTTTTCGACGCCGTGACCTCGATCCGCAAGGCCCTGAACGGCCGCGTGCCGCTGATCGGCTTTTCCGGCAGCCCCTGGACGCTGGCCTGCTACATGGTCGAAGGCGCGGGTTCCGACGACTACCGCCTGGTCAAGACCATGCTGTACCAGCGCCCCGACCTGATGCACAAGATGCTGGCCGTCAACGCCGACGCCGTGGCCGCCTACCTGAACGCGCAGATCGAGGCCGGCGCCCAGGCCGTGATGATTTTCGACAGCTGGGGCGGCGTGCTGGCCGACGCGGCCTTCAAGACCTTCAGCCTGGCCTACACGGCCCGGGTGCTGGCCCAGCTCAAGCGTGAACATGAGGGCGTGAAAATCCCGCGCCTGGTGTTCACCAAGGGCGGCGGCCAGTGGCTGGAGGCCATGGCCCAGCTCGATTGCGAGGTGCTGGGCCTGGACTGGACGGTCAACCTGGCCAGGGCGCGCGCCCTGGTCGGCGAGCAAGGCCCCCAGGCCAAGGCGCTGCAGGGCAACCTGGACCCGAACGTGCTGTTTGCCAAGCCGGCCCAGATTGAGGCCGAGGTGGCCGCCGTGCTGGACAGCTTTGGCGCCCCCCATACCGATACCAGCCGGCCCGGACCCACCCATATTTTCAACCTGGGCCATGGCATCAGCCAGCACACGCCGCCCGAGAGCGTGGAAGTGCTGGTAAACGCAGTGCACGCTCACTCTCGCAGCATGCGCACTGCGCGTAGCTGAATCCTTTCGCCTGCCCCCTTATTTCCGCCGGTCCAGGGCGTATTTCCACCATGGCTAGCACAAAACCGGGCCCCGCCGGCTGGACTTATGCACAAAAATCTTGTTGCGCCGCCGCAATGCGAGCACCCCGGTCCACCTCGCGCTATCAAAGCAATAGCGCGCGTAAGTTGTTGATTTATATAGAGACTTTAAATTGCTTTTTTTGCGGGCAATTTAAGAAAAGCCTTGATTTACAAGGCTTCGCGACCTTCGCCGACAAGCTGTCAACAAAGTTATCCACAGAAAATCTGGAAATCTGTAAAGTGGCGCCAAATCAAGGACTTAGCGCATTGTCTGGATGTATTCCTCAAGAATTAAACACATTTAGTTACTCTGAATGAGCTATTGGCTGCAAGTCGTCGTCGCGGCGCCCGCGCACAGTTCCATCGCCGGGCCGCTGACTTACCAGAGTGAGTCGCCACTCGCCCTGGGCTCGCTGGTGCGCGTGCCGTTGGGCCGGCGCGAGGTGCTGGGCGTGGTCTGGGAGCTGCTGGCCGACAGCGGCGCGCTGCTGGAAATGCAGACGCGCCACGTGGCCGGCGCGCTGGAAGGCCTGCCACCCCTGTCCGCCACCTGGCGCAAGCTGGTGCAGTTCACCGCCGCTTATTACCAGCGCTCGCTGGGCGAGGTGGCGCTGGCGGCGCTGCCGCCCCAGCTGCGCGATCTCAGCAATGTGCAGCTGGCGCGGCGGCTCAAACGCCCCATGGCCGACACCCGCGGCGAGCAGGCCGGCGGCCGGTCGCTGGTGCTGAGCGCGCAGCAGGCCGCGGTGCTGGCCGAATTCCATGCCGACAGCCGGCCCGCGCTGCTGTTCGGCGCCACCGGCAGCGGCAAGACCGAGGTCTACCTGCGCGCCGCGGCCCGCGTGCTGGAGCTGGACCCGGCCGCCCAGGTGCTGGTGATGGTGCCCGAGATCAACCTCACGCCGCAGCTGCAGTCGCGCTTTGAAGCGCGTTTTGCCCACCTGGGCAAGGAGCGTGTGGTAGCCCTGCACAGCGGCCTGACGCCGGCCCAGCGCCTCAAAAGCTGGCTCGCGGCCCATGCCGGCCATGCGCGCCTGGTGCTGGGCACGCGCATGGCGGTGTTCGCCTCCATGCCAAACCTGCGCCTGATCGTGGTCGACGAGGAACACGACCCCAGCTACAAGCAGCAGGAGGGCGCGCGTTATTCGGCGCGCGACCTGGCGGTCTACCGCGCCAAGATAGAAACCGAAGACGCCACGCATGTGCACGGCCCCTGCCGCGTGCTGCTGGGCTCGGCCACGCCCTCGCTGGAAAGCTGGCAGGCCACGCTGGCCGGCCGCTACCAGCGCCTGGTCATGGACGAACGAATAGGGACGGCCCCATCCACCGGTGAAGAGGCCGCGCCCTACTCCGCCGGGCCGCAAGCCGAGCCCTACATACCCCCCAAAACCGGCGAACCCGGCCCTTCGGGCGACGCAGGCAGCCTGCCCACGGTGCGGCGTGTGGACATGAACCACCAGCCCAAGCACTGCATCATCGCGCCGCCGCTGCTGGAGGCCATCGCCCAGCGCGTGACGCGCGGCGAGCAGTCGCTGATCTTTTTGAACCGGCGCGGTTATGCGCCCGTGCTGGCCTGCCATGACTGCGGCTGGAAAAGCGAATGCCCGCATTGCAGCGCGTTTCGTGTCTTCCACAAGATAGACCGCACCCTGCGCTGCCACCACTGCGGCTTCACCGAACGCGTGCCGCGCGCCTGCCCCAGCTGCGGCAACATCGACATCGCGCCCGTGGGCCGCGGCACCGAGCGGCTCGAAGAACATCTGGCCGAACTGCTGGCCGGCGTGAAGCGGCCCGACGGCGAGCCGGTGCGCATCGCCCGCATAGACGCCGACAGCACGCGGCTCAAGGGCGCGCTCGAATCGCAGCTGGCCAGCGTGCATGCCGGCGAGGTCGACGTGCTGGTCGGCACGCAGATGATCGCCAAGGGCCACGACTTCCGCCACATCACGCTGGTGGCCGCCATCAATCCCGACGGCGCGCTGTTTTCCAGCGACTTCCGCGCGCCCGAGCGCCTGTTCAGCCTCTTGATGCAGGCCGGCGGCCGGGCCGGCCGCGATGCGCGCCACAGCGGTGCCAGCGAAATGTGGGTGCAGACCTTCCACCCCGAGCACCCCCTGTTCGCGGCGCTCAAGCGGCACGACTACGCGGGTTTTGCCACGCAGCAGCTGGCCGAACGCGAAGCCGCCGGCATGTCGCCCTTTGGCTTTTCGGCGCTGGTGCGTGCCGAGGCGCGCACGCAGGAAGTTGCGCAGGGCTTCCTCAACGCGGCGGCCGCGCAAGCCGAGGTGCTGCAGCTCACCGGCAACGGCCAGGTCAGCGCCTACCCGGCCGTGCCCATGACGATCCAGCGTGTGGCGAACATCGAACGCGCACAAATGCTGGTCGAAAGCCCTTCACGCGCGGCGCTGCAGCGTTTTCTGGCGGCCTGGCAGCCGGTGCTGTTTGAGACGCGGCAGCAGGCTGAATTCAAAAGCCTGATTCGCTGGGCGATTGATGTGGATCCGATTGCGATTTGATGGGGTGGTGGGCGGCTTGTCTCATCTGGGCAGCCCCGCAAGGGAATTCGCGACCGCCAACGCCACTACTCAATCTCGGCACTGACCGTGATGCCGCGGAAGCTACGGAACCACGTTTCGCGTTGCTCTGGAGTCTCACCAAGGCGAGACATGTGAATTTCCAGGCACCGGCCTTTGTTATTGCCGGAAAACACGTGAGCTTTGAGTTGCTCAATAGGTCCAATTTTGAACGCATACAAAAGCACCCAGGCGTTGGCGCCTGCGGGAATAATTTGCACAGTGGCAAGGTCCGGCTTGTACCTTGACATGGTGCTCCCCACCAGCCAGCTTGCACACTGCTGAGCCGTTGCGCCGTCAGCCTTCTCCGAAAGTGCGGAGACATTCAGTCCATCCGGTGTTGAGCCCAGCAGCAATGCGGCCGGGTTTTGTGAAGCCGAGGGATGGGGGTGAAACTGAACTTGCGGTGCGCCAGGCACGACAACTTTGAAACTGGGGTCAGTGAGCCGAATCGTCAGGTCTTCAGCGAGGACCTGCGTCGACCAGAGCAGGATGCCGGCAGCAGAGGCGAGGGCAGAAAGTGTGTGCATAGACGCGGGTTGTGAAAGCTAAGCTAATGTAGCTGCGGCATGGTTTAGATGCTTGCTTTACTCGGACTCGGCGATTGAGCGACTGCACCGATGAAGCCAGTGCAGCCGGATTGTGTGCATGCGTACCAGCGGTTTTCAGTGAAACGGCAATCTCCGCCCAGGTTGTCTTTGACAAACAAGCAGTCGATGAATTGGCATTCAGTGAAGCTGCACCCTGCAAATGAGGTGCCGCGAAAGATGCATTTTTTGAATTTGACATTCACAAATGTGGCGGTGTTGAACAGGCTCCAGTACCACTCCGATTCTTCGATGACACAGCCAACGAGAACGCCGCCGAAACCGCTACCTTCTATATCAAGCTTGCTGAAGTTGCAGTATTTGAACGACCCCTCATCCCAACCTTTGGGCAGTGAGTCCTGGTCAAAATCTGTGCTCTCAACGTAGAGGGTCATGGGAAATCTGGCAGAAGTGGGTTTTTGAGTGAGGCGCCTGACGTAATGTATGCCGCAAAAGGCTGCGGCATGAGCTGGCGACTTTAATGACAAAAACGGGTTGCTAGCGCCGGGTTCAGGCGGCTGCGCGCCGCCGCTCCTGCCGCGCAGGAAACGCATCCCCCTCCGTCACCTGCCGCCAGCTTTCCTGCCCCATCCAGCCGCGCAGCGCCATCACCCCCCTGGGTGTGATCTCCAGCGCGCGCATGCCCTGGCGGCGTATCAACCAGCCGCTGTCCAGGCAGTGCACGCAGATCAGCGTGCCCAGCTGCCCGGCGACATGAAAGCGGCGCTCGCTCCAGTCCAGGCAGGGCCGGCAGTAAGGCCGTCGGGTATTGGTGCCCACCGGCGACGCTGAGAGCTCAATGCCCAGGCGCGCCAGCACGGCGCCGGCCTTGTCGGTCACATGGCCGGCTTCGCCCTCAAAAACCATCGCGCCATCGGCCAGCAGGTGCTGGGCAATCGCCACGCCCAGCCGCCCTGCGATGTGGTCGTAGCAGCTGCGCGCCAAACGCATGGCGGCATCCTTGGGGCCGGGCACCACGGCGCGGCGCACGGCGGGCGCATTCTGCGCCGCAAGCTGGGTGATGCCTTCGAGCACGCGGGCCACCTCGGGCGAAGCCAGCCGATGGTAGCGGTGGCGGCCGTGTTGCTCCACGCGCAGCAGGCCTCCCTCGACCAGCAGCGCGAGGTGGCGGCTGGCGGTTTGCGGCGAGACATTGCCGGCGCCGGCCAGTTCATGGGCGGTAAGCGAACGGCCGTCCAGCAACTCCATCAGCATGGCGGTGCGGGCCGGTTCGCCGACCAGTGAGGCGATGTGTGCGATCTGGTTGGTGTTCATATATGAGGTCTCTTTAGCCCCCACCTTAGCAGCATCAGGGAGCCCATGCTTCGCTCCAGGGCGAAGCATGGCGGACCCTCTTCACCGCACCATGGAAGCCATGCCCTACCAGGAGAAACCCATGGAACTGCCCCTCACCCCCACGCTGCAGCCGCCCGCACCACGCCCCTTTTTTGGCGCCACCGTTGTGCGCGCCGCCTTTGTGCTCGCCATCTTCGGCTGGGGCATAGGCTTTTACAGCCCGGCGATTTTTCTGCATGCGGTGCTGGCGCGCACCGGCTGGGCCTTGCCGCTGGTATCCAGTGCGGTGACCTTCCACTTTTTATTCGGCGCGGCTGTGGTGGCCTGCCTGCCGCGCCTGCACGCGCGCCTCGATGTGGCCGCCACCACGGCCGCGGGCGCCGCCGCGCTGGCGCTGGGCCTTATGGGCTGGGCGCTGGCCGCGCAGCCCTGGCAGTTGTTTATAGCCGCGCTGCTGACGGGCGGCGGCTGGGTCACCATGGGCGCGGCGGGCATCAACGCCATCATCTCGCCCTGGTTTGCGCGCGGCCGGCCCCTGGCGCTGGCCAAGGCCTATAACGGCGCCAGCCTGGGCGGCGTGATTTTTTCGCCGCTGTGGGGCGCTTTGATCGCGGCAATGGGTTTTACCGCCGCCAGCGTGCTGGTGGGCGCCACCATGCTGGCCGTGGTGCTGGGCCTCAGCTTTTTTGTGGTGGCGCAAACGCCCGAGCGCCTGGGCCAGCGGCCCGACGGCGATGCGCCGGGCGCGCCCTCGCCCAGCCTGACTTCGGCGCAGGCCAGGCCGCTGCCGGGCCGGCTGCTGTGGCGCGACCGCGGCTTTCGCACGCTGGCCGCCGCCATGGCGCTGAGCCTGTTCGCGCAGGCCGGCCTGATCACGCATCTGTATTCGCTGCTGGTCTTCGCGCTGGGGACCCGGGGCGCGGGCCTGGCGATGGCGCTGGCCACCGCCTGCGCCATAGGCGGGCGTACCGTGGTCGCCCAATGCATGCCGGCCGGCGCCGACCGCCGGCTGGTGGCGAGTGTGAGTTATGCGGTGCAGATTGCCGGCTCGCTGGCTTTGGCCTGCGCGGCGGAACAGCAGACGGCGCTGATCCTGCTGGGTGTGGTGTTGTTCGGCGTCGGCATTGGCAACGCGACCTCGCTGCCGCCGCTGGTGGCGCAGGTGGAGTTCGTCAAGGAAGACGTGGCGCGTGTGGTGGCGCTGATCGTCGCCATGTCGCAAGGCCTCTGGGCGCTGGCGCCGGCGACGTTTGCCTTGCTGCTGGTCAGCGGCAGCGGAGCTCCGGCGCACCTGGGCGCGGGCACAGGCCTGTACTTCGGCGCGACGGTGCTGCTGCAGCTGGCGGCGATTGCCTGCATGCTGGGCGGGCGCAAGCCCGCGGGCTGAAGCTCAGCCCAGGCGCGGCGTGCCGTCCGGCAGGCAGGCCGCGGCACGCGCCAGCAGCAGTTCACGTTCACGCAGGTTGCGCGTGAGCGAGGCGGCGCGTTCGAATTCGGCATGGGCTTCTTCCAGGCGGCCCAGCTTGAACAAAAAATCGCCGCGCACGCTGGGCAGCAGGTGGTAGTTTTTCATCAAGGGCTCGGCCAGCAGCGCATCGGCCACCTCCAGCCCGGTGGCCGGGCCGAAGGCCATGGCCAGCGCCACGGCGCGGTTGAGTTCCACCACCGGCGAGGGCGCGAGCTGCGCCAGCGCATCGTAGAGTGCGGCGATGCGTTGCCAGTCGGTGTCGGCACCGGTGGGTGCGCGCGCATGGCAGGCGGCGATGGCAGCCTGCAGCGCATACGGCCCCAGCGCGCCGCCCAGGGCCTCGGCGCGCGCCAATGCGGCCAGGCCGCGGCGTATCAGGATATGGTCCCAGCGCGCGCGGTTCTGGTCCAGCAACAGAATCGGTTCACCCGAAGGCCCGGTGCGCGCCTTGGCGCGCGAGGCCTGGATTTCCATGAGGGCCACCAGGCCGTGGACTTCGGGCTCCTGCGTCGCGAGTTCGGCCAGCACCCGCCCCAACCGCAAGGCTTCATCGCAGAGCGCGGGCCGCATCCAGTCGCCGCCCGAGGTGGCCGAGTAGCCTTCATTAAAGATCAGGTAGATGACCTCCAGCACCGAGGCCAGCCGGGCATTGCGCTCTTCGGGGCCGGGCACCTCAAAGGGCACGCGCGCCTCGGCCAGGGTGCGCTTGGCGCGCACGATGCGCTGGGCCACCGTGGGCTCGGGCACCAGGAAGGCGCGCGCGATCTCGTCGGTGCTCAGGCCGCCCAGCAGCCGCAGCGTGAGCGCGATGCGCGCCTCGGTGGACAGCACCGGGTGGCAGGCGGTGAAGATCAGGCGCAGCAGGTCGTCGCCGTAGTCGTCCGCGCCGTCGTCGCCGGAGCCGGGCTCGTCTACATCGGCAAAAGCCATGTCCTGCTCCATCTCGAGTTCGCGGCCCAGCTCTTCATGCTTGAGCGCGAGCAGCTTGCGCCGCCGCAGGTAGTCGATGGCGCGGTGCTTGGCGACGGCCATGAGCCAGGCGCCCGGGTTGTCCGGCACGCCCGTCTGGGGCCAGCGCTCGAGCGCCGTGACCAGCGCGTCCTGCGCGATCTCTTCGGCCAGGCCCACCTCCTGCACCATGCGCGCGACCTTGGCGATGACCTTGGCCGACTCGATGCGCCAGACGGCGTCGATGGCGCGGTGGGTTTCATGGGACGCCATGGGGCCTCAGCCGCCCTTGCCTTTGCTTTTTCCGCTAGGCGCCTGCTGCATTTCGGTGAAGCCGGCGGCGGCCTCCTGCACGTCGGGCGGGAAGTCGCTCATCTCCTGCACCTGGCGCACTTCGATGACCTCGTTTTCACCGCCCGGGCAGCGCGAGGCCCACTCGATGGCTTCGGCGCGCGAAGCCACATTGATCATCCAGAAGCCGCCCAGCACCTCGCGGGCTTCGGCAAACGGACCGTCGACCACGCGCGGCTTGCCGCCGGGAAAGCTCACGCGCGCGCCCATGGCGGGCGGGTGCAGGCCTTCGAGCGAAAGCAGCACGCCGGCTTTTTGCAGTTCCTCGTTGTATTTCATCATCGCGGCCACGGCATCGGCGCTGGGCAGGGTGCCGGCGGCGGCGCTTTCATAGCCTTTGGGGATCATCAGCATCATGAATCGCATTTGAAGACTCCTTAGGGTGTGGGGTGGGTCAGCCTTGCTTTTCCGCGGCAGCCTTCATGGCGGCCAGGCCGGCTTCAAAGTCCTTGCCCACCATCTTGTCCATGCTGAAGAAGACCTGCATGACCTTGGACAGCAGGGGCGCGGGGCCGGCCATCTCCCAGCTCACGGTGCTGCTGCCGCCGGCCTGCGGCTGGATGCTGAACACCACCTTGTTGTGGGCCTCGAAGGGCTTGCTGAAGTTGAGGTCTATCTTGACGAGGGAGGACGGCTGGGACTCGGTGATCAGCATGTCGCCCACGCCGACCTCCTTGCTGTCCCAGGCGTAGGCCGCGCCCTTGCCGGTCGCCGGGCCGCTGAAGCTGCGCTTCATGGCGGGGTCTTTCTTCTCCCAGGGCGACCAGGCGCCCCAGTTTTTGTAGTCGTTGATCAGCGGAAAGATTTTTTCGGGCGGCGCCTGGATGCTGGCCTGGCGCTGGACGCGGAAGGTGTCGGGCTTGCCGGAGGCCAGCACCAGCACGGTCACGACAAAAAGCAGCACCAGGACGGCGGCAATGATGGCAATGGTCTTGAACATGTAAATCCCCTTTTTGGTGTTCGTTCATTGAATAAATGGCGAGCGCCGGCTTCAAGGGGCCGGTTCGGCCCGCAAAAAACGCCTGCTCACCGTCACGACGAACGGAAAACATGAAATCGACATGCCAGGCCAAAAAATTTCAAAAAATTTTTGGCCGCGGCCTTGAAGCTCAGGCCATGCCGAAATCGGCCACTTCATAGAGCAGCCGGATTTCCACCTCGACCTCTTCGGTGTCGCTGAACGGAAACGGGTAGCCCAGGGCCCAGTCCACCGCGGCCTGCAGCGAGCGCGCCTGGATGATCCAGAAGCCGGCCAGCAATTCCTTGGCTTCGGCAAAAGGCCCGTCCATCACGCTTGGTTTACCCCGGGTGAATTTAAGGCGGGAGGCGCTGGCGCTGGGCTTGAGGCCCTCGCCCATCAGCAGCACGCCAGCCTTGACCGCATCGTCGTTGTGCCGGGCCATGCGCCCCAGCCACTGGCTGTCGGGCACGGCGCCGGTTTCGGCCCTGTCGTTGGCCTTGAGCAAGATCATGAAGCGGCGAAAGCCTTCGGGCAGGGCCGGTGCGCCTTCGCCGCTGACACCGCGCAGGCCGCCGGGGCAGCCGCCCTCGCGAACTTCCAGCGAGCTGTTGCCGTCCGCATCCTCCTGCGGCCAGCGCTTGAGCCATTCAATGACTTCCTCGCGCGAAGCGGCTTCCACCATGGTGAAGCCGGCGATCAATTCCTTGGACTCGGTGAAGGGGCCGTCGGTCACCGTGGGCTTGCCGCCCGAAAAGCGGATGCGCGCGCCCCTGGAACTGGGCTGCAGCCCTTCGCCGCCCAGCAGCATGCCGGCTTTGGCCAGTTCTTCGTTGTAGGCACCCATGGCGGCCAACAGCGCGGGGCTGGGCAGTTCGCCGGCTTCGGTTGCCGCATCGGCTTTGCGCAGGATCATGAATTGCATGCTCAGGGTCTCCTCGGGGTGGCTGCACCTTGCTGCCGTCCCCCCGGTTTTTACCTCAAACGCAAGACCGGCGCGTTTCAGCGCTGCGCCTCGACCTGGCGGCGCAGGCGCTCCTCGGCCTCGCGCAGTTCGGGCGAGAACTCGGCGCCGAAGTCTTCGGCCGAGAACACCTGGCGGATTTCGATTTCAGCTTCGCTCTCCGGCGGAAAGGGGGCGCGCTTGACCCATTCAATTGCTTCTTCTTTCGACGAGACCTGCAGTATCCAGAAACCGGCCACCAGTTCCTTGGTTTCGGGGAAAGGCCCGTCGACCACGGTGCGCTTGCCGCCGGAAAACTTGACGCGCGAGCCCTTGGAACTGGGGTGCAGCCCCTCGCCCGCGAGCATGACGCCGGCCTTGACCAGCGATTCGTTGAACTTGCCCATGTCGGCCAGCAGTTGTTCGCTGGGCATTTCGCCGGCTTCGCTGTGTTTGTCGGCTTTGACGAGGACCATGAATTTCATATCGGACTCCTTGAGGTTGGCGTTGGGAGCGCTTGCCGGGACAGCCCCGGCAAAAATGCCGCTCTACCGGTACGACGAGCGGCCGGCGGGCAAATCGACAATATGGCGCCGTCTTTTTTCGGCTTTTTTGTAACAGCGCCGGGAACCGGCGCGCGGCCTCAGGTCAGCAAGGCCACGGCCGCCGAGAAGCTGAAGAAGGCCAGCACCGTGGACAGCAGGATGATGCGCGCGATGCGGCCGTTGTCGGCGCCGAAGCGCTCGGCCAGCAGCGCGACATTGCTGGCACTCGGCAGGGCCGCCACCAGCACGATCACGACAAGGGCGGAGCGCTGCAGCGGCACGCCCAGCGCAATGGCGCCCAGCCCCACCGCGCCCACCAGCAGCGGGTGCAGCACCAGCTTGACCAGGGCCACCGGTACGTAGTCCCTGAGCGGCGTGGCCTGCGTGCTGTTCATCTGCGAACGGGCCAGCACCGCGCCTATGGTGAACAGCGCCACCGGCGAGGCCGCGTCGGCCAGCAGCCCCACGGTCTGCATCACCGGCCCGGGCAGGGCCACGCCGAAGCCGGAGGACAGCGCGCCCAGCACGATGGCCCAGGGCATGGGATTGAGGGCCACGCCCTTGAGCGCCTTCTGCGCGGCGACCTCGGCGCCGTGGATGTCGGCCGAGTCCAGCCGCGACAGCGCGATGCACAGCGAGCTCGTGACCAGCAGGTCGACCAGGATGGTGACGATGGCCGGGCCGGCGGCCTGCGCGCCCAGCAGCGCCACCAGCAGCGGCACGCCCATGAAGCCGGTGTTGGGAAAGGCCGCGACCAGCGCGCCGAAGGAGGCGTCGTTCCAGGCGATGCGGCCCTTGCGCGTGAACATCACGGTGAAAGCCACGATCAGCAGCGCGCACAGCAGGTAGACGGCCACCAGGCTGGCGTCCAGCAGCTGCGCCACCGGCGTGCCGGCGCCGAAGCGGTAGAGCATGCAGGGCAGCGCGAAATACAGCACAAAGGTGTTGAGGCCGGGAATGGCCAGCTGCGGAAGCAGGCCACGGCGCGCGGCAAGATAGCCGCACAGCACCAGGGCGAAAAAGGGGAAGGTGACAAAAAGTATGCTGAGCACGCCGCTGATTGTCGCCCAGGGCCGCGCGGGATGCGCAAAGGAAGCCACGCCCCGCATCCGGGCAGCGAAAGAAGGAAACGCCGAACATAAAAATAGCCGCTTGCGCAGGTAGCACCTGCGCAAGCGGCCATGTATTGAAGCCAGAAGGGCGCTGAGCCGCCGGGCGCCTAGGCTCGCCCGGCGGCGTCGCCGCCGTTTTTAGAAGCTGTGCGCAATGCCCGCATAAATGGTTCTTTGCGACTGGTTGACGGCCGGATTGCCCGAGACCCCGTCCACCCCGAAGTTGGCGCCACTGGAGTTGCTGACATTGCCGAACGACGCGTACAGCAGCGTGCGCTTGGACATGCTGTAATCCACCCCCACCATGCCCAGGGTGGCCTTGCCGGCCACACGGTCGGATGTGACACGGAAGACCGAACCGATCAGCGTCATCGCCGGCGTCACGTCGTAGCGAACGCCGACCCAGGCATGCTTGAGCTTGGACGCGGCGGTGAGGGCCGCCTCGGGTGCGGTGATGTAGTCATAGGCCGCATACAGCTTGGCCGCGCCGAACTTGTAGGTACCGCCGATGATGGTTTCCTTGGAGGTGGAGAAAACATCGGTGAAAGTGCCGGCAGCATTATGGCGCTGGGAATAGATGGCGCGCAGCATCAGGTCCTGGTTCGCATAAGTCAGCGAAAAGCCTTCGCCGCGGTTGGCTTTGCTGTTGCCCGCCTGTTCGCCCAGCGAGATTTGCGCGGTGGCGTTAAAGCCGCCCATGTTCGGCGTTGAATACTCGACCACATTGTTCGCGCCGGGCCAGTTGCGGCCCCTGACCAAGGTGGCGCTGCCCACCCACTGCTGGCCGGTCGGGTCCAGGTCCCAGACATCGTTGCTGATGAACAGGTTCTTGCCGAGGCGGAAGCTGCCCCAGCTGTCGTTGGACAAGCCGACATAAGCGCGGCGATTGAACAGCGCCCCGCCGGTCGAGCCGTTTTTGAGTTCAAAACCGCTTTCGACCAGGAAGTTGGCCGCCAGGCCGCCACCCAGGTCTTCCTTGCCCTTCATGCCCCACATGCTGGTGCCCCACTGGTTGCTGGCCACCATGCTTTTGGAGAAGCTGGCATTGGCCACCGGGTCAAACACATGGTCGATATAGGCCAGGCCCGATACGACCCGCCCATACAAGGTGACGGTGGACTGGGCAGAGGCTATTTGGGGCGCCAGCACTGCCGCGCAGGCAACACCCAGGGAGATAGTACGTAAAGCAGCTTTCATGGTTTGTCTCTTTTCTATGGTTGGATTGAGTCAGTTGAAGAAGTCCGGATATGCCCATTCGCCGGCATGGCTGCCCAGAGCGAACCCGGTTCGGGCGGGGAAACTTGGGTCACGGCGGTCAGCGCGCGGGCAAAGCGCGGTCCAGGTGCACATAACCGCCATCGGGATGGATCCACTGGCCGGTGGTGTGTGAAGCCCGGTCGGACAGCAGGAACACCACCGTGTCGGCAATTTCGCGGTCGGTCGTCATGCGCTGGCCCAGGGGAATGCGGGCCGTGATGTCGGCAAGCGCCGCCGCCGGGTCGGCAAAGGTCTTGAGCCAGCTTTCATAAAGCGGCGTCATGACTTCGGCCGGCAGCACCGCATTGACGCGCACGCCGTGCGGCGCCAGCGCGGCGGCCCATTCGCGCGTCAGGCCCAGCTGCGCCGCCTTGGCCGCGACGTAGCCGCTGGTGTTGCCCTGGCCGGTGAGCGCCGTCTTGGAGGAAATATTGACGATGGCGCCGCGCCTGGCCTTGAGCTGGTCCAGGCACAGGTGGGCCATCAGGTAGCAGTGCGTCAGGTTGGATTCCAGCGACTTCACAAAGGCTTCACGGCCGGCCTCCAGGCCGACGCTGTCGTTGACGCCGGCGTTGTTGACCAGCGCGTCAACGCCGCCGAATTCGGCCACGGTGGCCTGCACCGCGGCCCGGCAGGCGGCTTCGTCTTCCAGGTTCAGCTGGAAAAATCCGTGGCGGCCGCCGAGCTCGCGCAAGGCCGCGGAGAACGCCGGCAGCAGGGGGCTGCGGCCGAGGATCACCGGCACGGCGCCCTCCCGCGCCAGCTGCAGGCTGATGGCCCCGCCGATGCCGGCGCCCCCGCCGGTGACAATGACAATCTTGTTTTGAAGGTGCAAATTCATCAACGGGCTCCGGTCCTGGGTGTTGCTTGGGGGTTGGTCAATGAATAAAGGGGGCAATAAAGGGGCGGAGGGCATCAGCCCCTGAAGGCGTAGCGGGCCAGCGATTCGGGTTTCATCTCGATCGAGTAACCCGGGCGCTGCGGCGGCATGTAGGCGGCGTTGCGAATCACGCAGGGGTCCACAAAATGCTCGTGCAGGTGGTCCACGTATTCGATGACCCGGCCTTGCTTGGTGCCGGCGATGCAGAGGTAGTCGATCATCGACAGGTGCTGCACGTATTCACACAGGCCGACGCCGCCGGCATGCGGGCACACCTTGAGCCCATACTTGGCGGCCATCAGCATCACGGCCAGCACCTCGTTGACCCCGCCCAGCCGGCAGGCGTCGATCTGCACCACGTCAATCGCGCCGCGCATGATGAGCTGCTTGAACATGATGCGGTTCTGGCACATCTCGCCGGTGGCGACCTGCATGTCGCCCTTGACCGCCTCGCGGATGCGGCGGTGGCCCTCGATGTCGTCGGGGCTGGTCGGCTCCTCGATGAACCAGGGCTTGGCAAAGCCCAGCTGGCCCAGCCACTCGATCGCCTGGTCCACGTCCCATACCTGGTTCGCATCGATCATCAAGGTACGGTCGGGGCCCAGCACCTCGCGGGCGACGCGCAGCCGCCGGATGTCGTCCTGCAGGTCGCGGCCCACCTTGAGCTTGATGTGCGAGAAGCCCGCATCCACCGCCTCCTGGGCCAGGCGCCTCAATTTTTCGTCGTCATAGCCCAGCCAGCCGGCGGAGGTGGTGTAGCAGGCGTAGCCTTCGCGTTCCAGCGTCCGCAGCCGCTCGTCCTTGCCGGCGGCTTGCCGCGTCAACAGCGCCAGTGCCTCGTCCGGCGTGATGCAGTCGGTGATGTAGCGAAAGTCGATCAGCCTGACGATCTCTTCAGGGCTCATGCGGGCCACCAGCTTCCAGACGGGCAGGCCCTCCTGCTTGGCCCACAGGTCCCACACGGCGTTGACCACGGCGGCCGTCGCCAGGTGGATGGCGCCCTTGTCCGGGCCTATCCAGCGCAGCTGGCTGTCCGAGGTGATGTGGCGCCAGAAGCGGCCCATGTCCTCGGTCACCCAGTCCATGTCCAGGCCGACCACGAGGTGGCGCATGGCTTCTATGGCGGCGCAGCAGATTTCATTGCCGCGGCCTATGGTGAAGGTCAGGCCGTGGCCTTCGAGCCCCGGCTGCCCGGTCTCGAGCACCACATAGGCGGCCGAATAATCCGGGTCCGGATTCATCGCATCCGAGCCGTCGAGATGCCGCGACGTGGGAAACCGCACGTCGATGACACGCATGGATTGGATAACGCTCATAAGAAGATTGCCTGTTGGAGGAAGTGCGGCTCGGGGAATGTGCGGCCCGCCTCGGGGCCGCTCAAACCATCAGTCGTAGAGGACCGCCGCGATCTTGGGATCGTTGATGGTCGACTTGTCGTAGTAATAAAAGCCGGTGTCTATGACCTTGGGCAGCTTCTCGCCCTTGAGGGCCTTGACCGCCGCTTCCACGGTCTTGTAGCCGATGCCGACCGGGTTCTGGGTGATGGCGCCGGCCATGGAGCCGTCGAGGATGGCGGCTTTTTGCTGCTTGCCGGAGTCGTAGCCGATGATCACCACCTTGCGCTTCATCTCCCTGGCGCCGTTCAGCGCGCCTATGGCCGAGCCCTCGTTGGCGCCGAATATTCCCTTAAGGTTGGGGTTGGCCTGCAGGATGGACTTGGTGATCTCGGTGGATTTGAGTTGGTCGCCGCCGCCGTACTGCACGCTGACGATCTTGATGTTCGGGTAGGTCGATTTGATGCGGTTGACAAAACCCTCGGTGCGGTCGATGCCGGTCCGGCTGGTCTGGTCGTGCACCACCAGGGCCACGTCGCCGCTTTTGCCGATCAGCTCGGCCATCTTGTCGGCGGCCAGGGCGGCGGCGGCCACGTTGTTGGTCGTGGTCGTGGTCACCGGGATATCGCTGTCCACGCCCGAGTCAAAGGCGATGACCGGGATCTTGGCGGCCTGGGCTTTTTTCAGCAGCGGGATGGACGCCTTGCTGTCCAGCGCGGCAAAGCCGATGGCCGACGGCTTCTTGGCCAGCGCCGCGGCGAACATGTCGATCTGCTTGTCCACCATGCTCTCGCTCTCGGGGCCTTCGAAGGTCACCTTGACCTTGTAGTCCTTGCCGGCCTGCTCCGCGCCGGCTTTGACGGCCTGCCAGAACTGGTGCTGAAAACCCTTGGAGACCATGGGGATGTAGATCTCGTCGGCAGCCAGTGCTGCCGTGCTCAGGGTGGAGGCCAGGCCGAGGCCCAGCGCGAGGTTCAGGAATGTGCGTTTCAGAATCATGTTTGTCTCCGTATCGTTATGGGGTGTTGCAATGAATATCAAAATCAAACGTGGGCAGGGGCGGGGGTTTGGGGTTCTCCTTGCTAGGACTTGCGCTTTCGCAGGATGTCGGCGTACACCGCCGCGATGATGATCAGGCCGGTCACCACGGTCTGCCACTCCTGGGCCACCGACATGATGCGCAGCCCGTTGGTCAGCACGCTCATGATGAAAGCGCCGATGATGGTGCCCAGGATGGTGCCGGCCCCACCGCTGAGCGAGGTGCCGCCTATCACGACGGCGGCAATCGCATCGAGCTCATAGCCCTGGCCCAGCGCCGGCTGCGCGGAATTGAGGCGCGAGGCGATGAGCAGGCCGGCAATGCCGCAGATCGCGCCGCTCAGGGTGTAGACGATGATCTTCCAGCGGTCCACGTTCACGCCCGACAGGCGCACCGCCTCTTCGTTGCTGCCCAGCGCGAAGGTGTAGGTGCCCAGCACCGTCTTGTTCAGGATGAGGCTGGACACCACCGCCACCACAAACAGGATCAGCACCGCGTTGGGAATGGGCAGCTCGGGCAGGAAGTAGCCGATCAGCGAGTCCTGGGCAATCAGCGGGAACTCGGGCGTGTCGTTGAAGTAGATCGGCTTGGAATGGGTGATGACCAGCGACAGGCCCTTGAGCATGAGCATCATGCCCAGCGTGGCGATAAAAGGCGGGATCTTCAGCTTGGCGATCAGCACGCCCGAGATGAAGCCCGAGAGCGCGCCGAAAAAAATCGCCGCCGCCACCCCCAGGTAGAAAGGCAGGCCCCAATAGGTCAGCACCACCCCGGCCATGACCGCGCAGAAGGTCATCAGGGTGCCCACCGACAGGTCTATGCCCGAGGTGATGATGACAAAGGTGCAGGCGATGGCCAGGACGCCGTTGACCGCGGTGGCCTGCAAGATGCCCACCATGTTGTCGGTCTGCATGAAACTCGGCGAGGCCATGCTGAAGAAAATGAGCAACCCCAGCAAGCTGGCAAACGCCAGCAGCTTTTGGCGGGTGTTGCTACTGAAAGCCGCAGTCTTGATACCCTGCAGCAACTTGGAGACGGTCATGTGGGGTCAGTTCGGTGGGGTTTTTAAAAAGCGGCGGCAACCGCACCGGAAGCGGCCGCCGGGGCTTCGCGCCGGGTGGCCAGCTGCATGATTTTTTCCTGCGTGGCATCGCGGGCCGAGAGCTCGCCGGTGACGCGGCCCTCGCACATCACCACGATGCGGTGGCTCAGGCGCAGCACCTCGGGCAGTTCCGAGGAGATCATCACGATCGCACGGCCCTGCGCCGCCAGCGCATGGAGCAGCTTGTAGATTTCGCTCTTGGCGCCCACGTCGATGCCGCGCGTGGGCTCGTCGAAAAACAGGATGTCGCAGTCGCGCACCAGCCATTTGGCGATCACGATTTTTTGCTGGTTGCCGCCCGACAGCAGCGCCACTTTCTGCAGCGCGCTCGGTGTCCTGATGCCCAGTTGCGCGATCAGCTTCGCCGCCGCGCCCTGTATGGCCGCGGGCTTGAGAAAAAACCCGAAGCTCAGAAAGCGCCGCAGGCTGGTCATCACGATGTTGGTCTGCACGTCCATGCCGGTGGCCAGGCCGAAGTGCTTGCGGTCTTCCGACAGGTAGCCGATGCCGTGCTTGACCGCATCGGCCGGGCGGCCCACCTCAACCCGGCGGCCCTTGACCCATATCTCGCCCGAATCCTTTTTGTCGGCGCCGAACACGGCGCGCGCCACTTCGGTCCGGCCGGCGCCCATCAGGCCGGCGAAACCCAGGATCTCGCCCCTGCGCACACTGAAGCTGACGTTCTTGATGCTGCGGCCGCGGTTGAGGCCGCGCACCTCCAGCAGCGTCTCCCCGCCCTGGCTGGCTTGCGGCGGCCGCTCGTCCTCCAGCAGGGCGCGCCCGACCATCATGCCGATGATGGTGTCCATGCTGGTTGTGGCCGTCGGCACGGTGCCGATGTACTGGCCGTCGCGCATCACCGTCACACGGTCCGAGATGCGCTTGAGCTCGTCCATCTTGTGCGAGATGTACACGATGCCGACGCCGTGGCGCTTGAGCTGGCCGATGATGCGGAACAGGTCCTCGATCTCGGCGTTGTTCAGCGCGGCGGTGGGCTCGTCCATGATCAGCACGCGTGAGTCGAAGGACAGCGCCTTGGCGATCTCGACCATCTGCTGGCGCGCCACCGTCAGGTCGCTGACCAGCGTGTGCGGCTCCAGATTCAGGTGCAGGCGCTCGAAGATCGCCGCCGTATCGCGGGCCATTTTTTCGGTATCGATGAACAGGCCCAGCCGCCCACGCGGCTCGCGTCCGATGAAGATGTTCTGCGCCACGCTCAGGTGGCCCATCAGGTTGAGCTCCTGGTGGATGATGCCTATGCCCAGCGCCTGTGCGGCGCGCGGGCTGGCAATCTCGACCGGCTGGCCGTCGATGCGGATCTCGCCCGAATCTTTCTGGTAGACCCCGGCCAATATCTTCATGAGCGTCGATTTGCCGGCGCCGTTCTCGCCCATCAAGGCGTGCACTTCGCCGGCAACAATTTCAAGCCGGGCATTGTGCAGCGCCCGCACTCCCGGGAAGGATTTGCACAAGTCGTTGATGGCCACAAGAGCTGTCATGGGCGTTTGCAGGCCTTGGGTGTCGCTCAGCGGGTCTGGCCGCCGGCCAGGTGGACTTCGGTCGCAATCACCCGGGCCGCTTGCCCGGCGCAAACCCGTGCGCAGGCCGGGCCCATGCCTGGGGTGGCGGCAGGCGGCACTGTTTTTTCCTCCGGCTTTCGTGAACGCATGGCAAAGACCTTTTTGAGCTGGCAGACCATTCAATGAAGCGAGTCGCTGGAAACAAAAAACTTGTTGTTACAAATCATTCATTGATGAACAAACTATTCACTTATGGACTTAATCATAGAAATCGGCGGTCTTTTCGAGCCTCGGACTTTCCCTAGGTCAGAAATTTATTTATTGATGAACATTAGATGCAAAAGTGAATAAATTCAGGCCAAGGAGGACGAAAATGCTCACGAGTGCCCTCTGCCATATCAAGAGCGCTGCGTTACATATCAAAATTGCAATAGCTTCGGCTTCACTCACCCTGCCGCCATGAAACCAAAATACTCATTTCCCTCTCTCGACCAGAACCCGGACGGCACTGACGCCATCGCGGTCCCGCCGCCTGCGGATGACCGCTACCGCGCACCGGCGCTTGACAAGGGCCTGGACATCCTGGAGTTGCTGGCCCGCCAGCCGCAGGGACTGACGCGCGCGGAGATCGTCAAGGAAATGGACCGCAACGCCAGCGAGATCTACCGCATGCTGGAGCGTTTGGTTGCGCGGCAATATGTGCTGCGCTCGCTCTCGGGCGACCGCTATTCGCTGAGCTTGAAGCTGTTCACGCTGGCGCACATGCACCCGCCGCTGAACCGGCTGGTGAGCCAGGCGATTCCCATCATGGAAGCGTTCGCGCAAAAGGCGGAGCAGGCCTGCCACATGGGCGTGTATGACCAGGGCAATGTGCTGATCACCGCGCAGGTCAACGGCCCCGGCACCTGGAGCATGACGATACGCGTGGGCGTGCATGTCGGGCTGGTCGACACCGCCTCGGGCCGGGTCTTGCTGGCTTTCGCGGATGCCAGCCGGGCCCAGCAAATGCTGGCCCAGCACACCGCGCTCGAAGGCGAGGTGCCCATCGAGTCCGATGCCTTGGCCGCCGCCCTCGGCGTCATCCGGCAGCAAGGCTATTTCGAGCGCGACAGCCTGCAATCTTTCGGCGTGGCCGATATCTCCTGCCCCATCTTCGGGCCCGACCACAGCGCGCTGGCCGCGCTGACCTGCCCCTATGTTCGGCGTATAGACCGCCACGTCGGGCCGGACCAGAAAACCGTGCGCCTGCTGCTGCAGCAGGCGGCGCAGGCGCTGTCCCTGACGCAGGGCGGTTTCGCCCCGGCAAGCCGGCACACCTGAAGCCGCGTGGGGCACGCTGCTATTGATTGAATAGCAGATCTGTTGAGGCAAACCTTGCGCCGCGGGCATTGATGGCCCGATCCGGCGCTTCACGGCTTGCGCGCGGCAGGCTTTGGGCTCACCCGGCCGGGCCGCGCCGCGGACCCCCGGGGCAGCCGCTATGATTTGCCGTCCGCCGGCAGCCCCAGAAAGCGCCGGCCCCGCGCATTTTTTCCCTTGGAATCGATTCTTTTTCATGACCCATGGCCTGAACCCCGCCCAGCAAGAAGCCGTCAACTACCTGCATGGCCCTTGCCTGGTGCTGGCGGGAGCCGGCTCGGGCAAGACCCGGGTGATCACGCACAAGATAGGCCAGCTGATCCAGTCGGGGCTCAAGCCCGAGCAGGTCGCCGCGATCACCTTCACCAACAAGGCCGCCGCCGAGATGCGCGAGCGGGCCAAGGCGCTGATCGGCAAAAGCGCCAAGGGCGTGCTGATCTGCACCTTCCACGCGCTGGGCGTGCGCATGCTGCGCCAGGACGGCGCGGCGCTGGGCCTGAAACCCCAGTTCTCCATCCTCGACAGCGACGACGTGACCAGCATCCTGAAGGATGCCGGCGGCAGCACCGACGCGGCCACCGCGCGGCAATGGCAGTGGACCATCAGCCTCTGGAAGAACATGGGCCTCAACGCGGCCGAGGCCATGGCGCAGGCCAACGGCGACGAGGAGCGCGCCATCGCGCGCGTGATGGCGCACTATGAGGAGCGCCTGACCGCCTACCAGAGCGTGGATTTCGACGACCTGGTGGGCCTGCCGCTCAAGCTGCTGCGCGAGCACGACAGCGTGCGCAGCAAATGGCAGGAATCCCTGGGCCATGTGCTGGTCGATGAATACCAGGACACCAACGCCACGCAGTACGAGATGCTCAAGCTATTGGTGGGCGCGCGCGGCCGCTTCACGGCCGTGGGCGACGACGACCAGTCGATCTACGGCTGGCGCGGCGCCACGCTGGACAACCTGCGCAAGCTGCCGCAGGACTACCCCAACCTGCGGGTCGTCAAGCTCGAGCAGAACTACCGCTCGACCAGCGCCATCCTGCGCGCGGCCAACAACGTGATCGGCCCCAACCCCAAGCTCTTCCCGAAGACGCTGTTCAGCGAACTCGGCGAAGGCGAGCCGGTGCGCGTGGTCGACTGCGACAGCGAGGAGCACGAGGCCGAGCGCGTGGTGGCGCGCATCCAGAGCCTGCGCGCCGAGGGCAGCCTGCAGGCCGAGGGCGGGCAGTACAAGGAGTGGAAGGATTTTTGCGTGCTGTACCGCGCCAACCACCTGGCCAAGCCTTTTGAAAAAGCCTTTCGCCGCGCCAACATTCCCTACAAGGTCTCGGGCGGGCAGAGTTTTTTCGACCGCGCGGAAATCAAGGACCTGTGCTGCTGGATGCGGCTTCTGGTCAACAACAACGACGACCCGGCATTCATGCGCGCGGTGACCACGCCCAAGCGCGGCATAGGCCACACCACGCTGGGCGCGCTGGGCACTTTCGCGAGCCAGACCAAACAAAGCCTGTTCGAGGCGCTGTTCAGCAACTCGCTGGGCTCGGTGCTGCCGGCCAAGGCGGTGGGCTCGCTGCATGAGTTCGGCCGCTACCTCAACGACCTCGAGTACCGCGCCAAACGCACCGTGGGCGCCGAGGACGCGCGCGCCTTCCTGAACGACTGGCTCAAGGAAATCGACTACGAGAAGCACCTCTACGACGGCGAGGACAGCGAAAAGCTCGCGGCCGCGCGCTGGACCAATGTGATGGATTTCTGCGACTGGGTGGCCCAGCGCTGCGGCGGGCAGATCGAGGACGCCTCGGGCGCGGTGGTGGCCGCCGAGACCAAGACCATGCTGGAGGTGGTGCAGACGATTGCGCTGCTGTCCACCATCAGCGAACGCGAGGGCGACCAGAACGTGGTGACCCTGTCCACGCTGCATGCCGCCAAGGGCCTGGAGTGGCCGCACGTGGTGCTGGCCGGCGTGAACGAGGGCCTGCTGCCCTTCAAACTCGAGGACGACGACGGCAGCAACACCGACGACATCGCCCTGCGCCTGCAGGAAGAGCGCCGCCTGATGTATGTGGGCATCACGCGCGCGCAGCGCACGCTGGCGGTGAACTGGCTGCGCAAGCGCAAGAAAGGCCGCGACATGATTCCCGGCGCGCCCAGCCGCTTCATCGCCGAGATGGCGCTGGACAAGGCCACCGTGAAGGAAGACCCGCGCGAAAAGCTCAAGGCCCTGCGCGCGGAGTTCGCGAAAAAGTCCGCCGAGGGGATTGCCGCCGCGGCGGCTTCGGAGGCGCGCTAGCGCACCTTATTCCATAGCTAATTCGGGTCGAGATCAGGCGCAGCCACCAGCCACGCAGACAGTGATGGCGGCCGGACTTTCAACACAAGCGGCAAAGCGCCTTAAGGTGACATGAGAGGCTTGACCCGGTTTGCTGAAGCAAGTCCTCTTGATTGAAGGGTTAGGGCTTATTGGACAAGCTGGAGACCTGGATTTCCGGGGCCTCGACTGAACGAATGACAACGTATTGTTTGCGGAATTCCAGCCCCGGCCGCTCGGGCCACGATCGAACGTATTCCGTCAGGTGCTTAACACCTTCAGGAAAGTCGTCGCCATTGATCCGGCAGTCTGCGGAGATCTCGCCATCGCCATCTCTTGAGGCAAAGAACCGAATACCAACGGTTTCGTCAGATTGCATGACCGACTGAAAGGCTTCGAAGTTCTGCGTGAACAAGCAGCACGGACAGAAGGGATGCTCTTCATCTTGGGTTTGCGCCGCTGAGGAGACCATGTGTGCTGTTGGCCCAAAGACTACGCGACGTGTTTTGGGTCCGCCGCTTGGCGCCGCAGGAAAACTCATCTCCATGAATGTGCAATCTTCCGGCTTCCCGCGTATTGAGTCTTGCAGTGCCACAAGATCTGTCTTTGCCCAGTTGGAAAAACCATCTGATATGGATTGCTCTACCGAGCCTCCAGCGGAGTGCTGAAACTCCGGCAACCCCTTCGAGAAGTGCGAAGCATGGGAGGCGATGATTTGCGTGGAAGTACGCACGTTGCCATTTTCAAGCTTGACGACCTCGAGAAATTTCACCTTTAACTCAATTCCCGAAGGTAGTCTTAAGAAGCCGTTCATCTCGACAGCTTCAACGTCTTGTTCTCGCAGAGTTGCGCCCAGGAGATTCAGAATTGGTTCGTCTTTTGGCAAAGCCGTGTCAGCTATCGCGGTTGCCGGCTCTCTCTTAAAGAGTGCAAACAGTGCTGTGAGTAACTTCATGCGTGGTTCGCTCTAACGTAAGTAATGCATGCCGCAAACGCCGCAGCATAACTTGTTGTCTTCGTCCACAGAAACGAGCATTGAGGCGTGTCTCATCTGAATAGCTTGCTCCATTAAAGCTTAGGTTCCACGGTTTCGCTGCTCGTACTCTCGTACTCGGTGAGCTGTCTCATTTTGCAGAACCCTCTCCAGCCTCGAAACCTCGACTTCACATGTGGGGCGCTCGCTTTCGGCTACGTTTAACAGGCGCGTGAACGCTTCCATGAGAAGACCCTTTGTATCGTATGCCAGCTGAGTGTCTTTGCCAGTTATCCGCTGATCGCGGCCGGGCTCGTACATGACTCGATATCTGTTGAAGTTCTGTCGAGCTTGGGCTAGCGAGTAGTCTGAGTTCGGCCCGCCGCGCACTTCGTTTGCATCATCGTCGTTTTGGCCGTCGTCCTCCCAGTTGCACAACTTGCAAATCTCATAGGCGCTGTCTCTCGGCAGCGTGGGATAGCGGCAGCACGGGCAGTCCGCGCGCAAAGACAAAAATGAGGATGGAGGCATCTTCTGGGAGCCTAACGTTGAAGCTGAGCCGCGAGCGGCGGCTTGCCGATGTGAGTCGGCTCGAGTGACTGATTAGGCAAGCCTCGTCGCAGACCGCTGCGGGCGAAGTGATTCGTCATATAGTCGTGTGAACTTGATTCCGTTGAAGGTGTGAGTACAGCAGGGACACTGCGGTACAAGACTTCCAGGGCCAACTGAAGGATTTACCAAGCGAAGTACACCAGCTTCGTCAACCTTCAAACCACTGTAGTAGCTTGCTTCACCAGACCGGATGTAATCCTGTGCGTCCGCCTCTCGTAGTGCGACCATCCAGAAGATTGGATCCTTCCGATCCAATCGAGCAACCGCCTCTGAATAGACCTCATCCCAATTTCGTCCGACTCGGGAGAGCAAGAACTTGAAGAGAGGGGTGTAGTCCAGTCCCCGGTGCACTCCCTTCTTCATAGAAATGGCATCAAGCTCAACTTCTCCAGCGTTGACGCTCCTGCGCGTGGTGCAGAAATCGGCTCCGAACCGATGAAACACGCCGCGGGCAGTCGTGTTGACCTTGCGATAAAGAGGCTCCTTCTTCATGGATTGCCTAACGTAATGTATGCCGCAAAATCCTGCGGCATAACTTGGTGGTTTCACCCGCAAAAACGAGCATCGAGGCTTGTCTCATTTGAATCGCTTGCCCCATAAAATTAGCGGCAAACCCGGCACTTGCAACAATGACGCGTTCCGGGTTTTCAGCGATTCTTGACCGAATGCGTTGATTTGAACACCCCATCACCCTGAGGAAAATCCAGAAACTCAGGCTCGGTAACGCATCGGTAGATTCGCAGCCATAGACGCCGATGGCGCCTGCGACCGCTGGCCTGCGGCTTGTCTCGATGGGCGCTTTGGTGGCGCAGACTCCATGCCGGTGCGGTCTACCGCAGAGCCTACTTTGGATGCTGGATATACGACTGCAGGCGCTTCCCCTGCGACCCCCATCTATCGGCCAGCTTCTTACAATTGGAGAAATCCACAGGGTGAGCGCAAAGTCACTGCGGCTTCGCGCGTTGAAGCAGGAATGGAGAGCTCACAGCCCCAGCCATTTGCCCAGGTCCATCAGCTTCGCCTGGTCATACTCGGCAAACCCCTGCACGGTGAGCGCATCCAGCCGCTTCTTGCCGTCGGCGGATTGATCCAGTCCCACAAAGTAGGTGCTCAGCTGGGCGCGTTCCGCGTCGGTCAGCTTGCCGCTGGCGATCAGGTGCTTGATGGGCACGGGCTTGCTGGTGGCCAGCACCTTGCCGCCCTTGGCCTGCCAGTCTTTGACCACCGCGCGCGAGGCGGTAACCCCCGAAGCCACCATGCCGTGCTCCACCATAAAGGGCACGGCGTCCTGCAGTTTCACGTAAACGGTTTCCAGCGGCTGTGGCCCGAACGCGTCACGCAAGGCGGCGCGCATGATCACCGAGGTGATGGAGTCTTCACCGGGCGCGCCTATCTTGAGGCCCTTCAGGTCGTTGATGGACTTGAGCGGGGAATCGCTGCGCACCATGAAAGAGGCGCTGTATTCGGTGAAGCCCTTGGTCACCGCGATGAGGCGGTAGCCGTTTTTGGACATTGCCCGGATGGAATGGTGGGCCGGGTGCACATAGGCGATGTCGTAACGCTGCTCGGCCAGGCCGGCCGCGAGCTCCTTGTAGTCTGTTACGGGTTGTATCTTGACGGGCCGCTTGAGCAGCTTGCCCAGGTCGTCGGACAGCTCGCGAAAACGGTCGACGGTAGCGCCCGGGTTGACCCCGTAAGTCACGCCTTCGTTCACCGCGAACACCAGCGGCGCCCCCTGGGCACAGGCCTGGCCGGCCAGCAAAGCCAGCATCAGCGCACTTATATATTGACGGATTTTCATGGTGGTCACCTCTCGGATAATGGGGAAAACAAGCCCAGTATCACGGTTACAAATAGTTTCAACTCACGGGTTTGCCTTAGTTGTGCGTCATAGAAGATGGATTCGTGAGATAGTGCGCAAGCCTCGGGGCTTGTGCGTTGCTTAAACCCCGCACCTTGCCGCCCTGAATTTTTCTTTCACCGCTGCGCCGCCGCCCCGCCCGCCTGGCCGGAGCCCGCGCAGCGTTTTCACAGCCCCGATCCGAACGGCCCCGAGCCGGCGCTCACCTGTCCATGACTTCGAACACCTTTCGACTCGCTCTTTTATTGATAGCATCTTGCGCAATATTCACCGGGGCTAAGGCCCAGACCCAACCCGACACCGGATGCCCCGCGGCGGCGGAGATGAAGGCCGCGCAGCTGTACGGCCTGTGGGCCGTGCGCTTTAGCAACCCGCCCGCCGGCCTGCCGGCCCGCGCCACCATGCTGCTGGAGCGGCACGCGGAATTCGCCGAAAGCCTGGCCGGCATCGTGAGCCGCGACCTGGGCGCGGCCGCCGGCACCAAGGCCATTGCCGGCCATGCCGCCAAGGCCGCGCTGGCCGGCGACCTCGAGGGCGGCATGCTGCTGCTCGACGAGTCCTCCGACAACATCAGCATCACCGGCACCTGGAACGGCGAGATGGTCGAGGGCTCCTGCGGCAAGGCCTTCAAGGGCAGCTGGAAAGACACCAGCAGCAGCGCGCCCGACAACGCGCCCGAAGTGCCCTTCACGCTGACCCGGCTGCCCTGAGCCCGGCTCGCCCGAGAATCCTCTAAAACACCCCCGGACCCACCGCCACCCATGCGACCGAAACCCTCCGCATTCGCCGCCCCCCTGCTTTGGGCCGGCCTCCTGGCGCTCGCGAGCACCAGCGTCGCGCAAGCGCAAACACCCTCCGCCGCGCGCTCGCCCCTGGGCTGGCAGGGTTGCCAGGCCCTCAAAGCCGACCCCGCCGCGCAACTGGCCTGCTTCCAGCAGTGGGCCGACGCCCAGACACCGGCCAACACGCCCGCGCCCAGCCTCACCACGGCACCGGCCAACCCGGCGACCGGCCAGCCGGCCACGCCGGTGCTGCTGCTGCCTTCGCTGAACACCGAGGCGCCCGACGGCAAGCCCATAGGCTGCAAGAACACCAAATACTCCGAACTCTCGCGCTTCTGGGAGCTGCAGCGCGGCACCGATTGCGACACCTTCGCACTGCGCGGCTACCGGCCTATCACGCTGGCGGTGTCGACCTCCGACAGCGTGAACATGCAGCCCTCGTCACCTTCGCTGGGCCATACCGCGCTGACCGCGCAGCCCTATATGCGGACCGAGAACAAGATCCAGCTCTCGGTGCGCACCAAGATCGCCAAGGGCCTGTTCAAGAACGGCCCCGAGGATGACGACGACCACGACTCGCTGTGGTTCGGCTACACGCAGCAAAGCTACTGGCAGCTGTTCAACGGCGCGATCTCGCGGCCTTTCCGCACCACCGACCATGAGCCCGAGGTTCTCTACATCTACCCGCACCAGATCCCGCTGGCCGGCGGCTGGACCTACCGGCTCTCGGGCCTGGGCCTGGTGCACCAGTCCAACGGCCAGTCGCTGCCGCTGTCGCGCAGCTGGAACCGCGTCTACCTGATGGGCGCGGCCGAAAAGACGCTGGGCCAGGACTCGGGCCTGATCCTGCAGGGGCGCATCTGGGACCGGCTCAAGGAGTCCTCCGGCAACGACGACAACCCCGGCATCGAGAACTACATAGGCCGCGCCGAAGTCACCGGCAGCTGGCAGGTCAACAAGGCCAACACCCTGGGCATCACGCTGCGGCATTCGCTGCGCAAGGAAGCCCGGGGTTCGGCGCGCCTGGACTGGATGATGGCGCCCGCCTCCTCGCCCAACTACACCGGCCTGCGCTACCACGTGCAGCTCTTCAGCGGCTACGGCGACAGCCTGGTCGACTACAACCGCAAGCGCACGGTGCTGAGCGTGGGCCTGAGCCTGGTCGACTGGTAGCCGCGGCGCTTTTTTTCGGCGCTTCGGTGGCGTTTTGCCAGCACGCGGACGGCGTGCCGGCTGATACCCAAAAACACGGACCGGCCCCAAGCTGGGCCCATGACCGAGCCCACCACCTTCACCCTGGCCTGCATCGTGGCCGGCGCGCTGCTGATCGCGATGACGCTGGGCGGCTCCTTCATCGCGCGCCTGCCGCTGAGCGCCGCCATGCTCTACCTCGGTGTGGGCGTGGCCGTCAGCCCGGTGGGGCTGGGGCTGCTCAAGCTCGACGCGATGAAGAACACCGTGCTGCTGGAGCGCCTCACGGAAGTGGCCGTGCTGGTGTCGCTGTTCACCTGCGGCATGAAGCTCGAGTTCCGCTTCAAGGACCGCCGCTGGCGCGTGCCGGTGCAGCTGGCGACGGTTTCCATGCTGCTCACGGTAGCGGCCATCGCCGCGCTGGGCGTCTATGCCCTGGGCCTGCCACTGGGCGCGGCCGTGCTGCTGGGCGCCATCCTCGCGCCGACCGACCCGGTGCTGGCCTCCGACGTGCAGGTCGCCAACCCCGGCGACCGCGACCGCCTGCGCTTCGGCCTGACGGGCGAAGGCGGGCTCAACGACGGCACGGCTTTTCCCTTTGTCATGCTAGGCCTGGGCCTGCTGGGCCTGCACGAGCTCGGCGAAGGCGGCTGGCGCTGGTGGGCCGTCGACGTGCTGTGGGCGGTGGCCGGCGGCCTGGCGCTGGGCTGGCTGCTGGGCACGCTGGTGGGCCGCCTCATTCTTTACCTGCGCATGCGGCACCGCGAGGCGCTGGGCTCGGACGAGTTCATCGCGCTGGGACTGATAGGGCTGACCTACGGCCTGGCGCTGCTGAGCCACACCTACGGCTTCCTCGCGGTGTTCGCGGCCGGGCTGGCGCTGCGCCGCATCGACGAGCCCCATGTGCGCCCGCAGGTGCAGGCGCCCGATCCCGGCGAAGCGCTGAGCCCCGCGGAACAGGAGGCCTCGGGCGCCGAGGCGCCGGCCCACATGATGCGCGCGGTGGAACGCTTCAACAGCCAGCTGGAAAGCTTTGCCGAAGTCGCCATCGTGCTGGCGGTGGGCGTGCTGGTGGCGACGACGCGCTTTCGCGCCGAGGTGCTGTGGTTCATCCCGCTGCTGTTCCTGGTGGTGCGGCCCGTGGCCGTTTACGTGGGCCTGCTGGGCACGCCGGTCAAGGGCGCGCAGCGCCGGCTCATGGGCTGGTTCGGCATACGCGGCATAGGCTCGCTGTACTACCTGCTCTACGCCATCAACCACGACATCGAACGCGCGCTGGCCCAGCAGCTGCTGTCCATCACGCTGGCCGTCATCGTGGCCTCGGTGGTCGCGCACGGCGTTTCGGTCACGCCGCTGATGAAGCGCTATGAGGCGCGCAAGGCCGGCCGGCGGCGCTGAGAGCCGCCCACAGGCCTGACGGCCTCCATCCGCGGAGAAAAGACCTGGCATTCCGTGTGTCGATGATATTGATAACCATTCTCATTTGTATAATCCTGGTTTTGCCCTTACCCAAATCCCAGGAGCCGCCATGACACCCGTGCTGAAACCCGTTGTTCTTGCCACCCTGCTCGCCGTGCTGGCGGCGCCCGCCATGGCCCAGCCCGCAGCCGCCGCGAACGGCAGCGTGGCGGCGGCGCAGGCCGTGACGGCGCCGGCCGTGGCCAGGCACTATGCCCAGCTGGTGCTGGCCAGCTATGAAGACACCCTGGCCGGCGCGCTCACGCTGCAAAAAGCCGTGCAGTCTTTCACCGCCGCGCCTTCCGACGAAGGGCTCAAGGCCGCGCGCAAGGCCTGGCTGGACGCGCGCGAGTTTTACGGCCAGACCGAGGCCTTCCGTTTTTACGGCGGCCCGATCGACGACAAAAACGGCCCCGAAGGCCGCATCAACGCCTGGCCCATGGACGAGTCCTATGTCGACTACGTCAAAGACGCGCCCAATGCCGGCATCATCAACACGCGCAAGACCGCCATCAGCAAAAAGCAGCTGGCCAGCCTCAACGAGCGCAACGGCGAAGAGAACATCGCCACCGGCTGGCATGCCATCGAGTTTTTGCTGTGGGGCCAGGACCTGAGCACCACCGGCCCGGGCAACCGTTCGTTTGAAGACTTTGTGGACGGCAAAAAACCCAATGCCGACCGCCGCCGCCAGTACCTGCAGGTGGTGACCGAGCTGCTGGTCGACGACTTGCGCAGCCTCACCAAGGCCTGGGCGCCCACGGCGACGTCCTACCGCGCGAAGTTCGAGCGCGGCGGCATGGAGTCGGTGCGCAAGATGTTTGTCGGCCTGGGCTCGCTCTCGCGCGGTGAACTCGCGGGCGAGCGCCTGGAAGTGGCGTTGGCCAGCCAGGACCAGGAAGACGAGCACTCGTGCTTCTCCGACAACACGCACCGCGACGTGGTGGCCAACGCCAAGGGCATACAGAACGTGTGGCTGGGCCAGTACAAGCGCGCCGACGGCAGCACGCTCGGCGGCGCTTCGCTGCGCGAGCTGGTGGCCGCCAAAAACCCGGCGCTGGCCGAGCGCACCACGCAGCAGATTGCCGCCTCGGTGGCCGCGGCCGAAGGCATACAGGCACCGTTTGACCGCGAGATCGTCGGCGCCAAGGATGCGCCCGGCCGCCTGCGCGTACAAAAAACCATAGACAGCCTGGTGCAGCAAAGCAAGGACCTGGTCGAGGCGGCCAACGCGGCCGGCATCACCAAGCTGACTTTGGTCAAACCTTAAGTGTTGCGCGGCGCTTCCCCCCAACCGGCCACGCGCCGCCTGCGCGCGGGTCTTGCCTGGCTGGCCGTGGCGGGCCTCGCGGGCCTGGCCTTCTGGACCCACGCGGGGGTCGCGCAGGACAGCGTCACGCCCGATGACGAAAGAACCGGCGGCGACAGCACCGTGTTCGCCACCGGCCAGAACGCGTTTTCCTTCCCGCTGGCCAACCTGCCCGACGAGGAGCGCACGCGCTTTGTCATCGGCAATTCTTTTTTCAAGCGCAACTGGGTGCAGGCGCCTTCGTCAACCACCGCGCGCGACGGCCTGGGCCCGCACTTCATCGCGCGCTCCTGCGGCGGCTGCCATGTGCAGGACGGCCGCGGCGCGCCGCCCGATTTCACGCGCGGCCTGTCCGAGCAGCCGGTCGGCCTCTTGCTGCGCCTGTCGATCCCGGGCAAGGATGCGCACGGCGGCCCCCTGCCCGACCCGGTGTACGGCGACCAGTTTTCCAACTTCGCGGTGCAGGGCGTGATGCCCGAAGGGCAGATCTCGCTGCGCTACGAGACCGTGCGCGGCAAGTTCGCCGACGGCACGCCTTACCAGCTGCAAAAGCCGCGTTACGGTTTCAGCAAACTCAATTACGGCCCCATGGCCAAAGACCTGATGCTGAGCCCGCGCATCGCGCCGCAGATGGCCGGCGTGGGCCTGCTCGAGGCGATCCCCGAAGCGGAAATTGTGCGCAACGCACGCGAGCAGGCAGCCTTGGGCGGCGCTGTGCGCGGCGTCGCCAACCAGGTGTGGGACGCGCCCACGCAGCAAATGCGTCTGGGGCGTTTCGGCTGGAAGGCCAACGTCGCCACGCTCGCGCACCAGACCGGCGGCGCTTTCCTGGGCGACATGGGCATCACCTCGCCGCTGTTCCCCAAGGAAAGCTGCACCAGCGCGCAAAAGGATTGCCTGGCCGCGCCGCGCGGCGCGCAGGGCAAGGCGCCCGAGATCGACGAGAAGACTTTCAACGACGTGGTGTTCTACGAAAGCACGCTGGCGCCTGCCGCGCGGCGCAACCCGAAGGATGCCCAGGTCGTGCAGGGCCAGAAGCTGTTTGCCCAGGCGCAATGCGCGGCCTGCCACCGGTCCAGCTATGTGACCGGCGAGATTCCCTTCCCGCGCCTGGGCAGCAAGGCCGCGCAGGGCCAGACCATCTGGCCCTATACCGACCTGCTGCTGCACGACATGGGCGAAGGCCTGGCCGACGGCCGGCCCGACTTTCTGGCCAACGGCCGCCAGTGGCGCACGCCGCCGCTGTGGGGCCTGGGCCTGGTGCCCGACGTCAACGGCCACAACCGGCTGCTGCACGACGGCCGTGCGCGCGGTGCGCTGGAAGCCGTGCTCTGGCATGACGGCGAAGCCAGGGCCAGCAAGGACAAGGTTTTGCAGATGACGGCGCAGGAGCGCGCCGCGCTGGTCAAATTCCTGGAATCACTGTGAGTGCCATGAACGCTTCGCGCGCTCCCTGGAAGGCCCTTGCCGGCATCGCCTTGCTGGCCTGCGGCGCCGCCTGCGCACAAACCGTCGCACCGAATGTCGCCGTGCCTTTTTACACGGCCGGCGATTTCATGCGCGGCGTCTACCGCTTCTGGTATGCGCCGCAAGCCGCCGCGTTTGCCGAACAGGCCGGTGGCCTTCCCACGGCGATTTCCGCGGTCTGCGATGCGGACGCTAGTCTGGCCACGGCGAAACTGGAGCAGGCGCGCGAACGCTGGAAAGCCAGCGCCCTGGCCTGGGACCGTTTAAGCGGCGTGCAGATAGGCCCGCTGGTGCAGCGGCGTTCGGCGCGCCAGATTGACTTCACACCCACGCGGCCCGAGCTCATCAAGCGCGCGATCCAGGCCGCGCCGCAGGACGCGACCGCCATGGAAAGCATAGGCACGCCGGCCAAGGGCCTGCCCGCGCTCGAGTGGCTGCTCTGGAGCCAGCCCATCGCGCCGGCCACGCCGGCCTGCCGCTATGCGCTGCAGGTGGCGGCCGACATCCAGCGCGAAGCCGATACGCTGGCCAAGGCCTTTGGCGAACTGGCCGAGCGCCCACCCGGCCAGGCCGAGGAAAGCCAGGGCCCCGCAATGAGCGAACTGGTCAACCAGTGGACGGGCGCGCTGGAGCGATTGCGCTGGGCCGAAATGGAAAAGCCCCGCCTTGCCGGCAGCGCGCAGGGCGGCCGCAATGCCGCGGCCTATGCACGCGGCGCCAGCGGCCAGACCGCCGCGCGCTGGGCCGCGCAATGGCAGGCGCTGCGCACGCTGGGCGCCTCGCAAGACCCCGAAGCGCCGCGTCCCGGCGCCGGCCTGGCGCCGATTGAAACCTATTTGCGCGGCCTGGGCCGCAACGAGCCGGCCGAACTGCTGGCGCAAAGCGTGGCCAAGGCCGACAAGGCGTTGCAGAATGTGTCGCCCGCGAACAAGGCCGGCATGACGGCCGCCGGGCGCTCACTGGCCGAGCTGAAAAAACTCACCGAGGCCGAGATCGCGCCCGCGCTGGAAGTGAGCATCGGTTTCTCGGACGCGGACGGCGACTAGGAACCCGCCATGAGGAAGCTTGATGCCCTGACGAAGCTGCAGCGCCGGCAATGGCTGGCGCTGGCAGCGGCCGGCGCAAGTACCTGGCTCAAACCCGCGCTGGCGGCAGCTACCGCGACGGCCCCGCCGCAACAGCTGGCCGCGGCCTGGGAGGCAGCGCAGGGTTACCAGGTCGGTGTGCTGGCGTATCACGGCACCGCGCTCCAGGTCAGCGCTGCCCTCGACGTGCCGACGCGGGCCCACGGGGTGTGGGCCGAGCGCGGCGGCTCGCTGCTGGCGGTGGCACGCCGCCCAGGGGACTGGCTGCTGCGCTGGCGACCCGTCAGCGATGGCGAAAGCCAGGGCAAGGCCATCGCCTGGGCCTGGGCCGAAACGGACCGCGCCTTCAACGGCCACGTGATCACGAGCGCCGACGGCAACACGCTCTACACCACAGAAACGAACCTCGAAACCGGTGAAGGCCTGGTGGGCGTGCGCGATGCCGCCACGCTGGAAAAATCCGGCGAATGGCCAAGCCACGGCATGGACCCGCACGAGCTCTTGCTCGGCGACGATGGCAGCCTGGTCGTGGCGAACGGCGGTATTCCCGCCTTGCCTGAAACCGGCCGCCTGAAGATTCACATGGAGCGCATGGACGCCTCGCTGGTGCGGCTGGACACGCGCAGCGGCGCGCTGCTGGGCCAATGGCGCCTGGCCGACAAGCGCCTGAGCCTACGGCACATGGCCTGGGGCCGTGCACCGGCGGCGGGCGGCCCGCGTGTATTGGGCATCGCGCTGCAGGCCGAGCATGAGGACAGCGCAGCCAAAACCGGCGCGCCCGTGCTGGCGCTTTTTGACGGCCGGAAGCTGCGGACCTGCGACGCCGGGGCCGGGCATGTGCTGGCCGGCTACGGCGGCGACATCGCCTGGGCCGCGGGCGCTTTTGCCGTGGGCTGTCCGCGCGCCAATGGCGTCGCCGTGTGGCAGGCCGATGGGCGCTGGACAGGTTTTTTCCCGCTGCAGGAGGCCTGTGCCGTCACCTCGGCCCCGGCAGCCGGCCGGGCCGACACCACACTCTGGGCCGGCGGGCGGTTCGCCGCGCTGGTGCGCGATGGCGCAGGCCGCACGGCTTCGCCGACGCTTGCAAATGTGCGGCTGGACAACCACTGGGCCCCGCTGGCGGGCTAGAGGGTGGCCGGTGATTGACCGGATCACGGCCCATTTATCGCAAGCAAGGCACCGTGAATTCAAACGTGCCTTGCCCGGTGAACTTCACAGCTTCTTCCATCGCTCGCCATCGGTGGAGCGGTAGGTGCCGCCGGTGGCGCAACAGCCTCCCGCACCAAAAGCCATACGCCCGAGTGTGACGGTGACCGCGCCGTTTTCCGCACGCAGCGTCTGCCGATCGCACGAGGAGAAAAAGGGATAGGGTTCGGGTTCGAGCACCATCTGCCAGCCGCCATCGCCGGGCAGGGCGCGGTAGACCTTGCAGTCAGACACCGCCAGGTGCACGGGCTTTCCACCGAGCGAGCCCTTGAATCCCCGCTCCGGCGCTACCTCCGCCATGGGGTCCGGCTTGGCGGGCGGCACGGCCGGCTCCGGCTTGCCGCAGCCCGCCAGCAGGGCAGCCAGCATCAACACCAGAACCAGAAGGCTGCCCCGGGGGATCAAGGGGATGGACATATTGCCTCTCGCAACAAAAAGGAACATAAGGCAGCAGGCGTGAGTTCGCCGTCGCCGGTGATCTTAATAAGAACACAGCAACAGCGATCACCAGGCACTTAGGGGCAGGCACCAATGCAATCGCCCCGGCAACCCTTTCGGGCTACCGGGGCGATTGCGTCAGAACCGGCCCAGGCCGGCCTGGGCAAGCTTACTGGGCGCTGGTCTTCACGAGCTCGGAAGCCGCCTGGGGGGCAACGCCGGCTTTTTCAGCACGGGGAGCGGCCAGGTTTTGCTGGGCGGTCGCGCCATTGAAGCTGGAAGTGGCGTTGGCCTTCTGGGCCTGCAGCACTTCGCTTTTGACTTCAGCGCGGGTTTTGCTCGAAGGTGCCTGCATCTGGTCCAGCAGGAAGGCGTTCAGGGGCTGGGCGGAAGCAGCGACGGAAGTCAGGGCGGCAACAGCAACAACAGCGGCGGCAACAAAGTTCGATTTCATGATGAATATCCTCTCAAAAGTTAAGTGACGTTCCGGGCATGGCGGGCTCATCTCCCCGTCTGTCCAGCCTCGGTGAGTCGCCTTGTAAGTGGCTTCGGCTCATCGATGTATGAACTGTATTCCTGTTAAATCAATCAAAAAATACCAATTCCAACAATACATTGCTGTTAAATTAGCAACAATAAAGGTGATATATAAGGGTTTACCATGGACCGACTCCAATCAATGCGGGTGTTCCAGCAAGTCGTGGACGACGGCAGTTTTGCCGCTGCGGCGCGCAAATTCGACATCTCGTCCGCCGTCGTGACCCGCCTGGTTGGCGACCTGGAAGACCACCTGGGTGTGCGCCTGCTGCAACGCACCACGCGCCGCCTGGCGCTGACCGATGCCGGCGAAACCTATTTGGCCCGCGTGCGGCACATCCTGAGCGACATCGACGAAGCCCATGCCGCCGCCCAGGCCCATGCGCAGGAGATGTCCGGCACCATACGCATCATGACGCCGCCGGTGTTCGCCGTGCATGTGCTGGCGCCGCTGGTGGCCGAGTTCGGCCGGCGCTACCCCAAGGTGGTGCTCGACATCCATGTGGACTCGCCGCTGGTGCCGCCGGTCGAGGACTACGACCTCACGCTGCTGGGCGCCGGCGACGCCTTTGACGCCAACATCATCGCGCGGCCCATCGCCTCATCGGACGGTGTGCTCTGCGCCTCACCCGACTACCTGCGCCGCAACGGCACGCCGGCACGGCCCGAAGACCTGCCGCAGTACCACAACCTGCGCGTCAAGCAGGCCGCCAACCGCCACCGCATCTGGCGCCTGACCAACCCCGACGAAGGCAAACGCGTCATCGAAGTGCAGATAGAGCCCAGCATGCTGGTCAACCACAGCGACACGCTGATACGCGCCTGCGTGGACGGCGCCGGCATCATGAGCCAGTCCATAGACCTGGTAGCCAACCACCTCAACAGCGGCGCGCTGCAGCGCATCCTCGCGCCCTGGATCACCGGCACCAACACCTTGTACGCGGCGCTGCCCAGCCGCAAATTCATCCCGGTGCGCACCAGCGTGTTCCTCGAGTTCATGACCGAGTACACGCGCAGGGTGATCAAGAGAATGGACACGCGGCAGGAGTGAGTGCCGCGCGCTCAACGCGTGGCATCAACGCCATTTGATTTCGCCATGCGCAATAACGGGCGCATGCGCATCTTGACGCAAAGCTTTCAAAAAACTTTCGCCCGAAAAGTTCCGCGAATTCGCGCCTTCATTGTTCCGATTTCGGCAATGGAATGTTCTGCAAACACGCACTTGTCTATAGCCCTTGCGGAACAAGCTGGGATGCATCGGTGAGCCACATTGATAACGCGACTCAGCGAGGAAGGCCCCTCGGGCACACAGCCCGTCCGACCGGATATTTCAAAAACTGTTCTAAAGGAAATTCATCATGAAATCGAATCTCGTCTCCGCCTCCGTTCTTGCCGTCTCCGCACTGGCCTTCTTCGGCTCGGCCAGCAGCTTCGCCGAAGGCCGCGATCCCTTCCCGCAAGACCAGGTGAAGTCGGTCAGCACCAAGTCCCGCGCCGAAGTCAAAGCCGAGCTGGCACAAGCCCAGCGCGAAGGCTATTCCGTGAACATCGGCCGGACTTACCAGGACGTCTACACGGCGCCCGTCAGCACCAAGTCCCGCGCTGAAGTGAAAGCCGAGATCGGCACCACCGTGTCGGCCTCGGCCTTTGACCGCGACTACCCCGTCGTTCAATAAGCGCATTCCGCGCTGTTGAGCGCTGATGGCGGCTGCGACAGCAGCCGCCACTGGTAGTTTTCAGTCACAACACAAGGCATCCCGCTGCGCATGGGCGCAACGGCATGCCTTGCTGCGCGCGCGCCATCAAAGGCCTCGCGCGCCATACAGCGGGGCGACGCCGGCGTACAGCGCGGCAAAGCGCGCCCCGCGCTCCTTCCATCGTGCCCGTTCGGCGGGCCGGGGCGTGCAGCTGTCCAGCGCTGCGGGCGCCTTCAGCACATCCTGCAGATCCGCCTTGTCCACACACAGCCAGGCGAGCCGGGCGGCGCCCAGCGCCGGCCCCACGGCGGAGTCCTCGCGCCGGATCACCTCCAGCCCCGTGGCGTCGGCCAGCATCTGGGCCCAATAGCCGCTGCGCGAGCCGCCGCCTATCAGGCTGACCTGCGCTAGCCCGGCCCCGGTAGCCTGCAAGGCGGCGATGCCCTGGGCCAGCCCATGGCACACGCCTTCCAGCGTGGCGTTGACCAGGTCGGCGCGACCGGTGCCCGCATTCAGGCCAAAAAACACCGCCTCGGCCTGGGGGTTGTTGTGCGGCGTGCGCTCCCCGTTCAGGTAAGGCAGGAACAGCGGCGTGGACGGCCGCAGGCCGCGCGCCTCGGCCTCGGCCAGCAGCCGCCCGATGTCGGGCTCGCCGAGCAGCGAGGCGGTGAAATCCAGGCAGGAAGCCGCCGACAGCATGACCGACATCAGGTGCCAGGTGCGCGGCAAGGCATGGCAAAAGCTGTGCACCGCCTGCCCGGGATTGGAAACAAATTCGCGCGTGGCGACGAAGACCACGCCCGAAGTGCCCAGCGACAGCATGGCGTCGCCCGGCCGGTAAACGCCGGCGCCCAGCGCACCGGCGGCGTTGTCGCTCGCGCCGGCCGCCACCGGGATGGGGCGCAAGCCCCAGTGCCGCGCGAGGTCCGCCCGCAGCATGCCCGTAGGCTCCGGCCCCTCGTGCAGGGTCGGCATGTGCGCGCGCGACAGGTTGCAGGCGGCCAGCAGCTCGTCGCTCCAGCCGCGCCCGGCCACGTCCAGCCACAGCGTGCCCGCGGCGTCCGACATGTCGGTGGCGAACTCGCCGGTCATGCGCCAGCGCAGCCAGTCCTTGGGCAGCAGCACCTGCCGCACGCGCTCGAACACCTCAGGCTCATGGCGCGCCACCCACAGGAGTTTGGGGGCCGTGAAGCCGGGCATCATCATGTTGCCGGTGATCTCGCGCGAGCGCGGCACCTGGCGCTCGAGCAGCGCGCACTCTTCGGCGCTGCGCCCGTCATTCCACAGGATGGCGGGCCGCAGGGTTTGGCCTTGCGCATCGAGCAAGGTCGCACCGTGCATCTGGCCGGTCAAGCCTATGCCTGCCACGTCGCCCGGGCTGCGCCCTGCCGCCGCCAACCCGGCCAGCGCCTGCCGCACGGCATCATCACAGGCGCGCCACCAGTCCTGCGGCTCCTGCTCGCGCCACAAGGGTTGCGGCTGGTCGACCGCCAGCGGCGCGCTGCCGCTGGCCAGCACCTGGTGCCCGCGGTCCAGGACCACGGCCTTGACGCCGGACGTGCCGAGATCGATGCCGAGGAACATGCGTCAGCGCATCGGCGTCCACTTGGCCTGGCTGCCGGCGGACTCCACCACCTTCTCGATGAAGCGCACGCCGCGCGCGCCGTCGGCCAGGCGCGGGTAGTCGGCCTCGAGCGGATCCGGGGCCCGGCCCGCCTGCACCGCCCGGATGTGCGCGGCGACGCCGAGGTAGACATTGGCGAAGGCTTCGAGAAAGGCTTCGGGATGGCCCGTGGGCAGCCGCGTGGCGCGGCGCGCCGCCTCGCCCAGCCAGGGCGAGCCGCGGGTCAGCACGCGCGCGGGGCCGTCAATGGGCTGGTGCACCAGGCGGTTCGGCTCCTCCTGGTGCCACACCAGCGTGCCCTGGCTGCCGAACACCCGCAGGCGCAGGTCGTTCTCGCAGCCGACCTCGATCTGCGACGCGATGAGCACGCCCCTGGCGCCATTGCTAAAGCGCAGCAGCACATTGCCGTCATCGTCCAGGCGGCGCCCGGGCACAAAAGTGGTCAGATCCGCGCAAATGCTGTCCAGCTCCAGGCCGGTCACCGTGGCCACCAGGTTTTCGGCGTGCGAGCCGATGTCGCCCATGGCGCCGGCCAGGCCGCTGCGCGCGGGGTCGGTGCGCCAGCCGGCCTGCTTCTGGCCTGTGGCTTCCAGGTTGGTGGCGAGCCAGCCCTGGTTGTATTCGACGATGACCTTGCGCAGCTCGCCGATCAGGCCCTTGGCCACCAGCTCGCGGGCTTCGCGCACCATGGGATAGCCCGTGTAGTTGTAGGTCACCCCGAACACGCAGCCGCTGCGCTGCGCGGCCCGCTCCAGCGCCTGGGCCTCTTCGCTGCTGTGCACCAGCGGCTTGTCGCAGACCACGTGGATGCCCGCCTCGGCGAAGGCCTGGGCCACCGGGAAGTGCACGTGGTTGGGCGTGACGATGGACACGAAGTCTATGCGCTCGTGCGCCGGCCGCTTGAGCTCATCGGCCAGCAGGTCCTGCCAGCGCCCGTGATTGCGCGCATCGGCCAGCCCCAGCTCGGCGCCCGAAGCGCGCGCGCGCTGCGGGTCGGACGACAGCGCGCCGGCCACCAGCTCCATCTGGCCGTCCAGCGCCATCGCCTTGCGGTGCACCGCGCCTATGAAAGCGCCCTGCCCGCCGCCCACCATGGCGTAACGCAGCTTGCCCGTCATGACCCGGCCATCCCGCCCTGCTTGGCCTTGTCGAAGACGGCGTCGAAGGCGCCCGCGGCCGGCTTGAAGTCCAGGCGCTTGCAATAGGCCGCGCTCTCGGTGGCGCCGTGCACGCGGTCCATGCGGCTGTCTTCCCACTCCACGCTGAGCGGCCCGGCATACGCAATGTCGTTGAGCGCGACGATGATGGACTCGAAGTCGATCATGCCGCGGCCCACGCTGCGGAAGTCCCAGTAGCGGCGCGCATCGCCGAAGCTGGTGTGGCCGCCGAACACGCCGGCCGTCCCGTCGCCCTTGCCCCACCACACGTCCTTCATGTGCACGTTGTAGATGCGGTCGCTGAAGGTGCGCAGGAACTTGACGTAGTCCACACCCTGGTAGCCCAGGTGGCTGGGGTCGAAATTAAAGCCGAAGCGCCTGTGGCCCGCCACCGCCTCGACGGCGCGCTGCGCCGACGCCGTGTCGAAAGCGATCTCGGTGGGGTGCACCTCCAGGGCGAAGTTCACGCCGCAGGATTCGAAGACGTCCAGGATGGGCTTCCAGCGCTGCGCGAAATCCGCGAAGCCCTTGTCCCAGTACGCCTGCGGCGTCGGCGGGAAGGCGTACAGCGAATGCCAGATCGAGGAGCCCGTGAAGCCGGTGACCGCCTTCACGCCCAGCTTGGCCGCGGCGCGCGCCGTGTCCTGCATCTCGCGCGCGGCACGCTGGCGCACACCCTCGGGATCGCCGTCGCCCCACACGTGCGCGGGCAGGATGGACTGGTGGCGCTCGTCGATCAGGTCGCACACGGCCTGGCCCACGAGGTGGCTGCCGATCGCGAAGCAGCGCAGGCCGTGCTTTTCCAGCAGGTTGCGCTTGTCCTGCAGGTAGCGGTCGCTGCCCAGCGCTTCCTGCACGTTGAAATGGTCGCCCCAGCAAGCGAGCTCGAGCCCGTCGTAGCCCATGCCGCGCGCCAGGGGTGCGAGTTCGGCCAGCGGCAGGTCGGCCCACTGTCCGGTGAAAAGTGTGACGGGTCTGGCCATGATTGCCTCAGAACGGAGAGTCGGGGAAATAGTACTGCTTGGCGTTGTCCTTGGTCACCAGCACCGAGGGGATGATGGTGGAGGCCGGCAGCTTCTCGCCCTTGACACGCGCGGCCGCGGTGAGTTTCATCGCGTCGGCGATCATGGCGGGCGAATAAGTCACGTCGGCCGTGACCATCTTGTCGCCGTCCATCACCTTCTTGATGTAGTCCTTGGAACCGGCGCCGCCCAGCACCATCTTGATGTCGCCGCGCTTGGCCTGGTCTATCGCCTTCTGCACGCCCACGGCCATGTCGTCGTCCGAAGCCCACACGGCATCGATCTGCTTGAAGCGCGTGAGGTAGTCCTGCATCACCTTGAAGGCGTCGTCGCGGTTCCAGTTGCCGTGCTTGGCGTCCAGCACCTTGATGTCGGGGTGGCTCTTCATCACCGCCATGAAGGCGTCGACGCGCTGGTTGTCGATGACTGTGGGGATGCCGCGCAGCACGACAACATTGCCCTTGCCGCCCATGGCCTTGGCCATGTACTCGCCCGACACCTTGCCGAAGCCGGGGTTGTCGCCCGCCACGTAGGCGTCCTGCGCGCCGGCATCGGTCAGGCCCCGGTCCACCACGGTGACGTACACACCCTTGCCCTTGACCTGCGCGACGGGCTGCGTGAGCGGCGCGGACTCGAAGGGAAGGATCACCAGCGTGTCGATCTTGTTGGCCGTCTGCAGGTCCTGCACCTGGTTGGCCTGTTCGGCGGCCGAGCCGGCCGTCTTGACGGTGACCTTCAGGCCCGGGTACTGCTTTTCCAGTTCCGTCTTGGTGCGGTTGGCCCAGTACACCACCCCGCCCGTCCAGCCGTGGGTGGCGGCGGGAATGGACACGCCGATGTGCGGCTTGTTCTGCGCCAGCGCCGCCGGCGCGGTGCCGAACAAGGCCAGGACAGCGGCGCCTGCCGCGAGCAATTGGGTGATCGGTTTCATGGTTTGTCTCCTCTTTGGGTTGGCTGAAAGGTTGGCTGAAAAAACGGCAGCGCCGCCGGTGAACTCCATCATTTACGCCCGCGCTGGAAGAAGGCCACCGCGATGATCACAAAGCCCTGCACCGCGGCGTTCAGGTACACGCTGATGATGCTGGTGAGGTTCAGGATGTTGCTGATCACCGAAAGCAGCACCGCGCCTATGACGGTGCCGGTGATGCTGCCGGCGCCGCCCTTGAGCGCCGTGCCGCCGACGATCACGGCCGCGATCGCCTCGAGCTCCCAGAGCAGGCCGGTGGACGGCGAGGCCGAGCCCAGGCGCGGCACATAGAGCACGGTGGCGATGCCCACACAAACGCCCAGCAGCACATAGGTGAGCACCTTGACGCGGTCGACCTCCACGGCCGCATAGCGGGCCACCTGCTCGTTGGAGCCTATGGCCTGCACGTAGCGGCCGTAGGCCGTGCGGTTCAGGATCAGGCCGCCCAGCAGCGCGACCACGATGAAGACCCACACCGGCACGGGAACGCCCAGCCAGCTGCCGTAGTACACCGGGCCGTAGGCGCTGGCCAGCGAACCGTCCAGGGTGATCGCGCCGCCGTTGGAGAAGTAGGTGAGGTAGGCGCGGAAAATGCCCAGCGTCCCCAGGGTCACGATAAAAGGTTCTATACGCCCCTTGCTGATCAGCAGGCCGTGGGCCAGGCCGAACAGCGCGCCCAGGCCGATGGCGCAGGCCATGCCGGCCAGGATGGCAGCCAGCGGCGGCCAGCCGGCGCCCGCGGCGGCGTTCATCAGCAGGATCATGGCGCCCGCGATCAGCGCCGCCATGGACCCCACCGACAGGTCGATGCCGCCGGAGATGATCACAAAACACATGCCCACGGCGATGATGCCGATGAACGCCGTTCGGGTCAGCACGTTCATGGCGTTGTCCAGGCTGGCGAAGTTCTCGTTCAGCATGGCGCCCAGCAGGCACACCAAGACCAGGCCCGCCAGCGGGCCGCCGCCGCGCAGGCCGGCCCAGCGGCGCGCCATCATGGGCGCTGGCGATACACCGGCCATGGGTTTAGTGGGTTCCAGTTGCATGGGCGATCAGCAGTTCTTCGGTGAGCTGGTCCTGCGGCAACTCGGCCGCCATCCGGCCCTGGCGCATGACGATGACGCGGTGGCACAGGCCTATGAGCTCGAGCAGCTCGGACGAGACGATGACGACGGCGCGGCCCTCGTCGGCCAGGCGCCGGATCAGGAAGTAGATGTCGCGCTTGGCCCCCACGTCCACGCCGCGCGTGGGCTCGTCAAGCACCACCACTTGCGGCTGCGGCTGCAGCACGCGGGCCAGCGCCAGCTTCTGCTGGTTGCCGCCGGACAGCGCCGATGCCGGCACGCCGGCCGCCGCGCGTATGCCGAAGGTTTCGCTCGCCTGCTTCAGGGCCGCGCGCTCCGCCGCGGGATCCAGCCAGGGCTGGGCGTAGCGCTCCAGCGCCATCAGCGTGAGGTTCTCCGGCACGCCCATGCGCAGGTGCAGGCCGCGGCCCTTGCGGTCCTCGCTGAGGTAAGTCAACCCCAGGCGCGCGGCCGAGCGCGGGCTGCGCCGCGTCCAGGGGCGGCCCGCGATGTCCACCGCCGCGCAGCTCGCGGGACGCAGGCCCAGCAGGCCTTCAAACAATTCAGTCCGGCCGGCGCCGACCAGCCCGGCAAAGCCCAGGATCTCGCCGGCGCGCACCTGGAAGCTCACGTCCTGCGCCCAGCCGGGCACCTGCAGGTCCCGGACCTTGAGCAGCGCCTGCGCGTCCTCGGGCACGGGCTGCCGCGGCGGAAACAGGTCGCTGAGCTCGCGGCCCACCATGAGGCTGGCCATCTGCTGGCGGGTCACGCTGCCCGTGGGCCGGTGCGCCACCAGGCGGCCGTCGCGCATGACCAGCACTTCGTCGGTGATGCGTTCGACCTCGTCCAGCTTGTGCGAAATGTAGAGCACCGTGGCGCCCTGGCCCCGCAGCTGCGCGATCAGCGCGAACAGCCGCTCGGTTTCGGACGGTGTCAGCGTGGCGGTGGGTTCGTCCATCACCAGCACGCGGGCATTGCGGCTCAGGGCCTTGGCGATCTCCACCAGCTGCTTCTCGGCCACGATCAGGTCGCGTACACGCCGGCCGGGGTCGCAGGCCAGGCCCACCGATCGCATGGCCGCCTCGGCGCGGCGCGCCATTGCCCGCTCGTCCAGCAAGCCGTGGCGCGTCAACTCGTGGCCAAGGAAGATGTTCTGCGCAATGCTCAGGTCGTCGGCGAGGTTGAACTCCTGGTGGATCATCACGATGCCTTCGGCCTCTGCGTCGCGCGGGCCCCGAAAGCTCACGGCCTGCCCGCCTATCTCCACCGAGCCCTCGCTGGCCGGTTCATAGCCCGCCAGTATCTTCATGAGCGTGGACTTGCCGGCGCCGTTCTCGCCCAGCACGCCGTACACCCGGCCGGGCGCAAAAGCGAAGCTCACGCCATGCAGCACCTGCACGGGCCCGAAGCGCTTTGTCACCTGCTGGAAGCCGACGTCCGGGTTCATGGTGCGCGCTCCTGCAGCTGTCTCAGGCGACGGGGTCGAAGATCGCGGCGTTCACGCGGTTTTCCAGCCACTCCTGCCGCCCGCTCACCGGCCGCGGCCGCAGGTCCTGCACGAAGGCGTATTCCGCCACCTCGCTGAGCTTCATGTCCCCGCCCAGGATGCCGCGGCCCAGGTCGCCGTCCCAGCGGGCGTAGCGCTCGGCGCGAAAGCGCTCGAGCTCACCGGCCTCCACCAGCCGCGCGGCGCTCTTGAGCGCCAGGGCCAGCGCGTCGATGGCGCCGGCGTGCCCGTGCAGGATGTCCACCGGGTCCATGCTCTGGCGGCGCACCTTGGCGTCGAAATTGAAGCCGCCGCTGCCGACCCCGCCCGCGCGCAGGATTTCGTACATCGCCAGCGTGAGGTCTTCCACGCTGTTGGGGAACTGGTCGGTGTCCCAGCCGTTTTGCGGGTCGCCGCGGTTGGCGTCTATGCTGCCGAAGATGCCCAGCGCGGCGGCCGTGGCGATCTCGTGCTGGAAGCTGTGGCCCGCCAGCGTGGCGTGGTTGGCCTCGATGTTGAGCTTGATCTCGCGCTCCAGGCCGAAGTCCTTGAGGAAGCCATAGACCGTGGCGCTGTCGTAGTCGTACTGGTGCTTGGTGGGCTCCAGCGGCTTGGGCTCTATCAGCAGCTGGCCCGCGAAGCCTATCTTGTGCTTGTGCTCCACCACCATCTGCATGAAGCGGCCGAGCTGGCGCCGCTCGCGGCGCAAGTCGGTGTTGAGCAGCGTGTCGTAGCCTTCACGCCCGCCCCACATCACGTAGTTCGCGCCGCCCAGGCGATGCGTGGCATTGAGCGCGCTGAACACCTGCGTCGCGGCATAGGCGAAAACCTCGGGGTCGGGGTTGCTCGCGGCGCCGGCGGCGTAGCGCGGATGGCTGAACAGGTTGGCCGTGCCCCACAGCAGCGCGATCCCCGTTTCCTGCTGCTTTTGCGCCAGCACGTCCACCATGGCCGAGAGGTTGCTGCGGTAGTCCGCCAGGCTTGCGCCCTCGGGCGCCACGTCGGTGTCGTGAAAGGTGTAGAAGGGCACGCCCAGCCGCGAGATCAGGCCGAAGGCGGCGTCGGCCTTGCGGCGCGCCAGCGTCAGCTCGTCGCCCGGCACATGCCAGGGCCGCGCAAAGGTCGCCTGCCCGAACACATCGTTGCCGGGCCACACAAAGGTATGCCAATAGCAGACCGCGAGCCGCAGGTGCTGCTCCATCGTCTTGCCCAGCACGCGCTCCTTGGCGTCGTAATGGCGGTAGGCCAGCGGGCTCGTCGATTGCGGGCCCTCGTAACGGACCTGGGGAAGGGATTCAAAGGAAGTCATGTCTGCGCCGGAGCAATCAAAATGGCGATGCTAGTCCCGGTGCCGCCGCACAAGTTTGCGAATTTGGCGAGCGCGGCTTGCGAAATTTCTTTCTGCATCGCAGCAATTGGCGCGATAGGCGGAATAGTCGCCGGCAAGGCCATCGCCTCAGCCGGCTCGCGGCGCGGGAACGCTCGCACCGGAGGTCGCCAGGTAGCAGGCATACAGCGAGGTCGTCGCCGTGATGAACAGCCTGTTGCCGCGCGGGCCGCCGAACTCGAGGTTGGCCACCGGCTCCGGGATGAGGATCTTGCCCAGCAGCTCGCCCTGCGGCGTGAAGCAATGGACGCCGTCGCCGGCGCTGGTCCAGACATTGCCGAGCACGTCCACGCGCAGCCCGTCCGGGATGCCGGCGTCCACTGTTGCGAACACCTCGCCACCCCGCAGCCTGCCCTCATCCACCTCGAACGAACGGATGTGGCGCGGCCCCTGGGGGTCGTGCGAGGCACCCGAGTCCGCGATGTAGAGCCGCCGCCCATCGGGCGAAAAGGCCAGCCCGTTCGGCTGGACAAAGTCGGTCACGGCCGCCTCCACGCGGCCGCTGGCGGGATCGACGCGGAATACGTAGCGGCCGCCGTACTCGGGCTCCGCCGCGTAACCCTCGTAATCGGAAAGAATGCCGTAGGACGGGTCGGAAAACCACAAGGCCCCATCGGGCCCCAGCACCAGGTCATTGGGCGAGTTGAGTTTTTTGCCCTGGAACGAGGAGGCCAGCACCGTGCGGCGCCCGTCGTGGCCGGTGCGGCTGACGCAGCGCGTGCCATGCTCGCAGCTGAGCAGGCGGCCCTGGCCATCGCGCGTGTTGCCGTTGGCGAAATCGGAGGGCTTGCGGAACTCCAGCACGCAGCCGGGGCCGACGCCGTCGGGCACCCAGCGCAGGATGCGGTTGTTGGGGATGTCGCTGAACAGCAGGAAATCGCCCGCGGGGAAATACACCGGCCCTTCGGCCCAGCGCGCGCCGCTGTAGAGTTTTTCCACAAAGGCATTGGGTGGCACCAGGCCGCGAAAGCGGGCGTCGTGCAGGCGGAAATCACCGCGAATCCCATAGTGTTCACCCATGCTCACCTCATCTCACCTTGGCCGATCTTCCGTACAGCAGCAGCATGGCCAGTATCAGCGCCCCGTAAATGATCTGGCGGCCCGCTTCGGGCATCTGCAACACCGCCAGCATGCTTTGCAGCAGCACGATGAACACGACGCCGGCGACCGTGCCCAGGTAGCTGCCGCGCCCGCCCAGGATGTTGGTGCCGCCCAGCACCACGGCGGCGATCGCCGGCAACAGGTAGGGGTCGCCCATGGCCTGGTAGGCGTTGCCCGAATACCCGGCCAGCATCACCCCCGCGAACGCGGCCAGCATGCCGCAGGCGACAAAACAGGCGACCGTCATCCTGGCGGTGCGCACGCCGCTAAGGTAGGCGGCGCGCTCGCTGTTGCCGATCACGTAGACATAGCGGCCGGCTGCCGTGCGCGTCAGCAGCAGGTAGACCAGCAGCGAGACGGCCGCCCAGGCCAGCACCGCGTTGGGCAGGCCCAGGGTCCTGCCCACGGCCAGCTCGCGCATCAGCGGCGTGGCGGCGTCCTGGGGCGCATGGCCGCCGGTGTACAGCACCATCAGCCCCTGGAGCACGGCATTGGCGCCCAGCGTGAAGATCATCGAGGGGATGCGCAGCAGCGCCACCCCCAGGCCGTTGGCCAGCCCCACCAGCGCGCCGCACAGCAGGCCGGCCGGGATCGCCCATCCAGTGCCATAGGCCGCCCCCGCGGCGGCGGCCATCATGGCACCGGTGGTGATGGTCCAGGGCACCGACAGGTCGATGTGGCCCAGCAGGATGACGGCCATCAGCCCCGCCGCGGCAAGCCCCAGGAAAGCGGCGATCTGCAGCTGCTGCAGCAGGTAGGCGGGCATCAGGAAATTGCGGTTCACGGCACTGCCGGCCAGCAGCAGCAAGAGGCAGCACAGCCCCACCACGGCGGGCGGGTTCAGCAGCAGGCGCTGCACGGGGCTCTTCATCTTCGCGGCCCGGGACGAGGGCTGCGCTGCGGTCAGTTCAGTGGCGCTCATCAAAACAGCTCCAGGCGGTTTCTGACGCGCAGCACGCGCGCCGCGCCCATGCACACGGCGGCCAGCAGGATCAGGCCCTCAAAAAGGGGCTGCCAGAGCGCCGGCGCGTTGAAGACGAACAGCAGGTCGCCTATGGTGCGCAGCACGAAGGCGCCCAGGATGGAGCCGACCATCCCGCCGGTGCCGCCGTACAGCGAGGTACCGCCTATCACGACCGCCGCAATCGAATTGAGGGTGTACAGGCCGGCCTGCGGGCCGCTGGCCTCGCCCGACAGCGCGATCAGGGACAGCAGCAGCCCGGCCACACCCGAAAGCAGGCCGGCGACGGTGTAGGCCAGGAACTTGGCGCGCTCCGACGGAACGCCGGAAAGGTAGGCCGCCTGCTCCGAGGACCCGACGGCATAACAGGCGCGGCCCGTCACCGTGCGCTTCAAGGGCATCCAGCCCAGCACGACGAGCACGGCCAGCAGCACCATGGTGCTGGGGATCACACCGAACAGGCGGCCGGTCAGCGCGTCCGACAGGCCCTCGCTGACCTCGCCGCCGGGCGCGGGCCGCAGCAGCAGGGCAAAGCCGAAATACACCGCGCCGGTGGCGAGCGTGACAATGATGGGCTGCAGGCGCCCGAACACCACGACGGCGCCGTTGAGAGCGCCGGCCGCCGCGCCGCAGGCGAGCACCAGCACGATGCCCAGCGCCACCTGCCAGGGCGCCCCGTTCACGACGGTGGAGGCCAGGCAGCCGGTCAGCACCATGACCATGCCGACGGAGAGATCCAGCCCCCGGGTGATGACGGGCAGTGTCTGCGCCATCGCCACGATGGCCAGCAGCACCGCCTTGTTGGACGCGGTGGTCACAATGGCCGCGGAAATCGAGCGCGGGTGTTCCATCAAAAACAGCGCGAACATCACGATGAACACCGCCAGCGCGGCCAGCGGCCCGCCGTTGCGCCGCAATGCCATGCGCCATTCGCCGTGCCGGCTCATACGGTGGCGGCCTCCCGGTCGCCGGGTGAGACGTTGAGCGAGGAGGCCACGATGGCGTGCTCGCTGATATCGCCGCCGGCCAGCGTGCGGGCGATCCGGCCCTCGTACATGATGAGCACGCGGTCGGCCAGGCCTATGAGCTCCTCATAGTCGGTGGAATACAGCAGCACGGCCACACCCTGGGCGGCCAGCTCGCGCAGCAGCGCATACAGCTCTTGCTTGGTGGCCACGTCGATGCCGCGGGTCGGGTCGTTGAGCAGCAGCACGCGCGGCTGGGCCATCAGCCATTTGGCGATCACCACCTTTTGCTGGTTGCCGCCCGACAAGGTCTGCACCGGGTCCTGCGCGTCGCCTATCTTGATGCGCAGCTGCTCCACCATGCGCGCCACGGCGGAAGACTCCGCCGCCGCGCTGAGCATGCCCAGGCGCGCCAGCGCCGGCAGCTTGGCCAGGCTCATGTTCTCGCGGATGCTCATGGGCAGGATCAGCCCCTCGGTCTTGCGGTCCTCGGGGATCAGCGCGATGCCCAGCTCCGGGCCCTTGCAGACATGCGGCGCCAGGTCGCGGCGCAGCTGGCCGAACACCTGCACCCGGCCCTGCACACCCTTGAGCACGCCGAACAGCGCCAGCAGCAGCTCCCGCTGCCCCTGCCCGTCCAGCCCTCCGAGCCCGACGATCTCGCCGGTCTTGATCTCCAGCGAGATGTCGTGCAGCGCGGGGGGCCAGCCCAGGCCCTGCACGCTGATGGCGGGTTGGGCCCAGGGCGCGGGACCGGTTTTTGGCGGATAGGTCTTGGCGACGTCGCGGCCTATCATCAGCTGCACCACCTGCGCATCGGATCGGCTGCCGCCGGCGAAGCTGTCCACGCGCCTGCCGCTGCGAAACACCGAGCAGGTGTCGGCCAGCGCCTTGACCTCGTGCATGCGGTGCGAGATGAACAGGATGCCCACGCCGCGCGCGCGCAGCTGGAACAACAGCGTGTAGAGCCGTTCCACGTCCTCGCTGCTCAGCGCCGAGGTCGCCTCATCCAGGATCAGCAGGCGCGGCTGCAGGCTCAGCGCCTTGGCGATCTCGATCAGCTGGCGGCGCGAAAGCGGCAGGTCGCGCACGCGTTCCCCGGGATGGATGTCTCCGCATCCCAGCATGGCCAGCAGGGTGGCGGCCTGCGCCCGCTGCGCCTTCGCGTCGATCAGCCCGCGCCGGCGCGGCGGCCGCGACAGGAAGATGTTCTCAGCCACCGAGAGGTCCGGCACCAGGGACAGCTCCTGGAACACGCAGGCGATCCCATGGCCGCGGGCGACGTTGGGCGAAGCCAGGCGCAGCTCCACGCCTTCCATGAGGATGCGGCCGGCGTCGGGCTGCACCACCCCGGCAATGACCTTGATCAGGGTGGACTTGCCCGCGCCGTTTTCCCCCAGCACGGCGTGGATCTCGCCGGCATGGCAGGTGAGGTCCGCGCCGTCCAGCGCGCGCACGCCCGCGTAGCGCTTGGAGATGTCCTGGAGCTGCAGCAAGGTCTGGGGCACGGCGCCGTCCTTCAGGTGTTGCCCTCGCTCTGCTTCATGATGTCCGGCGCCGTGATGTTGATGTTGCACGGCGGGAACTCATTGGCCACGTAGAACGTGTCCGGCAAATCGGGATAGAAGTTCTTGCCCGGCGCCATCTGCGCGTATTCCACATAGGGGATGGGCACCGAGATGTACTGCGGCAGCTTCTGCCCCTGCAGCGCGGCGATGGCCGCCTTCAGCGCGACGGCGACCAGGCCGGGGGACTGCGCAGCCGAAGCGCCCTTGAGTCCGTCCTTGTGGTGCGCGTAGACCATCTTGCGAAAACCGTTCTCGCCCTCGGCGCCTATGGGCACGAAGGGATGTTTGGCCTCGATGAGCGCGCGAACCGTGCCGTTGGAGCCGGCCTGGGTGTAGATGCCGTTGAACCGGCCGTGCACGGCGATGGCATCCGCCGCCACCTTCTGGGAGGTGCCGTCGTCCCAGTTGCCGACCACCTCGACGATCTGCACGCCCTTGTGCTTTTCCATGATCTCGCGAAAGCCCAGGTGCCGGTCGCGGTCGACCGAGTTTCCCGGCAGTCCGCGGATTTCCAGCACCTTGCCGCTGGTGACCCCGTTCTTCTCCAGCCAGCGACCCATGAGGCGGCCCATCTCGAACTGGTCCTCGTTGACCTGGATGACCTCGTCGGTGTCCAGCACGTTGTCGAAGGGGATCAGGACCACGCCCGCATCCTTGGCGCGCTTGATCACCGGCTTGAAGGAGGTGGGCGACACCGCGATGGTGAGGATGGCGTCAAAGCCCGCATTGATGAAGTTGTCGATGGCGCCCAGCTGCGCGGCCACGTCGGTGCCGGTGGAGACCACCTTCAGCTCCTTGATGTGGGGCTTGATGTCGGGTGTCGCCGCGTAGGCCTTGAGCGACTTGATCATCTGGATGCGCCAGCTGTTTCCCGCATAGCCGTTGGCCAGGGCGATGCGGTAGGGGCCTTTCTTGGCCGGGTACTGGATGGTCTTGGTGCTGGCGGAAAAGGGTTTGAAGCAGCCGGGCTCATAGGTCTGCGCCGCTGCCGTTCCCGCCATACCGGCCAGCGCTGCGCCCGCGCCTGCGGCGAGGATGTCTCTTCTCGTATGCATGGTTGTCTCCTGATCGTTATTTGCCGGCCTGGCGGCGGCATGGGCGCGATGGCTAAACCGCGCGGCTTGGTCGTAGTGAGCAGCGACTCCCAGGCCAATCGCTTGTGTCACCCTACGAATGGCAAAACCGTTTCTCCAGTGCTTGCTGGTGCTTGTCAATACTTGCGATTGGGGAATTCCTTTGCCGCGACCTCCGCGGGAAATACCCCCTCAATCGTCTTGATCCAGCGCGGCAGGGTCTGGCCGGCGGCGGCCTTGGCCGCAGCCTCCATCAGCTGCGGGCCCAGCAGCGGGTTGCACTCCACGCTCACATTCATCTTGCCGGCGATCATGGCTTCGAAGGCGCCCTTGACGGCGTCGACGCCGATGACGAGGATGTCCTTGCCGGGCTTGAGGCCCGCCTCCTCGATCGCCTGGATCGCGCCTATGGCCATGTCGTCGTTGTGCGCATAGAGCACATTGATTTTTTTGCCCTCGGCCTTGAGGAAGGCCTCCATCACTTCCTTGCCCTTGGCGCGCGTGAAGTCGCCGGTCTGGGAGCGGATGACCTTGTAGCGCGCGTTCCCCTTGAGGACTTCGTCAAATCCCTTCTTGCGGTCTATGGCCGGGTCCGAGCCGACCGTTCCCTGCAGCTCGACGATGTTCACCGTCCCCGTGCTGTTCTTGGTGTTATCCAAAAGCCACTGCGCCGCGCGGCGGCCTTCCTCGACGAAGTCGGAACCTATGAAGGTGGTCCAGGTGGACGAGTCCTTCACCACCACATTGCGGCTTTCCAGGATCACGGGGATCTTCGCGGCCTTGGCTTCCTTGAGCACGGTGTCCCAGCCGGTCGTGACCAGCGGCGCGAGGATGATGACGTCCACCTTCTGGCTGATGAAGGAGCGGATCGCCTTGATCTGGTTCTCCTGCTTTTGCTGCGCGTCGGAAAACTTCAGTTCATGGCCGGCCGCCTTGGCCGCGGCCTTGACCGACTCGGTGTTGGCGGTCCGCCATTCGCTTTCGGCACCCGTCTGGGCAAACCCGATCACCAGCTTCTTGCCGGCGGCCTGGGCATGGGCAAACGGGCTCCACGCCGCCGCCAGGCCGGCGCCGGCCAGAACTGCCGTGAAAGTGCGTCGCTGAAGCTGTCTCATGTCCTGTCTCCTCAAGTTGGTTTTTCGAATCGCGCCGCCACTCCTTGCTGTCAGCTCCTCCCGGTGCGGCGGCGGGAGCAGCGGTGTTGCTATCCGGGATACCAGACGATGCGGGGCTCGTCGGCGGGGCGCTGGTAGGCCCACGCGGCCTCCAAGAGCCGCGCCATGTCGTAGCGCGGCCGCCAGTCCAGAAGAAATTTCGCCTTGCTGTTGTCCAGCCATGTCGAGTGGTAGGGCGTGCGCAGGGGAACCAGCGGCACACCGCGCGTGCGCGCCAGGTAGTCGCCGAGTTCGCCGTAATCGACAGGCTCGTCCATGCAGATGTTCATGCGCTGGTGCCTGGCCCGCGGCGCATCGAGCGCCAGCAAAAGCGCCTCCACCAGGTCGTCCACATGCACGAAGTTGCGCTTGACCGGCTTGCCTTGCAGATCCAGCATGACCGGAACGGCCCCTGACGCGCGGTATTCGCGCGCCTTGTCCGTCTCCACCAGTTCATGCCAGCGCGGGCCGCCGAAGACGTCGTCGCCGAAAGACAGGGCATAACGGAAGTCGTCTTTCTCCATGATCCAGGGCGCACGCAGGCAGCAGCTGTTGAATCCGTACTGGATCTGGTATTGCTCCAGCATGACCTCCTCCAGCACCTTGGACAGGGCATAACACCCCGGGTAGGCGCTGTGCGGCTGGCTCTCGACGACGGGAACGCCGTGTGGATAGTAGAAATGGCCTACCGCGGCATCGCCGCCCACGAGCAGGAACTGCCGGAATGTCTTGCTGGCGCGGCACTCCTCGAGCAGCCAGAACATCCCCTTGACCGCCACGTCCATGACCTCGTCCGGTGTCTCCTTGCTGGTGGCAAGGTGCAGCACGTGCGTGGCACCCTCCAATGCGCGGTGGACGTCGGCGCGATACTGGATGGAGCCCCTCACCGATTCGACGCGAGGATGCGGTGGCAAGGTCCGGTTATGGCACAGCGCGCGAATTCCGAACCTGTCGTAGCGCGCATCGCCCAGCAGGCGGTCCAAGAACGCGCGCCCGACCTTGCCGGTCGCGCCCGTCACCAGGATGAGATCGCGCGCGGCCGGAGCATTCATGTCCAGCCACCGTCGACGACCAGGTCGTGCGCAGTGATCATGCTGCTGTCGTCGGACGCCAGAAAGAGCACGGCGCGCGCGAGGTCCGCGGGCGCAAGTTCGCCGGGCAGGCACTGCGCTTTGGCCAGCTCGACCTTCGCTTGCGGCGTCACCCACAGCCGGATCTGCTTTTCGGTCATCACCCATCCCGGCACAACCGTGTTGACGCGGATGCAATGGGCGCCGAAGTCGCGCGCCAGGCTTCTGGTGAGCCCCTGGACCGCGGACTTGCAGGTGGTGTACACGGGCATGCCGCCGGTCTTGACCATCCAGCTCACGGAGCCGAAATTGATGATCGAGCCTCCGCCCAGGGCTTTCATGTCCTTGAAAACTTCCTGCGCAGCGAAGAAGTAGTGCTTGAGGTTGACCGCCACGCCGGCGTCCCAGGACTCGGGCGTGGTTTCTTCAATGAGATGGCGCTGGTCGTTCGCCGCGTTGTTCACCAGTACCTGGATGGCGCCTATGCGCTGGCGCAGCGTGCCGATGGCGCTGCGCAGGCGGGGCGTGTCGGTGACGTCGCATTCCTCGAAATGGACGCCGTGCAGGCCTTCCCGCGCCAGCCGGGCCTGCAAAGCCAGGGCGTTCTCGGTATCGATGTCCACAAACCCCACCTTGGCGCCTTGCGCGGCGAAATGCTCCACCAGGGACGCGCCTATCCCCGTCGCGCCGCCGGAGATCAGCACGCTCTTGCCCCTGAGACTCGGATAGCGGGTTTGCTCAGTCATCGAGTTCCTCGTTGATTGCCCGGAAACCGTTGGCAATTCGCGCACACGAAAAAACGGCGTCTTCGTGCGTCGACGCCCGCGGATCCGGCTCGCGATGCCACGCGACGGGGCCCGGACGGTACCCGCATCACGACCAGCAGAGTGGCGATGCTAGCGGGCGCGCCCGCGCGGCAGCTTGCGAAATTGCCGAGCGCGGCTTATGAAATTTCTTTCTGCATCGCAGCAATCGGCGCAATGTGCCAAGATCGGCCTTCCATGACCAAAAGCCAGACCACGCGCCGGCCCGACCGGACCAGCGGCCCCGCAGTCCTGCGCGTGGCCCTGCTGTTCCACGCCAGCAAGGTCTATGACCGCGAGATCCTCATCGGCATCGGCGACTATGTGAAGCAGACGCGCGTGGCCTGGGACCTGTTCCTCGAGGAGGACTTCCGTTTTCGCCTCGATGGCATCCACGAGTGGGAGGGCGACGGCATCATCGCGGACTACGACGATCCCGCCGTCGCGCGGGCGCTCGCGGGCGCCCATGTGCCGGTGGTCGCCATAGGCGGCTCGTACGAAGATCCCGCCTGCTACCCGGGGCAGGTCCCCTACGTGGCCACCGACAACCAGCTGCTGGTGGCGCGCGCGCTTGAGCACCTGGTGGAAGCCGGCGTGACGCGATTCGCCTGCTACAGCCTCCCGGAGTCCCCGCTCAACCGCTGGGCGCAGGAACGCGAAAGGGCGTTCTCGGCATGGCTGCAGCGCAACGGCGCTTCGGGCGAGATCCACCGCGGCCTGGCCACCAGCGCACCCACCTGGGGAAGCGCCACCAAGAAGCTGATCGACTGGCTGGACAGCCTGCCCAAGCCGACGGGCATCGTCGCGGTCACCGACGCGCGCGCGCGCCAGCTGCTGCAGGCCTGCATCGTCGCCGACATCGCGGTGCCCGACGAGATCGCGATCATCGGCATCGACAACGATACGCTGGGGCAGCATCTCACCCGCATCGAGCTCAGCTCCGTGAGCCAGGGAACGGCTGAGATGGGCCGCCGTGCGGCGCAGCTGCTGCACCAGGCGCTGAGCGGCTCGCCGGTGCGCGGCGCGCGCGTGGTGGTACCGCCGGCCGAGGTGCACAGCCGGGCGTCGACCGCGCGCGACGTCCAGCATAGCCCGCCGGTGACGCGGGCGCTCTATTACATACGCCAGTACGCCTGCCAGGGCATCAAGACCGAGCAGGTGGCCGAGATGATGGGCATGTCGCGTTCGTCGCTGGAGATGTACTTCCGCCGGGACCTCAAGCGCTCCGTGCACGACCTGATCCTGCAGCGCAAGCTGGAGCACTGCTTCGAACTGTTGGCCCACACGGACACCGGCATCGCGGAGATTGCGCTGGCCTCGGGCTTTCGTTCGGTGCAATACCTGAACGCGGTGTTCCGGCGCGAGGTCGGCTCGACACCGGCGGTATGGCGGGAGGCCAGGCGGGCCGTTGAAACCCAGTGACCTGCCCGTGGTGCGCGCCTGAAGGCTAGCGCCGGCCTCAACCCGCCAAGGCGGTCTCGAGAATGCGCCTTATGTCCCGACCCCGGATGGCTTCAAATCCGGACTCTTCGACAGCCCTGCGGCGATCTTCATGGGTGGCAAGAACGTAGCACTGGTCAATCAGTGCGGACGGGGCCGCCACGCAGATCCCGGCGCGAATATCTTCTTCAATAAAGGTTTCCGCATCAATGTCGGCGACAACAGCCTTGCGATTGGCCATCAAATAAGAAACCCGGACGATTTCGAATATTTTGGCGGAGTAGAGATTGACGTTCACGATGAGTTTTGACCGTGCAATCAACTCATCCCGCGCCTTCCCGTACAGGCCGCACACAAAGACCGTCGTGAGCCCGCTTTGGCACAGGTGGTAAAACGCGTCCAGCCGGTCGGGCCCGGGTGATCCGTATATCAGAACGTCGATGTCCTGGACCGGCGCTTTGGGAATTCGTGTCAGGGGTGGCGCATAACCCACCGGCACAATCCGGCACTCTGCACCGAGTTGTTTCCAGGTATCCGCATTCGCTTCGCTGTAATCCCATACCTTGAAATTCGTCGCGGCATAGGTCAGCGCCGGCTTCAGCAAAGACGCGCCTCGAAGCTGTTCGAAGTTATACACAATGGTCGACGGCGGCAGCTTTTGCAGCACGTCGACCTCAAGCATCTGGGCGCCAATGATGATGTTCGTTGCCGACTCGGAGAACGTGTCCGTGCCGGACTCCACGGTGTGCCCCAACTCGCGCAGGCCCCAGATGACGGACTCAACGACTTCCCGATAGCCGTTTAATCCGTGCGCCATACCATGGCATGTGATATGAGTGACGTGGTAGTTCAACTGAAGCCCAAGGTAGTGATTGCCTGCGTGAAGTTCGCCAGCCAAGCAGCTCCGCCAGGTGCGGGGACCATAAGTACAGCGGCGGATTTTACCGATTAATCCGCACGCCCCGATGAGGGGCCTGGGCTGATCATGTCCCCTGCCGGCCGGGCCTTGAACTGGGCAAAGCGGGGGCTGGCGACGTTTCAGAATTGAAAAAGCCCCAGGACCCGAAAAGGGCGCTGAGGCGTCATGGAACAGGCTGGCCTGGGGCGGAATCGAACCACAGACACAAGGATTTTCAATCTTCACCAAAACCGCGATATGGCCAAGCACCGCGGCAACGAGAAAATTTCTCGTGCGCTATTTATTAAAGTATTTCCTTTTGACGTTACGCAAATTTCTATACAGGATGGGCGGGAGTAAATCCCTAAGGGGCGGAATCACGTTGTTCGACTGCGGCGGAGGCACGCTGTTCAACTGTATTTGTTTAGCCTCATTTTCCGAGCGAGCCCGAAACTGCGTGGTCAGATTGGGGACTTCGTCATAAATTGCTTTTGACGCAGTGTAGTAATAAAGCGCCAGGGATTTTCTGGTAATCGCATCCGGGGTATTCAAGGGGTCAGGATGCCCGTGGTAGGAATCGGCGTCCGTGTTAAAAATTACGCATCGATTGAATACGGGCTGGATGCCTTTTATTTTTGCGGTCATCCCTCTATCCCAAATTTCGAGTTCCCCGCCGTACGCCTGATCCCAATCTTTATTCAAATAGATCAATACATTCAATCTTCTATTCAGATGCAGCTGGTTTTGAATTCGAAAATCGGCATGAATGCCCAGCTTTCCGCCTTTTGCAATCTCGTGAAACCCGCCACCAGAAAAGTATGGATCGGGAATCAACCCATCTATGGTGGTGAGGCCCTCTAAAAACTGCAAAAAAGGGGCCGAGTTAAAAAACAGGAAATAATTCAATGCCACCTGATTGCAGGCGTACGGCAATATTTGTCTTTTGTTGTGCTCAAAATATCCACCAACAAAATTCACCTCGCCATCCTTCTTTTCCAGCGGAAAATTGGCCAGAATACCTTCCGCCATTGCCTCCGGCAAAAAATTGTCCAGAACGATATGCGGGTACGGGTCGGCGAAACAATATTCTCCAGCGAGCTGTTCACCGAACGCACGCGCTAGCTTCGCATCCAGGAATACCCCGTTCATTAGCTCAACCGGCAGATTAGCTTGCATGTCGCCATCCGTAACTTTGAAAATTATGTGCGGACCGATTTCCGTTCGCATGAATCTACCATCAACGGAAATTCTGCCACCCTGCGCGCGGAATGCGGCGAAGGCTCACTGGCACCTCCCGACAATAGGAGAAATCTCAAAACTCCTGGTCCAGACGTGAAAAAGCCCCTGAATCCGTTAGGAATCAAGGGCTTGCGCATCTGGTGGCCTGGGGCGGAATCGAACCACCGACACAAGGATTTTCAATCCTCTGCTCTACCGACTGAGCTACCGGGCCTGAGCCTTAGATTATATATCACCCGCGAGGGGTGCCCGGCAGGCCGGCCGCAAAAGCTCAGATACCGCGTTTGCCGCGCGTGAGGTCCACGCCCAGCTGCTTCAGTTTGCGGTACAGGTGGGTGCGCTCCAGGCCGGTTTTTTCGGCGACGCGGGTCATGGAGCCGCCTTCCTTGGCGAGGTGGAATTCGAAATAGGCTTTCTCAAACTCGTCGCGCGCGTCGCGCAGCGGCTTTTCCAGCAGAAAGCTTTGTGTGGCCTGGGGGCCCAGGTCGACCGGCGCCGGCAAGGTGCCGCCGGTCATCACGGCTTCCACCGTGAGGTCGGCCAGGGGCATCGCGGAATTGCTGTTCAGGGCGGCGGGTTTGCGCGGGGAGGCCTTGCTCAGGCCCTGCTCGACGGCCTTGAGCAGTTTTTGCAGCGTGATGGGTTTTTCCAGAAAGGCCATCGCGCCTATCTTGGTGGCCTCGACGGCGGTGTCTATGGTGGCGTGGCCGCTCATCATGATGACGGGCATGCTGAGCAGGCCGCTGGAGGACCATTCCTTGAGCAGCGTCACGCCATCGGTATCGGGCATCCAGATATCCAGCAGCACCAGGTCGGGCCTGGAGCGCCCGCGCGCGGCACGGGCCTGGGCTGCGTTTTCTGCGAGCTCGACCTGATGCCCTTCGTCATTGAGAATTTCTGAGAGAAGGTCGCGTATGCCCAGCTCGTCGTCGACCACCAGAATATTTGCCATGATTGAATTGCTGCCTGCCTGTTGTTGCGATGCCGTGCGGATCTTGAAATCGAAGTGTTACTGAATGTGTTGTTAAGCCACAACTGCAAATGATAACGACACTTGCGCGCCTTGCACGGCGCCGTCCACCACACGGTTGGAAATATCGATGCGCGCGCCGTGCTCGTCGGCGATTTTTTTGACCACCGCCAGCCCCAGCCCGGTGCCCTTGACCTTGGTGGTGACATAGGGTTCGAAGGCGCGCTTGAGGATGTGCTCGGGGAAACCGGTGCCTTTGTCGCGCACGCTCAGGCGCACGCGCTTTGAGGCCTCGGAGTATTCGGTCCTGAGGGTGACGAGCGCGCCCTCCTTGCCTTCCTGGGCGTCCTGCGCATTTTGCAGCAGGTTGTGGATGACCTGGCGCAGCTGCTGGGCATCCCCCTGGATCAGCGGAGCCTTGGGGTCGAGTTCGGTGACGACGGGCACGGCGGCCGCGGCATCGCTGCGCCGCCCGCCGTGGCCGTCGCTGTGGTTGTCGTGCAGGTAGAGCTGCATCACATCGGCGACCAGGGCATTGAGGTCCACGGGCTTGAGCTCGGCGGCGGGCAGCCGGGCGTAATCGCGGAACTCGTTGACCAGCCGCTTCATGGCGTCGACCTGGTCCACGATGGTCTTGACGGACTTGGTGAGCAGTTGCTGCTCGGCCTCGCCGACCTTGCCGGTGAGCTTCATTTCCAGGCGCTCGGCCGACAGCTGTATCGGCGTGAGCGGGTTCTTGATCTCGTGGGCCAGCCTGCGCGCCACCTCGCCCCAGGCCTGGGCGCGCTGGGCCGAAACCATTTCGGAGATGTCGTCGAACACCAGCAGGAATTCCTCGGTGCCGGGCATCTCGGCGCCGCGCGCGATCAGCGTGATGGCGTTGTCGGGCGCGCCGGGCATGGCGGCGTTCAGTTCGAAGGACTGCTGCCAGTGCTCCTGCCCGTGCGGCGCGGCGTCGCTGAGGTAGTCGGCGAACTGGGCCAGCACATCCTTGGCGAACACGCCCAGCCCCGGCACTTCGCCGAGCGCCTGGCCGTGGTAGGCGGCCAGCGGCGCGCGCAGGATGCGTGTGGCGCCCGGGTTGCTGGACTGGATGCGGCCGCGCACGTCCAGCACGATGACGCCGGCCGTGAGGTTGTCCAGGATGGTCTGCAGGTTGGCGCGCGCAGCGTCGACCTGGCTCATGCTGTGCTGCACCGCCGTGCGGGCATCGGACAGCTGCTGCGTCATGTCGGCAAAGGAGCGCGTGAGCCCGCCGAGCTCGTCCTTGCCTTGCAGCGCGGCCTTGGGCGTGAGGTCGCCCTGGGCCACCTGGCGCACGCCTTCGGCCAGCACCAGCAGCGGCTTGGCCAGCTGGTTGCCCAGCAGCACCGCCAGCAGCACCGCGCCGAACACGGCCAGGAACAGGCTGAGCGTGAGTGTGCCTATGTACATCTTGCGCAGGCCACCGCGCGCCAGCGCGCGCTCCTGGTATTCGCGGTTGGCTTCCTGGACGGCGACAGCATTGGCCACCAGGCCTTCAGGCAGCAGCTGGGTCACCTGCAGAAAGCGCGCATCGCCCAGCACATTCACATTCGGGCTGTTGACCACCGCGACGGCCTTGACGCGCGGCGCGTTGCCGGCGTTGGCCGGCGGGCCGCTGGCGCCCGCCGTCAGCTCCCCGTTGCCGGCGGACACCACCTCGTCCAGGCCCTCGATCTGCGTGACGACGCGCTGCGTGCGCGCGCTGCGCAGCTGCTGCACCGAGGGCCGCTCGGGCTTGAGCAGGAAGCGCGAGTCGCCGGCGCTGGCGATCACCTGGCCGGAGGGGCTCCAGAGCACCACGTCGCTGGCCTGCAGCTGGTCGCGCAGGCGCTCCAGCGCCAGGCCCGCCATGGCGTCGGGCGTTTCGGCGATCTGCGTGGCGGCCTGCCGCGTCTTGTTGCCGAGGTCGGCCGCCAGCGTGTCCAGCGTGGCGCGGCCCAGGTTCAGGCCGGCGGCCAGGGCGCCCTCGACTTCGACGTCGAACCAGCTTTCGATGGAGCGCGAGACGAACTGGTAGGACACCACGTAAATCATCAGGCCCGGCGCCAGGCCGACCAGCGCGAAGATGGCGGCGAGCTTGACCAGCAGGCGGCTGCCGAAGCGGCCGCGGCGCAGCCGCAGCAACAGGCGCACGATGATCCAGCCGATGACCAGCAGCAGCAGGCCGGCCACCGCGATGTTGAGCACCAGCAGCAGCGCGTAGTTGCGCTCGTAGAGTTCACGATTGCCGGTGGCCTGCGTCAGCAAAAACATCAGCACCAGGCCCAGGGCCACGATGGTGCCTATGCCGACGCCGACCGTCCAGCGAAACGCCTTGCTGCTCTTGAGGGAGCCGCCGCTGACCTGCAGGTTCACTTGGTGGCCTCGGTTCCTGGGGCCGCGGGGGCGGACTGGGGCGCGGCGGGCTCCAGCCTGAGCTTGTCCTTGACCTGCGCGGAAATATTCCAGTCGCGCTGGCCGGCCACGCCGATCTGGAAAGGCCGCGGCAGCTGGGACAAATCCAGCCTGAAGCTGAAGTCCAGCTTGTACGAGGAATCCGGGTCCACGTCAGCGGCTTCGGCAATCTTCCAGCGGGCCACGCGCTGGATGGCCGAGAGGGCGTCGGACAGGGTTTCGTAATTCTGGTTCAGGGTGGCGCGCAGGCCGGAGGAGCTGGTGATCAGCCCGGACGCGATGTTGACGCGCCAGCGGCGGGTCAGCGGCTGGTAGGCCAGGCGTATGGTGCGGGCGGTGCTGGCCACGCGCGGGTCGGTCCAGTACCAGCGGTCCCGGTAGATGTCGGCTTCGGCCACAAAAAACAGCGGGATGCCCTTGAGCAGGGCGTCTTCGACCACCGGCGGAAGGTCGAAACGGACCAGGGCGGACAGGTGCACGCCGTCTTCGCCGCGCTCCACGCGCAGCTGGGTGATCTCGGTGGCCGAGGCCGGCGCGCCCGCCCAGGCCAGCATGAGGCAGAGGCAAGCTCCCAGCAGCCAGCGCGCGACGGCATGCCCCGGCCGCCAGCAGTCAGTGGCCGCTTTTTTCAAGGAGTGCGTAATAAAAACCGTCGTGCTCACGCATCAAATTGTCCGGGAAGACCGTCGCTTCCACGCCACTTTGCGGGAGCAAATGCCCCGGCGAGGGCCTTAATAGGGCATCGGTGTGGTGCGTAAGAAACGTTTGTATCTGCTTGTCGCCTTCCGCGCGAAAAACCGAGCAAGTGCAATACAACAGGCGCCCGCCGGGTTTGAGCAGGGGCCAGAGCGTCTGGAGCAGCCTGGCCTGGATGGCAGCCAGCTGGGCGACGTCGGTGGGCCGGCGCAGCCAGCGCACATCGGGGTGGCGCCGCACGATGCCCGAGGCGGTGCAGGGGGCGTCCAGCAGGATGCCGTCGTAAGGCCGGCCGTCCCACCAGCCGTCCGGCTGGCCGGCGTCACCCACGCGGACCTCGGCCTGCAGGCCCAGGCGCAGCAGGTTTTGCCCTATGCGCTCGCAGCGGCGAGGGTCGATATCCAGCGCCGTCACCTCGCAATCGGCCAGTTCCAGCAGGTGGGCGGTTTTGCCGCCCGGGGCGGCGCAGGCGTCGAGGATATGGAGCCGGGCGGCGCCCTCGCCCGCTTGGGCCAGTTCCTGCAGCAGCAAGGGCGCCGCCAGCTGCGCGGCGGCATCCTGCACCGAAAAATGGCCTTCGGCAAAACCGGGCAGGCTGGGCACCGGGCGCGCCGCGGCCAGGACCACGCCGTGCCGGCCCACCGGCGAGGCGTCCATCCCGGCCGCCGCCAGCGCCTGCAGGTAGCCGGCCTGCGTCGTCTGGCGCTCATTGACGCGCAGGATCAGCGGCGCGCGGCTGTTGTTGGCCTGCAGCACGGCCTGCCACTGCCCGGGGTGGTCCTTGCGCACACGGTCTATCCACCACTGCGGGTGGTTCCAGACCGCTTGCGGGCTTTTTTCGGTGCGCACCACCAGTTCGTCGCGCTCGCGCAGGAAGCGGCGCAGGCAGCCGTTGATAAAACTGGCCTGGTGCCGGGTGGCGTCGCCGTGCTTGGCGGCCTCGACGGCCTGGTCGACCAGGGTATGGGAGGTGTAAGGCGCGCCCTCCTCCGTCCAGATCAAGGCCAGGGCCACACACAGCAGGGCGTCGGCTTCAGGCGGCGGCGGGCGGCGGGCCAGCTGCTGGCGCAAGGCCTCGGCGCGGCCCAGCCAGCGCAGCGTGTGAAAGCCCAGCGACTGCACGCCGGGCCGCAGCGCGGCATCAATGCCCTCGAGCGCGGCAGTCATGGACTGGCCGTCGCGCACGGCCATCAGCAGGGAAGCGGCTCCTTGCAGCTGGCGCCACAGGGGGACTTGGGTCGGATTGTCTTGCATGGAGCTCATGAATACCGTCCGGAATGGACGGCCAGCCCGTATTAGACCAGCCGGAAGATCACCGTCCTTCGAGGAATCGCTGATATGCAAGCCTGAGCCGCGGAACTGGCTTTGCCAGGCCGCAGGCGGGCGGCCCCCTCGGGGGGCAGGGAGCTACACGCAGTGAGCGACCGTGGGGGCCTTTATCTCAGGCCAGAGTGTCGGCCCAGATGTTGCTGGCCCAGTTCAGCGCGTAAACGCCTTCCAGCTCGGTCGGCCCGGTGCTGACGCCACCCGAGCCGGCAACGGCCTTGAAGGTTTTTTCGGCGGCCACGTATTCATGCACGCTGGCCACATGGATCACGTTCTTGTTGTCGACAAAGCTGTAGCAGGTGTTGGTCAGCATGGGCGCCGGGTTCACGTCCCAGCCCGAGAGCTGCGCCACGATGGCGGCGGCGGCCACCTTGCCGTGGTTGTTGGCCATGTGCCCGCTCTTGGGCATGGCCGGCGCCACCTGGATGGCGTCGCCGAGCACATGCACGTCCTTGGCGGCGGTGGACTCGAAGGTCAGGTAGTTGACGCCGCACCAGCGGTTGTTGGCCTGGTTGTTCAGGCCCGCCTGCACGGCGATGCTGCCGGCGCGCATCGCGGGCAGCACATTGAGCACATGGGCCTTGACGTCGTCCTGCACGTCGAACTTGATGATGCCGGCCTTGGCATCCACCGCCGTGGCCTTGTGCTGGCCGCGGTATTCGATGATGCCCTTGTACTGCTCGGCCCAGACCTTTTTGAACAGCGGGCCTTTGGAGGTGACGTCGGGATTGGCGTCCAGGATCAGCACCTTGCTGCGCGGCTTGGCGGCCTTGAAATACCCGGCGATGACCGAGGCGCGTTCGTAGGGGCCGGGCGGGCAGCGGTAAGGCGCTTCGGGAATCGTGATGGCGTAAACGCCGCCGTCGGGCATGGCTTCGAGCTGGCGGCGCAGCGCCACGGTTTCGGCGCCGGCCTTCCAGGCCTGCAGCACCTGGCCGGAGGCATTGGCGTCCTTGAGGCCGTCTATGCTGCCGAACATCAGCTCCACACCGGGCGAGACCACCAGCTTGTCGTAGGCGATGGTGGCGCCGCGGGCCAGCGTGACGGTTTTCTTCGCGGTGTCTATGGCGCTGGCGTAGTCCTTCACCACGGTGATGCCGTGGGCGCGCGACAGGCCCGCATAGGAGGTCGTGAGGTCGGCGATCTGTTTGCCGCCGCTGAGCACGAGGTTGGAAATCGGGCAGGAAATGAAGGCATCCTGCGGCTCGATCAGCACCACGTCGATCTGGTAGCCGGACAGCAGGCGCACATATTTGGCGGCGGTGGCGCCGCCGTAGCCGCCGCCAATCACCACCACCTTGGCCTTGGATGGAACCGGGGTGCTGGCGCAGCCTGCCAGCCCGAGCAAGCCCAGGGCGGCCGTGGACTGCAGCAAGGAGCGGCGCTTGAGGCCGGCCGGGGAATCGGAAGGGGAAGGGGATTGAAGAAAGGTGTTCATGGTGTTCTTTCGTCCTTACTTCTTTTGTGCGGCAAAGTAGCCGGCCAGCGACTCGATCTGCGCGTCGTTAAAGCCCTTGCTGATCTGGTGCATCACGGTGGCCGGCCGCGTGCCGGTCTTGAAGGCGTTCATCTGCGCGACGATGTAGCCCTTGTCCAGCCCGGCCAGCGAGGTGACCGTGGAGCCCTCCACCACCTTGCCGTTGGTGCCGTGGCAATTGGCGCAGGTGGCGGCCAGGCTCTTGGTGTAGAGCGCTTCCTTGTTTTGCGCCTGGGCCAGGGGGCTGAGCGCGAGGCAAAGCAGCGGCAAGGTGAGCCTGGCGAGTCGTGGGATTCTCATGGGTTTTTCTCCTGGCGTGTTCAAACGCCGGTTGGATGTTCAACTGACAATTTAACGCGATGCCTCGGGCACCCTATAGGGAGTATCCAGTACTTTGGCGTGCCGCGTCATGCCGGCGTTCCAAGCATTGCGCATGTGCTTAGAACCTGTTTGTCCGTGGCCCCGCCTGCCGCATCAAAAAATCGCATCGGGCCGCGTTGCCAGCCCGTCCTGCGTGGACAGCGCGCCCATGGGCCTGCCGTAGATCTGCACGATGCGCTCCGCAAGCGGCGGGTGGCTGGCAAACCAGCGCCCCCTGTCGCTGGCATCGACCAGCAGCATGTGCTGCACCGCCGGGTGCAGGCTGCGCGCGGGCGCCATGCCCTGCTCTTCCTCGCCGGCCACCTTGCGCAGCACGCCGCCCAGGCCTTCGCGGCTGCGCGTGAACTGCACGGCGCGCGCGTCGGCCAGGAACTCGCGCTGGCGCGAGATCGCCGCCTTGAGTGCGCGCCCCGCCAGCCAGCCCAGCGAACCGCTGACCAGGATGGGAAAACCGGGCAAGGCGAGGAAAGAGCGCTGGCCGTTCGCGTCGGCGCTGCACATGCTGCGGCCCAGGTTGAAGATCATCTCCAGCCCGAACACCATGCCCGCCAGCCGCATGTTCAGGCGCGTGTCGCCTTCGCGCAGGTGGCTCAGTTCGTGGGCCACCAGGCCTTGCAATTCATCGCGCGTGAGCTTGTCGAGCGCGCCCTGCGTGACGGCGATGACGGCGTCGTCCTCGCCCCAGCCCGCGGCGAAGGCATTGATCGCATCCATGCGTGGCAGCACCATGGCCAGCGGCGGCTTCATGCTGGCGGCAATGGCCAGCTCGTCCACGATGTTGCGGAGCTTGTGTTCGGCCTCCCGGCTGGCGGGCCAGGCCTCACGCGCGCCCACGCGGCGCGCCAGCGCTTCGCCGCCGCTGCTGAGCGCGGAGGTCTCCAGCCACCAGCCGCCCAGCACAAACAGCAAGGTCACCGAGGTGTTGACGCTGAAGAAGTAGGCCGGGTAGCCGCTAAAGCCCGGCGTCACCAACCGCCAGGCCAGGGCCAGCGCACCATTGACACCCAGCAGCAGCGCCACCAGGGTCAGGGCAAAAAGCAGCAGCAGCCGCAGTGTCTGGGCGCGGGCGGTTTCCTGCCGTTCAAAAAAACGCATCAGCGGCGGACCGGAAAAGAGTGGGCCATCTGAGGGCCACTACATTTGAATACGTACGGCCTGGCGCTCGGCATCATTCTCGGTGGCACGCAGCATGGCCGAGGGCGCGAAGCCAAAAGTGCGGGCAATCAGCACGGCCGGAAACTGGCCCTGCGCATTGTTGTAGTCGAGCACGGCATCGTTATAGGCCTGGCGCGCGAAGCCGACCTTGTTTTCGGTGCTCGTGAGCTCCTCGCTGAGTTCACGGATCGTCTGGTCGGCCTTGAGTTCGGGATAGGCCTCGGCCACCGCGAAGAGGCGTCCCAGGCTGCCATCGAGCGACTGCTCGGCGGCGGCCAGCGCGGTGACGGCGCCGGCGTTGGCGGGCCGGCTGCGCACCGCATCGCTGGCGCTGCGCGCCTGGTTGCGCGCCAGCATCACGGCTTCCAGCGTGCTTTGCTCATGCTGCAGGTATTTTTTGGCGGCTTCCACCAGGTTGGGAATCAGGTCGTAGCGGCGCTTGAGCTGCACATCGATCTGGCCGAAGGCATTGGCAATGATGTTTTTGTGCCGCACCAGCCGGTTGTAGGCGCCCACGGCCCAGAAAACCAGCAGGGCAAACACGACGATGGCGACAAGCGTACTGAGGGACATGGGGCTCCTTGGTGCGGGGGATCCCGTAAACCGGGAAATAAGCGAACAGGCGGATAGGCGAACAGGCCGTAAGGCTGCCGCGAGGTTAACTGCTTTTGGGCCGGATCGGCAAGCCGGCCGTCCACCCGGTGTGGCGCCCGCACGGCAGGCGCCCAAAAAAAAAGCCCCACACCTTTGAGGGTGTGGGGCCTGGCGCCTTTCAGGGCGCCGCGAGCTTGCAGGCAGGCTTACTCGGAAGCGGCGCTGTCGCCACCGGTTTCAGCCGCGGCGGGCATGGCTTCCAGTTCGGCGGCTTCGGCTTCGGCGATGGCGCGGCGCTCGGCGTCGTCCATCTGGTCCTTGGCCTTGCGTGCCTCGTGGTAGGCCATGCCGGTGCCGGCAGGGATCAGGCGGCCGACGATCACGTTCTCCTTGAGGCCGCGCAGCTCGTCGCGCTTGCCCATGATGGCAGCCTCGGTGAGCACGCGGGTGGTTTCCTGGAAGGAAGCCGCGGAGATGAACGAGTCGGTCGACAGCGAAGCCTTGGTGATACCGAGCAACAGGTTGCTGTAGGTAGCCGGGACCTTGCCCTCGGCGCGCAGGGCGTCGTTGCTGTCCAGCATGGCGGAACGCTCGACCTGCTCGCCGGCGATGTAGCTGGAGTCACCGACGTTTTCAACGACCACGCGGCGCAGCATCTGGCGAACAATCACTTCGATGTGCTTGTCGTTGATCTTCACGCCCTGCAGGCGGTAAACGTCCTGCACTTCGTCGACGATGTAGCGGGCCAGCTCTTCCATGCCCAGCAGGCGCAGGATGTCTTGCGGGTCGGCCGGGCCGTCCACAATCGATTCGCCCTTGTTGACCACCTGGCCTTCGTGCACCAGGATGTTCTTTTCCTTGGGGACCAGGTCTTCCCAGACCTTGCCGTCGGGATCGGTGATCTGCAGGCGAACCTTGCCCTTGGTCTCCTTGCCGAAGGACACGGTGCCGGTCATCTCGGCCAGCGTGCCCTTGTCTTTCGGCGTACGGGCTTCGAACAGCTCGGCCACACGCGGCAGACCGCCGGTAATGTCGCGGGTCTTCTGGCCTTCGATGGGGATACGGGCCAGCACTTCGCCGGGACCCACGTCCTGGCCGTCGCGCACCTGGACCAGCGCGCCCACCTGGAAGCCGATGGTCACCGAGTGGTCGGTGCCGGGGATCTTGACTTCGTGGCCGGAGGCATCGATCAGCTTGACCTGCGGACGGATCACCTTGGTGGCGCCGCGGCGTTTCGGGTCGATCACCACCAGGGTAGACAGACCCGTCACATCGTCAACCTGCTTGGCCACCGTCACGCCTTCTTCCACATTCTCGAAGGCCACCTTGCCGGCGAACTCGGTAATGATGGGGCGCGTCAGCGGATCCCAGTTGGCCAGGATGGCGCCGGCCTTGATGGTCTGGTCGGCCTTGACGGTCAGCGTGGCGCCGTAAGGCACCTTGTGGCGCTCGCGCTCGCGGCCGTGCTCGTCATGGATGACGATTTCGCCGGAGCGGGCGATCACGACCAGCTCGCCCTTGCTGTTGGTCACATAGCGCATGGGCGCGTTGAAACCGATCACGCCGTTGGACTTGGCCTCGACGCTGGAAGCGATGGCCGCGCGCGACGCGGCGCCGCCGATGTGGAAGGTCCGCATCGTCAGCTGGGTGCCGGGCTCGCCGATCGACTGGGCGGCGATGATACCGACCGCCTCGCCGATGTTGATCAGGCCGCCGCGGCCCAGATCTCGGCCGTAGCACTTGGCGCACAGGCCGAAGCGGGTTTCGCAGGTCAGCGCGGTGCGCACCTTGACTTCGTCCACGCCGGCCGCTTCGAGTTCCTCGATCAGGTCTTCGTCCAGCATGACGCCGGCCTTGACCAGCACCGAGCGGTTCTCGGGGTGCAGCACGTCTTCGACCGAGGTGCGGCCGAGGATACGGTCGCGCAGCGATTCGATGACCTCACCGCCTTCGACGATGGCGCGCATGAGCGAGCCTTCCTGGGTGCCGCAATCCTCTTCGGTCACGACCAGGTCCTGCACCACGTCGCACAGGCGGCGCGTGAGGTAGCCGGAGTTGGCGGTTTTCAGCGCCGTGTCGGCCAAGCCCTTACGAGCGCCGTGGGTGGAGATGAAGTACTCCAGCACGTTCAGGCCTTCGCGGAAGTTGGCGGTGATCGGCGTTTCGATGATGGAGCCGTCAGGCTTGGCCATCAGACCGCGCATACCGGCCACCTGGCGAATCTGCGCGGCGGAGCCGCGGGCGCCCGAGTCGGCCATCATGTAGATGGAGTTGAAGGACTCCTGCTCGACTTCCTTGCCGTTGCGGTCGATGACCTTCTCTTTCGAGAGCTGGGACATCATCACCTTGGACACTTCGTCGCCGGACTTGCCCCAGATGTCCACCACCTTGTTGTAACGCTCGCCGGAGGTCACCAGGCCCGAGACATACTGCTGCTCGATCTCTTTGACTTCCTTCTGGGCGCGCGCAATGATGGCGGGCTTTTCCTTGGGGATCAGCATGTCGTCGATGCAGATCGAGATGCCGGCCTTGGTCGCCAGGCGGAAGCCCGACTGCAGCAGCTTGTCGGCGAACACCACGGTCTCTTTCAGGCCGCACTTGCGGAAAGACACGTTGATGAGCTTGGAGATTTCCTTCTTCTTCAACGCCTTGTTGATGTTGGAGAAGGGCAGGCCCTTGGGCAGGATCTCGGAGAGCAGCGCGCGACCGCCGGTGGTTTCCCACAGCTTGGTCGACGGAACGAACTCGCCGGTGGCCTTGTCCTTGGTGTACTCGGTCAGGCGCACGCTGATGCGGGCGTTCAGGTCGAGTTCGCCCGCGTCGAACGCGCGGCGGACTTCACCGGTGTCCGAGAACACCAGGCCTTCGCCCTTGCCGTTGGTGCGGTCGCGGGTCGTGTAGTACAGGCCCAGCACAACGTCCTGCGAAGGAACGATGGAGGGCTCGCCGTTGGCAGGGAACAGGATGTTGTTCGAAGCCAGCATCAGGGTGCGGGCTTCCATCTGCGCTTCCACCGACAGCGGCACGTGGACGGCCATCTGGTCGCCGTCGAAGTCGGCGTTGAAGGCCGAGCAGACGAGCGGGTGCAGCTGGATGGCCTTGCCTTCGATCAGGATGGGCTCAAAGGCCTGAATGCCCAAACGGTGCAGCGTAGGCGCACGGTTGAGCATCACGGGGTGCTCCTTGATGACCTCTTCCAGGATGTCCCAGACCACCGGCGTGCCGGATTCGACTTCCTTCTTCGCCGCCTTGATGGTCGTGGCGATGCCGCGCGACTCGAGCTGCGCGAAGATGAAGGGCTTGAACAGTTCCAGCGCCATCAGCTTGGGCAGGCCGCACTGGTGCAGCTTGAGGGTCGGGCCCACGGTGATCACGGAACGGCCGGAGTAGTCGACGCGTTTGCCCAGCAAGTTCTGGCGGAAACGGCCCGACTTGCCCTTGATCATGTCGGCCAGCGACTTCAGCGCGCGCTTGTTGGCGCCCGTCATGGCCTTGCCGCGGCGGCCGTTGTCCAGCAGCGAGTCGACGGCTTCCTGCAGCATGCGCTTTTCGTTGCGCGCGATGATTTCAGGGGCCTTCAGCTCCAGCAGGCGGCGCAGGCGGCTGTTGCGGTTGATGACGCGGCGATACAGGTCGTTCAGGTCGGAGGTCGCGAAGCGGCCGCCGTCCAGCGGCACCAGCGGACGCAGGTCCGGCGGCAGCACGGGCAGCACGTCGAGCACCATCCAGCCCGGCTTGATGCCGGACTTCTTGAACGCTTCCATCAATTTCAAGCGCTTGGCGTTTTTCTTGATCTTGATTTCGGAGCCGGTCAGGTCGTTGCGCAGCTTCTCGATTTCGACGTCCAGGTCCAGCCCTTCGAGCAGGTCCTTGATGCCTTCGGCGCCCATCTTGGCGGTGTACTCGTCGCCGTATTCCTTGCGCTTGGCGTCGTAGTCGTCTTCCGACATGATGCTGAACTTCTTCAGCGGGGTCATGCCGGGGTCGGTCACCACGTATGCTTCAAAGTACAGCACGCGCTCGATGTCGCGCAGCGTCATGTCGAGCACCAGGCCCAGGCGCGACGGCAGCGACTTCAGGAACCAGATGTGCGCGCACGGCGCGGCCAGGTCGATGTGACCCATACGCTCGCGGCGGACCTTGGTCTGCGTGACTTCAACGCCGCACTTCTCGCAAATGACGCCGCGGTGCTTCAGGCGCTTGTACTTGCCGCACAGGCACTCGTAGTCCTTGATCGGGCCAAAGATCTTGGCGCAGAAAAGACCGTCGCGCTCAGGCTTGAAGGTGCGGTAGTTGATGGTTTCAGGCTTCTTGACTTCGCCGAAAGACCACGAACGGATCTTCTCGGGCGAGGCCATGCCGATCTTGATGGCATCGAAATGCTCATCCGGCGTGAATTGCTTGAACAGGTCGAGTAACGATTTCATGAGTTAAATCCTTTTCTTTCCTGTTGAATTAGCTGCGTTCCAGCTCGATGTCGATACCGAGCGAACGGATTTCCTTGACCAGCACGTTGAACGACTCGGGCATGCCCGCCGTGATCGCGTGCTCGCCCTTGACGATGCTCTCGTACACCTTGGTACGGCCTTGCACGTCGTCGGACTTGACGGTGAGCATTTCCTGCAGCGTGTAGGAAGCGCCGTAGGCTTCCAGCGCCCAGACCTCCATCTCGCCGAAACGCTGTCCACCGAACTGCGCCTTGCCGCCCAGGGGCTGCTGCGTGACCAGGCTGTAGGGGCCGGTCGAGCGGGCGTGCATCTTGTCGTCCACCAGGTGGTGCAGCTTCAGGACGTGCATGTAGCCGACCGTCGTGGTGCGCTCGAACTGGTCGCCCGTGCGGCCGTCGTACAGCTGGGCCTGCGTGCGCGTCGCCGTCAGGCCCTTGGCCTTGGCGATATCATCCGGGTAGGCCAGCTTGAGCATGGTCATGATGTCTTCTTCCGAAGCGCCGTCGAACACCGGCGTCGCGAAGGGCACGCCGCTGGCCAGGTTGCCGGCCATCTCGAGCACGTCGGTATCCGACAGTTTGGCCAGGTCTTCACCGCGGCCCGACTTGTTGTACAGCGTTTCCATGAACTTGCGCAGCTCGGCCACCTTGGCTTCGGCCTGCAGCATGTCGCCGATACGCTGGCCCAGGCCCTTGGCGGCCCAGCCCAGGTGGACTTCAAGCACCTGGCCCACGTTCATGCGCGAAGGCACGCCCAGCGGGTTCAGCACGATGTCGCACGGCGTGCCGTCGGCCATGTAGGGCATGTCTTCGACCGGAACGATCTTGGACACCACACCTTTGTTGCCGTGGCGGCCGGCCATCTTGTCGCCGGGCTGCAGGCGGCGCTTGACGGCCAAGTAGACCTTGACCATCTTGAGCACGCCGGCCGGCAGTTCGTCGCCCTGCGTGAGCTTCTTGCGCTTTTCTTCGAAAGCCAGGTCGAAGCTGTGGCGCGTCTGCTCCATGGCGTTCTTCACGCTTTCGAGCTGCGAAGCCACTTCGTCGTCCGCCGGGCGGATGTCGAACCAGTGGTACTTCTCGACGTCGGCCAGGTAGGCCTTGTCGATCTTGCTGCCCTTGGCGAGCTTTTTCGGGCCGCCGTTGGCGACCTTGCCGACGAGCAGCTTTTCGATACGGTCGAACGCGTCGGCCTCGACGATGCGCAGCTGGTCGTTCAGGTCCAGGCGGAAGCGCTTGAGTTCGTCGTCGATGATCTGCTGGGCGCGCTTGTCGCGGACGATGCCTTCACGGGTGAAGACCTGCACGTCGATCACGGTGCCCTGCGAGCCCTGGCTCACGCGCAGCGAGGTGTCTTTCACGTCGCTGGCTTTTTCGCCGAAGATGGCGCGCAGCAGTTTTTCTTCCGGCGTCAGCGTGGTCTCGCCCTTGGGCGTGACCTTGCCGACCAGCGTGTCGCCCGGCTGGACTTCGGCGCCGACATAAATAATGCCGGACTCGTCGAGGCGGTTCAGTTGCTGCTCGGACAGGTTCGGAATGTCGCGCGTGATTTCTTCGGAGCCCAGCTTGGTGTCGCGGGCCATCACGACGAGTTCTTCGATGTGAATCGAGGTATAGCGGTCTTCGGCCACCACACGCTCGGAGATCAGGATCGAATCCTCGAAGTTGTAGCCGTTCCAGGGCATGAAAGCCACCAGCATGTTCTGGCCCAGGGCCAGCTCGCCGATGTCCGTCGATGCGCCGTCGGCGATCACGTCACCCTTGGCCAGCTTGTCGCCCATCTTGACGATGGGGCGCTGGTGGATGTTGGTGTTCTGGTTGGAACGCTGGTACTTGATCAGGTTGTAGATGTCCACGCCGACTTCGCCGGCCAGGGCTTCCGCGTCGTTGACGCGCACCACGATGCGGGTAGCGTCGACGTAGTCGACCACGCCGCCGCGGTTGGCCGTCACCACGGTGCCGGAGTCGACCGCGGAAACGCGCTCGATGCCGGTGCCGACGAAGGCCTTCTCGGGACGCAAAACCGGCACGGCCTGGCGCTGCATGTTAGCGCCCATCAGCGCGCGGTTGGCGTCATCGTGTTCCAGGAAGGGCACCAGCGACGCAGCGACCGAGACGATCTGCGCGGGCGACACGTCCATGTACTGGATGCGCTCGGCGCCGACCAGCACGGATTCGCCGTTTTCACGGGCGGACACCAGGTCGCCGGTCAGCTTGCCGGATTCGTCCAGCGCGGCATTGGCCTGGGCGATCACGTACTTGCCTTCTTCGATGGCCGACAGGTAGTCGATCTGGTCGGTGATCTTGCTGTCCACCACACGGCGGTACGGGGTTTCGATGAAACCGTACTCGTTGAGGCGGGCGTACAAGGCCAGCGAGTTGATCAGGCCGATGTTCGGGCCTTCAGGCGTTTCAATCGGGCAGACGCGGCCGTAATGGGTCACGTGCACGTCGCGCACTTCGAAGCCTGCGCGTTCGCGGGTCAAACCGCCCGGGCCAAGGGCCGAAACACGGCGCTTGTGGGTGATCTCGGACAGCGGGTTGGTCTGGTCCATGAACTGCGACAGCTGCGATGCGCCGAAGAATTCCTTCAGGGCGGCGGAGATCGGCTTGCTGTTGATCAGGTCGTGCGGCATCAAGGGCTCTTGCTCGGCCTGGCCCAGGCGCTCCTTCACGGCTTTTTCGATACGTGCCAGGCCGGTGCGGTACTGGTTCTCAGCCAGTTCGCCGACGCAGCGCACGCGGCGGTTGCCGAGGTGGTCGATGTCATCGACTTCGCCGTTGCCGTTGCGCAGGTCGACCAGGATCTTGACCACGGCGAGGATGTCCTCGTTGGTCATGACCATGGGGCCGGTGGAAGAATCGCGGCCGACGCGGGCGTTGAACTTCATGCGGCCCACGCGCGAGAGGTCGTAGGTGTCCGGGTTGTAGAACAGGCGCTGGAACAGGGCCTGCACCGCGTCTTCCGTCGGCGGCTCGCCGGGGCGCATCATGCGGTAGATGGCGACGCGGGCGGCGAACTCGTCAGCCGTTTCGTCGGCGCGCAGGGTTTGCGAGATGTACGCGCCCTGGTCGAGTTCGTTGGTGTACAGCACCTGCAGGTCCTGCACGCCGGCCGCGCGCAGCTTCTTGAGCAGCACTTCGGTCAGCTCGTCGTTGGCCTTGGCGATGATTTCACCGGTTTCGGCGTCAACGATGTTCTTGGCGACCACGCGGCCGACCAGGAAATCTTCCGGCACGCTGATGGTGGTGGTGTTGCTTTGCTCGAGTTCACGCGTGTGGCGAACCGTGATGCGCTTGTCTTTCGCGACCACGACCTTGCCGTTCTTGTCGGTGATGTCGAAGCGCGCCACTTCGCCGCGCATGCGCTCGGCGACAAATTCCATCTGCGCGCCGCTGTCCATCAGGCGGAAGTTGTCGAACACGAAGAAGTTCGCGAGGATGGATTCCGGGTTCAGGCCGATGGCCTTGAGCAGGATGGTGACCGGCATCTTGCGGCGGCGGTCGACGCGGAAATACAGCACGTCCTTCGGGTCGAACTCGAAGTCGAGCCAGGAGCCGCGGTAAGGGATGATGCGGGCGGAGAACAGCAGTTTGCCCGAGCTGTGGGTCTTGCCCTTGTCATGCTCGAAGAACACGCCGGGCGAGCGATGCAACTGGGACACGATCACGCGTTCGGTCCCGTTGATCACGAAGGAGCCCTTGTCGGTCATCAGGGGCACTTCGCCCATGTAGACTTCCTGCTCTTTCACTTCCTTGACCACCTTGGACTGCGACGTGGATGATTCGCGGTCGTAAATGATCAGCTGCACCTTGGCGCGCACGGCCGAGGCGAAGGTGAGTCCACGGGTCTGGCACTCGCGCACGTCGAAAGCGGGCTTGGCCAGGTTGTACTCGATGAATTTCATCTCGACAAAACCATTGTGCGAGACGATGGGGAATGCGTTGTCAAACGCTGCCTGCAGGCCTTCGATGGTGCGCTTCTGGGGCGCGCGGTCGGCTTGCAGGAACGCTGTGTACGCGTCTTTCTGCATTTGCAGCAAATAGGGAACAGTCAACACGCTTTCGCGGTTGCCGAAGCTTTTGCGGATGCGTTTACGTTCGGTGTAGGAATAGGCCATGAGTTCTCCGCGTTGATGGGCTCTGGCGACTCTCGTGCCCGGATACACCACGTATCCAGGCAGCTTGGTGGTTGGCCACTACCAACCATGGCGGACGGCGACGCATTGCACGTCACCCGAACCAAGGCGTTTTCTGCAGTCGGGGTCAGAAAACACTGGAAAGCAGACGGTTTAAGTCTGCTTTCCAGTGTTTCTACAAAACACTGGACGGGCGGTAGGCTTGCCAGGATTCGGAGAATCCTGGCAGGCTGCAGGCCTGCCAGTTTTTGAAGAAAACCGATGGGCGGTATGCCTATCGGGGTTCGAAGAAAACTGAAAAAAGGACGGTTTGGATCCCCTTTTCAGTGTGCTCCTTGAAGCACGAAAGGCTGGAAGCCCGACTACGGTCTTCCAGCCTTCTCGAACACCAAGAATTACTTGAGTTCGACTTTCGCGCCGGCTTCTTCGAGCTTCTTCTTGGCGGCTTCTGCGTCGGCCTTGGGAGCGCCTTCCTTGACGTTCTTCGGAGCGCCGTCCACCAGGTCCTTGGCTTCTTTCAGGCCCAGACCGGTGATTTCGCGCACGGCCTTGATGACCGACACCTTGTTCGCGCCGGCTTCCATCAGCACGACGTTGAAGTCGGTCTTCTCTTCAGCAGCAGCTGCACCGCCGCCACCGCCGCCGCCGGCTGCGGGAGCAGCCATGGCGGCTGCGCTCACGCCAAATTTCTCTTCGATGGCTTTCACCAGGTCGTTGAGTTCGAGGACCGTCATGCTATCCAGCGCGGTCAGAAATGCGTCTTTATCGAATGCCATTTTGATTTCCTAAAAAAGTTGGGTAATTACGCTGCTACAGGTTCAGCTGCTGCGGGGGCTTCGGCTGCGCCGCCGCCCTTTTTCGCCGCCAGGGCGCCCAGCACAACGGCCGTACGCGACATAGGCGACATCAGCAAGCCACACACCTGGGCCAGCAACACTTCCTTGGAAGGGATGTTGGCCAGTTGCTTCACGCCGTTCACGTCCAGGGTCTTGCCACCGAATGCACCACCGCGAATGACCAGCTTGTCGTTGGTCTTGGCGAAGTCAGATACCACTTTCGCGGCAGCTACTGCATCTGTGGAAAAGCCGTAGATCAGCGGACCGGTCATCTGGTCGGACACGACTTCGAATGCGCTACCGGCCACGGCACGGCGAGCCAGGGTGTTCTTCAGAACACTCAGGGTCACGCCTTTGTCGCGGGCTTGGCTGCGCAGACGGGTCATGTCGGCGACCGTGATACCACGGTATTCCGCCATCACGAGCGTTTGAGCTTTAGCGGCGAGGCCGGTCACTTCATCAATGACGGCTTGTTTCTCACTGCGGTTGAGACTCAAGGTCTACTCCTTAAAAATGTGCCGTCGGGTTCCGGCCAGCTTGCGCCGGCCTTCAGCCCTTCAACACGCTCATGTTCAGCGACCAACTGTTTTCAGATTCTTTGCAAAACCATTCAAGCAGCGGGACCGCCATCTGCGTTGGCTGTCTTTCGATTAAGCGGCGAGCCCAAAAGCCTGCCGCGCCAACGGTCTTGGATGACCTGCCGGAGCGAACCCCGGCAGCCCACCACATCGGGCAGCCCTTGCGGGGCCGCCCAAATTCCTGCGATTACGCTGCGATGGTTTGCGTGTCGACGCGAACGCCCACACCCATCGTCGACGAAACCGCAACCTTCTTCAAATACACGCCTTTGCTCGAAGCCGGCTTGGCTTTTTGCAGCGCGTCGATCAGCGCGGCCAGGTTGCCCTGCAGCTTGGCCGTGTCGAACGAGCGGCGGCCGATGGTGCCGTGCACGATACCGGCCTTGTCGACGCGGAACTGGACCTGGCCGGCTTTCGCGTTCTTCACGGCGGTGGCGACGTCGGGCGTCACGGTGCCGACCTTGGGGTTGGGCATCAGGCCGCGGGGGCCGAGCACCTGGCCCAGGGTACCCACGATGCGCATGGCATCGGGGGAAGCAATCACCACGTCGAAGTCCATCTTGCCGGCCTTGATTTCGGCGGCCAGGTCGTCCATGCCGACGATGTCGGCGCCGGCGGCCTTGGCTTCTTCAGCCTTGGCGCCTTGTGCGAACACGGCCACACGCTTGGTCTTGCCGGTGCCGTTGGGCAGAACAACCGCGCCGCGAACGACCTGGTCGGACTTCTTGGCATCGATGCCGAGCTGCACAGCCACGTCGATGGACTCATCGAACTTGGCGACGGCGAACTCTTTCACAAGGCCCAGGGCCTCGGGCAGCGCGTACAGCTTGTTGCTGTCGATCTTGTCGCCAATGGTTTTTTGACGTTTGGTCAGCTTGCTCATACAACACCCTCCACCGACACGCCCATGGAGCGGGCCGTACCGGCAATCGTGCGAACTGCTGCGTCGAGGTCAGCAGCCGTCATGTCTTTCATTTTGGTCTTGGCGATTTCTTCCAGCTGTGCGCGGGAAATCTTGCCAACCTTCACCGTGTGCGGCGTGGACGAACCCTTGTCGAGCTTGATGGCCTTTTTGATCAGAACGCCTGCGGGAGGCGTCTTGATCACGAAGGTGAAGCTCTTGTCGGCAAATGCCGTGATCACCACGGGCAGCGGCAGGCCCGGCTCGACACCCTGGGTCTGCGCATTGAATGCCTTGCAGAATTCCATGATGTTCAGGCCGCGCTGACCGAGCGCGGGGCCGATCGGGGGGGACGGGTTGGCCTTACCAGCTGGCACTTGCAGCTTGATGAAGCCGACGATTTTTTTCGCCATACTTTTCTCCTTGCGGGTCATAACGCCTGGGCGCCGCCATCAAGGCAGGCCCGGGCTCCCCGGGGGTTACACAACTCAAAAACAGCCCCTGGGGACCGTTTCGCGCCGAGTTGCAAGGCGCGAAATAACTTGCCGGACCGAAATTAGGTCTTTTCGATCTGGCTGAATTCCAGTTCCACGGGCGTGGCGCGGCCGAAAATCGTGACCGACACACGCACCTTGTTCTTGTCGTAGTTGACCTCTTCCACCGTGCCGTTGAAGTCGGTGAACGGGCCGTCCTTGACGCGCACATATTCGCCAGCCTCGAACTCCACCTTGTGGCGAGGCTTCTCGGTGCCGACCTGCATCTGGCTGACGATCTTCTGGACGTCTTCTTCAGAGATGGGCGCCGGGCGGTTCTTGGCGCCGCCGACAAAACCGGTCACCTTGTTGGTGTGCTTCACCAAGTGCCAGGTTTCATCGTCCATGACCATTTCGACCAGGACGTAACCCGGGAAAAAGCGGCGTTCCGTCGTCTTTTTCTGGCCGTTCTTGATTTCGACCACTTCTTCGGTGGGCACCAGGAAACGGCCGAACTTGGACTGCATGCCCGCGCGGTTGATGCGTTCGACGATATTGCGCTCGACCGCTTTTTCCATGCCGGAGTAGGCATGGACGACATACCACTGCATGCCTGGCGTCGGCGTGAGGGACGTACCCGCCGCCACTTCGCTGACTACCGTGCCATTCAGATCGCTCATTATCGTTTCCATCCCAGGATCAGGTCGTAAAACACCCACTCGAGCGTCTTGTCCGTAAACCACAAAAAGAGCGCCATGATCACCACAAAACCGAACACATAGGCCGTCATTTGGATGGCTTCCCTGCGGGCAGGCCAGACGACCTTCCTGACCTCACGCCAGGAATCGCGGCCGAAAGCCACGAATTGTTTGCCCGGCTCGGACAGCAGGAACACCGCCACGGCCGCCGCCAGTCCGAGGACCAGAGCACCCCACTGAACCACCTGGCCTTGTTTGGCCAGCAGGTAAAAGCCCGCCAACGAAACCAGCACCAGAGCAACGGCCGCGCCCAGCTTGGCCTTGTCGGCGCTGGTACTGACGGTTTCAACTTGAGAAGTGGCCATGGTCGGCGGATTTCCTGTTCAATCTTCGGGCGCCTTTTCAGACGCTTAAGCCCACCTGGAGTTTTGACTCCCGGCGGGCTTGCTTTTTAACTTTTCAAACCACCCTCAGCGCTGATACATATCAACCATCAGGTGGCAGGGGCAGTAGGAATCGAACCTACAACCTTCGGTTTTGGAGACCGACGCTCTGCCAATTGAGCTATACCCCTCCATCAAACCTCACAAATCAGGCAATGATCTTGGCCACGACGCCGGCACCGACGGTCTTGCCGCCTTCACGGATGGCGAAGCGCAGGCCTTCTTCCATGGCGATCGGGTTGATCAGCTTGACGGTGATCGACACGTTGTCGCCAGGCATGACCATTTCCTTGCCTTCTGGCAACT
>Ga0209130_1000143_pt1 | contig 114072 bp, 95 predicted proteins | sample AraplaMF_Cvi_mLB_FD_184264 | JGI IMG/M metagenome (GOLD analysis project Ga0209130, IMG submission 184264) | Arabidopsis root microbial communities from the University of North Carolina, USA - plate scrape MF_Cvi_mLB (SPAdes) (version 2) | ecosystem: Host-associated > Plants > Roots >... | reverse complement strand
GTTCGGCGACTTCGTCAACGGCGCCCAGGTTGTGATCGACCAGTTCATCAGCTCCGGCGAAGTGAAGTGGGGCCGTGCTTCCGGCCTGGTCATGATGCTGCCGCACGGCTACGAAGGCCAGGGCCCTGAGCACTCGTCGGCACGTCCGGAACGTTTCCTGCAGCTGTGCGCAGACAACAATATGCAAGTGGTGCAGCCGACCACCGCGTCGCAGATCTTCCACCTGCTGCGCCGCCAGATGGTGCGCCAGTTCCGCAAGCCGCTGGTCATCATGACGCCGAAATCGCTGCTGCGTAACAAGGACGCCGGCTCGCCGCTGACCGACCTGGCCAAGGGCGCGTTCCAGACCGTGATCGGTGAAGTGGACGACAAGATCGACGCCAAGAAGGTCAAGCGCGTGATCGCCTGCTCCGGCAAGGTGTATTACGACCTGGCCAACGCCCGCAAGACCCGCGGCCAGACCGACACCGCCATCATCCGTGTCGAGCAGCTGTATCCGTTCCCGCACAAGGCCTTCTCGGCTGAACTGAAGAAGTTCCCGAACCTGGCTGAAGTGGTGTGGGCGCAGGACGAGCCGCAGAACCAGGGTCCATGGTTCCAGATCCAGCACAACATCTTCGAGTCGATGGATGCAGGCCAGCGTCTGGCGTATGCCGGCCGTCCTGCTTCCGCGTCGCCTGCCGTGGGTTACTACGACAAGCACTACGCACAGCAGAAAGAACTGCTGGAGACCGCGTTCTCGAAGCTCAAAGGCTTCATTCTGACCAAGTAATCACGGCTGCGCCGCCAGGCCCAGAGGTGGGCCGGCGGCGCCAACAAATACAAGACACGGAGTTATACCAACATGGCACAAATCGAAGTTAAAGTTCCTCAACTGTCGGAATCCGTCGCTGAAGCGACCCTGCTGGCCTGGCACAAGAAAGTCGGCGAAGCTGTCGCACGCGACGAGAACATGATCGACATCGAGACCGACAAGGTCGTCCTGGAACTGCCGGCCCCTGACGCAGGCGTGATCGTTCAGATTATCAAGAACGACGGCGCAACCGTGGTGGCTGGTGAAGTGATCGCCATCATCGATACCGCTGCAACCGCTGGTGCTTCGGCTCCTGCTGCCGCTGCTGCTCCAGCCGCTGCAGCGCCTGCCGCCACCGGCGGCAACAAGGGCGACGTGGCGATGCCTGCCGCGGCCAAGATCCTGTCCGAAGCCGGCCTGTCCGCTTCCGACGTTGCCGGTTCCGGCAAGGACGGCCGCGTGACCAAGGGCGACGCCCTGGCCGCCGCCGCTGCACCGAAGCCTGCCGCCCCGGCTCCGCTGGCTCCTGCCGCACCGAAAGCACAACTGCAGAAAGTTGCCGCTCCAGCCGCCGCCAACCTGGGCGACCGTCCGGAAGAGCGCGTGCCGATGAGCCGTCTGCGTGCACGTATCGCGGAACGCCTGGTGGAATCGCAGTCCACCAACGCCATCCTGACCACCTTCAACGAAGTGAACATGAAGCCGGTGATGGATCTGCGTAACAAGTACAAGGACAAGTTCGAGAAAGAGCACGGCGTGAAGCTGGGCTTCATGTCCTTCTTCGTCAAGGCCGCTGTGGCCGCACTGAAGAAGTACCCGATCGTCAATGCATCGGTGGACGGCAACGATATCGTGTACCACGGCTACTTCGACATCGGTATCGCCGTGGGTTCCCCACGCGGCCTGGTGGTGCCTATCCTGCGTAACGCAGACCAGATGAGCATTGCCGACATCGAGAAGAAGATCGGCGAATTCGGCGCGAAAGCCAAGGATGGCAAGCTGACCCTGGAAGACCTGACCGGCGGCACCTTCTCCATCTCCAACGGCGGCACCTTCGGCTCCATGCTGTCCACCCCGATCATCAACCCGCCGCAATCGGCAATCCTGGGCGTGCACGCGACCAAGGACCGCGCCGTGGTGGAAGATGGTCAGATCGTCATCCGTCCGATGAATTACCTGGCCATGTCCTACGACCACCGCATCATCGACGGCCGCGAAGCCGTACTGGCGCTGGTGGCCATGAAGGAAGCGCTGGAAGATCCTTCCCGCCTGCTGCTGGACCTGTAATTCGCGGTTTCACACACCAAACCGAACACCAGGGTCGGACCCGAAGGGTACGACCCAAGGGTCAGACCCCGTGGGTCTGACCCCGAAGTCAGGTTTCCCCGAAGAGAGGTTAAATGAGCGTCTCTGATGAAATCAGGCGGCTGCACGAGCTGAACCAGGCTGGTGCACTGACCGACGAAGAATTCGCCCGCGCCAAGGAGCGTCTGCTCAATGGCGGGTCCATAGCCGGCAACGGCGGCCAGGATTTCGCATCCGACTTCAGCAGCCTGCGCCGCTCGCGCAGCGACCGCTGGCTGGGCGGCGTCTGCGGCGGCATCGGCAGGATCAGCGGCGTCGAATCGTGGATCTGGCGCCTGGTCTTCGCGCTCTTCTTCTTCACCTTCGGTTTTGGTGTGGTGATCTATCTCCTATTGTGGATTTTCGTCCCCGAGGACGAGACGACTGGAATTTAAGACATGAGCAAACAATTTGACGTAGTAGTAATCGGCGCCGGTCCTGGCGGCTACATCGCTGCCATCCGCGCAGCGCAACTGGGCTTCTCCGTGGCCTGTATCGACGAGTGGAACAACGAAAAGGGCGGCCCGGCTCCCGGCGGCACCTGCACCAACGTCGGCTGCATCCCGTCCAAGGCCCTGCTGCAATCGTCCGAGCACTTCGACCACGCTGCACACGGCTTCAAGGAACACGGCATCAACGTGGAAGGCCTGTCCTTCGACGTGGCGCAAATGCTGAAGCGCAAGAACACCGTCGTCAAGCAGAACAACGACGGCATCCTGTTCCTGTTCAAGAAAAACAAGGTCACCTTCTTCCACGGCCGCGGCGCATTCGCCGGCGCCGCTGGTGCTGAAGGCTACCCGATCGAAATCACCGGCCAGACCACCGACACCATCACCGCCAGGCAGGTGATCGTCGCTACCGGCTCCAACCCGCGCGCACTGCCTGGCGCACCGTTCGACGAAAAACTGATCCTGTCGAACACCGGCGCGCTGGCGATCGAAGACGTGCCGGCCAGCCTGGGCGTGATCGGCGCCGGCGTGATCGGCCTGGAACTGGGCTCCGTATGGCGCCGCCTGGGTTCCAAGGTCACCGTGCTGGAAGGCCTGCCGACCTTCCTGGGCGCGGTCGATGAGCAGATCGCCAAGGAAGCGCACAAGCTGCTGACCAAGCAGGGCCTGTCGATCAACCTGGGCTGCAAGATCTCCAAGGTGGAAGCCGGCGCCAACAACGTGACCGTGCAGTACACCGACGCCACCGGCGCCGACCAGAGCGCAACCTTCGACAAGCTGATCGTCTCCATCGGCCGCGTTGCCAACACCATCGGCCTGGGCGCCGACAAAGTGGGCCTGGCGGTGGACGAGCGCGGCCTGGTGACCGTGGACCACGACTGCAAGACCAATCTGCCGAACGTCTGGGCGATCGGCGACGTGGTGCGCGGCCCGATGCTGGCGCACAAGGCGGAAGAAGAGGGCGTTGCCGTGGCCGAGCGTATCGCCGGCCAGCATGGCCACACCAACTTCAACACCCTGCCGTCCGTCATCTACACCCATCCGGAAATCGCTTCCGTGGGCAAGACCGAGCAGCAGCTGAAGGCTGAAGGCGTGGCGTACAAGGCCGGCACCTTCCCGTTCCTGGCCAACGGCCGTGCACGCGCACTGGGCGACACCAGCGGCATGGTGAAGTTCCTGGCTGACGCTACCACCGACGAGATCCTGGGCGTTCACATCGTCGGCCCGATGGCTTCCGAACTGATCTCCGAAGCCGTGGTGGCGATGGAGTTCAAGGCCTCCGCCGAAGACATCGCACGCATCTGCCACGCTCACCCATCGCTGTCCGAAGCGACCAAGGAAGCTGCGCTGGCGATCGACAAGCGCACGCTGAACTTCTAAACCCTAACGGCTGGGTCAGGCCCGTGGGGTCTGACCCTATGCCCCTGCGGCTGCCGCGTCAGGGTCAGACCCCTCGGGTCTGACCCAGGTTTTCGGGTTTCCAGATGAATGTCCAAGAGTTCTACCAGCAAGCGCTGACCCAGCGCGATTTCAAGGCCGACGCCGCACAAAAGCGCGCCGTTGACCGCCTGCAGCAGTGCTACGACGAATGGGTGGCCTACAAATCCCAGCGTTCGAACAGCTTCAAGCGCCTGATCAACCGTCCAACGCCGCCGCGCGGCGTATATATGTGGGGCGGGGTAGGCCGCGGCAAATCCTTCCTGATGGATTCGTTCTATTCGGTGGTGCCGGTGGTGCGCAAGACGCGCCTGCACTTCCACGAATTCATGCGCGACATCCACATGCAGCTCGACGAGCTGCGCGGCGTGGAAGATCCGCTGATCGAGGTGGCCAGGCGCGTGGCGCAGAAATACCGCCTGATCTGCTTCGACGAATTTCACGTATCGGACGTGGCCGACGCCATGATCCTGTACAACCTGATGAAGGCGCTGTACGACAATGGCGTGTCCTTCATCATGACCTCGAACTACGAACCGTCCACGCTGTATCCGGACGGCCTGCACCGCGACCGCATCCTGCCCACCATCGCGCTGCTGCAGGAGCGCATGGACATCCTGAACGTGGATGCCGGCGTGGATTACCGCGGCCGCGCGCTGGAGCAGGTGGATGCGTATTACACGCCGCTCAACGCCCAGACCGACGCCCAGCTGCGCGAGGCGTTCACGCGCATTGCCGAAACCTCGGACGAGGATCCGCGCATCCAGGTCGAAGGCCGCGAACTGAAGGCGCTGCGCAAGGCCGGCACCATCATCTGGTTCGACTTCGCCACGCTGTGCGGCGGGCCGCGTTCGCAGAACGATTACCTGGAAATCGCCAGCCGCTTCCATACCGTGATATTGTCCGGGATACCGATGATGTCGGCCGGCCAGTCGTCCGAGGCGCGCCGCTTCACCTGGCTGATCGACGTGTTCTACGACCAGGGCGTGAAGCTGATCATGTCGGCCGAGGTGGCGCCGGAAGAGCTGTACACGAGCGGCATGCTGGCCAACGAATTCCACCGTACCGTGTCGCGCATCGTCGAGATGCAATCGCGCGAGTACATGGAAAAGGAACAGCGCGGCGCTGCCGCGAAACTATCCTGATTAGGAGATGAATTTGAAGAACTGGATGTGGCTCGCCCTGATGCTGTCTGGGCTGCCGGCTGCGCCTGCGCTGGCGCAGGACATCGGCCGCCCGGCGGCCACCGGTGCGCCCGCCGTCCCGCAAACCCACACCGTGGAGCAGGCGGACGACAAGCTGCGCCAGGTGAAGCAGGAGCGCGACGCGGCCGAGAACGAGTTCCATAGCGCCGAGCAGGTGTGCTACAAGAAGTTCTTCGTCAACGCCTGCCTGGACGAGGCAAAGGAAAAGCGCCGTGCGCGCCTGGCCCAGCTGCGCGGGATCGAGAACGAAGCCAATTACTTCAAGCGCCGCCACTCGGTGGAAACGCGCGACCGCGAACTGGAAGGCCGCGCCCAGAAGGACGCAGCCGAGGAGGCGCACCGCGCCGAAAAGGCAGCCGTCGAGCATAAGGACCCGGCCGGCCATGCGCCGCCAAAACCGGCTGCCGTATCGCTCGACCAGCGCGCCGCCGAACACGCCGCCAGGGAAAAGCAGCGCGCTGCGCAGGAAGCGGCCGAAGCGCCGAAGCGCGCCGCCAGGGTGGCGGAGTTCGAGCGCAAGAAGGCCGAATCGGAAAAGCGCCAGGCTGAAGTGGCGAAGAAGAAGGCCGACAAGGAGGCGCAGCGCCGCCGCCGCGCCGAGTCCGAAGCGGCCAAGGCCGCCGGCAAACCGGCCCAGCCGCCGGCGCCGGCAGGACAGTAAGCCGGTCCGCGGCTTCGGCCGGCCAGGCAGCTTACACCGCCTTGCGCAGCTTCTGCACCGTGTAGTTCTGTTCCTCTTTGGGGGGGCGCACCAGCTTGATGATGGCCATCGAGCAGTTGTCGCCCTTGCCCTGCGCCCGTTCGCGGGCCTTGTTGATCAGCAGTTCCGACGCCTCGCGCGGCGCCTTCTTCGATACCACGGCCGCCAGTTCGGCGTCGGTGAAGTAGGACCACAGGCCGTCCGAGCACAGCAGAAAGGCATCGCCTGCCTTCAGTTCCTCCTGCATACCGACAGTCACAAACGGCTCCTTTTCCTTATTGCCAAGAACGTTGGCAAGAAGCTTCGATGCGCGGTGCTTGCGCGCGGCGTCTTCCGGCAGGCCATCGTTCTTCATCAGGTGTTCGACGTAGTCAGAATCGTTACTTCTGGCAACAAATTCCTTGTTGGAAAAACGATACAGGCGCGAATCGCCAACCACCGCCCACACTGCCTGGCGCTGCGGCGTCAGCATCAGCAGCACCATGCTCGATTGCGGCTCGTTGGCGCCGGTCAGTGGGTTGACGGTAAGAATGTGCTGGGTATCGTGGGCAATTTCCCGCAGCAGCGCTTCGACGCGCGGCAGGTTGGCCGTCTCGCTTGCGCGATACTCGTCGAACAATTGTTTTGCCGTATGCAAAAGCTGGTCCGAGCCCGTGGCGCCGCCGCTGACGCCGTCCGCCAGCACGGCCAAGACATAGCCCGGCGCCTTGGGCGTCGTGAACAATGCGGTACGGTCGTTTTGCTGGGGGCGACTGCCGATGTGCTGTGCGGTTCCGGCCTCGATCTTGTATGCGCTCATAAGTCCTTCTGGTGACTGCTTTTTTCCGCTGCTTACCTGAGTTAAACTATGCACCGGACTGCAGTTTCGTTGCAAGTATAGATTGTTTCCTGAGCGAAATACCACCCCATGACCAATGTAGAAGAAATCCAGCGCCGCATTATCGAACTCGATGTCGAGCACCGCGACCTGGACGCTGTGATCGAAATGTTGACCCTCGATGGTCACCACGATCAACTACAATTGCGCCGCCTCAAGAAGCGTAAATTGCAACTGAAAGACTATATCACCCTGCTGAAAATGCAATTGGTGCCCGATGTACCGGCCTGAGCAGGGCCATTAACCCCCGTTTCCCCTTGACCGAACAACAGTTGACGCCCGCCGTACCCGGCGCGCCCGAGCTGCCTTTGGAGCAGCCCGGTAAGCATGATGCAGAAATCGAACGTCTGTTCGGCACCGGCGGCCCGCTGGGCCCGGCAGTGGGCGGTTTTCGTCCGCGTAAATCGCAAACCGAGATGGCCAAGGCCATCGCCAGCGCCATCGACCAGCAGCAGACGCTGATTGCCGAGGCCGGGACGGGCACGGGCAAGACCTTTGCCTACCTGGTGCCGGCGCTGATGTGGGGCGGCAAGACCATTGTCTCCACCGGTACCAAGAACCTGCAGGACCAGCTGTTCCTGCGCGATATCCCGACCGTGCGCGCGGCCCTGCAGGCGCCGGTGTCGGTGGCACTGCTGAAGGGCCGCGGCAACTACCTGTGCCACTACCACCTGGAGCGCACGCTGCAGAACGGCCGCATGACCTCGCGCGAGGATGTAGGCTACCTGCGCGAAATCTCGCGCTTCCTGAAGATGACCAGCACCGGCGACAAGGCCGAACTGGCGCGCGTGCCGGAAAATGCGCTGGTGTGGAACCTGGTGACCTCGACCCGCGAAAACTGCATGGGCCAGGAATGCCAGTATTACCAGGACTGCTTCGTGATGAAGGCGCGCCGCGAGGCGCAGCAGGCGGACGTGGTGGTGGTCAACCACCACCTGTTCTTTGCCGACGTGGCGCTGAAGGATACCGGCGTGGCCGAGCTGCTGCCGGCGGCGAATACCGTGATCTTCGACGAGGCGCACCAGCTGCCCGATACCGCCACCCTGTTCTTCGGCGAGACCATTTCGACGTCGCAGATCCTGGAATTGTGCCGCGATGTGCTGGCCGAGGGCCTGGCGCATGCGCGCGATGGTGCGGAATGGGCGAAAGTCGTGTCGCCGGTGGAGAAGGCGGCGCGCGACCTGCGCCTGACCTTCCCGCAGGATATCGTGCGCCTGTCGCTGTCGCAGATCGCGCCGTCGTCCGATTTCTTCCCGGCGCTGCAGACCCTGAAGGACGAGCTGATCGACATGCTCGCGGTCCTGGAGCGGAATGCGGAACGTGCCGAGACCATCGAGCAGTGCCGCCTGCGCGGCGCCGAACTGTCGCAGAAGCTGGAAGCGTGGAAGTACGATCCGAAAGCCAAGGTGGTGCCGGGACAGGAAGCCGTGTACTGGGTGGAATGCTTCCAGAGCTCGCTGCAGCTGCACAAGACGCCGCTGTCGATCGCGCCGATCTTCAACGGCCAGCGCGAAGGCGTGCCGCGCAGCTGGATCTTCACTTCCGCCACGCTGGCGGTCAAGAACGACTTCAAGCACTTCGCCCAGCAACTGGGGCTGGAAGACGAGCTGGCGCGCAGCTGGCCGAGCCCCTTCAACTACGAGCAGCAGGGCATCCTGTTCGTGCCGAACGGCCTGCCCGACCCGAATTCGATGGGCTACACGGACGCCGTCCTGGATATGGCCCTGCCGATCATCGAAGCGGCCGGCGGCCGCACCTTCCTGCTGTGCACCACGCTGCGCGCCGTGAAGCGCGCGGCGGAGCGCCTGCGCGACGAGTTCGACAAGCGCGGCCTGAATTTCCCCCTGTTCGTGCAGGGCGACCGCGGCCGCACCGAGCTGCTCGACCAGTTCCGCAAGGCGGGCAACGGCGTGCTGATCGGGTCGCAAAGTTTCTGGGAAGGGGTGGACGTGCGCGGCGATGCGCTGTCGCTGGTGATCATCGACAAGCTGCCATTCGCACCGCCGGACGATCCGGTGCTGGCCGCGCGCATCGAAGTGATGGAGCGCCAGGGCCTGAACGGCTTCATGCACCACACCCTGCCCGAGGCCATCATCAACCTCAAGCAGGGCGCCGGACGCCTGATCCGTGACGAGGGCGACCGCGGCGTATTGATGCTGTGCGATCCGCGCGTGATCAGCAAACCCTACGGCCGCCGCATCTGGCAAAGCCTGCCGCCCTTCAAGCGCACGCGCGAAACCGCGGAAGTCATCGCTTTCTTCCGCGGCGATCAGGCCTGAACTTGCCGGCCTGATTATTTCCCGGTTACTTCGCAGTAGCGGCTTTTTCGATCAGGTCGGCCACTTCTTTCGGGTGCGAGGTCATCACCACGTGGGAGGCGCCGGTGATGGCGACGGTGCCGCGCGAGTTGGCGCGGTCGGCCATGAACTGCAGGGCGGCGGCAGGGATGTTCTTGTCGGCCTTGCCGTACACGAAGTAGGAAGGAATGTTCTTCCAGGTTGCTTCTTCCGCTTTCTCGGTCAGCGCAGCTTCGGTGATCGGACGCTGGCCGGCTGCCATCAGGGCGGCTTTCGCGGCCGGTACGTCGGCAGCGAACTGGCTGTGGAATTTATCCTGCTGGATGTACAGGTCCTTGCCGCCGTCGGCCAGGATCACTGGCGCCGCCAGGGTCGGGCCGAGGGTGCCGCCCGGGAATTTGCCGGACAGCTCGGCTGCCGATTCGCCCACTTCAGGCGCAAACGCCGCCACGTACACCAGGCCCTTCACGTTCTGGTTGCCGCTGGCCGCAGCGGTAATCACGGAACCGCCGTAAGAGTGGCCGACCAGGATCACCGGGCCCTGGATCCCCTTCACGATGCTGGACACATAAGCGCCGTCCGATTTCACGCTGCGCAGCGGGTTGGCCGCGCCGACGACTTTATAGCCATCCTTGATCAGTTTTTGCGATACGCCGTCCCAGCTGGAGGAATCGGCGAAGGCGCCGTGCACCAGCACGATGGTCGGACGTTCGGCGGCGAAGGCGCCTTGGGCCAGCAGGGTGGAAGCAGCGAAAGCGGCAGCGGCGAAGAACTTGGTTTTCATGGTGTATCTCCTAAGGTTTGTGAACGATGAAAGTATCTTAGCGTGCAAATCATTATCGCGCAAGTATTTTGTGCGATAAATATTTCGACTTTTTGCATCGTAGCAGCCGCAAGCCATCTCTGCTGCCAACTGCAGGCAGCCGCCGGAAGCTGCGAACGGCCGTGCTTTTGCAGCCCGCGCCACTTTGCGCGCCCGCAAAGCCGGCGCGGGGCAGGGCGCTACAGTGAGTTGGCAGGGCGGCAGAAAGCGGCAACATAAAGAGGTAGCGCCATGGCAATCCGTTACGGCTGTTTTTTCAGTTATGCGCACGGCCAGCACGCCTATATGAGCAAGTTCAGGGATGATCTGATCGACGCCCTGAAGTGTTACCTGGAACCGCATTTCGATACCGAGAAAGAGCTGTTCGTCGATAGCGAGCAGCTGGGCGGCGGCGACGATCTGGAGCGCCGCATCGCCCAAGCCCTGTGCCAGAGCGTATGCATGATCGTCATCTACACGCCGAAATACGAAGCCCATCCCTATACCCGGCGCGAGTTCGCGGCCATGCAGCTGATCGAGCAGGAGCGCAGCCGCTGGTACGAGCTGCCCAGCCACCTGATCATCCCGGTCATCATGACGCGCCATCCGCTCAGCCTGCCGCCGCAGATCAGCGAGCCGGGCATGTACGTCGATTTCTCGCGCTACACGCTGGCCACCGGCGACCTGAAAACCAACCCGGACTTCCTGCCCGATATACGCCGCATGGTGGAGCGCATCACCATGCACTACCACTATCTGCGCTACAGCATCCCGCCCGATCACGATTGCAGCCGCTTCGTGCTGCCATCCATTCCGCCGGAGTGGCGCCCCGCTCCGCCATCCCACTTCCCGCGATGAGGCTTGCCATGGAACTTGTCCGCCTGAATGCGCCCGGTGCGCTCGCCACTTTCTATTCCTACAAGGGCGGCGTCGGCCGCAGCATGGCGCTGGCGAATTGCGCCGTGCTGCTGGCGCGCCGCAATTCGCCGGTGCTGATGGTGGACTGGGACCTGGATGCGCCAAGCCTGCACTATTACTTTCCCGCCTGCGGCGAACGGCCCGGCGTGCTGGAACTGTTCGAAGCCTGCCGCGAGCAGCTGCGCAGCCACTTCGGCGCGCCGCCCGCTCCCGAACTGGCGGCCGCGGTGCTGGACGCCGTCGGCTGGGAGCAGTATGTAGAGCGGGTGGACGACCAGCGCCCGCTGTTCCTGATGCGCGCCGGGCGTCCGGATGCCGACTATGCGGAGCGGGTGGCAGGGCTGAACTGGCAGGCCATGTTCGATGCCTGTCCGGCGCTGTTCCGCACGCTGGCGGCGCGCATGGCGGCCCGCTTCAGCCACGTGCTGGTCGATGCGCGCAGCGGCCGCGCCGACAGCGCCGGCATCTGCACCACCTTGCTGCCCACCCGCCTGGTGCTGGTGTTTACGCCCGGCCGGCCGCAGCTGGAAGGGCTGGAGGGCCTGGTGGCGCGCGCCACCACCTACCGCCGCAGCCATGAAGACGAACAGCGCCCGCTACTGATCTATCCGCTGCCGGCGCGCCTCGACCCGGGCGATGCGCAGCGCTTCCTGTGGCGGCGCGGCGACCTGCAGCGTCGCGTCCCCGGCTACCAGCCGCTGTTCGAGCGCATGCTGGCCGAAGCCTATGGCTACTCCCACCTGTCGCTGGAAGACTATTTCGACGCGGTGCAGGTGCCGCACAGCCGCACGGACGCCTGCGGCGAACCGCTGCCGGCGCTGACCAGGAATTACGAAGCGTTCCTGGCCTGGTTCCGCGACGGGCACTGTGCCTGGGAGCGGCTGCAGCTGCAGCCGGCGGCGCAGGAAACCAATAATCACCACACGCTGCTGGCGGAGCAGGAGCGTGCTGCCTACTGGCGTCCGCGGCGCGGCCGCAGCGCTGCGCCGGAGGCGCTGAAGGCCGATCTGGCGGAGCCGGGTTAGCAGCGCAAGATTGCAAATTTATTAGTCAAAGCGGCCCGTCGTATGCGCTTTGCGGCCGTTGCTTCAGGTAAAATTCCCGGCTATGAGAATCCTGATCAGCAACGACGACGGCTACCTGGCGCCGGGCATCAATGCCCTGGCCGAAGCGCTGGCCCCCATCGCCGATATCGTGGTAGTGGCGCCGGACAGCAACCGCTCCGGCGCGTCCAATTCCCTGACGCTGGACCGGCCCCTGTCCGTCCAGCAGGCAGCGAATGGTTTCTATTTTGTCAACGGCACGCCCACCGACTGCGTGCACGTGGCCCTGACCGGCATGCTGGACGAGCTGCCCGACCTGGTCGTCTCCGGCATCAACAACGGCCCGAACATGGGCGACGACACGCTGTACTCCGGTACCGTGGCCGCCGCCACCGAGGGTTATCTGTTCGGCATCCCGGCCATCGCCTTCTCGCAGGCCAATTACGGCTGGCAGCACGTGGATGCGGCGGCCAGGGTGGCGCGCGATATCGTGCAGCGCTACCTGGACGTGCTGGAAAAGCCCTATCTGCTGAATGTGAACATCCCCAACCTGCCGTATGCGCAGATGGGCAGCCTGACGCCGACCCGCCTGGGCCGGCGCCACCAGGCCGAACCCGTGATCCGCGCGCAGGACCCGCGCGGCCGCGAAATCTTCTGGATCGGCCCGCCCGGCGCCTGCAAGGACGCCGGCGAGGGCACGGATTTCCATGCCGTCGCCAGCGGGCGTGTTTCGGTCACCCCCCTGCAGATCGACCTCACGCACAAGACCCAACTCGCTACTTTGGCAAAGGCCCTCGCATGAGCGAAAAGACCCGCCAGTTCCCGCTGCCCCTGTCGTCCGTTACGGACAAGGCCCAGAAGAAACAGCCGGTCTTTTCCCCCGTGGCGACGCCGCAAACCGCCACCCAGAACGCGGCCTATACCGCCGCCACCAATCCCTGGCGCCCGCCCACCGCAACCGCCACGCCTTCCCGTTCCCATGCCTATGCGATGGAGCGCTCGCAGCCGCTGCCGGCTGCCGCGCCGCGCCAGAGCGCCCTGGTGTCGGACGGCGTGCGCCAGGCCATGGTGCAGCGCGTGGCAAAGCAGGGCGTGCAGGACCCCGTGGTGCTGCAAGCCCTGGGCCGCGTGCCGCGCCACATGTTCATGGACGAAGGCCTGCAGCCGCAGGCCTATATTGACGCCTCGCTGCCAATCGGCCACCACCAGACCATCTCCCAGCCCTATATCGTGGCGCGCATGATCGAGGTGCTGCGCAACGGCGCACCGCTGCAGCGGGTGCTGGAAATCGGCACCGGCTGCGGCTACCAGGCGGCTGTTTTAGCCTGTATTGCACAAGACGTGTATTCCATTGAGCGGATTAAACCGTTACATGAGCTGGCGAAAGCCAACCTGCGTCCGATGCGGGTACCGAACATTCGATTGCACTATGGAGATGGTATGCTAGGCTTGCCGCAAGCCGCCCCCTTCGATGGCATAATTCTGGCCGCAGCCGGCCTGGAAGTGCCGCAAGCCCTGCTGGATCAATTGAGTATCGGCGGCCGTCTGGTCGCTCCGGTAGGGGGCCGTACCCAACATTTAGAGCTGGTCACACGCGTCGGTAAGGCTGAATGGGTCAGCCAGACGCTGGAAGACTGCCATTTCGTGCCGCTGCGGCCTGGCACGGTATAACCACTGAAGATGAGAATGACCAAGAAATATTCCCTGCTGCTGTTGACGATGTCGCTGGGCGTGCTGAGCGCCTGTACCACAACGCCGAACCAGGCGCCTGTCGTTGACCGCACCCCCGTAGCACCAGCCCCTGTCGTGAAGCCGGCGCCTGTTGAAGAACCGAAGGATAAAGAGGGTTACTACACCGTCCGCAAGGGCGACACCCTGATCCGCATCGCCCTGGAACATGGCCTGAACTACCGTGACCTCGCGGCCTGGAACAATCTGTCCAATGCAGACGACATCAAGGTCGATCAGACGCTGCGCGTGAAACCGCCGGAAGGCGTGGTCACCGCCAGCGTGGCGCCGCCGCCACCGCTGGTCGCGCCGCCGAAGAAGGCGGCGCCGAAAGGCGACAAGAAACCGTACACCGAGTCCAACCTGGCCGACATGCAGAAGCCTGACGGCGACAGCAAGCAGGCCGAGAAACCGACCCAGGTCGCCAGCATCGCACCGGCGCCTGCGCCGGCCAGTGCCGCACCGGCCCTGAGCGCGGAAGACCGTGAACTGAGCTGGATGTGGCCGTCCGACGGCAGGGTGATTGCCGGTTTCGACGAAGGCAAGAACAAGGGCATCGACATCGCGGGCCGTCCGGGACAACAAGTGTTGGCTGCCGGCGCAGGAAAAGTGATGTATGCCGGTAGCGGCATCCGCGGATATGGTAATCTCGTCATTGTGAAGCACAGTAACAGCCTGTTGTCGGCTTATGCCCATAACCGGTCCATCCTCGTGAAGGAAGGCCAGAGTGTGAGCAAGGGGCAGACAATTGCTGAAATGGGGGACTCCGATACCGACACGGTCAAGCTGCACTTCGAGATAAGGCAGCAGGGCAAGCCGGTGGATCCGTCGAAATTCCTGCCTAACCGCTAGATAACCCGCCCATGACACGCTCGCCGCACGATCAGATGGATGAAGACTCGCTGCCGGACGAGTTTCCGGAGGAAGCGGGCGAGGACGTGGTCACCGACAGCGCCGACGAGGAAGGCAGCGAGGGCGCGGTCGAAACGGGCGTCATGGAGACGGTGGACGAGCTGAAGAAAGTGCTCGCCGCCGAACTCTCCACCGACACCACCCAGCACTACCTGAACCAGATCGGCACCCGTCCGCTGCTGACGGCGCCGCAGGAAGTGCATTACGCCACGCTGGCCAAGCAGGGCGATTTCTCGGCGCGCCAGACCATGATTGAGCACAATCTGCGGCTGGTGGTGTCAATCGCCAAGCACTACATCAACCGCGGCGTGGTCCTGCTCGACATGATCGAGGAGGGTAACATCGGCCTGATGCGCGCCATCGACAAGTTCGAGCCCGAGCGCGGTTTCCGTTTTTCCACCTATGCCACCTGGTGGATCCGCCAGAGCATCGAGCGCGCCATCATGAACCAGGCGCGCACCGTGCGCCTGCCGGTGCACATGGTGCGCGAGCTGAACCAGATCCTGCGCGGCAAATACCAGCTGGAGTCGCAGCACCACAACGGCAAGGACGCCACCGCCGAGGATATCGCCGACCTGGTGGGCCGCCCGGTGGAAGAGGTGCAGGACATCCTGGCCCTGTCCGAGCACGCCACCTCGCTCGATGCGCCGCTGGACAACGATCCCCAGTCCTCGCTGATGGACATGCTGCCCGGCGATTCGGACGAAAGCCCGGATTCGAAGGCCGAGCACCACGAGATGACGGTGCTGGTGCGCGACTGGCTGACCAAGCTGCCGGACAAGCAGCGCATCGTCATCATGCGCCGTTTCGGCCTGGATAACGACGATCCCGCCACGCTGGAAACCCTGGCCGAGGAAATGGGCGTGACGCGCGAACGGGTGCGCCAGATCCAGCAGGAAGCGCTGGTCAAGCTGAAGCGCGCCATGGCCGCGCGCGGCGTGGTCCGAGATTCGCTGCTTTAACAGGCAGCGGTCTGCTATCATAGCGGGCTTTGGGCGCGCAAGGCGCCGGCTGCAATCTTATTCGCTATGCAAGAAAACACCATCATCGAAATCAAATCCCTGGACATGGATGCCCGTGGCGTAGGCCACATCGACAACGAGGACGGCTCGCCGGGCAAGGTGGTGTTCATCGAAGGCGCGCTGCCGGGCGAGAAGGTCAGCTTCGAAATGCTGCGCAAGAAGAAGAACTGGGAGCAGGGCCGCATGACGGCTCTGCACAAGGAATCTTCCATGCGCGTCAAGCCGAAGTGCGAGCACTTCGACTATTGCGGCGGCTGCTCGATGCAGCACCTGGAGCCGTCGGCGCAGGTGGCGATCAAGCAGCGCGTGCTGGAGGACAATCTGTGGCACCTGTCCAAGGTCAAGGCCGAGACCATGATGCGCCCGATGTACGGCCCGACTTGGGGCTACCGCTACCGGGCACGCCTGTCCTCGCGCTATGTGGCCAAGAAGGGCACGGTGCTGGTCGGCTTCCACGAGAAGAAGTCGGTGTTCGTGGCCGATATCCAGAGCTGCCAGATCCTGCCCAAGCACGTGTCGGACATGATGATGCCGCTGCGCGCGCTGATTCATTCCCTGTCCATCTTCGACAAGGTGCCGCAGATCGAGCTGGCCATCGGCGAAGACAATACCGTGCTGGTGATGCGCAATATGGCGCCGCTGGCGGCCGACGACGAAGTGAAGCTGAAGGCCTTCGCCGACCAATACAGGATCCAGTGGTGGCTGCAGCCGAAAGGCCCGGACACGGCCTATCCGTTCTACCCGGCGGACAAGGAGCTGTACTACACGCTGCCTGAATTCGGCATCAAGATGCCGTTCAAGCCGACCGACTTCACCCAGGTCAACCACCACATCAACCGCGTGCTGGTGCACAAGGCGCTGAACCTGCTGGACGTGCAGAAGGAAGACCGGGTGGCCGACCTGTTCTGCGGCCTGGGCAACTTCACGCTGCCGCTGGCGACGCAGGCGCGCGAAGTGGTGGGCATCGAAGGCTCGACCGCGCTGACCGAACGTGCGCTGGCGAATGCGAAAGTGAACGGCGTCGATGGCCACACCACTTTCCAGTGCCGCAACCTGTTCGAGATCACCAAGGACGACCTGATCGCCCTCGGCAAGTTCGACCGCATGCTGATCGACCCGCCGCGCGACGGCGCGATGGCCTTGTCACTGGCGCTGGCCGAGCTGAAGGAAAGCAATCCGGAGCTGCTGCCGCAGCGCATCGTATACGTCTCCTGCTCGCCCTCCACGCTGGCGCGCGACGCAGGCGTGCTGGTGCACCGCGCCGGCTACCGCCTGAGCAGGGGCGGCGTCATCAACATGTTCCCGCACACCTCCCACGTCGAATCGATGGCCGTCTTCGACCTCGCCTGACCCCTTTGTCCGATTTGGGGTCAGACCCCGGATCGGACACGAGCCCAGCCTTGACAGCTGTTGTGGATAGCGCAACACTCGTAGCTCACAACGATAATTCGTGGAGCTACGATGCGCTTCCGGTCCGCTGTAGTCGGTCTCCTCGCCTGGCCAATCCTGGCCGGCGCCCAATCCATTACTTCGTTTTCGCCTGAAGGCACCGTCAAGGAAGTCCGCCAGGTCAAGGTGCGCTTCGATACGCAGATGGTGGCGTTCGGCGACCTGCGCCTGGGCGATCCGATGGATGTGTCCTGCGCCGAACCGGGCAAGGGGCGCTGGGTCGATGGCAGCAACTGGGTGTATGACTTCGAGCGCGATTTGCCGGCCGGCGTCGCCTGCCGCTTCACGCTGAAGCCCGGCACGCGCGACCTGGCCGGCGCTGCGCTTGCGGGGCAGGGCAGCTACAGCTTCGATACCGGCGGCCCGGCTGTCGCCGATTCGCTGCCGCGCGGCGGCGATGTGGACGAAAACCAGGTCTTTGTGCTGGCGCTGGACGCCATGCCCGACGCACGCAGCGTTGAGGCGCATGCCTGGTGCCGCGCCGAGGGCGTCAACGAAAGAATTCCGGTGCGCTTGCTGGATGGCGCCGAGCGCGATCAGATTCTGGAGTCGCGCAAGTCCTTTATCGAGCGCCAGTTGCGCGTGTATTACCAGGCGCGCGGCGTGATCTGGCGCGCCACGGCGCGCGTGAAGAATTCCGCGAAGGAGAAACTGCCGGTGGCCGTGCTGCAGTGCCGCCGCACGCTGCCGGCCGGCGCGCCGATGGCCCTGGTGTGGGGCGCCGGCATTGCGACGGAGACGGGCATCGCCAATACCAAGGACCAGGTGCTGGACTTCCGCGTGCGCCCCGACTTCAATGCGCGCTTCAGCTGCGAACGCATGAAGCGTGACGGGCATTGCATTCCTATCCTGCCGATGACGCTGAATTTCAGTGCGCCGGTCAGCCGGGCGGATGCGGGAGCGGTCAGGCTGACCGGTCCGCGCGGCGTGGTGTTCGAGCCGGGTTTCAGCGAGGAGCAGGCAAAGGCGAGCCATGTCGATTACCTGACGTTTGTCGGACCGTTCCCGGAGAAGACTGCGCTGAATCTGTCGCTGCCGGCGCAGTTGCGGGATGATGCGGGGCGGGCGCTGATCAACCAGTCGCGCTTCCCGTTGACGGTGGTGACCGACGAACAGCCGCCGCTGGTCAAGTTCCCGGCGCGCTTCGGCATCATCGAAGCGCGCGGCGACCGGCTGCTGCCGGTCACGGTGCGCAACGTCGAAGCGGCCATTGCCGCGCGCATGACCCGCGCCGGCGCCGCCGCGCCGCCAGCAGCGCCGTCCGCCGCGCAGCCAGCCGCTGGCGAAGCGCCCGCGGCTGGCGTCGTTGCCGCACCGGTGCGCGGCTCGGTGCTTCGTGTCGCGGCAGGGCAGGACCTCGACGTCATCAGGTGGATGAAACGCCTGAGCGGCGGCAGCGGCCAGGGCTGGCAACCTTCCGATCAATACTCGGAAACCATGGCCGAGCCCCTGCTGCCCAAAGACGCCGGGCAGTTCACCCTGCCCAAGCCCAACGGCCGCGCCGCCTTCGAAGTCATTGGCATCCCCCTGCGCGAACCCGGCTTCTACGTGGTCGAACTGGCCAGCCCCAAACTCGGCGCCGGCATCACGCCGAAGGGTGCCACCGCCTACGTCAGCAGCGCCGCCCTGGTCACCAACCTGGCCGCCCACTTCAAGCACGGCGCCCAATCATCCATCGTCTGGGTCACCACCCTGGACAAAGCCAGGCCCGTCGCCAAAGCCCAGGTCACCATCCGCGCCTGCGACGGCAAACAGCTATGGCAAGGCAGCACCGACGCCAACGGCATCGCCAGAATCAACGATGAACTGCCGGCCGTCCAATGCGGCTACAACCAGGCCTACTTCATCAGCGCGCGCAGCGGCAGCGACTTCACGTTCACCCTGTCCGACTGGGACCGCGGTATCGAAAGCTGGCGCTTCAATCTGCCGACCGACGACCTGAGGGCCGACAACACCATCGCCACCACCATCTTCGACCGCACCTTGCTGCGCGCCGGCGAAACGGTGCACATGAAGCACATCCTGCGCCGCCACACGCAGCAAGGCTTCGCACTGATCAAGGGAGAGGGCCGCGCAGCACCGCCCGCCACGCTGTTCATCCTGCACGAAGGCAGCGACCAGAAATACGAACTGCCCGTCAGCTGGCACGCCAACGGCAGCGCCGGCAACGAATGGAAAATCCCCGCCGACGCGAAGCAGGGCTGGTACCAGCTGATGCTCGGTGGCCGCTCGGCCGGACGCTTCCGCGTCGAACAATTCCGCGTCCCGACCATGAAGGCCACGCTGCAAGGCCCGAAAGCGCCTGCCGTGCAGCCGCAATCGCTCACGCTGGACGCACAGCTGATGTACCTCTCCGGCGGCGCCGCAGCAGGCGCGCCGGTCAAGCTGCGTACCTCGGTCGAGCCGCACGGCGTCAGCTTCCCCGACTACGAGAACTTCAGCTTTGCCGCCGGTGATGTGAAGGAGGGCGTCGAACGCGCCGGTCCCGCTTTCGATGAGGACGAAGGCGAGTTCGAGGAAGGCGCGGGCGGCGAAGGCCCAGGCGCCATCGCCACGCGTAACCTCACCCTGGACAAGAACGGCGGAGCGCGCATCGACATCGACAGCCTGCCGGCGCTCACCAGGCCGCAGCAGCTGCTGGCCGAAATGTCCTGGCAGGACGCCAACGGCGAAACCCTGACCTCGTCCACGCGCGTGCCTCTGTGGCCTTCGGCCGTGGTGATCGGCATGCAGCCGGACGGCTGGGTAGCCAGCAAGGAGCAGCTGAAGTTTACCGTCGCCGTGCTGGACGTGCACGGCAAGCCGGTAAGCGATGCGCAGGTGGCCGTCGATTACTTCCGCCGCCAGCACTACTCGCACCGCCGCCGCCTGATCGGCGGCTTTTATGCCTACGAGAACAGCAGCGAAGTCAAGGCCCTCGGCCCGGCCTGCAGCGGCAGGACGGATGCCAAAGGCTTGCTCACCTGCGAAGTGCAGGCGCCGGCCGCCGGCAATATCATCCTGCGCGCCGCCACCCAGGACAGCGAAGGCCGCCGCGCCGTCACCCAGCGCGAAACCTGGGTCGCGAACGGGGAGGACAGCTGGTTCGGCGCCACCGACAGCGACCGCATCGACCTGCTGCCCGAGCAGAAGCGCTACGAGCCCGGCCAGCAAGCCAGCTTCCAGGTGCGCATGCCCTTCCGCGAGGCCACTGCCCTGATTACGGTCGAACGCGAAGGCGTGATCGACACCTATGTGCGTGCGCTGAGCGGCAAGTCGCCCGCGTTCACGCTTCCCGTGAAGCCGGGTTATGCGCCGAATGTGTACGTCTCCGCGCTGGTGGTGCGCGGACGCGTCAGCGGCGTGGCGCCGAGCGCGCTGGTCGATCTCGGCAAGCCGGCCTACAAGCTGGGCATCGCACCGCTGCGCGTGGGCTGGGCCGCCAACGAGTTGAGGGTGCAGGTCACGCCGGAACGGGAAGTCTATAAGGTGCGCGACAAGGCCGCGGTAAAAGTGAGCGTACGCCGCGCCGATGGCAGCGTGCCGCCGGCCGGTACGGAAATCGCGCTGGCGGCAGTCGATGCCGGCCTGCTGGAACTGATGCCCAACACCAGCTGGGACCTGCTGGAAGCCATGATGCAGCAGCGCAGCCTGCAGGTGCAGACCGCGACGGCGCAAATGCAGGTGGTCGGCAAGCGCCACTTCGGCCGCAAGGCGGTGCCGCACGGCGGCGGCGGCGGCAAGGGCGCGGGCCGCGAACTGTTCGATACGCTGCTGTTCTGGAACGCCCGCATCGTGCTGGATGCAAACGGCGAGGCCACGGCCCAGGTGCCGCTGAACGATTCGCTGACGGCCTTCCGTATCGTCGCCATCGCCACTGGCGGCGTGGAGCTGTTCGGCACCGGCCGTACCGATATCCGCAGCACGCAGGATGTGATGCTCCTTTCCGGCCTGCCGCCACTGGTGCGCGAAGGCGACCGCTTCCGCGCCGGTTTCACGCTGCGCAACACCACGGACGCGCCACTGCGCGTCGGCCTCGCCGCCCGCGTCTCCGGCGCCACGCTGCCGGCGCAGAGTACGGATATCGGCCCCGGCGAGGCGCGCGAGATCGGCTGGGAGTACACCGTGCCAGTTGGTGTAACCGAACTGGTATGGGATGTCAGCGCCGCGGCAGGCGAGGGCAGCGCCACCGACAAGCTGCGCGTGAAGCAGAGCGTGAAGGCCGCCGTGCCGGTACGCACGCTGCAGGCCACGCTGCTGCAGCTGGATGGCCCGCAATCGATGCGCATTGCTGCACCGGCCGGCGCGCTGCCCGGCCGCGGCGGCGTGCAGACGCTGTTCACCTCGCGCCTCGGCAGCGAGCTGCCCGGCGTCCGCGAATATATGGGCGCCTACCCGTATACCTGCATGGAGCAGCAGGTGTCGCGCGCCGTCGCGCTGCACGACGAAAAGCTGTGGGATGCCAGCGCCGCCAGGCTGGCCAGCCACCTCGATGCGGACGGCCTGCTGAAATACTTCCCCATCATGGACCAGGGCAGCGAGGTGCTGACAGCCTATGTGCTGTCGGTTGCGGGCGAGGCAGGCTACACGGTGCCGGAACTGCAGAAGACACGCATGCTGGAGGCGCTGGAAAGCTTCGTGTACGGCCGCATCAAGCGCAACTCCGCGCTGGCCACGGCCGATCTGGCGGTACGCAAGCTGGCAGCCATGGAAGCCCTGTCGCGCGAGAAGCGCGTGAAACCGGACATGCTGGACTCGGTCACGCTGGCGCCCAGGCTGTGGCCCACGTCCGCCGTCATCGACTGGTACCTGATCCTGCAGCGCACCGAAAACCTGCCGCAGCGCGCGGCGCACATGAAGGAGGCCGACCAGATCCTGCGCACGCGCCTGAACCTGCAGGGCACCGCGCTGACCTTCGCCACCGAGCGCAAGGACGACTGGTGGTGGCTGATGGCGTCCACCGATGCCAATGCCAACCGCCTGCTGCTGGCCGTGCGCGACCTGCCGGGCTGGCAGGCGGACATGGGCCGTCTCGCCGCCGGCGCGCTGGGACGCCAGAAGAAGGGCCACTGGAACACCACGGTCGCCAATGCCTGGGGTGTGCTGGCGCTGAAGAAATTCTCGGACAGGTTCGAGTCCACGCCGGTGAGCGGCAGCGCCAGCGCGACGCTGGGCGCGGCTACGAAGAGCGTCAACTTCGCTACGCCGGCGTCCGGCGATGCGGCGCAAACGGCCAGCGTGCAGCTGCCGTGGCCCGCCAGCGCGGCAGAGCTGCAGCTGAAACACAGCGGCACTGGCAAGCCCTGGGCCACCGTACAAAGCCGCGCTGCGATTCCGCTTACGGCGCCGCTGTCCAGCGGCTACACGATCCGCAAGACGATCACGCCGGTCGATCAGGCGGCGACAAGCGCATGGTCGCGCGGCGACGTGTACCGCGTCAAGCTGGAGCTGGAAGCGCAGAGCGATATGACGTGGGTAGTGGTGGACGACCCGGTCCCGGCCAGCGCCAGTGTGCTCGGCACGGGCCTGGGCAGCGATTCGAAGCTGCTGACGCAGGGCGAGAAGCAGGGCGGCGGCTGGGTATGGCCGGCCTTCCAGGAGCGCAGCTTCGACGCCTTCCGCAGCTACTTCGAATACGTCCCGAAAGGGAAATGGACGGTCGAATACACGGTGCGCCTGAACAACGCCGGCCGGTTCCAGCTGCCGCCGACGCGGGTGGAAGCCATGTACAGCCCCGAAATGTTCGGCGAACTCCCGAACGCCCCCATGACGGTGAAATGAAGCTGGCAGTCACACTCCTCCTCACGGCCCAGCTCGCGTCCCCTTTGGGGTCTGCCCCCAAAACGGACACGGGCTCGGCTGTTCCGGCGTATGAACAGGTGAGGGCGGCCTGGCGCTCGTCCGATGCGTTGCTGCTGGACCGCCACGGCGAGCCGCTGCAGTCGCTGCGCATCGGCCTGCATGCGCGCCGTCAGCAGTGGACCGCGCTGAGCGATATCTCGCCCGCGCTGCCGCTGGCCGTGCTGCAGGCCGAAGACCAGCGCTTCATGCAGCACAGCGGCATCGACCTGAAAGCCATGGGGCAGGCGGCGTGGGACAATCTGTTCCGCCAGCGCCCGCGCGGCGCGTCCACCATCACGATGCAGCTGGCCGGCCTGCTCGATCCCGCGCTGCAGCCAAACAGCGCCAGTGGACGCAGCCTTGCTCAGAAATGGGACCAGGTGCGCGCCGCCCGCGAACTGGATGCCGCGTGGAGCAAGCAGCAGGTGCTGGAGGCTTACCTGAACCTGGTCAGCTTTCGCGGCGAGCTGCAAGGTGTGAACGCGGCCGCGCACGGTCTCTTCGGCAAGGAGCCTTCCGGACTCACGGTGAGCGAATCGACGATCCTGGCAGCGCTGCTGCGCGGGCCGTCGGCAGCGCCCAAGCTGGTGGCTAGGCGCGCCTGTGCGCTGGCGGCGGAACTGAAGGCGCAGGCCAGCTGCCGCGCTATCGAGGCGGACGCCATGCTGGCATTCAATCGTCCACCGTCCATGCCGGCGCTGCCGCCGGCCATGCACGCGGCGCGCCAGCTGCTCAAGACGCCGGGACAGCAGGAGCGCAGCACGCTCGACGGCGCGCTGCAGCGGCAGGTGCAGGCCGTGCTGCGGCAGCAGATCATGTCGCTGCGCGAGCGCAATGTGAACGATGGTGCGGTGCTGGTCATCGATAACGCCAGCGGCGAGATCCTGGCCTATGTCGGCAACGCAGGCGGCAGCGAGGTCGATGGCGTGACGTCGCTGCGCCAGGCCGGGTCCACGCTCAAGCCTTTTCTGTACGAGCTGGCGCTGGAACGCCGGCTGATTACCGCGGCTTCGCTGATGGACGATTCGCCGGTCGATATTTCCACCAGTTCCGGCCTGTATATCCCGCAGAACTACGACCGCGATTTCAAGGGCTATGTCAGCACGCGCACCAGCCTTGCCAGTTCGCTGAATGTGCCGGCCGTGCGCACGCTGGTGCTGACGGGGCTGGACCGCTTCCACGAACGCTTGCGCGCGCTGGGCTTCGATAGCCTGACCGAGGCGCCGGATTATTACGGCTATTCGCTGGCGCTGGGATCGGCGGAGGTGACGCTGATGGAGCTGGCGAACGGCTACCGCACGCTGGCCAACGGCGGCCGATACAGCCCGCTCACGCTCCGCCTGCCAGGGCCCGCGCGGCCGAAGCCCGCTGCCGGAGCCGGGGCCGGAGTCCGGAGCGGGGCCGGGGGCGAGCCCGGCGCGGCAACTGGCCCGTTGCCGCGGGCCGTGCTCGACCCGGCCGCGTCCTGGATCATCAGCGACGTCCTGTCCGACCGCGCCGCGCGCGCCATCACCTTCGGCCTCAAGAACGAGCTGGCCGCCACCTACTGGGCCGCCGTGAAAACCGGCACCAGCAAGGACATGCGCGACAACTGGTGCATCGGCTACACCAGCCGCTACACGGTCGCCGTCTGGGTCGGCAATTTCGCCGGACAGCCAATGTGGGACGTTTCCGGCGTCACCGGCGCCGCGCCGATCTGGCGCGACGTAATGGACTACCTGCACCGCACTGCGCCCGCCCAGCCGCCGCAGCCGCCGCGTGGACTGGTGAAGCAGCAGGTCAGATTCCAGCCGGCCGTTGAGGCCCCGCGCGACGAGTGGTTCCTGCGCGGCACGGAAACCGCCGAGGTGCAGCTGCTCGCCAGCGCGCAGCGCAGCCCGCGCATTCTCTATCCCGCGGATGCCAGCATCCTCGCGCTCGACCCGGATATTCCGTCGGACCGTCAGCGCGTGCTGTTCGAGGCGCAGGCAGCCCACGGATTGCAGTGGCAGCTCGACGGGCAGTTGCTCGGCCCGGCCGACCGCAGCTACAGCTGGCAGCCGACGCCCGGCGCGCACGAACTGCTGCTTAGCGACGGCAAAGCCACGGTGGCGAGAGCAGCCTTTCATGTCCGGGGCGGAGAGGTGGGGAAATAAAAAAAAAGCCACCCAGTGGGTGGCTTTTTGCTCACCCAGTGGGTGGCTTTTTGCTCACCCGGCGGGTGGCTTTTGCGGCGCCGGGCAACGAGATCAGTCGCGGCTGCCGCCCAGGCCCAGCAGGGCCAGCAGATTGGTAAAGATGTTATACACGTCCAGATACAGCGCCAGGGTAGCGCGGATGTAGTTGGTCTCGCCGCCGTTGACGATCTGCTGCACGTCAAACAGGATGTAGGCCGAGAAGATACCGATCGCCAGCATCGAGATCACGATCGACAGTGCGCCCATGCCCAGGAAGATATTGGCAACGGACGCCAGGATCAGCACGATCACGCCGGCAAACAGCCACTTGCCCATCATCGAGAAGTCGCGCTTGGTCACGGTCGCGTAGCTGGCCAGGGCCAGGAAGATGACCGAGGTACCGCCGAAAGCCGTCATGATCAGCTGGCCGCCGTTGCTGTAGCCCAGGGTGCGCTGCAGCAGAGGAGTCAGCAGCAGGCCCATGAAGAAGGTAAAGCCCAGCAGCAGGGCGACGCCCACGCCGCTATCCTTGTTCTTCTCGATACCCCAGATGAAGCCGAATGCCACCGCCATGAACAGCAGGAATCCCATGAATCCGCGCGGAATCGGTACGCCAAAGGCCACGCCAATGGCAGCGCCCAGCACGGTCGGGATCATCGACAGGGCCAGCAGCCAGTAGGTGTTGCGCAGGACTTTGTTGCGGGTGGCAACCGTGCTGCTCTTGCCCGACAGGTCATAGATAGATTGCAGATTGTGTTCCATTGTGATGCCTCCATAGACGGTACGATGTACCCCTTGCTAAAAGCATAGCACGCAGGGGCCGGAAAAGGCGAATTCGACCCTTAGACCGGGCTTAAAACGGATTTCCCATCTTCCTCTATCGAAGTTGGGGTGTGTTCTATGGTAAAATCGCCGGTTGATCCAGATATCAATTTTGTTTTAAACCTTTCTTTTTATTGGAGTTTTTCAATGGCAATCGAACGCACCCTGTCGATCATCAAACCGGACGCAGTAGCCAAGAACGTGATCGGCCAGATCTACAGCCGTTTCGAAGGCGCTGGCCTGAAGGTCGTAGCTGCCCGTATGGCACAACTGTCCCGCGCTGAAGCCGAAGGCTTCTACGCTGTGCACGCCGCCCGTCCTTTCTTCAAGGATCTGGTGGACTTCATGGTTTCCGGTCCTGTGATGATCCAGGTTCTGGAAGGCGAAGGCGCAATCGCCAAGAACCGCGACCTGATGGGCGCTACCGATCCGAAGAAAGCTGAAAAAGGCACCATCCGCGCCGATTTCGCTGACTCCATCGACGCGAACGCCGTGCACGGTTCCGACGCAGCTGAAACCGCTGCTGTGGAAATCGCTTATTACTTCCCAGCACTGAACGTTTACTCCCGTTAATTTTTTATAACGGTTGTATTGTAGTAAAGTAGTATTGCGCTTGCCCCGGTCCTTCTGGTCCGGGGCAAAGGCTTTTTAAATATTGAGCAAGAAAATGACGGAATCGACTCTCACCAACCTGCTGGACCTGGATCCGGAGCAATTAGTCGCCTACTGCGCCGAGTTGGGTGAGAAGCCTTTCCGCGCCAAGCAGCTGCAACGCTGGATCCACCAGTTCGGTGCGTCCGATTTTGACAGCATGACCGACCTCGCCAAATCGCTGCGCGAGAAGCTGAAGACGCGCGCCCACATCACGGCGCCGGCGATCATCAGCGACAATACTTCCGCCGACGGCACCCGCAAATGGCTGGTGGACGTCGGCAATGGCAATGCCGTGGAAACCGTGTTCATCCCGGAAGAAAACCGCGGCACCCTGTGCATCTCGACCCAGGCCGGCTGCGCCGTGAACTGCCGCTTCTGCTCCACCGGCAAGCAGGGCTTCAACCGCAACCTGACCGTGGGCGAAATCATCGGCCAGCTGTGGATGGCCGAATTCGCGCTGCGCCAGACCTTCGGCATCGAACCGGGTCCGAAAGGCGAGCGCCAGATCACCAACGTGGTGATGATGGGCATGGGCGAGCCGCTGCTGAACTACGGCCCGACCGCCACCGCGCTCAAGCTGATGCTGGACGATAACGCCTATGGCCTGTCGCGCCGCCGCGTGACCCTGTCCACCTCGGGCGTGGTGCCGATGATCGACAAGCTGTCGCAGGACGTGCCGGTGGCGCTGGCGGTGTCGCTGCACGCGTCCAACGACCCGCTGCGCGACAATCTGGTCCCGCTGAACAGGAAGTACCCGCTGGCCGAACTGCTGTCGGCCTGCAAACGCTATCTGGAATTCGCGCCGCGCGACTTCATCACCTTCGAATACTGCATGCTGGACGGTTATAACGATACCGACGAGCATGCGCGCGAACTGGTGGCGCTGGTGAATCATCCGCAGTATGGCGTGAACTGCAAATTCAACCTGATTCCTTTCAACCCCTTCCCGGAATCGGGCCTGCTGCGCTCGAAGAATCCGCGCATCAAGGCGTTCGCCCAGATCCTGATGGATGCGGGCATCGTGACCACCATCCGCAAGACGCGCGGCGACGATATCGACGCTGCCTGCGGCCAGCTGGCAGGCGAGGTGAAGGACCGCACCCGCGTGCAGGAGCGGATGGAAAAGATGACCGAATACCAGCAGAAGTACGGCGCCAATTTCGGCAAGATTGTGGAGATCCGTTCCTGATGACCGATTTCGCCCAGTTCCGTAGCATCAGTCTGGCCGCCCTGGCGCTGGCCGGTGTGTTGGCGGGCTGCGCGGGAAGCGGCAATAATCCCAGCGGCAAGGAAGAGCTGAAGACGGTCTCCGACCAGACCGCGGCCCAGAAGCGCGCCGACATCCGCATGCAGCTGGCGGTCGGCTACTTCGAGCAGGGCCAGCTGCCGGTGGCGCTGGACGAGATCAAGAAGGCGATCGCCGCCGATCCGACCTATGCGGCCGCTTACGGCATGCGCGCCGTGATCTATATGCGCATGGGCGAGAACGAACTGGCGAACGATAACTTCCTGTACGCGCTGAAGCTGGAGCCGAACAATCCGGAACTGAACAATAACTACGGTTCCTATCTGTGCCAGCATGGCCGCGTGCCGGAGTCGTTCAAGCATTTCGACGCCGCGCTGAACAACCGCATGTACCAGTCGCCCGCGAGTGCGCTGAACAATGCGGGCGATTGCGCGCTGAAGATCAAGGATTATGGCCTGGCGGAGAAGTATCTGCTGGAGGCGTTGAAGCTGACGCCGGATGTGCCGATTACGAACGCCAACCTGGCCCGGGTGTATTACCAGCGCCGCGATTATCCGCGCGCCAGTTTCTTCATCACCCGGCTGGGCAAGGTAGCCAAGACGGACAGCCTGTCAGCCGATGTGCTGTGGCTAGGGATTAAGGTGCAGCACAAGATGGGCGACCAGGGTGCGGAGCAGGGCTGGGCAACCCAGTTGCGCCGCCATCATGCGAATTCGCCCGAATACGCTGCGTATCAACGTGGGGCGTTTGATGAGTGATACAGGGGTACAAATGGAAGAGTGGCAGGAAGAGCCGAAAAACCAGCGTCATGCTTCCACGCCCGGAGCTGAACTGGCGGCGCAGCGCGAAGCGCTGGGCCTGACGGTGGAGCAGATTGCAGACCAGCTGAAACTGGCCCAGCGCCAGGTGCTCGCCATCGAGCAGGGCGACTACGATGCGCTGCCGAATATGGCAGTCACGCGCGGCTTCATCCGCGCCTACGCCAAAGCCGTGCGCCTCGATCCGGCGCCGCTGGTGGCGATGATTGAAGTGGAAGGTGCGGTGGGCCATGCGACGGCGACCGTGCGTCCGACCAAGGTCACGGCGTCGTTCAGCGAGTCGCGGTTCCCGACGCTGACCGAGCGCCAGGGCAAGCCGGTGGGCGCCATCATCGGCGGCATCGCCGTGCTGGCCGTGCTGGCCGCGGCCGGCGCCTGGAAGGCTGGCCTGATTTCGCCGGCCACCTTTGGTGCGCACGGCACGGCGCCTGCCGCAACCGATGCTGGCGGCGCTGCGCCGGGTGCGGCTAGCGCGCCGCTGGCCACGCAGCCGGCAAACCAGCCGGGCAGCGAGCCGGCGCCGCTGCAGTCAACTAACGTGCCCCTGATTTCCGTGCCGCCGCAGCCCGGCAGCACCACCGCACCGGACGTGGTGCCGGGCGGCGGCGTAAATCCGGCGCCGGCGCCAGGCGCAGCACCGGCGGGTGCGCAGCCTGCAGCACCGGGCACGCAGACCGCACCGGCCAATGCGCCAGTGACTGCACCGGCTGCGCCGGCCGGCGCCAAGCCCGGTACGACGCCGCCTGCTGCTGCGCAGCCGGCGGCGCCGGGCGCCGTTACGCCGGCCGTTGCCGGTGCTGCGCTGGCGCCTGCCACCCCGGTGGTGGCCGCGCCGGCCGCGCATGAAGGCGGCGGCAAGCTGGTGCTGAACGTGAAAGAGGATTCGTGGGTCGAGATCCGCCGTCCGGGTTCAAGCTCGCTGATCGCGCGCCTGGTCAAGGCTGGCAACACCGAAACGTTTGACGTGCGCGCCAAGGACCTGGTCATCGTCGGCAAGCCGGCCGGTGTGCAGGCAACCCTGGCCGGTGCGCCGCTCGAACTGCCGCAGGTGGCAGGCGGCACCATCGCCCGCGTGAACATCAAGTAAAGAGTGGAACACATGTCCGATTCGAACAACCCCATCCCTTCGGGACCACTGGCGCGGCGCGCCAGTCGCCGCGTGCTGATCCAGCACGGCGAGCGCAAGATCTGGGTGGGCGGCGATGCCCCGGTGGTGGTGCAGTCGATGACCAATACCGACACTGCCGATGCGGTGGGCACCGCGATCCAGATCAAGGAACTGGCGCGCGCCGGTTCGGAGCTGGTGCGTCTGACGGTGGACCGTCCGGAAGCGGCAGCCGCCGTGCCGTACATCCGCGAACAGCTGGACAAGATGGGCATCGACGTGCCGCTGGTGGGCGACTTCCACTACAACGGCCACACGCTGCTGACCGACTATCCGGACTGCGCCGCGGCGCTGTCCAAGTACCGCATCAATCCGGGCAATGTGGGCAAGGGCGCCAAGCGCGACACCCAGTTCGCCCAGATGATCGAGGTGGCGGCAAGGCACGACAAGCCGGTGCGTATCGGCGTCAACTGGGGCTCGCTGGACCAGGCCCTGCTGGCGCGCATCATGGACGAAAACGCCGTGCGCGAGAACCCGTGGACGGCGCAGGCGGTGATGTACGAAGCGCTGATTACGTCGGCCATCGAGAACGCGCAGCGCGCCGAAGAACTGGGCCTGGGCCGCGACAAGATCATCCTGTCCTGCAAGGTATCCGGCGTGCAGGACCTGATTGCCGTGTACCGCGAGCTGTCCCGGCGCTGCGACTATCCGCTGCACCTGGGCCTGACCGAAGCGGGCATGGGCAGCAAGGGCATCGTGGCCTCGACCGCCGCGCTGTCGGTGCTGCTGCAGGAGGGCATCGGCGACACCATCCGCATTTCGCTGACCCCGGAACCGGGCGGCGACCGCACCAGGGAAGTGGTGGTCGGCCAGGAAATCCTGCAGACCATGGGCCTGCGCAAGTTCACCCCGATGGTGATTGCCTGCCCGGGCTGCGGCCGTACCACCTCCACCGTGTTCCAGGAACTGGCGGACGATATCCAGAGCTATCTGCGCGAGCAGATGCCCGAATGGAAAAAACTCTACCCCGGCGTGGAAGCGATGAATGTGGCCGTGATGGGCTGCATCGTCAACGGGCCGGGCGAGTCGAAGCACGCGAATATCGGCATCAGCCTGCCCGGCACCGGCGAATCGCCGGCCGCGCCGGTGTTTGTCGATGGCCAGAAAGTGGCAACGCTGCGCGGTGATGGCATCGTGCAGGAGTTCCAGGCCATCGTGCTCGATTACGTGAAAAAGAACTACAGCAAAGCAGCCTAACAAGCAGCCTAATACAATGTCCAAAGCCGATAAGATTACTGGCGTAAAGGGGATGAACGATCTCCTGCCGTCCGAAGCCCACCTGTGGGAACTGTTTGAAAACACCGCGCAGTCGGTGCTGCAGAGCTATGGCTTCCAGCAGATCCGCACCCCGATCGTGGAAGAGACCCGCCTGTTCACGCGCGCCATCGGCGCCGTGACCGACATCGTGGAAAAGGAGATGTACTCCTTTGAAGACTCGATGAACGGCGACAAGCTGACCCTGCGCCCTGAAGGCACGGCCGGCGTGGTGCGCGCGGTGATCGAACACAACCTGGTGTACGAAGGTCCGAAGCGCGTCTGGTACAAGGGACCGATGTTCCGCCACGAGCGCCCGCAGCGCGGCCGCTACCGCCAGTTCCACCAGTTCGGCGCGGAAGCCGTGGGCTTTACCGGCCCGGACGTGGACGCGGAAATGATCATGATGTGCCGCCGCCTGTGGGATGACCTGGGCCTGCAGAACGTGCGCCTGGAACTGAACTCGATCGGCGACGCCGACGAGCGCGCGCGCCACCGCGTCGATCTGATCGCCTACCTGGAACAGCACGAAGAGCTGCTGGACGCGGAAGCCAGGCGCCGTCTGCACAGCAACCCGCTGCGCATCCTGGACACCAAGAACCCTGCCATGCAGGACATGGTGAACGGCGCGCCGAAGCTGCTGGACTACCTGGGCGCCGAATCGCTGGCCCACTTGGAAGGCGTGAAGAAGATCCTGGACATGAACGCCGTCCAGTACTCCATCAACACGCGCCTGGTGCGCGGCCTGGACTACTACAACCGCACCGTGTTCGAATGGGTCACCGACGAACTGGGTGCGCAGGGCACCGTGTGCGCCGGCGGCCGTTACGACCCGCTGATCGAAATGTCCGGCGGCAAGCCAACGCCGGCCGTGGGCTTTGCCATGGGCATCGAACGCCTGATCGAGCTGATGAAATCGGCCGGCGACGTCGCCGCGCCGCGCCAGTGCGACGTGTACATGGTGCACCAGGGCGAAGCGGCCCAGATGCAGAGCTTCGTGCTGGCCGAGCGCCTGCGCGACGCCGGCCTGGACGTGATCCTGCACTGCGCCGCCGCCGGCGGCGCCGGCAGCTTCAAGTCGCAGATGAAGAAGGCCGACGGCAGCGGCGCTTCCTACGCGGTCATCATCGGCGACGATGAAATCGCCGCCAGCGCAGCCAATATCAAGGACCTGCGCGGCGCCGAAGGCGAGCAGCAGCAAGCCACCGTGCCGTTCGACGGCGTGGTGGACTACATAGTGGACCAGATCGCAGGCTGTGGAGACGACTGCGACGATCCGGACCATCACCACCACTCCCAATATCACTGATCTACTAACCCAAAGCGATAAAGACTGAACATGGCATACGATCTCGAAGAACAAGAACAGCTTGCTACTCTCAAAGCGTGGTGGGCAAAGTACGGCAACCTGTCCACCTGGGTGGTGATCGCGGGCCTGGCGGCCTATTCGGGCTGGCAGGGCTGGAACTACTACCAGCGCACCCAGGCCACCAATGCATCCCTGCTGTTCGAGGAAATGCAAAGCTCGGTCGGCAAGGACAACGCCAAGGTGCTGCGCGCCGCCGGCGACATCGAATCGAAATTCGGCAGCACCGCGTATGCGCAGATGGCCGCCATGGCAGCCGCCAAGTCGTCCTTCGACACGAATGACCTGAAGTCGGCGAAAGCCCAGCTGCAGTGGGTGGTCGAGCACGGCAACGAGGAATACAAGGCCATCGCGAAAATCCGCCTGGCCGGCATCCTGCTGGATGAGAAGGCGTTCGACGAAGCGCTGAAGCTGGTGTCGGGCGAAGCGCTGCCGCAGTTCAAGGCTGCCGCTGCCGACCGCAAGGGCGACATCCTGGCCGCGCAGAACAAGCTGGAAGAAGCGCGCGCCGCCTACAAGGCCGCGCTGGAAGCGAGCGACAAGAAAAACCCGGGCCGCCAGCTGATCCAGCTGAAGCTCGAATCGATCGGCGGCACCGTACCGGAAGAGAAGGCGTAATCGCATGCGCGTCACTGGAAAAGTAATTGCAATGAGCGCGATGGCACTGGCCGTCGCAGGCTGCAGCTCCTGGAACCCGTTCAAGAAGGACGACAAGACGCCGCCGGCCAAGCTGGTCGAGCTGAAGTCGCCGGTGCCGGCCAAGGTGGTGTGGAAGCATTCGGTCGGCAAGGCCGGCGTGAATGTGTTCAGCCCCGCGCTGTCCGGAACCAGCCTGTTCGTGGCCGATGCCGACGGCAACGTCGAGCGCCTGGATGCCGGCAGCGGCAAGCAGGTGTGGCGCGCCAAGGCCGGTTCCGACCTGACGGCCGGCGTGGGCAGCAACGGCAAGGTGGTGGCGGTGGGCGGCGTGAAGGGCAAGCTGATCGCGCTGGATGCCGAGACCGGCAAGCAGCTGTGGACGGCCCAGGCCACCAGCGAGATCCTGTCGGCGCCGGTGGTCAGCGACGAGATCGTGATCGTGCGCAGCGTGGATAACCGCATTGCCGCCTATGACGTGAAGAGCGGCGAGCGCAAGTGGTTCCTGCAGCGCCAGACCCCGGCCCTGACCCTGCGCAATGCGCCGGGCATGGTCATCGCCGGCACCAATGTGGTGGTGGCGCAGCCGGCCGGCCGCATGCTGGGCCTGGCCCTGAGCAACGGCGTACCGCGTTTCGATACGCCAGTGGCGGAACCGAAAGGCGCCACGGAGCTGGAGCGCGTGTCCGACATCGGCGGCACCCCGGTGGTGTTCGAGCAGGACCTGTGCACCGTGACTTACCAGGGCAAGGTCGGCTGCTTCGACGTGGCCACCGGCGTGGCCAAGTGGACCAAGGATGCTTCCTCCGACGTTGGCGTGTCGGTCGATCAGCGCTTCGTGTTCGTGGCCGACGACAAGGGCAGCGTGGCGGCCTTCAGCCGCGACGGCGGCGCCAGCGCCTGGAAGACGGACGTGCTGCAGTATCGCCAGCTGTCCACCCCGTTGTCCTTCGGCCGCACCGTGGCCGTCGGCGATTTCGAAGGATATGTGCATTTCCTCTCGCGTGAGGATGGCACGATGTTAGGTCGGGTTTCGCTCGACAGCAGCCCGATCAAATCGGTGCCGCTGCTGGCGGGCTCGAATATGATTGTTCAAACCCAGTCGGGAACTGTGGCCGCTATCGCGGTCGAGTAACAGAAGAAAAAAATGAAGCCGGTAATCGCACTCGTAGGTCGCCCGAACGTCGGGAAATCGACCTTATTCAATCGTCTGACCCGCTCGCGTGATGCGCTGGTGGCGGACCTGCCTGGCCTGACGCGTGACCGTCACTACGGCGAGGGCCGCGTCGGCGAACGTCCGTTCCTGGTCATCGATACCGGCGGCTTCGAGCCCGTCGCGAAAGAGGGCATCATGTTCCAGATGGCGCTGCAGACCAAGCAGGCCGTCGCCGAAGCGGACGTGGTGGTGTTCCTGGTGGATGGCCGCCAGGGCCTGACCCCGCACGACAAGACCATTACCGACTTCCTGCGCAAGTCCGGCCGCCCGGTGCTGCTGGTGGTGAACAAGGCGGAAGGCATGCGCTACACCTCGGTGGTGTCGGACTTCTACGAGCTGGGCCTGGGCGATCCGTATGCGATCTCCTCGGCGCACGGCGACGGCGTGGCCGACCTGGTCAGCGAAGCGCTGGACAAGGCTTTCGAGACCCGTCCCGAGAACGAGGACGAGCTGCTGCCGTCCGAGCGCGGCGTGAAGATTGCGCTGGTGGGCCGCCCGAACGTGGGCAAATCGACGCTGATCAACACCCTGGTGGGCGAAGAGCGCGTGATCGCCTTCGACATGCCGGGCACCACCCGCGACTCGATTGAAATCCCGTTCGAGCGCGACGGCAAGCACTACACCCTGATCGACACGGCCGGTATCCGCCGCCGCGGCAAGGTGTTCGAAGCCATCGAGAAATTCTCGGTGGTGAAGACGCTGCAATCGATCTCGGAGGCGAACGTGGTGATCCTGATGCTGGACGCCCAGCAGGACATTTCCGAACAGGATGCCCACATCGCCGGCTTCATCCTGGAATCCGGCCGCGCCCTGGTGCTGGCCGTGAACAAATGGGACGGCCTGCAGTCGGACCAGCGCGACCAGGTGAAGATGGACCTGGACCGCAAGGTCGATTTCCTGGGCTGGGCCAAGACGCATTTCATTTCGGCGCTGAAAGGCACGAATATCGGTCCGCTGATGAAATCCGTGGACCAGGCCTACAAGGCCGCCACCGCCGACCTGCCGACGCCGAAGCTGACGCGCGCGCTGCAGGAAGCCATCGAGAAGCAGGAACCGAAGCGCAAGGCCGGCGTGCGTCCGAAGATGCGCTATGCGCACCAGGGCGGCCAGAATCCGCCGGTGATCGTCATCCACGGTAACTCGCTGGATGCTATTGCCGAGCCGTATAAACGTTACCTGGAAAAGCACTTCCGTGACACTTTCAACCTGGTTGGCACGCCATTGAGGATAGAATTGCGTACGGGTAAGAATCCCTTTGCAAAAAGCGAGAAATAATCCTCGTGCATCCCTGCAGGATTCGAAAAAAAAAGGTACAGTAGCTTTGGAGTTCCCCACGGCACTTGAATTCAAGAGTTTCGCCTCCAATTCCTACACAACAACATAAAACTGGAGCTGTTATGAGCAATAAAGGGCAATTGTTACAAGACCCATTCCTGAACGCGCTGCGCAAAGAGCACGTTCCTGTCTCGATCTACCTGGTCAACGGCATCAAGCTGCAAGGGCATATCGAGTCTTTCGACCAGTATGTGGTCCTGCTGCGCAATACCGTCACCCAAATGGTGTACAAGCATGCGATTTCCACGGTCGTGCCGGCACGCGCCGTCAACCTGAACATCGATTCCTCTTCCGAGGCGGCGGAGTAAAGCCGTTCATATGCGAGCAGCATTAGTCGGGGTAGATTTCGGACAGGGCGACTTTGCTGCCAGTATCGAGGAGCTGACGCTGCTTGCGCGGTCCGCGGGAGCAGAGCCGGTCACGACCATTACCGGCAAGCGGTCGTCGCCCGACGCCGCCTATTTCGTCGGCAGCGGCAAGGCCGACGAGATCGGTCTGGCCGTGCAGGACCACAAGGTGGAGATCGTCATCTTCAACCATGCGCTGTCGCCGGCCCAGCAGCGCAACCTGGAAAAACGCCTGAACGTCCGCGTGCTGGACCGCACCAGCCTGATCCTCGACATCTTCGCCCAGCGCGCCAAGAGCCACGAGGGCAAGCTGCAGGTGGAGCTGGCCCAGCTGCAGCATCTCTCCACGCGCCTGATCCGCGGCTGGACCCACCTGGAACGGCAGAAGGGCGGTATCGGCCTGCGCGGTCCCGGTGAAACCCAGCTCGAGACCGACCGCCGCCTGATCGGCGAGCGCGTCAAGATGCTGCGGGCACGCCTGGCCAAGCTGCGCAAGCAGCACGAAACCCAGCGCCGTGCGCGCAACCGCAGCCATACTTTTTCCGTGTCGCTGGTCGGCTATACCAATGCCGGCAAATCGACGCTGTTCAACACCATGACCAAGGCCGGCGTATATGCCGCCGACCAGCTGTTCGCCACCCTGGACACCACCTCGCGCCGCATCTACATGGGCGAAGAGGTCGGCAACGTGGTGCTGTCGGACACGGTCGGCTTCGTGCGCGAACTGCCGCACCAGCTGGTGGCTTCCTTCCGCGCCACGCTGGAGGAAACCATCCATGCCGACCTGCTGCTGCACGTGGTCGATGGCGCCAGCCCGGTGCGCATGGAGCAGATCGAACAGGTGAATGCGGTGCTGCGCGAAATCGGCGCCGACCACATCCCGCAGATCCTGGTGTGGAACAAGATCGACACGGCCGGCCTTGAGCCGGCGGTCGAACGTGATGAGTATGATAAGATTTCCCGCGTCTTCATCAGCGCACGCACAGGGGCCGGCCTGGACCTGCTGCGCGAGGCAATCAGTGAAGCGGCCAGGGACGAGCAGGAGGCGGCAGCCAATCGGGAAGAGCCGATGGAGCCGGACAGTATTTCCAACTTTATCCATGCTGGATCACACTAATAACAACATGCCTTTTTCCTCTCTCAAGAAAAGACTAGGCTTGAAGCTGTCGTTGAATGACCCGCGCTGGGGCAACGACAAGGACGGCAACAAGCAGGCCCAGGAGGGCAAGAAGCCCGGCGACGGTCCACCCGACCTCGATCAGCTGTGGCGCGATTTCAACCAGCGTCTGAACGGCCTGTTCGGCGGCAACCGCAACCGCAACAGCGGCAACAGCGGCGGCGGCAGCGGTGGCGGCGGCGACATGAAAGGCGCCGGCTTCACCTTTGGCGCCGTGGCCTCGATCGCACTGCTGGTCTGGCTCGCCTCGGGCGCCTTCATCGTGCAGGAAGGCCAGACCGGCGTGGTCACCACCTTCGGCAAGTTCAGCCACACCACGCCGGCCGGTTTCAACTGGCGCTGGCCGTACCCGTTCCAGGCCGATGAAACGGTCAACGTGTCGCAGGTGCGCACGGTGGAAGTGGGCTACCGCGGCAACGTGCGCTCCAAGCAGGCGCGCGAATCGCTGATGCTGACCGACGACGAGAACATCATCGACATCCAGTTCGCCGTGCAGTTCAAGCTGAAAGACCCGGTGGCCTGGCTGTACAACAACCGCGATGCGGAAGAGACCGTGCGCCAGGTATCGGAAACCTCGATCCGCGAAGTGGTCGGCCGCAGCAAGATGGACTTCGTGCTGTACGAAGGCCGCGAGAAGGTGGCGTCCGATACGCAGGCGCTGATGCAGACCATCCTGGACCGCTATGCGTCCGGCGTGCAGGTCACCAATGTGACCATGCAGGGCGTGCAGCCGCCGGAGCAGGTGCAGGCCGCCTTTGACGACGCCGTCAAGGCCAGCCAGGACCGCGAGCGCCAGAAGAACGAAGGCCAGGCCTACGCCAACGACGTGGTGCCGAAGGCGCGCGGTACCGCTTTCGCGCTGCTGCAGCAGGCAGAAGCCTACCGCGCACAGACGATCGAAAACGCGACCGGTAACGCGGACCGCTTCAAGTCCGTGCTGGTCGAGTACCAGAAGGCGCCGGCCGTGACGCGCGACCGCATGTACCTCGACACCATGCAGCAGATCTTCGCCAACACCACCAAGGTGCTGGCCGATTCGCGCAGCGGCAACAGCCTGCTGTACCTGCCGCTGGACAAGCTGATCGCCCAGGTAGCCGCCGCCGAGACGGCGCGCACCACCCAGACGCCGCCACCACCGACCGCCGTGCTGCTGCCGGATAACAGCATGAACGTTGACGCGAGCCGCAGCAACCGCTCGCGTGATTCTTCCCGTGACCGGGAGAGCCGCTAATGAACCGACTCGTTTCCATACTGATTGCGGGCTTTATCGCCCTGATGCTGCTGTCCTCCACCGTGTTCGTGGTCGATCAGCGCAAGTTTGCGATCGTGTTCGCGCTGGGTGAAGTCAAGCAGGTCATCAGCACGCCGGGCCTGCACTTCAAGCTGCCGCCGCCGTTCCAGAACGTGCTGTACCTGGACAAGCGCATCCTGACCCTGGATACCCAGGACGCGGACCGCTTCATCACGGCCGAGAAGATGAACATCCTGGTCGATTCCTTCGTCAAATGGCGCATTACCGACCCGCGCCTGTACTTCGTTTCCTTCGGTGGCGACGAGGGCAGGGCGCGCGACCGCATGTCGCAGATCGTGAAGGCGGCGCTGAACGACGCCATCACCAAGCGCACCGTGCGCGAAGTGATCTCGGGCCAGCGCGGCAAGGTGATGGAAGAACTGCGCGGCAAGGTGGTGAATGAAGCCAGGCAGATCGGCGTCGAGATCATCGACGTGCGCCTGAAGCGCGTCGATTACGTGGAGCAGATCAACAACTCGGTGTACGACCGCATGAAGGCCGAGCGCCAGCGCGTGGCCAACGAGCTGCGTTCCACCGGTTTCGCCGACTCCGAGAAGATCCGTTCCGACGCCGAGAAGCAGCGTACCGTGATCCTGGCCGAAGCCTACCGCGAAGCGGAGAAGATCAAGGGCGAAGGCGATGCGAAAGCGTCCGCCATCTACGCCGAGGCCTTCGGCCGCAATCCGGAGTTCTACAAGTTCTATCGCAGCCTGGAAGCCTACCGCGCTTCCTTCAAGTCGAAGGCGGACGTGATGGTGATGGATCCGAACAGCGAGTTCTTCAAGTACTTCAAGGCCCCGGGCGCAGGCAAATAAGCCACCGCCGGCCCTGCAAAGTGGCGCCGTGTCGCGAGACCGGCGCCACTTTTTTTCCAGTTGAGCCTCGTTTTCGCGTAGAATACGCGGTTTGGCTCGCCGCTTTTCCGGGCGGTGTAGCTGCGCCTGCATTGTTTATACTTCAATAGATTCTTTAGATTCTTCCAATGCCGAATTGGCTTTTGCCTGAACACATTGCCGACGTCTTGCCGTCCGAAGCGCGCAAGATCGAGGAGCTGCGCCGCCTGATGCTGGATAATTTCCGGCTGTACGGCTACGAGCTGGTGATGCCGCCGCTGCTGGAGTACGTCGAGTCGCTGATGACCGGCGCCGGCGAGGACACCAATCTGCGCACCTTCAAGCTGGTGGACCAGATTTCCGGCCGCATGCTGGGCCTGCGCGCCGACATGACGACCCAGGTGGCGCGCATCGACGCCCACCTGCTGAACCGCGCCACCGTGACCCGCCTGTGCTACGCCGGCTCGGTGCTGCACACCCTGCCTTCCGGCCTGCACGCCACGCGCGAGCCGATCCAGATCGGCGCCGAGATCTACGGCCATGCCGGCCTGGAAGCGGACGCGGAAATCCAGGAACTGGCGCTGGGCGCGCTGGCGCTGGCCAGCTTCAGCGAGGTGCGCCTCGACCTGACCCACGTCGGCGTGGTGCGCGCCATCCTGGAGCAGGACGCCGCCGCGCGCAAGGATCACGACCAGATCGTGGCCCTGCTGCGCGGCAAGGACGTGCCGGGCCTGCGCGAGCTGGCGGCAAAGTATGCCGACACCACGCGCGCCGCGCTGCTGGCGCTGCCGAACCTGTACGGCGACGTGGATGTGCTGAAGCGTGCGCGCGAAGTGCTGCCGGACCTGCCGGGCATCAACAAGGCGCTGGCCGAACTGGCGGCGCTGGCGGCGTCCGCCATCAACCGCGCCGAAGTGGCGATCGACCTGGCCGACCTGCGCGGCTACCAGTACGAGAGCGGCGCCATGTTTGCGCTGTACGTGCCGGGCCTGCCGAACGCGGTAGCGCGCGGCGGCCGCTATGACCATGTGGGGGAAGCCTTTGGCCGCGCCCGCCCGGCAACCGGCTTCTCGCTGGATCTGCGCGAACTGGCGCGCCTGTTGCCGACCGCGGAACGCAAGCATTCGATCCGCGCACCGTGGGGCAATGCGCCCGAACTGAAAGATAAAATTGCCGAGCTGCGCAAGTCCGGCGAAGTGGTGATCCAGTCCCTGCCGGGTCACAACAACGAACTGGACGAGTTCGAGTGCGACCGCGCGCTGGTGCTCGACGAAAGTGGTAGTAACTGGATTCTTAAAAACTTAGGTTAAGTGTGATGTCAAAGAAAACTGCAAAGAACGTCGTCGTTATCGGCACCCAGTGGGGCGATGAAGGCAAGGGCAAGATCGTCGATTGGCTGACCGAGCACGCGCAAGGCGTGGTCCGCTTCCAGGGCGGCCACAACGCGGGCCACACCCTCGTTATCGGCGGCGTGAAGACCGCGCTGCAACTGATCCCTTCGGGCATCATGCGCCCGGGCGTTGCCTGCTACATCGGCAACGGCGTGGTGCTGTCCGTGCCGGACGTGCTGCGCGAGATCGACAAGCTGGAAGCGGCCGGCGTGGAAGTGTCTTCGCGCCTGAAGATTTCCGAGGCTTGCCCGGTCATCCTGCCGTACCACACCGCACTGGATGCGGCGCGCGAAGCTGCGCGCGGCGCGGCCAAGATCGGCACCACCGGCAAGGGCATCGGCCCGGCCTATGAAGACAAGGTGGCGCGCCGCGCCATCCGCGTGGCCGACCTGCTGAACGCCGAGCGTTTCGCCGAGAAGCTGAAAGAGAACCTGGACTACCACAACTTCGTGCTGGAGAACTATCTCAAGGCGCCGAAGATCGATTACCAGAAGACCCTGGACGACGCGCTGGCCTATGTACCGCGCCTGCGCCCGATGGTGACCGACGTGTCGTCCGCGCTGTACGCCACGCACAAGGCCGGCGGCTCGCTGCTGTTCGAAGGCGCGCAAGGCTCGCTGCTGGACGTGGACCACGGCACCTATCCGTTCGTGACCTCGTCCAACTGCGTGGCCGGCAATGCCGCCGCCGGCGCCGGCGTCGGTCCGGGCATGCTGCACTACATCCTGGGCATCACCAAGGCCTACACCACCCGCGTCGGTTCCGGTCCGTTCCCGTCCGAACTGCCGACCGACCAGGGCGTGGGCAAGCACCTGGCCTCCGTTGGCCATGAATTCGGCACCGTGACGGGCCGCGCCCGCCGCTGCGGCTGGTTCGACGCCGCGCTGCTGCGCCGCTCGGTGCAGATCAACGGCGTGTCGGGCATGTGCCTGACCAAGCTGGACGTGCTGGACGGCATCGAAACCCTGAAGCTGTGCACCGGCTACCTGGTCGATGGCCAGAAGGTGGACATCTTCCCGGTCGGCGCCGAAGAAGCGGCGCGCTGCGAGCCGGTGTACGAAGAGATGCCGGGCTGGACCGAAAGCACCGTCGGCGCCAAGTCGCTGGCAGCGCTGCCGGCCAATGCCCGTGCCTACATCAAGCGTATCGAAGAACTGGTGGGGGTGCCGGTGGACATGGTTTCGACCGGTCCGGACCGCGAAGAGACCATCGTTCTGCGCCACCCATTCGAATAAGAGGAAATCCGCAATGAGCACTACCCCACAATCCAACGAAAAACACCTGTGGGTGTCCTGGGATGAGTACCACCGCCTGATCGAACGCCTGGCGCTGAAAGTACACGAGTCCGGCTGGAAGTTCGACATGGTGCTGTGCCTGGCGCGCGGCGGCGTGCGTCCCGGCGACGTGTTCTCGCGTATCTTCGACGTGCCGCTGGCCATCCTGTCCACCAGTTCCTACCGCGAAGAAGCCGGCACCGTGCGCGGCGACCTGGATATCGCCAAGTACATGACCATGACCAAGGGGCCGCTGTCCGGCAAGATCCTGCTGGTCGATGACCTGGCCGATTCCGGCGTGACCCTGACCAAGGTCATGAAGCACCTGACGGACAACTTCGAAGGCGTGAGCGAGGTGCGCTCGGCGGTGATCTGGACCAAGGGCTCGTCCGCCTTCAAGCCGGACTACCAGATGGAAGAGCTGCCGCACAACCCATGGATCCACCAGCCGTTCGAAGACTACGACGGCATCCGTCCGCACCAGCTGGCGGCCTGGATCAAGAAGGGCGAAGCCGGCGAGTAAGCGCAGGCGGCAAGCCCGAGTGTGGCGGCAGGCGGACAGCCTGGCCGCCATTTTTTATTTCTTTTCGGAAATCTCTGTATAATCTTCGGCATCGTTTCCGGAGATTGTAGATGTTGCAACGGCTGTACCTGATTTTTCCCCTGCTGGCGTTGGCGGCCCCGGCTGCCATGGCGGCGCCGCTGCCGCTGAAAAAGCTTTGGAGCGAACGCAATTTCGACGCCATCGAGAAGGTGCTGCGCGATGGCTGCGGCGCAGGCCGCGCGGCCGATGGCCAGTCCGACCTGATCAACTTCGAAGGCACCTTCGACCTGTACTTCCGCAACGTGCAGACGTGGGAAGCCGACCGCGCCGTGCTGACGCAATGGCGCAGCCAGCAGCCGGACTCGCTGGCCCAGGCGCTGGTGGAGGCCATCTACTGGCGCGCCTATGCCTCGCAGTTGCGCATCGGCTCGGTGAGCGCCATGCCGAAGGAAGCGCTGGACCTGTACTACGAACAGGTGGGCAACGGCACCAGCCGCCTGCAGCAGGTGAAGGCGCAGTCGGGCCATTGCCCGCTGTGGCACAGCCTGCACATCAGCCTGCTGCTGGAGGGCGGGGCACAGCGCCGTGCGGTGGCCAGCGCCTACCTGGACGCGGTGCAGGTGTTCCCGCAGGACCAGCAGATCCACTTTGCCATGGGCCGCGCCTACAGCCCGCGCGGCGGCGGCAGCGTGGTGCAGTTCGACCAGTTCGCGCGGCGCGCCGTGTTCTTCACCCGTGCCAGCGACGGCGGCGGCATGTATGCGCGGCTGTACTGGCGCGAGGATGGCCACGGCACGGACATCATCACCTTCCCGGACAAGCGCAGCCTGCCGGAATGGCAGATGGTAAAGACCGGCTTCGAAGACGTGCTGCAGCGCTACCCGGCCGATTACGCCGCGCGCAACAAGTTCGCCTCCTTTGCCTGCCGCGCCAACGACCGCGACACCTACGGCAAACTGCGCAGCCAGCTGGGCGAGCGGATCCAGTCCGAACAGTGGCCGGAAGGCTGGTCGGTGGACGCCTGCGACCGCAAGCTGTTGAAGCGCGGCTGAGAGGCCTGTAAGATCGGACCTTGTCCGTTGAAAGCCAAGCAATGACCCAAGATTTTTTCCAGACCTTTATCCTCCTGCTCCTGGTTACCGACCCGTTCGGTAACGTTCCCCTGTTTGCCGCCGCCCTGCAGCCGGTGCCGCTCAAGCGGCGTCCGAAAATCGTGGTGCGCGAATGCCTGATCGCCTTCGTGGTGCTGCTGGTGTTCATGTTCTTCGGCAATCACTTCCTGAAGGCGCTCAGCCTGTCCGAAGCCTCGCTGCGCATTGCCGGCAGCGTGATCCTGCTGATGATCGCCATCCGCATGGTGTTCCCGCATCCGGACGGCGTGCTGGGCCGCAATGAAGGCGGCGAGCCCTTTATCGTGCCGCTGGCGATTCCCGCCCTGGCCGGCCCGTCCGCGCTGGCGACGGTGCTGCTGTTCTCGCGCGAAAGCACGGGCGAGGTGCTGACCCACGTGGCGGCGCTGGGCGCCGTGGTGGTGGTCTGGCTGGCTGTCTTCCTGGGCGCCGAAAAGCTGCAGAAGGCGCTCGGTTCGCAGGTGATGACGGCATTCGAACGCCTGATGGGCCTGATCCTGGCGGCGATGTCGATTGAAATGCTGATGGGCGGCATCCGCGAGTTCGTGAAAACCCTGTAACAGGCGCGTTTCCGCGTAAGTTTTAATAGATTTTCAACATCTACCACTTCTATAATCTGACTGATCAATTGCAACGGAATCAGGAGTGGAAATGACGAACTTCACGCTGGACGTGGAACTGGCCCCAGCCGGCATCGGCAGCGCCGAGCGCGTAGCGCTGCAGTCGCGGCAACTGGCCGAGCTGGCCCATGTGTTTGCGGCCGCCGACGCGGTGCGCCTGTATGCCGAGGAGGCGCGCAACTTCGCATACTCGCGCGACGAGAAATCGCTGAGTTTCATGGCCGACGCCAAACGCGAGGTGGCGCGCGACGGGCACTACACGCCGCCTGCCTACGACAACCTGATGTGCTTTTTCAAGGCGGCCGAGAAGGCGCCGCTGGGCTGGATGGGCGCGCCGCAGCGCGTGTCCGAACCGTTTGGCGGCATGCATCCACTGGCCAAGTCCGAACTGACCGAGTTCCTGGCGGCCAATCCGCAGGGCGTTGCGCTGAGCTTCAATATGACCAGCACCCGCAGTTCGATCTCCGTTTTCTCGGGCGTCGAAATCAATCATTCGTGACAATACTTCGTGACAATATGTGATTTTTCTTCAAGGAAATGCTTATATAATTCACCAATATTTGCTTTCCAAAAGGGAGTCACATGGAGCGAGGCCTGAGATTGATTGCCGTCAGCGCGTTTGCCGACGAGATGCGGATGGCGCTGCCGGATTTTAAGTTGTGGAATGCGCCGCAGCACTATGTGTCGGACGGCGAGGTGGTGTGGAAGCGCGGCGGCAGCCTGGTGGTGCTGGGCATGGACCCGCAAGGCCAGCGCGACGCCGTCTCGATCTCGGTGGGGCGCGTGGAGGATGGCGGCGAGGCCGAACTGCAAACCCTGGGCTGCGGCCTGGCGGCGGTGACCCTGAGTAATTGCGGCGAAGTCGCCAGCCAGCTGATGGCATGCCTGCTGAGTGAAGGCGTGGGCTATCTGGAAAGTGAAGCCGCCTGAGCTGAAGTCCTACCGTAGAGATTGTCTTCTCGATAAGGTGGTGCGATCATAACGGTCTGGATGTAGTCCCTTATGTTCTTCCACCTTAGGAGTTGCCATGTCCCTCCGCATCAACGATACCGCACCGAATTTCAAAGCCCAGACCACCCAGGGACCCATCGACTTCCACGAATGGATCGGTGACAAGTGGGCTGTGCTGTTCTCGCACCCGAAGGATTTCACGCCGGTCTGCACCACTGAGCTGGGCTATATGGCCCGCATCGAGCCTGAATTCAGCAAGCGCAATACGAAGATCATCGGCCTGTCGATCGACCCGGTCGAAAACCACAGCAAGTGGGCCAGCGACATCGAGGAAACCCAGGGCGCGCGCGTCAATTATCCGATGATCGGCGATACCGATCTGGCCGTGGCCAAGGCGTATAACATGCTGCCGGCGGAAGAGGCGGGTACGTCGGATGGCCGCACGGCGGCCACCAACGCGACCGTGCGTTCGGTGTTCATTATTGGTCCGGACAAGAAGATCAAGCTGATGATGACTTATCCGATGACTACAGGACGCAATTTCGACGAGATCCTGCGCGTGCTGGATTCGATGCAGCTGACGGCCAGGCACAAGGTGGCCACGCCGGTGAACTGGAAGCATGGCGAGGATGTGATCATTGCCGGCTCGGTCAGCGATGATGATGCCAAGGCGATTTATCCGGAGGGGTGGAAGGCGCCGAAGCCTTATCTGCGGATTGTGCCGCAGCCGCGGGGCTGAAAACCCAAGATCAGGGTCAGACCCGAGGGGTCTGACCCTCGGCCCGCGGCCGCCGCGTATCAAGGGTCAGACCCTGCGGGTCTGACCCAGCCTCTAGGTTTGCCACAAACACCAGCCACACACTCCCCAGCATCTGCCAGCCCCGATACACCGCCTCCATTCCCGGCTTTAAGAAACCACATCGGCGCCCGGTGCGCCGAACAGCTGCTGCTTGAGCACATGCAGCTGGTCGCGTACCTGGGCCGCCTTCTCGAACTCCAGGTTTTTGGCGTGATCGATCATCAGCTTCTCCAGGCGCTTGATTTCCTTGCTGACCTGTTTCTCGCTCATCGATTCGTACTTGGCCGTCTCCTGCGCCACGGCCATCTCTTCGCGCGCCGCATTCGGGCTGTACACACCGTCGATCATGTCCTTGATGACCTTGTGCACGCCGCGCGGCACGATGCCCATCTTCTCGTTGTGGGCGATCTGCTTGGTACGGCGCCGCTCCGTTTCGCCGATCGCGCGCTCCATCGAATCGGTCATATTGTCCGCATACAGCAGTGCCACGCCGTTCAGGTTACGCGCGGCACGGCCGATGGTCTGGATCAGCGAGCGTTCGGAGCGCAGGAAGCCTTCCTTGTCCGCATCGAGAATCGCCACCAGCGACACTTCCGGCAAGTCCAGGCCCTCGCGCAGCAGGTTGATCCCGACCAGCACATCGAAGGTGCCGATCCGCAGGTCGCGCAGGATTTCCACGCGTTCTACCGTTTCGATATCGCTGTGCAGGTAGCGCACCTTGATGCCGTGATCGGTCAGGTACTCGGTCAGCTGCTCGGCCATGCGCTTGGTCAGCGTGGTCACCAGCACGCGCTCGTTCTTCTCGACCCGGTCCTGGATCTCGGACATCAGATCGTCCACCTGGGTGCGGGCAGGGCGCACGATGACCTGCGGATCGACCAGGCCGGTCGGACGCACCACCTGCTCCACCACCTGTCCCGCATTCTTCTGCTCATAATCGGCCGGCGTGGCGGAGACGAACACGGTCTGCCGCATCTTCGACTCGAACTCCTGGAACTTCAGCGGACGGTTATCCAGCGCGGACGGCAGGCGGAAGCCATAGTCCACCAGGTTGGTCTTGCGCGAACGGTCGCCGTTGTACATGGCCGAGAGCTGGCCGATCAGCACGTGCGACTCGTCGAGGAACATCAGCGCATCTTTCGGCAGGTAGTCCACCAGCGTTGGCGGCGGCTCGCCCGGCATGGCGCCGGACAGGTGGCGCGAGTAGTTCTCGATGCCCTTGGTGAAGCCGATTTCCGCCATCATTTCCAGGTCGAAGCGGGTGCGCTGTTCCAGGCGCTGCTCTTCCAGCAGCTTGCCTTCCTTGCGGAAGAATTCCAGGCGGTCGCGCAGCTCGGCCTTGATGGTCTCGACAGCGCGCAGCACGGTCGAACGCGGGGTCACATAGTGCGAGCCCGGATACACGGTAAAGCGCGGGATCTTGGTCTTCACGCGGCCGGTGAGCGGGTCGAACAGCTGGATCGATTCCACTTCATCGTCGAACATCTCCAGGCGCACCGCCAGCTCGGCGTGTTCGGCCGGGAAGATGTCGATGGTATCGCCGCGCACGCGGAAGGTGCCGCGGCCGAAGTCGGTCTCGTTGCGCGTGTACTGCATCTGGATCAGGCGCGCGATCACGTCGCGCTGGGCGACCTTGTCCTTCTGGCGCAAGGTCAGGATCATCTGGTGGTATTCGTTCGGATTACCGATACCGTAAATCGCCGACACGGTGGCCACGATCACCACGTCGCGCCGTTCCATCAGCGACTTGGTGCAGGACAGGCGCATCTGCTCGATATGCTCGTTGATCGACGAGTCCTTCTCGATGAACAGGTCGCGCTGCGGCACGTAGGCTTCCGGCTGGTAGTAATCGTAGTACGACACGAAGTATTCGACCGCGTTTTCCGGGAAGAACTCGCGGAACTCCGAGTACAGCTGGGCGGCCAGCGTCTTGTTCGGCGCGAATACGATGGCGGGACGGCCCATGCGCGCGATCACATTGGCCATGGTATAGGTCTTGCCCGAACCCGTTACACCCAGCAGGGTCTGGAAGGAGAGGCCGTCCTCGATTCCCTCGCACAATTCTTTGATGGCCGTAGGCTGATCGCCGGCTGGCGCGAAGGGCTGATGCAGCCGGAAAGGTGAATCTGGGAAGGTAATAACGGTGGCTTCTGGCGAAGCCGTGGTTTGCGAATCAGACATGTACTCAGACCTTTGATAGAATATCCGCTTGTCGGCGGCCTAAACCGGATTTTGTTCGGAGTCGCCGGCATGTTTCCGCTGCGAACCGCTTCCAATCGAATCCAATCTTATCATGACGAATCCTTCCGTTTTCAGCGCCATCGAGATGGCCCCGCGCGACCCAATTCTTGGTATCACCGAAGCCTTTAATGCAGACACCAACCCAGGCAAAATCAACCTGGGCGTCGGTGTTTATTATGACGATAATGGCAAGGTGCCGTTGCTCTCTTGCGTGGACAAAGCGGAAGCGATCCTCATCGAACAGCACGCCCCTCGTACCTACCTGCCGATCGAAGGCCTGGCACAGTACGACAAGGCAGTGCAAGAGCTGGTATTTGGCGCCGACAGCGCCGTAATTCAAGAGAAACGTGCCGTAACCGTGCAGGCACTGGGCGGCACCGGCGCGCTGAAGATTGGCGCCGACTTCCTGCAGCGCTTCTCGCCATCGTCGGACGTGTACATCAGCGATCCGAGCTGGGAAAACCACCGCGCGCTGTTCGAAAGCGCCGGTTTCAAGGTCAACAACTACGCCTACTACGATCCATCGACCAAGGGCGTGAACTTCGCCGGCATGCTCGCCGCGCTGAAAGCCATGCCGAAAGGCGCCATCGTAGTGCTGCACGCCTGCTGCCACAACCCGACCGGCGCCGACCTGACCCAGGGCCAGTGGGATGAGGTGATTGCGGCCGTGGTTGCCGGCGGCCTCATTCCGTTCCTGGACATGGCTTACCAGGGCTTCGGCGCTGGCATCGCGGAAGACGGCGCAGTGGTGCGCCGCTTCGCTGCCACCGGCGTGCCGCTGCTGGTGTCCAACTCCTTCTCCAAGTCGTTCTCGCTGTACGGCGAGCGCGTGGGCGCGCTGAGCGTGGTGGCGGCGTCGGCGGAAGAAGCATCGCGCCTGCTGTCCCAGCTGAAGCGCGTGGTGCGCACCAACTACTCGAATCCGCCTGTGCACGGCGGCAAGGTAGTGGCGACCGTGCTGTCCTCGCCGGAACTGCGTCAGCTGTGGGAAGACGAGCTGGCCGGCATGCGCGTACGCATCAAGGAAATGCGCGACCTGTTCGTGCGCAAGCTGGCCGAGAAAGCGCCTGGCCATAACTTCGACTTCGTGCGCGAGCAGGTAGGCATGTTCTCCTACTCCGGCCTGACCAAGGAGCAGGTCGGCAAACTGCGCGAACAATCGATCTACGCCGTCGATACCGGCCGTATCTGTGTTGCAGCGTTGAATACCCGCAACATCGATACCGTGGTTGACGCGGTTGCCAAGGTGCTTTAATATCTTGGTCTCGCGTCGCTAAGGCGGCGCGAATGGCAGCAGAAAGTGCCGTTTAGCAATATCTTGAAAATGTTGCTTTGACTGTATATAATGTTGCCTCTAATCCCTGATAGCTCAGTCGGTAGAGCGACGGACTGTTAATCCGCAGGTCCCTGGTTCGAGTCCAGGTCGGGGAGCCAGAACACAGAAAAGCCCAGCCTTAACCGGTTGGGCTTTTTGCTTTTCAGCGTCCCCGGTGTCGAATAAATTAACAATTATCAACATCGTTATTTTCTCGCATGATTATAAGCACTTGATATCATTTCATCGCTCATACTCTAAAGGGGCAATGAATGAAAACTCAAAAATTATTGCGTGCGATCGGATTTGTAGCTGCATTGATGATTGCCGGGGTAGCGCAAGCGAGCGTTATTCTTACGGTCAACTCGCGTATTAATAGCATTTCAGGTGGCGTGCCAGCTGACAGTGACATTACGCTGGTGGAGGGGCAGCACTTTTTAATCACGGTCGATCCGGCGCAAATGTGGAATTTCAACGGTGGCGTGCCGGGTTATACCGTTAATGCCGACGGCATGAAAGACCCTGCCTGGGATTTTGCTTTTAAAAATCCGGATAGCAGCACCTTCCACACTACGCTCGGTACGCTGGTGGGCCAGATTGGCACCGGCACCGCAGATGCCGGTAATTTTTTCATCATTGGCACCCACTTCGAAGGCGCGGCCAATGCCAGCGGCAAATTGAACCTTTTCTTCTGGGACAATGACGCCGCGAACAATACCGGTGCCGTGAATGCCTTAATCGATGTTCCCGAGCCAGTCTCAATTGCTTTGATTGGCCTGGGTCTTGCGGGCCTGGCATACAGCCGGCGCCGGACATAATCGCCACCGGGAAGCCACGACTGGGTGGCTTCTTTTAATGCAAGCCGGGTGGGGAATAAATATCGGCCGATCCATTATCATTTTCAGCATCTGCGCCCGTCGCCGCATCCGCAGACGTTGATGGTTTCCGCGCCGGCTCATGCTGCAATGCTTCTGCGGCTATTTCCTTTCGACTGTTTTTGCGCGCATTTTCCATTTGCGTCAGCATGATAAATTGCTGACGCAAATTCTCCAGCATCTCCTCCAGCGCTTGCATTCGATAACTCAATTCCCGGCGCACCTTTGGATCTGCTGCCTTTTCCCATTCCTTGCGTAGTTCGCGCAGCTCTTTACGCACGTTCTCCATCGTGGTGAGCAGCCGTTCAATTTTCGACTGATTATCTGCTGGCTGCTGGGCTGGTGCGCCGTTGCCAATTGGCGTAATCATGCGTGTCCTCTCTGCAAATCGTTCTGGAAGCCTTCAAATAAGCAGGCTATTGCTGATAAGAAATTTTGCATGTAAATGGACCTGTGCTGCAGATCCATTTATTGACGGTTTGACTGAGCCACTTTTGCTTTCAGTCTGCCTGTTGAGCTTCGATGCCGCGCAGGATCAGGTCGATGCCGGCGAGGAAGTCGGCGCGGTCGTCATGGACGCTGAGCTGGGCGGCGACGCTGCGGGCGAAGGGGTATTCGCTGGCGTCCAGTTGCAGCCAGCTTGCAGCAACGGTCTGCAGGAATGTCTCGCGGTCGTAGTTTTGCTCGCGGCCTATTTGTGCGTTGGCCGCGTTCTGGCCGCTGACCCCAAGTATGTAGCTCAACAATGCTGATGTTGCCTGCCATTGCGCATCCTTGGCTACGCCCAGGCTGCTGACCTGCTGGCCGAGGCGTTCCAGGATGCGCACCATCGGCAATTGGCCTGGGGCGCGGTTCAGGGCGGAGCCGACCCAGGGGTGTTCGTCGATGGTGTCGAACATGCCTAGCGCTACGTTGCGGATGATTTCCCGTGGCGTTGCGCCTTCCTGCGCTGCGTTCATTGCGCGGGCGATCATGGCGTCGCAGGCTGCGGTCAGCAGGTCAGCCTTGTTGGCGACGTGCCAGTAGATGGCGCCGGGACCAGTGTTGAGACGGTCGGCGAGGGCGCGGAATGTCAGGCCGCTCTCGCCTTTGGCGTCCAACAAGGCAATCGATGCTTCAACGATGCTCTCGCGTGAAAGCGATTCTTCCCGCCGCGCGGAACTCTGTGCTTTTTTAACCATGCCGTATGTTGACATACTTCGTGCCGAGCCGCAAAATCATTGTGGAACGTTGTTCCATAAATGAGGATTGAATGAGTAAGGAAATTGCGATCATTGGTGCGGGGTTGGGCGGGCTGATGCTGGCCCGGGTGCTGCATGTGCACGGCATTCCATCGAAGGTGTATGAGGCGGAGGCATCGCCGAATGCGCGGACTCAGGGAGGGATGCTCGACATTCACGAGTACAACGGGCAACTGGCGCTCAAGGCCGCGGGCTTGTTCGAGCAGTTTCTCGCAATTATTCATCCGGGCGGACAGGCTTCGCGCGTGCTGTCCAGCAATGGGACGGTGCTGCTGGACGAGCCTGACGAAGGCGGCGTTGGGCGGCCGGAGGTGCTGCGCGGGGAATTGCGGCGGATTCTGCTGGAGTCGCTGCCCGAGGGCTGCGTTCAGTGGGGACGCAAGTTGTTGAGCGCCAGTGCGCTTGGCGATGGTCGGCATGCTGTGGCCTTCGCAGATGGTTCTGCTGTGACGACGGATCTGCTGGTGGGAGCTGATGGTACCTGGTCAAAGGTACGTTCGCTGGTTTCGGATGCTGTGCCGGCTTATGTCGGCTACTCGTTTATCGAGACCTATTTGTTCGATAGCGATGTACGGCATCCGGCGAGTGCGCAAGCGGTAGGCGGTGGGGCGATGTATGCACTGTCGCCGGGCAAGGGGATTACGGCGCACCGCGAGCCGGGCGGCGTGCTGCATACCTATGTGCAGATGAACAAGCCGCTGGAGTGGATCGAGGGCATCGACTTCTCGCGGCCTGCTGCTGCACTGGCTCGTGTGGCGAGGGAATTTGAGGGCTGGGCGCCGGAGCTGACTGCGCTCATTACCGATGGCGAGGCGCCGCCTGTGCCGCGTCCCATATTTGCGCTGCCGGCACGGCATCAGTGGACGCGGGTGGCGGGCGTTACCTTGCTTGGCGATGCGGCGCATGTGATGTCGCCATCGGGGGAGGGGGCTAATCTGGCGATGTTCGATGGGGCTGAATTGGCTAAGGCGATTGCTGCGCATCCTGGGGATATGGAGGCTGCGCTGGCGGCTTATGAGGCGGAGCTTTTTCCGCGGAGTCATGTGGAGGCGGTCGAGTCGGCGGAGGTGCTGGAGGTGTGCCTCGGTGCGGATGCGCCGCAGAGTTTGCTGGATTTCTTTGCGCGCAAGGAGGGCTGAGGCTGGATATCACGGCCAGAATAGCTTGGCCATCATGGCCATTGTCAGGGCGATGTGGGCGACATACAGGCGTAACAGTAAGCGGAACTGAGCGTCCATCTTTCGCTCGAGCCTGTCGGCGGTCTCCTGGATTTTTGTTGTGAGGCGTAGTTCCAGCTGGGTGCGGGCCAGCGCTTCTTCGGCGAAGCGGCGTGCCATTTCTTCTCGTACCAGGGCCAGGCCGCTCTCCAATTCCTTTTGCGCCAAGGCAAAGCCGTCGGTCATCTCCGTACGTAACAGAGCAAAGCCATCGGTCATCTCTGTACGTATCAGAGCAAAGCCATCGGTCATCTCTGTACGTATCAGAGCAAAGCCATCGGTCATCTCTGTACGTATCAGAGCAAAGCCATCGGTCATCTCCGTGCGTATCAAGGTAAAGCCATCGTTCATTTCTGTACGCAGCAGAGTAAATCCATCATCGGTCTTTTGTTCGTATACGCTCACCTTGATCTCCAGCGCGCGGGTGCGTGCTTCGAAGTCATGCTCCTGCTGTCCGCGACTCTTGTCAAGCAAGCTCGGCTCCATGGCGGGCCTCCGGTCGGTGATATTGATTCAGCTTAGTGCGCAAGGAAAGGCTGTCGTTGATCTGCATCACAACGGTGGTAGCTGAGCCGTTTCGGGCTACACTGGTGGCGGGAGGAACTTGCGATGAAGACTTGGGTCTGGTTGGCGGTCGCGCTGATTTGCGGCCCGGTTTATGCGCAGCAGCAGCCTTTCGTTTGCCGTACCCAGGAGTCTGGGCTGGGGCAGCCTCTTGTCGATAATCAGGAGGGCATCGGACATCCGGTGTTCGATGCAGACCATAAGCCCATCGGCTTCAGCCGCAACTGCGCCATCGCCACCAGGACCGGACTGTTCTACTTCAACGGCACCACCTTCAAGCCCTACGATCCAGCCAGTCCGCCATCCGATCTGAAGACGACGGTCGTGAACGGCGCCAGTGTCCCGTTTGTGGTGAAGGTGGAAGTGGGTACGATCAACCGCTTCATCTACACCATCGCCATGCTCGAACCACAGGCTTGGAATAAAAAGCTCATTTACTGGCTGCGCGGCGGTGTTGGTGTCGGACACCAGCAGGGCAAGGCCATGTGGTTCGGCGATGGTCTTGGCGGCGGTGAGCGGCGCATGATGCCGCGTTTGCTCGCCGCTGGTTATGCCGTGGTGACTTCGTCCGGCAACGAGACCGGCATTCATTACAACATGCGCCTGGCGGAAGATACCGCCGCGCAGACCAAGCAGCACTTTATCGACAAGTACGGCAAGCCGCTGTACACGATCGGCGTGGGCGGGTCGGGCGGCGCGGTGCAGCAGTATATGTTCGCGCAAAATCATCCGGGGCTGCTGGATGCGGGCGTGCCTATCCAGTCCTATCCGGACATGGTGACGCAGACTATTCCTGTCTCCGATTGTCCTTTGCTGGGGCAGTACTTCCGCGAGGAGGTGGCGCGCGATTCGTCTTCGCCATGGTCGCAATGGAGCAGGCAGGCCTGGATTGAAGGGATGCACGCCAGCGATAGCGTACGCAATCCGATCACCGGCAGCAGCGGATCCACCGAGTGCGTCAGCGGGTGGCGCGGTGCGATGCCTAACGTTCTGAATCCTGTCTATAAGGATCAGCGCTTCGACCGAGCCGTGAAATTCTATGGTTACCGCGATGATGTGTTCAGCAAGGTGAAATGGACGCACTGGAATGACCTGGCCGAAATCTACGGCGCCGATAACGCGGGCTTTGCGCCGATACCGATTGATAACGTCGGGGTGCAGTATGGGCTGGGGGCGTTGAACGATGGGCGGATTGGCGCGGATGAATTCTTGCGGCTTAATGCTTGTGCCGGCAGCTGGAAGGAGCAGGCGGAATTCGTGGGATGGGATGAGAAGGGCGATCCCTTCGATGCACGCAATATGCGGCGCAGTGCTTTGTGCCGTTCGCCGGATGGTGCGCCTGCACCGCGCAGGCAGGGTAGTGTGGAGGCGATGCAGAAGGCGTATACGTCAGGACATGTGTTCACTGGACGGAAGCTGGGTGTGCCGATGATCGATTTGCGGCCTTACCTGGAGCCTGAGCTGAATATGCATAATGCGCGGCAGTCGTTTTCGGTGCGGGGGCGGTTGATGGCTGGCGCGCCGACCGAGGCGCAGCGGCAGGTGATATGGTTCACGGATGGGGAGGGCAAGCTGGCGGAGGCTGTGATGGATGCACTGGGTGTGCTCGACCAGGAGCTTACCGGAAAGGGGGGCGCTGCATCCGCAGCTATTGGCGCGGCTGCCGGCGCCACGGGCTTCGTGGATAAATGCTATGACGCGAAGGGAGCGCTTATCGCTTCCGGTCCGGCGGTCTGGGACGGCATTCTGGATGCCCGGCCGGCAGGGGCCTGCACACGCGCTTTCCCGATCTATTCCAGTCCACGCATGGTGGCCGGCGACTCGATCAAAGGCGACATGTTCAAGTGCGCGCTGAAGCCGCTCACCGCGGCGCTGGAGGATGGGACCTACAAGGCGACATTCACGGAAGCGCAGCGCGCCTGGCTGGCGAAGATATTCCCGCAAGGCGTGTGCGACTACCGTCAGCCGGATCAGGGCAAGCCGCCCGGCTGGTAAAAAACATAACAATCAAAAACCACTTTGCATGAGCGAAAAGCTTGTATATAATTCGGCCTCCTTTCCCTGATAGCTCAGTCGGTAGAGCGACGGACTGTTAATCCGCAGGTCCCTGGTTCGAGTCCAGGTCGGGGAGCCAGAATTTCAAGCATGAGCCCAGCCATCCGTGGTTGGGCTTTTTGCTTTTCAGGAGCCGAAAATGGAAGCAAACGATCAACGTTATCTCGTTCAACAGAACAAAATCGGCGACAGCACCAAACCGCCAGTCTTCGCCCGGGTCATGCGCAGCAAGGAAGGGGTATTTGAAGGTGTTTCCTTCATCAAGAACAAGGAGAAGGCGACGGTGATGACCATCGCGCAAGCGGAGGAAGCCATTGCCTGGGCCAGGAAGAAAAAATCCGGCGCCCAGGAGTACGACAGCAAGATCATTTGCGTAGGCCAGTAAGCCTGCAAAAGCCCACGATGCGTCGTGGGCTTTTTATTTCAGCGCTCAGGCAAGTGAGTCGGCCACAGGGTAGAGCTGCGTGTTCTCGCGGTGGATGCGCTTGGACAGGGCGTTGAAGATGCCTTTGCTCTCTTCGGTAAAGGCAGCGGGAGAAGCACTGATCGCAGAGCCCTTGCTCCACGCCTTCATATAACGCTCAAAAGCGGCGGACAAGTCGCCCATCTCGGCCGAATAACGCTGCGCGAGATCGCGTGCGGCGGGGTCGGTACTGCGCAGCATGGACGGATACAGGCTCTTGTCCTCCATCGCCAGATGCAGTCCGACCAGACCGTGCATCTTGCTCAGCTGGCGGCGAATGACGGCCGCCTCTTCCTCGGAAATGGTGGAGCCAAAATACTGGCTGATCTGGCGGGCGGTATCCAGGATCTCCGCGTGCTGCTTTCTGAAATTGTCGGTACGGGCCAATTGGTATCCTCGAAATGTAGCGGATTGATTGGGCCGCATTATCTCAAAAGATTCATATTAAATGCAACAATTTGACGTAACAAAAAGCCCACGGTTTGTCGTGGGCTTTTGCTGTTGCGGGCTGGATTACAGGCCGACATAGACCAGCTTCGTGAAGAAGTCCGGGTTGATGACGAAGCCGCCGAATTTGGCGTCGTACGCTGCGGTGGGTTTGGCGGCAATGACTTCTTCCAGTGACTTGCCCTGTTTTTTCAGCGCCTGCACATTGTCGCGAACGCCGACCAGCATGTCGCGGAACTCGGTCAGTTGCGCGCGGTTGCCGACAGGGCCGTGGCCCGGCACGATCACGGTGCGCTCGGTGCTGTGCTTGATGGCTTCATCCGCCCAGTGGATCGCTTCGTTGATGCCGCCGCCATCGTCGTTGTCGATGAACGGGTAGTAGCCGTTCCAGAAGGTGTCGCCCAGGGCCAGCACGTCGGCCTTGGTGAAATACACCCACAGGTCGCCGTCGGTATGGCCATGGCCAAAGTTTTTCAGCTGGATTTTTTCGCCGCCGAACTGGATGGTTTTATCCTTGCTCACCAGCGCAGTTGGCAGTCCGGCCGCCGGCAGTGGTTTGAAGGTGTAGTTCCAGTCTTCGACGCGGGTCTCGACCGACAGGTGCTTCAGCGTGTTCGGGTGGGCGATGATGGTCGCGCCGGCTTCGTGCATCCATGCGTTGCCGTCGGTGTGGTCCCAGTGCCAGTGGGTGTTGACCACGAATTTCATTGGCGCGGGGCTGATCTGGTTCAGCGCTGCGGTCAGTTTCTCTTTCGAGACGCCGATGCCGGCATCGACCAGGAATTTTCCTTCCTTGCTGTTCAGTACCACGATATTGCCGCCCGAGCCGGACAACATGCTTACACCAGCACGTATCGTTTCGACCTTGATGTCGGCCTTGGCGGTGGCTTCGTTGATGGTGATGACAGGGCTGGTGGCTTCGGCCATGGCGTGGCTCATTGGCATCCATGCGGCTGCGGCGGCAATTGCGGCGGACAGGATCAGGCGGCGAGGTGCGGAGAACAGTTGCGTTTTCATGATGATTCCCTTTGCGTTGTTGAGCGGTTGGTTGCTGCGATGTGGTAACTATAGGCGGCAAAAGGGAGATTATTAATGACTTAAAATGTCTATAAATTGCTCTATCGTCTCGTGTCGGTATGTTTATAAAGAAAATTCCGCAGCAAGGCGCAAGGTGCGGTCACCGCTGGCTGCAGCACCGCGCCAGATGCTCGCCGCACCGCTTTGGTAACGCTGCACGCTGCGTACATCGGGTGCGAGCAGGTTGTTGGCCGAGAAGCGCAGTGCGAGGCCGGGACGGGGCTGCCAACTGGTGGTAAGGTCCAGCCGGCGCTCAGTAAAGCGCTCGCTCCACTGCGTATCCGAGAGACGCACGCTGCCGCCTTTTTTCACGTTCCAGTTGAAGCCCGCGGTGATGGCCGTGCTGACGCGGTAATCGAGGCCGGCGTTCAGCACACCAGGCGTATGCTCGCCGAGACGGTTGGCGGGACCGGGCACCATGCTTACATGCGACCAGTTGCGCGACAGCGTGAGCCGCACGGTCAGGCCGCTGGCGCCGAGGGATGCGCGCCCATCCAGTTCGATGCCGCCGGCCTGCGCCCGGCCAAGGTTGCGTGGCGTAGTGACCCATTCGCCGCGGTCCTGGAACAGGATGGATTGCGTGACGTCCTGAATCCGGCGCTCGTAGGCGGACGCGCTGAACATGCTGTCCTTGCCGAAGTATTGTTCGTAGGCGACGTCCAGTCCCCATGCCAGCTCGGGGCGCAGTGCGGGATTGCCCTCGAAGTGAGGGTTGCTTGGACTGTTCGCGTTATTTACCGTATAGCGGCGCGGCACCAGGTCGCGCGTGGCGGGAGCCTTGTAGCTGCGTGCCAGCGCAATGCGCAGCTGGCCGTATTCGCCCGGCATCCGCCACAACAGATGGCCGATCGGACTCCACACGCCGGAGCGGTTGGCGGCCGGGACCAGGTCCCGTCCAGCGGTGCGGGTGCGCAGGCCCTCCCAGCGCAGGCCAAGATAGATGTCGAGTGAGGCCGTGGGCGACCATTCATCCTGCGCATACACGGCCAGACGCTGCACGCGTGCCTGATAGCGCTGCTCGAGTTCATCCAGGGCCATACCCGCCGCATCCGCATCTTCCTGATGGCGCCATTCGGAGCGCCTGGTGAACGTGGCGTCCCAGCCCATTGCCAGCGCATGGCCGCTGCTGCTGCCGAAGCGCAGCTTGCCGCTGCTGCTGGCGCCGTCGTCCACGGCATTTGACAACACGTGGCGCAGCCATAGCGGCAGGTCGGCCGCATCGCGGCCGGTAAAGAGGTAGCCGCTGTTGCGGCGGTTGTGCGCGAATCCGGCCTTCCATTCCAGTTGTGCGCTTTCGCCCGGAGGACTGCTGCCGCTGGCGTCGCTGCGCGCGGTCAGCGTGCGTGCGCTGGTGGTATAGGCATTATGCGGATAGTCGCTTGCTTCGCCCCACAGCGTCGATTCACGCGCGTTGCCGTTGTTCCCGCTGCGGGCCAGATCGAGCAGGCTTTGCCAGCTGATGGTGGAGCCGCCGGAGAGCTTCCAGTTCAGGCGCGGTGTGAGAGCAAGACGCTCGCTCATGGCGCCGTCGGCTTCGGACGTGATGCGCTCGCCGCTGGCGCTGCGGTCCCAGATCGTGCCGTTCGAGTGGCGCCGCGTACGCGCTGCCTGTGCCGACAGCGATCCTGAGAAGTCCTCGCCGGGACGCGAAAGATCCAGGATAGTCTCGGGCCCGCGTGCGTAGGCCAGCTTGGCCAGCGTCTGCGAGCGTGCGGCCGATTTGCGCAACACGATGTTGATGCTGCCTGCGATGCCTTGCGCGCTGCTGTCGGCACTGGCGCTGCGCAGGATTTCGACCCGCTCGATCAGTTCCGGTGACAGGGAGTCCGGCGAGAAGCCTTGCGGCGCAGGCTCGCCGTTCAGCAGGATCTGGGTGCGTCCGCCGCCCAGACCGCGCAATTGGACCTCGCCGCCGCTGATGGCAATGCCGGGCTGGCGGCGCAGCGTGTCGGCAACGCTGGCATCGCCGTAGCGCGCCAGCTCTTCGCGCGTGACGACGATGCGGCCTACGCTATCGTCGCGCCGCCGCTGCAAGGTGTTGTCCGCCTTGATTTCGACGCGGGCCATTTCATCGTCGGCGCTGGCGGGGAGAGTGGTGGCAAGCAGGGCGAGCATCAGCAGGGCAGGGCGCATGGCGGGAATGAGGTAGTGGAGAACGATGCGCATTGTTAGCCGGGGCTTGCGGTTCGTAACGCGGAGAGTGATGAATGCATCCCGCCCGGGGATGAACGCGGAAAGGCGGCTGCTATACTCGGCCGCCATGAATCCATCGATCTCCATGTCCGCCTGGCCCGTCTGGCTGCGCGCCTTCCTGGTCAACTTCGCGCTGTGGGCCATGCTGTGCGCGCTGGCCGGCATCACGACGTACGGCGATGCAGCCCACGACGGCGATACCCGCAGCTACTGGCGCATGACGCTGGGCTGGTGGTGCGGCTACGTGGTGATGATGTTCGAGAGCTATGCGCTGTTCATGCTGTACCGCGACCGTCCGCACTGGCTCGCCACGCCGCGCCGCATCGTGGTTGGCTATCTGCTCTACATGCTTTTGTGCTGGCCGGTGGCGATGCTGGGCCTGGCCTTCCGGCGCTGCTTCAAGTTCGGCATGGCGCCAGGCATACGGAACGCCGTTCATTACTGGTTCACGATGGACAAGTTCGAGTGGTTCGTGGTGTTCGTGATGCTGACCATGGCTTTCGGTATCGTAGTGGCGGGACTGCTGTGGCGGCAGCGGCAGCAGCAGGCTGCCGAACTGGAACGCCAGCGTCTCGCTGCCTTGCGCAGCCAGCTCGAACCGCATTTCATGTTCAACACGCTGAGCGCCATCGGCGCGGTGGTACGTATGGACGACAAGCCGCTGGCGCTGGATGGGCTGGCGCGTCTCGGCGATCTGCTGGAGTACGCGCTGACCAGCAGCGGGTGCGACTGGGTGGCTGTGGAGCGTGAGCTGGGCTTCGTGCAGGATTACCTGGATCTGCAACGCCTGCGCTTCGGCGAGCGCCTGCAGGTACGCATCGAGGGCGCGCACCTGCTGGACGATGGCGTCGAATGTCCGCCCATGCTGCTGCAGCCGCTGGTGGAGAATGCGCTGCGCCACGATCTCGAATGCCATGACGAAAACAGCGATATCGCCGTCAGCTTTGCGCGCGACGGCGACCGGCTGCGTGTGCGGGTCAGCAACCCGCTGCGTCCCGATCCAGCGCCCAGCGCGGGGCTGGGTATCGGCCTGCGCGGCATCCGCGCCCGTCTGCGCCTGGCTTATGGCGATGCGGCCTCGCTGGCCGTGCAGCGTGTCGCGGACCGCTTCGTGGCCGAGCTGAATATTCCCTGGGCGGTGGCTGAATGAGCGCGCCGCTGAGAGCCCTGATCGTCGATGACGAAGCGCACGCGCGGACCAATCTGCGGCTGGCGCTGGCCTCTTTGCCTGGTTGGCAGATCGCAGGTGAGTGCGCCAGTGCGGCAGCGGCGCGCGAGCTGCTGGCTGCAGGCAGCGTGGATGTGCTGCTGCTCGATGTGCAGATGCCGCGCGAGTCGGGCGTGGAACTGGCGCGTGAATTGAGCCGGATGGAGATGCCGCCACTGGTGGTCTTCGTCACGGCGCATCGCGGCCACGCGCTGGAAGCGTTCGACGTGCATGCGCTGGACTATATCGTGAAGCCGGTCGATGAGGCGCGTTTGCGGCAGGCGCTGGAGCGCGCCGGCGCCATGCTGGGCCAGCGCATCGCATACGCGCAGGCGCTGCGCCGCTTTGCCGACCCGTCGTCCGGCTACTGGAGCACGCTGGCGGTACGCTCGGTAGGGCGTATCGATCGCGTAGAGCTGGCGGATGTATTGTGGCTGGATGCTGCGGGAAATTATGTTGAGCTGCATATGGCGCAGCGTACGCTGCTGCATCGAAGCACGCTCACTGAACTGGAGCGCTATCTCGATCCGGAGGAATTTCTGCGGGTGCACCGGCGCACGCTGGTCAGGCGCAGCCAGATGCTGGCCTTGCGCCAGACGGTGGAGGGAGGCCATGTCCTGTCCCTGCGATGCGGACAGGACGTGGCCGTCAGCGAGCGCTATGCGCCCGCCGTGAAGGACGCGCTTGGAACACGTAACGTGCGGTCAGCGTGAAGTAGCGGCCTTGCCGGAGAGGTGGTCACGGGTAAGGCGCGGGCGAACCGCGCCCCTTGGTTGCTTTAGCGGACTACGTACACCATGGCAGCGCCGCCCACGGCCGTGCCTTGCTCATCCAGCTGCGACACGCTGATCGCCAGCTGTTCGCCGGCCTGCGCCGTGCCCGGCACCATGGTGTGCAGCGACATCGGATACAGGATGCCCGCATCCTTTTCCATCGTCAGGCGCACCAGCGGCTGCTTCAGCTCCACATAGCGCCTGCCGTTGCGCAGCACCACGTCGCCGCCCTGAACGCTGACATTGCCCAGGGTGTGCCTGCGCAGGCAGTCGAAGCGCGAGCCCTTGCCCAGGGTGAGCACCCCCTTGCAGCAGCCGAACTTCGTTTGCACTTTCGTCTCTTCCAGGAAGACCAGCGCGCTGTCGCACATTACATCCTCCCGGCCCGGCTGCGGCACGGGCGCGGACTGGTTGACGAAGTCGATGGCGGGGAAGGCGGCGCCATCGTCGTCCAGCGACAAAGTCAGGGGCATGGCGGACGGCAGGCGGCTGCGGTCGATCAGCAGCGACACGCGCTGCTCCAGGTTGTAACGGCTGCCGACTACGAAAGGGAAGGCGGTAGCGGTGTTGGCCATCACATCGATCACGGTCAGGTTGCGCTGCGCCAGGTTGTTGCGGCGTGCGCTGATCGGATCGCCGGTCAGCGGCGCGGTGGCGAAGGCATAGTCGTTGTCGGCATTGACCACGGCCAGCAGGCAGGGGTGCCATGGATGGTCGTTCTGCCAGCCATACAGCGATTCCACCTGCGCCGCTTCAAGCCGGAATTTGGCCATCACGGTGGCGCCGGCCGCCACGCTGGCGAAGCTTGCGCTCAGCGCAACAGGGTTGATGTGCGTGGCATCCACTTGCGTCCAGTCGGGCGGATATACGAACTGCAGGCCGACAAAGGGCGTGATGCGGCAGCTGACGCTGACATTGCGCGCCGGACGTGCGCCATTACTTGTCACGCGCACGTAGATGTAGTTGGCCTGGCCGCGCTCCACGTTTTTCGATTGCGCCGGATCTGCAGGGACGAAGACATTGTCGTCGTTGATGCGCACCACGATGTCCGAGAAGTCCCAGAAATTGCCGCCGGAGTAGGGCTCGGCGCCCGTGTCGGACGGCGCATCCTTGATCATCACGTCCGCTTCGTCCAGCGCGCGCAGCACGTTGATGCGGCCGTAGCCCATCTCCTGGTTCCAGCTGCCGTTGTTCTTGCCCGCGGTGTCCGCATACGCCACCGCGCCGACTTTCTGCGCCGTGCGTTCGATGTGGGCGCGCACCTGGGTATTGGTCAGCGCCGGATAGGCGCTGCGGATCAGGGCCGCCAGCCCGGCAACGTGCGGCGTGGCTGACGAGGTGCCGTTGAACACCAGGTCATAGTCGCCGCTGTCGTAGCCGCCGGAGCCGGTGATGTCTGTGGTCGGAATGTGCACGCCGGGCGAGACGACCGAGATTTGCGGACCGAAGTTGGAGCCCCAGGGTTCACCGTCCGGACTGAGTGGCGTCTTGCGGTTGTCCGCTTCATCGGAGGCGCCGACCGCAATCACCAGCGGGTTGGTGGCGGGGTAGGTGATCGGGCCGTTGTAGTTGTGCGTGGCGACGCACATCACCACGTCGTTGTTGAAGGCGTTCTGGATGGCCGGGTCGATGATGGCCGTGCTCCAGCCGTCCCAGCCAAAACTCATGCTGATGACGGCGGCGCCGTTGGCGGAGGCGTAGTTGATGCCGGCCGCCACTTCCACGTCGGTCCAGGCATCGAAGGCGACCGGCAGCAGGCGCGCCGTGCCGGCCACGCCGCTGATACCCGCACCGTTGTTGAAGGTCGCGGCCACGATGCCGGCGCAGGCCGTGCCGTGTGGACCGGTGGGCGAGCCGTCGCCGGACATGCTGCCCAGGTTGATGCCGTTCGAGATGTAGCGCGGCTGCAGATCGGCATGACTCAGGTCGCAGCCTTCGTCCAGGATGCACACGACCACGGTGGCGGCGCCGGTACTGATGTCCCAGCCGGTGGTGCCGGGGCCGCCGGCTTCGATGCGCGTCATGTCCCACTGCTGCGGGAACAGGGTGTCGCTGGGTGCGATCGAGGTGGGCCTCAGCAGCGGCATGGTCTCGAACTGGAAATCGACCATGGCCGCGTTGGGTGAGGCGCGCACCATGTCGCGCAGCTGGAATGCGTTGATCTCGTGCACGTTGCTGATCTGGAAATAGCGGTAGCCGTTCAGGTAGCGCGATTTCTCCGGCACTTCCTGCAGCAGCGGTTCGGCCGCGCCGGGCGCAGTGATCGCAGGCAGTTCAGGCGCCTTGTCGGTCGTGCCGCGCTGCTGGCCGCGGATTCTGATGACGCCCACATGGGGCAGGGGCGCCAGCAGGCCGCGCCGTCCCTGCTGGCCGGGTTGGCGATAGACGGGACCGATCCAGTCCAGCCCCAGTTTCGTGCCGGCCGCTTCGATGCGCGCCAGCGCTTCGTCGTTCAGCGGACGGCGCGCCTGGACGAAATAGCGCGTCTTCGTGTGGTTGATCCGTTCGCCGGGCACGCCGGCGCCGGCTTCCGGTTCGTCTTCCAGGAACAGTTCCTGGCTGTGCAGGAACTGCAAAACCTCCTCGCGCTCATGCGCCTGGCGGAAGGCGATCAGCATGCGGGTGGCTTCGAGTGCGAGCGGCGCACCCGAGGTGTGGGACATCTCTGCAGGAAAATTTTTCATGACTGGCTCCTTCGACTGGTTGCATCCCCCGCAGGGGATCAGGCCAGTCTAGGAGCCCTGATTTGATGCATTTTGAGCTACGTCTAAGGACCACTTATTAGCATATGTGCAGCATCTTGGTATGGCTGAAATCTTATAGCAGGTATATAATTCGCGCTCATTTTTTTGCCTCGCGGATCAAGGCAAACTGAAAAGCTTACAAAAATAGCAGCAGAAAACCAGTACCGCCCGGCGTAAGACCAGGAAGGGGACAGGAGACCATGTCAATCACCTTTATGAAGAACAAGGAAATAAAATGATCAAACTGTCCAAGATGCATAAGCGTCTGCTGGCTCTGACTGCTGTGATGCCGCTGGCTGCTATCGCTCAGGAAGCGCAGCAAGCCGAAGCCGGCAAACTGGAAGTGGTTACCGTGACCGCCCAGCGCCGCGCTGAAAACATCCGCGAAGTGCCTGTTTCCGTATCGATGATCAAGGATGAGAAGCTGGACATCCTGCTGTCCGGCGGCCAGGATATCCGCGTGCTGGCTGGTAAGACCCCATCCCTGAACGTCGAATCCTCGACCGGCCGTGTATTCCCGCGCTTCTACATCCGCGGCTACGGCAATGCCGACTTCAGCGTGTTTGCATCGCAGCCAGTTTCCCTGATCTATGACGACATCGTGCAGGAAAACCCGATCCTGAAGGGCTTCCCGATGTTCGACCTGGCCGGCGTGGAAGTGCTGCGCGGCCCGCAAGGCACCCTGTTCGGCCGTAACACCCCGGCCGGCGTAGTCAAGTTCGAATCCGCCAAGCCATCGCTGAAAGGCGTGGAAGGCTACTACAACCTGTCCTACGGCACCAACGCTACCGCCAACGTGGAAGCGGCTGCCAACATCCCTCTGTCGAAAGAGTGGGCAATGCGCGTTTCGACCCTGCGCAGCCACCGCGACGACTACGTGGACAACACCTACACCGGCGAGAAGGATGCCTACGAAGGCTACAACGAACACGCCGAGCGCGTGCAGGTGCTGTACCAGCCGAACGGCCAGTTCAACGCCCTGTTCAACGTGCACCAGCGTTCGACCACCGGCAACTCGCGTCTGTTCCGCGCCAACATCATCAAGAAGGGCACCAACGACCTGGTGGACGGCTTCGATGACGAGAAAGTGGCGATCAACGGCCAGGCCGGCCAGCGCCTGACCACCCGCGGCGCCAACGTGCGTCTGAGCTGGGACCTGGGCCAGCACAAGCTGTACTCGATCACCGGCTACGAAACCATTTCGCAGTACGATTCGCGCGGCGACATCGACGGCGGCAATCCGGGCAACTTCCCGGCCGTACCGTTCCAGGTTGAAACCGCCAGCGTGTTCCCTGACCTGAAGCAATACTCGCAGGAATTCCGTATTGAGTCCAAATACGCCGGTCCTCTGAACTGGCAGGCAGGCCTGTACTACTTCGACGAAGATGGTACCGCCGGCCAGGACAACTACAGCGTTGCCGGCGCCCGCACCAGCCGCGTGCTGTCGCGTCAGGAAAACAAGGCCTGGGCTGCCTTCGGTTCCGTGAACTACGCCGTGACCGAAGACTTCACCGTCCGTGCCGGCCTGCGCTACACCAACGACAAGAAGGACTTCAACACCGTTGAAGCCACCAACATCGTGCTGGTTGGTCCAGCCGGCGTTGACGAGAGCAAGCACAAGGTCAACTGGGACCTGAGCGGCACCTACAAGCTGAACAACGACGTGAGCGTGTACGCCCGCGTTGCCACCGGCTTCCGCGCACCGTCCATCGCTGCTGCTTCGACCTCCGTGCCGATCTCCGTGGCTGACGCTGAAACCATTACTTCCTATGAAGCCGGTGTGAAGGCCGACCTGTGGAACCGCCGTGCCCGCGCTTCGCTGAGCGTGTTCGACTACGACGTGAAGAACCAGCAGCTGACCGTGGTTGGCGGCAATTCGAACGTGACCCGTCTGATCAACGCTGCCAAGACCAAGGGCCGTGGTATCGAAGGCGAAATCGAAGGCTTCGTGACCAACGACTTCAAGGTATCGGCATCGGCGTCGTACAACTACACCCAGCTGCGCGATCCTTCGCTGTCGGTCAACAAGTGCCCGACCTGCACCGTGCTGGACCCGATCAACGCTGCTGGCCGCGTCGTCATCGACGGCAACGCACTGCCGCAAGCGCCGAAATGGATCCTGAACGCGACCGCCCGCTACAACTACCCGCTGGCGGACGGCAACCTGTTCGTGCTGACCGACTGGTCCTACCGCACCAAGGTGAACTTCTTCCTGTACGAAGCAGCTGAATTCACCGGCAAGCCGCTGACCGAAGGCGGCCTGCGCGTCGGCTACAACTGGGACGGCGGCAAGTATGAAGTGGCAGTGTTCGGCCGCAACATCACCGACCAGCAGCGCATCACCGGCGCCATCGACTTCAACAACCTGACCGGCTTCACCAACGAGCCGCGTCAATGGGGTGTGCAGTTCAAGGGCTCCTTCTAAAGCCCTCGCAGCCTGACACTGGACAGGCTGCAAATGGCCGTATATAATACGGCCTCTTTTCCCTGATAGCTCAGTCGGTAGAGCGACGGACTGTTAATCCGCAGGTCCCTGGTTCGAGTCCAGGTCGGGGAGCCAGAATACAGCAGCATGCCAAGAACCCAGCCCTGACCCGGTTGGGTTTTTGCGTTTCAGGGCTCGTTTATTTGCGCATAGTGGGCCGTGGTGAGGTCGTTGGCGTGTGGGGATGCGCTGCCCCTTAGACTGGGCTCGCGCTGCACACCGGGGCACTCTGCACGCTCCTCGATGGCGGGCCGGGACGCGAGTGCAGGGCGACCGAACTCGTAGGTGGCCATCCCGAACATGAGCGGTATTTCACGGTGCGGTTTCGTTCGCAACTAACGACCGCGTGTGCTGTGCTGGAAGAAGTGGTGATGCCGCAACTACTAATGTGTAATAATAATTCCATCACTTCAAGGAGAATTGCAATGGCAGTCACCGCAGATCAGTTGATGCAGCAGGTGGTAGGAGCAATTGGTGCACTCGAAAAGCTTCCTGCTAAGGAACGCGAGATCAAACCGTCTAAAGTGTTTGCGGAGAACTACAACAATCTCCTTGCCTTAGCTAAAGAGGCAATGCCAGAAATTGATAGTAGAAGATGGCCTCCATCTGCTGGAGTAACTCAGCCGGCAATGGGGCCGTCAAGCTCCGAATTGCGATTTACTGAAATTCATGCATTCCTTGCGCAGATTCAAGCAATTTTGGGGGAAGGCGTAACCTATGGTTATTAGTAAAACGTGCATCGACGACTAGTATTCTCTCGCCTTGTCCCCAAAAGTCATATCCTGAGAACCCAGCCCTAACGCGGTTGGGTTTTTTCTTTTCGGGGTCTGTTTAGAAGCTAGAACTGAGTTTGTATGGCGGAGGGAGGCTGCTGCCGAGGCCGGGGCAGCACATGAGTTCCTGCTCGTAGCAGTTAATGCTAAATTGTTAGCTGGTTTTTTTTTGTTCCAAGAGGTATCCCTTGAAAATAACTCCGCCACCTATTTTGTATAAGTACCTTCCGGTAGAGGACTGGCTCCCGCAGTTGATGAATGGGGAGTCGATGCTGTTCTCAAGCCGCACTAGTTTTAACGACCCCTACGACTCACGCTCAGCTTACCAAGTTGATCAGTCGAAGGTGGGCCGTAAATGGCTCCTTGAAAGATTCAAAGCAGAACAGCCTCACTGGACCCCCGCAGAGAGAATGCAAAAGGTCAATCAGGCCCTCCAGCGTCTTAAGTCACCGAGTGTTGATAGTGATGAGGCCACACTAGACAATGTCGGGATACTTTGCCTGGCCGAGCGCTGGGATAACATGTTGCTGTGGTCTCACTACGCAAAACAACATGCCGGAATATGCATTGGGTTTCGAACAGACATCGATTTCTTCCGAATAGCATTTAAAGTTGAATACGTTCCTGAATTCCCTGTCATTCAACGACCACAGGATGATCAGGAAACGATCTTTCAAAAAGCACTATTAACGAAGGCTGAGTGTTGGCAGTACGAGTCTGAGTGGCGTATTGTTAAACGTCCAATGAGTGATTCGGAGCGCATGTCGATAGCCCAGCAAAATGGGTACTTAGATCAAGAGGGTGTCCGAATCTTGAGCGATCATCACGGTGCAGGTATCTATGCCTTCGATAAGTCTGCTATTGAAAGTGTAACGTTGGGAAGTCGAATTACTGAAGACCACGCTCGGGTTGTCATCCGAGCAATAGAGGCTGCTGCATTGCATATTCCTATTTATGTTGTTGAGCCGCCAAATCGCCAATACCAATTGGTCAGACACGAATTTCAAGGATGAGCGCTTTCAGTAGTAAGAACCCAGCCCTAAGCCGGTTGGGTTTTTGCGTTTTAGGGGCCGTTTATTTGCGTATAGTGGGCCGTGGTGAGCCGTTGGCGCGAGGGGATGAGCGGGGCCTTGGGTTGGGCTTGCGTGGCCAAGGCTGGCAGTCTGTAAGCCGGTCGATGGTCGGCCGGGACACGGGGGGAGGGCGATTAAACGTGGACACACATGATTTGCATGCGGGACGTTCGTGGTCGTCCTGGCTGTACGTCGGGGGCGCATCTTGTGCAAGTGCCCCAAGTTAGCGTAATCGATGATTACTCAGCTCGTGGCTTGTGCAGAACTGATACAACTTGTTAAGTGCGGCCTTCGCGTCGTTAAGCTCTACAAGTGAATATTCTCCTAGCCCATGGTCATAGTCTGCTAGGTCGATAAACCCCGGTTTATTTTCTCGTTCACGAATGTGGTCTTGGATATGCTGAACTTCGGCCAAAGCATCATACGCATGCTCTGCAACATCAAAAAAATCTTTATCTAACGTGGCAATATCGAGAAGATATTTCCCAAGTACCTCCCTGTGAACATTTGGTAGCCACATTTGGCCGCCTTCACTGCCATCAGGCTGTATAGTACGGAAGAATAGTTTTTCGCTAGCTGCCTCTATAATTGCGAACGACGCGCGCTCTTCTTCTACTTCAATCTCAGCTTCCTCTTTCAATGCATTGACGACCCTCACGTACGACTTTATCGTCCAGTGATTGAGCTCGCATTCACGCGCAACCAAGAGTTTCAATGCAGTGATTTTGCGTGCATCAGCATCTCGTCGGCGCACAAACTCCAAGCGCTCTTTTGTGCAAAACAACCCAACCGCCACCACGGCGGAAATAGGAATCAAGTTTGATAAATCCAACATATGGCCTTGAGTGTGTCGATTGATAGAAGTTTTTTTTGTATCGCTGAAATTTGCCAATCAATCCCACTTGCCTTTTGCGTTAAGCTTCTTTTTTTGGGATCGATAGTGATCGATAATTGCACTGGAGCGCTTCGGTCTTACTATGCTGGAAAACATTCTTTCGATATCCTCTATACCAGCTTCTTTCCGGATCATCTTCTTCGCTCGCCTAAAATCTTCTCGAAACTGTTTGATGCGATCGTCTTTTTCTTTGGCGTCAGCTATTTCATATATATCTTCAACGCCCATCAACAGCGGTACGCAATGAACAGTTAGCTCTTCGTTGATATACATATCGTTGGTGTCGCACCAAGTAGCTATGGCGTGAATCGCCGTCGAAACAAGTTCATGCCGTTGTTCAGATGAGTATTCCGGATTTTTTATTAAATCTATGGCTACTTCTCCTGCAACTCCGATGCGCTCGTACAAGCCCTCGTAAATCTCCAGTCGCTTATCAAATACTCGTGCGGCGTACCCTTCGATACGATTCTTCCTGCGAAGTATTTCATTGATTAAAATCCCGAGTAGGACTCCGACAAGTCCAATTAACGCTGCTTCAATGGGGGGCATTCAGAGATCCTCGCTTGGATGGGGTGGCCCTTGAGCTAGGCTCGCGTGCTGAAAGGACTCGGCAGGCGCGCGACACGCCAGGCCGACGGTCAAATGCTCTCGTCGTCATCTTCCTCGACCGACTCATCATCTTCCGGATCGTGAAAATAGACATTCTCCGCCCCAATTATTCCTATGGTGACGAAACGTTCGTTTCGAATTGACGTGTCCATTTCGCCATAGTGCCAGTCCAACTCGTCCATCACAGCGGCCTTCGAGGCATCAGATTTGAAACAATTCAGATAGTCGCGCAATAATGCTGGGTCGAAGTTTAATGGCTCAATCTGTTTGAGAAATTTAAGATAGCCAGTTGTAGGAGCGGTATTCATCAAAAATATGAGTAGCTCCTTCCATAGCACATCCTCATCCGCAATTTTCACTTTCCGCAAAAAGATGCTTTCGGCCTTCGATCCACTACGTAGTTCGTAGGTATATAGTCCAAGTGCACTAGATCGCGCCGCGATGACATCGTACAGAGTTTGCGATATCTTCAATACCGTGCGTTGGATAAAATCACGAAAACGGTCTTCATTCGGTGTTCCAAATAGGGAGCTCCGCTCAGGGAAATCAACCTTAAGATGCTTGCTGAAAAAGGCAAGAATCGCCGCAGTCTCTTTCCGGCTCTGGCTCACAGAGTTAATTGAAAATCGATCGTAGCGAAGTGTTTTGTAAAATGTTCCAAGGAGTTGAAGAAGTTCATTCTGGGGCTTGCTAAATTTGATTGCTGAACGTTGGCGTAAACGTGCGACCAGATCTAAGTGACTATGAGTAATGAGTGACTGTTCTAATGCTTCCTGATCGGATAGGTCGGAATGTTCATGCAAAACAATCGCAATTTTCAATAAACGTTCGATACCAACTGCCAGATTGTAAAGAAAGTCGAATACCTCATCCGTATATTCGAGCTGTTGCAGTTCGTGATATCTGCGCAGTCCATTGTAAATAAACGAACCTGCAATGTGTAGTTCGTCGCCGAGTCGAAAATTCTTCCAGAAGCCGGATGCATTTAGGTAGCTCATAATTTCCCTCAGAATCTGTGCTTAGGCACCATGTTCTGAATAACGTGTCGAGACGGCTTATCGTAAAGTTACAATTCGCTTTTTATGAGATAGCCACAAGCTTTTAACTCTTTTGTTACATCGTTTTTCCAACCGCCGAAGGTATCGAGCGTGACGTAGACGACTCCGCTGATGTCGTTAGGAGTTTCTATATCGCCCTTCACCAGCGCACAGACATTTTCTCGTCCTAATTTTGCCATCAAATATCCATGTTCGAAGACAACATTCTGTCGAGCGCGGTTGCGAGGCGATACTTTGGTGTCAAGTGCCCCGCGTCCGTGATCGCAAGGTGTGTAAAGGACGAGTGCGAAGTCAGCATCATTTGCGTATCGCTCAATTTTTTCAATAATCGTCATGCCTGAACTGGCTTGCTCGTGCAGAATGATTGGTTCAAGTCCTAAGCCTGAAATAAAACGTGCCACCTCCTGCTTCGCTTCGTTGTCGCGACCATGAACGATGAAGACTTTTCGCTTGTTTCGTGTAATAGGTTCGCTTGCAACTCTGGTGGTAGAAACTTCTACCGTATTCGCTAATGGATTAGTGACCGGCTTTGGCACATCATTCAACTTCTTTTGTCCGAACTCCAGAAAGTCGAGTAATGGGGTGAACTGTTCTGAAATGAAGGTACGGCGTTCCTTGTAGCTTTTGAATTTAGGTTGAATGAAGTGCCAGAAAGACGCTAAGTCGCGATTTAGCCGAACAAACGACGGCACAAGATCCTCAATTTCGGGCATGGACAGCATTTCTTGCCTAAGGGTGCTGTATTCGTTTGTGTCGGCATTGCCTCCACTCGCGTGAGAAGAGAGCAGCGTGGCCAAGTAATTGGCTTTTTCGAAAGGAGTGCGAAGAAATTCTAGGCTCATGACTATGTTTGCTGGACGCTATTTTATTGTTTATATACTATTTTACTGCGCAAGCTTAGCTATCGGCCTTCGTTAATGATGGCATCAAGACTAAAACTAGGCTGGAGTACCTCCCAGAGTTCTAAGCCAAGTGCTTGGGCCACTCGCTCTGCCGCCTCTAAGGTTGGCGTTACATCCCCCCTTTCGATCTGACCCACATACGTCCTATGCAGATTCGCCATCTCGGCAAGCTTCTCTTGGGATAGGTTTTTCACACGGCGCACCAAGCCGATGTTCTTGCTAAACGTGTCTTTGGCGCTGGTAGGGAGAGACTTTTTCATCCCCTAAGCATCCGAGACCTGGGCTCATCTATCTACAGATCATATCATCCTAAATGATGACTATATACATCTTAAAGATGACTAAATGCAATATATTCGGTAAAATTTTTAGCCAATTTGGCAAGGAGGTGTGGCGGTAAGAAATTTTCATGTCAAGTAGCTCGACTTCAGCGTTAACCCAGCCCTATTTAAAGGGCGTTCACACAAAGGACTTTATGAAGAAATTGGCGAACTTACTGATGGTGCTGGGGGCAATAGTCGCGGTCGTCGCCTTCACTATGGATGTGACAGTAGGCGATAGCGGCATCGTCAACATGAACCTTATGGCCCAGCGTCAGAACTTGCTGATCGTTGGATGCGTGGCATTTCTCGCCGGGATCGTCGTGCTCGTCGGCGGGCAGCGCCAGGGGGAAGCCAAGGAAGACCACAGGCCTGAGGTGGAGATTAGTCCTCCTCGGTTGGAAATTATGACCGGCCCGAGCCTCATTAAGAAACATCTGCTGAAAGGGGCCCCGCCGACGGAGTTCTTTGGGCGGGTGATCGGCAGCACCTCGGCGGCGATTGTCGGTGCGCTTGTCGTCAATAAGATCATGGACTCTATGGGGTACATCGACAGCATCGCCAACGTAGTCCACATGGATGTGTGGATGCACCCTGAGATGTTCTATCTGCCGACCGCAATACTGATTTTTGTAGCCTCAATGAAGAAGGGGTTCCAAGTCATCGTCGGCATGTTCTACCTTGAACTGGCCGCTTGCCTCGTCTGGTCAGTGATATTGATCGCGTTCTTTGAAGCCCAGTGGGCCGTGTTCGGCTTCTTCTCTTCCGAGATCTTTTTCAGTATCGCAGGCGTGACTGTTGCGACTAGATTTAGGCCGAAAGCGGAACCCGCTATTCCCTAAGCAACACAAGTCTGAACGTATGACTTGTGATTTTTGATATAAATAGTTTATAAAATATAGAAAGGGAGAAGAGATGCAGTATGCAAAAGGCGCAATGTCGATGGGACTCTGTGCTCTGTTGTCGGGATGCGTGGCTGTATGGGGCGCGGCGCACCATGTCGAGAACGCCGATGCCAACGGGATCAAGGTCAAATACGATCCCGGCTTGACCACCTCGGTACGCGCTCAAGTGGTCGCTCGTGAACATTGCCAGAGCTTCGGCAAGGACAGCGAGGCGGTAAGCGCTGAAACGAGCCCACTGTCGGGGATTGCCGAAGAAGTCTATCGCTGCATTCCAAAGAGGGGCGCGAACTAAGTAATGTAGTCCACACAAGCTGTATTCAAGTTGGCCTGCTCACCATCCGGTGGGTGGGCCATTTTTTTTGTCCATGAAAGGAGCGTTATGTCCATATCCACCACCAAGCACACCAACTACACGATCATCGTCAACTGGAAGCAGCGAGGATTCGGCTGTGCCAAAGCCTGCTCTTACTGCAACTGGCGCGGCTCCCCGATGCTGCCCCAAGGAGCCCAATCAGCAGCAGCCGTCACGGCATTCATACGGCAGTGCAGGAAGTCGTTTATCACGATCAGCGGAGGAGGCGATCCCCTGTACCGATTCGATGAGAACTTTCCCGCATTGCTGTCAATGTCCGACACCATCAAGGCCGAGGGCTACAAGGTTCGGGTCATTACCAGGGAGGTGCAGCATGTGGCGAAGCTGAAAGGAATCGCCGATCACGTTTCGATTTCCCTTGATGACGATGTTCTGCAGCAGCTGGATCACCACCAGCAGTATTGGCGTAGTGCCGGCCAGAAGCTCGACATTGAGTTCTCCTTAGTGCTGCCGCCGTTGCCTATGGCCGATCTGCTGGAACTCAAGCCACAGTATGCGGCATTGCATAGGCGGTTGGGGAGGCGGCTTGTGTTGCGCGAGAACTTCAACAGCATCTTCCCGGTCGATCCAGTGGCTATGTCGTTCGGCCATCAAGGGACTGTATTTGTGCCGAAGGTGTTATGCCTGAATAGTCGATACCTTGCGAATGTCGAATGCACAGGCCATGAGATCGTGCAGGACAATGCGGCACTCACGGGATTCCTGATGGCCCATTCCGACGCCTATCTGTTCGGAGGGTTTGTGAAGCACCTGGTGGAGCCAACAGTGCATCTTGAATACAACGATATTGACGTCATCGCGCTCAACACCGGTGTAATGGATTCCCTGTCGGATCAATTCGGATTCGCCTTCAAGGAAGTATCGCCGGAAGGTGCCTATCCTCGCTACTTCATGGGCAAGTCAGCGAGGGCCGGGAAGTCTATTCAGCTGATCTTGATGCACTCGGCCACCGATGCCAAGCGCTTCATCTTCAACGCTCAGTATGCCGTTGATCGTGTCGGTTTCAACAAGGGCTTCTTCTTCGATCCTGTAATCGGCGAGGATGCTATACACGATGCAATACGTCACAAGGTTGCCCATGCAGTTATCGGCACACGCAGCATGGAGCTATTCCAGCCGGATCGCGTGCAGGTCGAGCAGCGGCATAAATCCAAGTTAATCAAGAAAGGGTTCGTAATCGCCAGCCAGCATTAGCAGTAAGCAGCACCAGCAGCACGTCACCAATCCTCGTCTCATCCCCTCCGAGTTTCAACTTTCCACACCACCAGCAGTCCCGCAGTTTTTCAGCATCGCAGCATTTCAGTATTTCAGAGTACCCACAGCACCCGTCGCACCTGTCGCACCCGACGCCAATACAGGCAGGGCTCGTCACGTCGTCGCTTGCGTCGCTTCCACCCACCTAAATTTTTCCCAGAAGGAGTCCCCATGCCAGCAACCATCTACGTCACCGCCGAAGCCTATGAGACCGCACAGGCCATCAAGGATCTGGACTACTACGACCGGCTCAACTTGAGCGAGGAGACGCCCGACTTCGACAAGCGGCCTGGCTATCACTTGAAGAACGCCAACGCGCTCCAGCTGGCCGTGCTGCCGGATGATGCAATGGTTATCGATCCAAACGCTATCGGGCGACCGCTTTCAATGTCGGCCCCGGCCAACCTGCGAGGCTGCATCTTTGAAGGCGCTCCGAATCTTCCCGAAGGTTACGCCGACATCATCGCCTACTGGTCCGGCGCATGCATCAATCTGAATACGTCTGGTGCTGCGTACTTCCAATGTGCCCTCAACGAGTACATGGTCGATCTCGGGCCTGATCCGGTGTTTGATCCGGTCGTCAATGATCGGCTGCTTTCGGAGGGCGTTGTGCTTGCCATCTCGGACGTATCGAAGCTGACCGAGGGCTTATCGCCTGATGCCTATATCGAGATTCGTTTCCCTGTTGATCCGGCAATGCTCGGTGTCGAGATCGACGACTTCCGTTCGATCAAGGACTACTCAATGGAGAACGCGCAAGGTCAGAACTACAACAAGGTGTTCTTGAAGGTCGCCGATATTTTGCAATCACCTGACCCAGACCGTATCTACATCGAACTGCTGCGCAACGAGATGATCGACTACGGGTACTGGTACTAAAGGCCAGTAGCTACAAGGCTCGCTGCGATTTTCTGACCATCTTATATGAAGGCTGTAGTCGTCTTCGAAATTTTAATCATAGGAGAAAAGTATGGAAGTTTCCAGCAACAACGATGCAGAAATGAAGGTGATCAAAGTGGGTGAATGCCCGTCGCTGTCCGGGCGATCCAGCCTGACCTACCACATCGGATGCCGTAGCGATCTGCTGGATAAGGTCGGCGCGGAATTCAGTGAGGCCATCAGCTTCCGCATTCATGCCAATTCGGGCAGCGGCCTATTCAGTGATGACTGGGTTGCAGTCTCGGCGTTGAAGACCGTCTTCGATAAGGAGAAGTCGAAAGATGCGGTCACGTCGTCATCGCTCAATAGTGTCTTCGCCGGGAAGTCGGTCAATACCGCCGGTTTCATCCTGGCAGTGCTGAAGGCGGAAGGGCTGGTGGTTCACATGGAGGATAAGCGGCGCTATTACCAATGCACCAGCACCGAGCAGTTCTTTGCGGCGATGAAGATACTGGCCGAGGCTGCCAACTCGGGCGACACCATCAATGTGCCTGAGACCATCAATGACGGTGCCCCTGTTATGCCCATCGAGACCGAGGACGTATCGACGGCCAAACCTATGCAAATAGGGAAGCCCAAGAAGCGATAGATGGAACGCTCGGAGTTGTAATCCGGTGGTCTGCTGGAACGGTGTTGGCTAAACGCTTGAGGTCAAAGGAAATTTCCGCCCTTGGTCTCGACCTTTGGAAAACACCGACCCATAACCGACCGGCACCAGCAAGCAGTTTTGATAATGGCTCAATGCCCATAGTGAAAGGACTTCTATTGCTCGCTTCCGCTATTCCCATTGCCGTAATTTGCATTGTCGGCCTCGCATTCGAAAGCACGCAGCAAGGTGCAGCAGCGGGGCTACTCATCCTACTAATCCTCTGTCCCAAGGCCATTTCGATGGCCATTCTTCTTTTCGTAATTCTCATTGTCGCAGGATCTAAACTTGATTAAGGAGCGCTGTATGTCGATTGGTGACGCCATGATTGAAGCAGTTGAACAGGTGCTGTACTGGGATATTCCCGATGGTGATGTTGGAAGGGCTGCGAGCTATCAGGCAGCACTGATGGCGAAGGTTCACCCGGAGTTGATCTACTCGAACTGCATCGACCAGATCGAGTTGTGATTCAGGGGCACCAATAGCAACAAGGTGCTGATGTGCTGTTGGCGCGTCGTGGTCAGGATGGCCCTTAATGTCCTGTCCCGGCGCTCCGATTTTTTCACAATATTTTAGCTGGCGAAGTCGATAAAAAACATGCGGCTAGCGAGCTTCAATGTGCATCGGCTCAGTGCTACGGTCGGCATGGGACGGGATTCTTCTAGCTGCTGGTGCCCGCCCTGGCATCGGCGGCGAAGGACTGAGGTTCTGGGCAATTAAAAGCGGTCCGTTATTCGCAATTGGCGACGATCTTCTTTAGTCAATATACGGATTGAACTATCGATTCCGTTCTTCTCAATTGCCAGCATTCTGCATTGCTTAATTTAGTGTGTTCCGTCTTCTTCAATATTGAACGGAGCCTTTATCTATAAGGCTTACTTCATTTTCGTTGTGGCGAAATATTTTTAAAAAATCGCTTGAAAATCGCTTCGAATGTGCGCTAAGATTCTTTCCTCGATGCCGATATGGCTTCCCTGATCAGGAGCTAATCGACAGCGATTTCGAGGTGAACCTTTCCCCCAAAGGTTTTCTTCACCTGCACTGCAACACCTCTTTGAGCTCCTGCCTACGCAACCTGCGGCAGATGAATGGGAGTCTCGTTGTTCTTTCTTTTTGACTTGGCTTATGGCCTCGTCCCATTTGCAAAAGATCCCCTCACGCGAAGGGGAATGATTAGCAAAAAATAGCAGTCAATTTGCCGGTGTGTCTTCCGGTGCTGATCGGGGAAGTCGTTCGCCATTCAGCTCTGAAGATGCCTTTCTGCCGAGACGGGCAGTGACTCAGTACTGTTTCCAGGTATTGGAGCTGCTGCATGCATCGTCGGGTCGTCGCTATCGTCGGGTGGAGCTGTAACTCCATTTTTTCCGGGCGACGGGTTCGTCGGTTGCGTCAGGTGGGCCGGATTTTTCCCCGCATGCTGCTGGCTGTGTGCCGCGTGGTGGCTGCGGATTTGATATGAATTGATATAGAGAGAATCTAGACGTGTTGGATATGACAGATACATGCACTACCGAAGCAGCACCGACTGATGTTGTGAAGAGCACCCCTGTAGGGGCAGCTAAAAAATTTGATGTGTTCCTTGACCAGAATGGGCGGGCCTCCGTTCGCATCGAGAGCGAGGGCAATCCTTGTGTGCTTACCGTGGGCAGCCCGTTGATGAATGCTGTGATCAGGAAGCGGGCGCGTGACGCGGGGCAGATACTGAAGCCATCGGCTTTGGAAGCCAGGAATGAGGAACTTCGGCAAGATGCTGAGGAGGCTGGCCGCGCCTACAACACGTATCACCGTGTGGCACCAATCGACGGTGGTGTCGAGATTGATCTTGGTGACGATGCCCATACGCGTGTTCGAATCGCTCATGGTGAGGTCAAAGTGATGACGAGTGGCTCCGAGGTTTTGTTCCGTCGATACAAGCACTCCAAGAAAATGGTTATGCCTGTGCCGTCTGGCCAAGGTGACTTCAACTTGATTGATAAGTACCTTCAAAATTTGCATCCAGTGTCACGCATGCTGCTCAAGGCATGGATGACTTACACGCTGTCAAAGCCTAAGGTGCCGACTTCAAAGTTCGTCATCCTGCAACTGCTGGGCGGGCAAGGAAGTGGTAAGTCGATGCTCACGAAGCTGATCAAGCGTCTGCTCGATCCTGCTGTAACTGATGTGCAGACCATGCCAGCAAATGAAAAGGATCTAGGTATCGCCGTACAGCAGGCACATGTGGTTTGCTTCGATAACCTTCGGGATATTTCTAAGCTGATGTCAGACCGACTCTGCACTGTTGCTACGGGCGGTAGTCAAACCGGACGCCAACTGTTCACGAATGATGAACAGAACGTTATTGAGCTGCATGGTGCATTGGTGCTGAACGGCATTCATCCCTTTGTCAGCGAGTCGGACTTGGCCCAGCGATGCTTGCCGCTGTCTTTGAGGCCTATCCCTGCGGATTGCAGGAGGTCTGAAATCGACGTGGAGGCTGATCTGTTAACTGATCTTCCCATCATCCAGGGAGGACTCTTTGACGAGATCGCAAAGATCCAGATGCAACTGCCAAACGTCAAAGCGACCTTGTCGGAGCGCATGATTGATTTTTCCCGATGGCTGGGGGCAATGGAGATCGTAAATGGTGTGCCGACTGGGGTATATCAGGCTGCCTACAGCGACATCCTGAATCAGGGCCAGCGTGAAGCTTTGATGGACAGCTTGCTTGGTGCCGCCTTGGTCGAATTTGGTGATGACCTTGGCGATGAAGGGTGGACGGGGACGCCGACAAAACTTCTTCAGCAGCTCACCTTCAATCAGGATGGGGTTGGGACTCGCTCAAGAAGCTGGCCGGATAACCCTACGGCGCTGTCCAAACGCATTGTGGGATTGCAGGCGGCGCTGCTGACGCAGGGCATCCATGTGGAATTCCACCGTGGCAAGGAGCGCACGATCAGGATTACAAAGGTGGCCGGCAAGTGACGAACCCGACGACGTGACGACCACCACAGCGGTGCTCCCCGGCGACCTGACGAAAGCGTCGGGAGCGTCGCTTGCGTCGGGTTGTGAGACCTGTCGTCGCTAAAAAATTATCGTCCCGCTACAGGGGCAACACACTTATAAAAGGAAACGTTATGCAAGATTTGGCTTTGAAAAATCAAGATGCCGCGATGCTGGTTCGAGACTTCAACTCGCAGCTTGGGACTGATATGCGCGCTCGTGTGCGGCTGTACGACGGTGAATATGTGGACGCTGAACGCTTTAGCTATACAAGGAGTGAATTGTTGAGAGTAATTCCTCAACTTTCGAGTGGCACGGTCCACACCACAAGCGAATTGCTTTGGTCTGGTTGCTGGGATTCTTTCGGAAAAAAGGGGAAGCAGGTGGTTCGACGCTGCGTTATGCATCTTGCTTTGACTAGGGAGGTGAACTTGAAGCTTTTCACGTTAAAGCCTAAAGGCGAACCAATGTTTCAAGTAGTTTGATCCTTGCGTGGTCGGGCATATCGAGGAAAATTTTCCTTTGTGTTCCGGCCACTTTTATCTCGATTCACCATCAAAGGAGAGTGCATGGCTAGAGAAAAACTTACCGAAGCAGTTATAGCGAAACTGAAGTGTGAAGATGGGAAGCCACGGGAGGAATATTGCGACATCGACTTTCCCGGCCTGTACGTCGAAGTCCGCGCCACCAGTCCCGGCCAAGGCACGTACTATTTACGCTACAAGAACGCCCTCAACAAGACCGCTCACCAGAAGCTTGGGCGTACCACCGAAATCAGCTTAGCCGAAGCGCGGAAGCGTGCCAAGCTGCAAAAGGCCGCTATCGTGCAGGGGGCAGATCCACGCGCCGAAGAACGGGCGAGGAAGGCTGTCATTACCTTTTCCGATTTCTTCGACGATCATTACCTGCCGCATGCCAAGGTTCATAAACGGTCTTGGGATCGTGATGTGCAATTGTTCAGGCGTGTCAGGGATGTTTTCGGCAGCAAGCGCCTGAACGAAGTCACCCGACAGCAGATCCAGTCGTTCCATGCGTCGGTCAAGGCCGAAGGGTTGTCAGCAGCCAGTGCAGACCATCACCTCAAGCTAATCCGTCACTCGCTGAACTTGGCGCTTGAATGGGAGATGGTCGATAAAAACCCAGCGGCGGGCATTAAGCAGTTCAATGAGGACAATAAGATCGAGCATTATCTTGATGACGTCGAACTGCAACGATTGGTGTCGGTGCTGAAGGCCAATGAGCCGCCGATGGTGTGCCAGGTAGCGCTGTTCCTGCTGTCCACCGGGGCTCGGCTGTCGGAGGCTTTAAACGCGGACTGGGCACACATTGATAGGCGGTCGGGCGTGTGGCGTATTCCAGCTACTAACTCGAAGTCTAAGCGGGTGCGTTCCATCCCGTTGAACGACAGCGCTATCGAAGTTCTGGACCGTTTGGGAACCGAGGGCAAGTCGGATCATCTTTTCATCAACTTGCAGACAGGGGAGCGGCTGACTGCTGTCAATAAGGTATGGGGGCGATTGCGGGTAAAGGCCGGACTGCCGCATCTCAGGCTGCATGATCTTCGGCATCAGTTCGCGTCGTTCTTGGTCAACGCCGGTCATACCATCTACGAAGTCCAGAAGATCCTTGGGCATTCGGACACGAAGGTGACTGAACGGTACGCGCACTTGTCGTTGAAGACGCTGCAGGGCGCGGCTAATAGTGCGTCGGTGTCGATACGGGGAGCTGGTCAGGCGGTAGTTGTTGTGCCGGAAATGTTGGAAGCGGCGTAGGTCGGTTTCGGGCGGGGGCGGTGCATGTACTGGCCGCTTTATCTGGATTCTGACGGGGCAAGAGAGTGCAATGTGACAATCTGTGAAATTTTCGTTTGTGCAAGATGGTATCCTATCTGTAAACATCGCCGACAAGACAACTAGTTAGAATTCGTACTTTTCGGGCATCGTTCCGTTAATTGATGTTCAATAAGTTTATTTGGCGAACGACTACATATGGCGTAATAGAAAATGTTAACATCTTTTGGCTTAACAAATTTCAAGGTTTTCGGTAGTCATCAAAAATTTAGTATGGCTCCGATTACTTTGATATATGGACCCAACTCGGGAGGGAAAAGTTCGATTATTCAGGCGTTACTCCTGCTGAAACAATCAATTGAGGCCCCAATAAATCAAGGAATGCGGGATAGAGTTTTGGTTCCCAAAGGGCGATATGTTGATCTAGGACAATCTAAGTCGATTCACCACAAGCACTCGTTTTCAAACCCTATTTCCTTCGAAGTGGGAATGAAATTTCCTGGGATGCTAAACAGGAGCTATGCTTCACTATTTTCTAGCAGTGAAGAATTTTCTGTTGCAATGAGTTTCGAACATCGAGAGGATTCTATTAAATCTAGATTGCCTGCATTGGCGGGAATTAGGTATCAATCCAACCATCCACGGGGCCGGAACCTTGATATTCATATTTCAAGAGCTGTTAAGCAAAATAAGGCAAAAGTTGAGGAGCAACTTGAATTTGAAGAATTGATTGATTTAAAAGCCCCTACAAATTTCTTCATATTCTCAGATCTAAAGGAAATAAAAAATTTCAACGACTTTCTACACTCTATCCCAAGGATTCGGGCAGAGGAGACGGGAAAGGACTTTTTTGGAGCGTTGGGTGTAAATGAGGAAAAATATAAAAATAAATTTCAGATAGGATTTAGGCCCTTTGCGTCGGGGAAAACAACCTATTTGCCATCTGCAATAAAAAACCTGACAAGCCCTATTTCAGACAGGAGGGTTTTTGGTGAGGGATACCTTGACGTTCCTTCAAGCGCATTGACTCAAGTTGCTCGGATGATGAATCTGCAATTTGAGAAAATGAGCTATCTGGGGCCGTTAAGGAGCCGGCCAAAGCGGCTGTATGAATTATCTCAGCAATATGAGGGTTCGATTGGGCTTAGCGGTGAATTTTCCGTAGAAGCTTTAAAGTCGGAAACTCAATCTGACAATTCAGACGAGGAAAGTGTAATTGATTTTGTCAACTCGTGGCTCAAGAAATTTGAAGTTCCATATACGGTTTCGGTTGAGGACGTCGGAGATGAGGTACTGGGGGATCTCGCAAAATTTAAAATGTTGGACAATAGGACGAATGTCTGGGTTGCTGCCACAGATGTTGGGTTTGGCATCGGCCAACTCTTGCCGATCATAATCCAGGCCGCGTTGGCAGCAAAATCCACTACACCGACCGGATTGACGAAGTCCATTTGCGTGGAACAGCCTGAGATCCACCTTCATCCTCGACTGCAGGCAAATGTTGCAGATTTGCTTATTGAAACCGTAAATGAGAATACGTGTCAGTGGATTATTGAAACGCATAGCGAAGCCCTAATGTTGCGAATTCAGAAAAGAATCCGTGACGGAATATTAAAAGCAGAAGATGTTGCAGTTGTTTTTGTTGAGCCTGCGGGTGAAAATGGAAGTCGCATCCAAAACTTAAGATTGGATTCGGATGGTAGTTTCATTGATGAATGGCCGGGCGGTTTTTTTGAAGATAGTTTTACAGAAATGTTCTTTTGATGCCAATACCATTTTCGATTGATCCTGATGCTTTGGATTGTGATGCGATGGACGCGTCATTATCTATCGCGACGCACCGGAGAGTTATTCAAGAATGGCGGAAGCACGGTGTGCTAATCCATTCGCATGGGCCGTTCCGAGAATCTACGATCTTAAAGAAGATTGAAGGATTGCCTCAAGAATGTAGGAAGATGTGGAAGAGCGCTCTCGTTTCAACTAGAAGAAGGCAAGCTTCTAAGGAATGGGATGGGCTATTTCCTAATGCGAATTTATTGGACTTGCTTCCAGTTTCGAATGAATTTTGTTTGGCACTTTTTGACACTACACGTGCAGTCGTAGTGGCGGGGCTAAGCTCGACTGAGGCGAGCCGACTTGAACCAGCACTCGGAGGCATGGAGATATGTAAGCTTCATTCGGTGAGCGAATCCTTGCATTTCTCCAAGGCAGAGAAGACGGCAACAAGGGTTTTGAACGTGGGTGATAATTGTTCCTCTGAGTGGAGGGACCGCTATTATTCGCACGTAAATCAAGCCGATCATGTAGCCGTTGTTGATCGTTATATCTTGGCGAATCACAATTATAGGATTGCCAATGGTGAAATATCCGGATTGCATCGACTCCTGGATAATTGTTTCTCACGCCATCGGGATAAGAAAGTGAATGTGAAGGTATTCTGTGCCATCCAAAACAGCAGCCCGACACTTTCAACTTCGGAGCTTGTTCAGATTAACGAGTTTTTTGATGACCTGTCGAAAAGGTATTCTGCTGGTGGTATTCGGCAAATAGAATGTTATGTCCTTACCGATAAAGAATTTTCTAAAATTGCCCATGAGCGATACATGCGGTCGGACTACACTATATTTGGGATCGATAGCGGGCTTGATGTTTTTGGGGGAGTACTCGCAAAGAAGAGTTCAGTTGTTTGGCGCCACGATATCGCAGTGTCCTCGCATTTTGGTACCGTTGAGGCTGCACTGCAGTTAAATGCGCTTGTAACTCGCCACTTGGTGTAGTTGAAGAATGATTTAAGCATTAGGTTTGGCTTTTGTGAGTGTTGTCGTCTACATGAACGGCTCACCTTTACATTCGCCGGTAAGGTTTAGCGCAATTCTTCGGTCCCCGTTCGGCGTTCGGCAGCGCTAAACCCTTGACTTGCATCAACTTTTTGCAAGCGGGGCCAGGGCTGCAGCTATACTATTTCGGTATTGGGTCGGTTTTTGAGAGGCGCAGCGGCAGGGGCTGGAAAACCCGTTGCGTTTCTTTAACTTGGTGCCCATCAGCTTGCAGGAGGCCCGTTCTGTTAATCCGCAGGTCCCTGGTTCGAGTCCAGGTCGGGGAGCCAGAATTCAGCAGTATGTAAAAAACCCAGCCTTAGCCGGCTGGGTTTTTTGCGTTTTACGGCTCGTTTATTTGCGTATAGCATCGAGAACTTCCGGAAACGCCCCTGAACGGACTGTCGCAATCTTTCCTAAATGGTTTTCCGAATCGACAGCCATTTATTGAGGTTATTTGCGACGAAGTTCAACCGCCGCAATTGTTTCGTTGGCTATGAGTGGCTCTGCTTTTGCATTCAGCGATTGAACCGATTCTCGCAGTACCGAGTAAGCTGAATTGAGGAACAGATTAGCGATAATCACACCCACAATGATATCAGGCCAACCGGAAGCCAGAGCGTAGCTAATTCCAGCAGCTATGAGCACGCCTGCGTTTGCAATCTAGAACAAAGCCACGTTGAGCTCATGTTCAAGTTGTCTGAGCGGTAGCGATACAGCAGGTAGAAGCAAGCTAGATTGGCGAGCAACGCCAACGTCCCGACCACGCCCATTGTCTCTACGCCAGGCATAACCGGATAAATCATTTTATAAATCGCTTCTGAAAGGACGCCTAACCCGAACAAGAGCATGAAGGCCCCCTTTACGGCCGTAGCCCCCGCTTGCCAGCGCATGGATTTCGACAAAACCAAAAGGCTAAAGGCATAGACCAGGGAGTCGCCAAGCATGTCGAGTGCGTCCGCCAACAGCGAGGTCGACGCGGCGTAAGTCCCTGCAATTCCCTCCACTACAAACATGCTGGCATTGATTGCTAGAACGGCCCAAAGAACGCGACTATGCCGATCCTTGAGTGCAACGACTTCGCAACTCTTATCTTCACAGCAACTCGACATCACGGCCCTCCAAGATGGACACATTATGCCACTCGAGACTTCACAGCGAGTTCTGCTGGGTGGCAGTAGCAGCTTGCGGCAGAGCCCAGCCAGGGCATATCAGGAAAGCATTCTTGCTTTATGGGAAGGCTCGCACTTTGTCATGTCAGGAGCTACACGCCATTGCAGACGTCGATGCCTTGACTCAATCGTGCGCATCTCGATTGAATCGCCTATCACTTTCTGTCTAGCGATAGAAGTCAACCTGGAAGCGGACTGGACCGATTATTGCGACCTCGTGTTTGACCTGTGGCTCTACAACGCCGAAGTTTGAAGCGGTAAGAAGAACCTCTTCGAATTCGTGACCTTCATCGGTGATGCGGTAGAGGAGTGTGCCTTCGAGAATTGTGATGCGTCCCCAAGTTCCCCCCATCGTAGTATGACTTCGGAGCAGTGCGGCTGGAACAGTTTGCTCCGTGAATATGGGGGTGCTCTTGTAGTGTGACGCTTCAGCAGGAATGGCCTTCATGATGTGTCCTTTCAGTTCAGTGACAAGCCCATTATTGCACGACTCGCATAAACATGCATTTGAAATGCTTGATTTTGACGTAGCGCGGCGTTACGATGTAGTTGTTTGCATCTTTAGACCTCGCCAAGTTCCCGGGGCCTGCTCTATGGGTCACCCTGGTAGAAAAATCAACACTGTCAGCAAGTATCAGGAATCATTTAACGTTGGAGTGATGCTGCGGTCAGTGGGTAACGGGATACATGAACATCCACGCGGCCTTCTTGAGCACGCTGATTCTCTAGGACTAAAAATTCAAGACATTTCATGCCGTAACTGGCATCGCTCGACTGACGACAAGGAACCAAAATGCGACTCATATCGTTCATCATCAAGGATCAAAACGCCGTCGGCTTTACCGCAGAGAGCAGGGAGGCACTTCTTTCTCTGTCCGGTGTAAGCAACGTTCTCATCGGCGAGCAGGCCGCCACCTGCAATATCGTTTACGACCAAACAGCGGTCAATCCGACGATGCTCCACAACGCTTTGTATGAGGCCGGCTACAACTGCGAGATCGACCTTCGTGAACCGGTGAACTCTTCGTGCTGCGGGGGGTGTTGCTGATCCACTTCTTTCGACACCTAGAAACATAAATCTGTTGTAGTGTTGGCATCAATCTGTAATATATTCAATTTGTTATCGGAAGTTGAACGGCTACGAAGGAAGGCTTCTGGCCGATTGCGGCACTTTTCATTTTAGAGCCAAAATCCCCTCGTACTCCCCCAACATGCGTAGGGCAGCATCTTACTCGTGCGAAAGGTTCACACTTTGTCATGTCGGGCTGGCTCCTAGGATCGTCGCTTTGCAGCGATACGAGTGGTCGGAGGTAGAATGAAATATGAAATTAGAACCAGGCCAACATACGCAAATGCAGCCCAGATCAATGCTCCTAATGGACTGACGTCGGCACTCCGTTCCGGTGAATTTTTATCGGGCGATTTGAAGACGTATTTGACACTTATAAGTCCACCGACTGAACGATTAGGACAGTCTGAATCAAGGTATTCACCTTCATACGCTTTCCGATTGACTACAAAAGCATATTGTACAAATCCACCTTTATTCCTTCCGCTTTCCGGGCATTGTTTTTCGTAAATTCTCGCATCAACACGCGAATCATAATGCGTTAGGTCGACTTTCAAAAAATGAGAATACAAACAAAATATTACAAAAAGAAGTGGAATTAGGTAACGAGCTGCATGTTTCATACTGGTTTTTTTGAAATTTGCAACGGCGGCTTTTGACCGGATGCGGCCTGGTCAGGTCGACAGCGGCACCCTTACTTTCCATTGCAAGGTGGAAAACGATTGTGTTGAGAAACATATTCCCAAATTATCGCTCTTTCTACAAAACGGATATAGGCCGAAAGAGCGGGCTCCTGGTGCTGGGGAACCAAGACGGAAAACGCGTATTTATTTTCGTCCGCGTTCTGATAGAAGCCATTAAATCGCGTGCCTCCGGAGTGTGCTCTAAGACCGCGAAATGCGGATCGGCAGAACTGTGACAGTCGCTGCGAAACTGTCTGATCGCACGCCTCGCCGACATAAACAAGTGCATGAATTTCCGACGGGGTTTGCCCAAGCGCGATCTCACTGAGCGGTGCGATCACATACACCCCGGGTCGGGGGATCGAACGTCGATCGGAAAGAGCCATCCAAGGAGTAAATTCGGAGAGAAGGGACATAGTATTCAGATTGTTTACTTAGCGTATAGGTAAATGTCAACTCTTGGCTGTTACAGGACAGTAATCTAGAATAGCATTCTTGCCATTAGGTAAGGTTCACACTTTGTCACGTTGGATTCGTTTTGCTGCAACTCATGCGATTTGGTCCGTCATTTGGGCCGTAAGCTTGGGTATTGGCATCTAGGTGGTGGAAGATTTATCGGGCAGCAGTACGCCAACGGTTAGGGTGAAAGACCCGGTTGCGAGTGGGCAGCCTAGCCTCACGGTTGCGTGTTTTTGCGGTTCGGCGCAGTCCGACGGTATTGCTTGCTAACCGAAATAGACGCCATGGTCGAGTCAATCGCGCCTCTGCGCGCGGGGTATGACAATCTCGCGGAAGTCGAACAGTCTGCTGGTGACTGCCAGGATGCACCCTTTATCGATAGAGCCTGACATTCGGAGAAATATAGCTGCCCCTGCAGGATCACAGTTGATCCGATCGTGAGCCGTGACGGCGGGATGCCGAAGCCAATGACTCCGCGCGGGAATGTCGAGAAAAGCCTTGATAGGGGCATATCCACTCCAAAGATGGACGGATCACAACTTATGGTGGCATAGCCAATCGCACCCTGATATCTCCAATTCAGGGAGTAAGGCTCTGACCTGATCGGTAAATGTTGATCAGAGCTGCATGATGCCGCGGCGGAGCGCAATGGCGACGGCTTCGCAGCGGTCGCTGGCGCCCAGCTTCACCATGATGTTCTTCATGTGAGTCTTGACCGTCTCTTCCGAAATGAAAAGCTGGCCAGCGATATCCTTGTTGCGGTCGCTCTACGTGCAAAACCGACCGATGTAATGGGCCAGTTTTCCTTCCTTGAACCTGAGTCTGCCAGTCGCGAAACGTCTTCTAAGCGTTCCCCTCGTCACCTGCCTGGCGTATGGAAATAGAGGTGCAACTCAACACCGAGCCTGACAATTGCATCTCCTGTAATTAGTATTGTTACATGGCGTAATTAAATGGGTAGAAATGTTGGACGTTAATAAAGAATCCGAGTTTACTCAGATTTTAAGGCAATCATGCGCATCGACAAGATCAATACAAGCATCAGCATCCAGCCAGCCACTGCACAACCGGCCAATTCGAGACGTTCGAATTCCGGCCTGGCAAATGTCAGTCAACTGGTTGACCTCGCTATTCAAAAAAAGGGAATTCGCGGGGACATTAATCTGAGCGAGGGCGAGCGAAAATCGAGATTGAAAGGATTGGATAAGTTAAGCGCCCCAATCAATCAGTCCGTCGCGGCGGCCCAGACGGAAAAGCTCGCGGATGCCATGGTCGAGTCAATCAAAGATAACCAGACGGAAATCGAAAACGCCACCAAGCCCGTGGAAGGCGGGGAAGCCGGTACCGCGGTTAAGCCGGATGCTGCCGTTAAGTCTGATGCCTCAGTTAAGCCTGATGCTGCGAACGTTGCATCTCCGGCGCCTGCAGCGGATGCCGGCAAGTCCGCCGAAGTTCGCGCCGCGCAAACTGTCAGTGCTGACGGTACGCCTCGACCTTCATCGCTCGGGCAGAACATCGATACACATGCGTGATCAAGCTTAGACTCAGGCACGCACTCAACTTGAGTAAGTAGCTTAGCCATACGGTTGGGTTTCGCCTCAGGTCCAATCATATATTGCGACACAAATAGACGTTGTGGCCGAGTCATTTGCTCCTCTGTGCACGGGGGATGACAATCTCGCGGAAGCCGAACAGTCTGGCGTCGAGTGAAAATCCGCCAGGGCCAATCATGGCCAGAGAAAGCGAAGTGGTTGCAATCAGGATGGATGGTTGGACGCAGCATTCAATGCCGATGGCGCCTAATGCGACGAACATGGCTGCCGCGCGCGTCAGAAAACCGAGCCCGAGTGCGAGCCCGAGCAAAAGAGCGGTGGTAGCCAGGAGGCACGCTTTATCGAATGGAGCCTGATACTCAGACAAATATAGCTGTCCCTGCAGGATCACGGCCGATCCAATCGTCAGCCGTAACAGCAGGATGCCGAAGCCGGTGACTCCGCGCGGGAATGTCGAGAAAAGCCTTGATAGGGGCATATCCACTCCAAAGATGGACGGATCACAACTTATGGTGGCATAGCCAATCGCACCCTGATATCCCCAATTCAGGGAGTAAGGCTCTGACCTGATCGCTAAGTGTTGATCAGAGCTGCATGATGCCGCGGCGGAGCGCAATGGCGACGGCTTCGCAGCGGTCGCTGGCGCCCAGCTTCACCATGATGTTCTTCATGTGGGCCTTGACTGTCTCTTCCGAAATGAAAAGCTGGCTGGCGATATCCTTGTTGCGGTTGCCTCGGGCGACTTTGCACAGCACCTCGATTTCCCGTGCTGTCAGGCTTGGCTCACCAGTATATTGCGCGAGCTGCTCGGCCACGTCCGTTGGTACGCAACGCCGGCCCTCATGCGCCTGGCGGATGATCGATGTCAGGTCCTGCGGTGATGTGCTCTTGAGGACGTAGCCTCTGGCGCCCGCGCACAGGCTGCGCTGGATTTCCACATCGCCTTCGGAAGTGGAAAAGATGATGACGTTCGCTTGCGGGTTGTCGATGCGGATGGCGGTCAATACGTCGATGCCGGACATATCCGGCAGACGGAGATCTAGGAGCGTGATGTCAGGCTTGTGCTGGCGGTACAGTGCCACCGCTTCCGTGCCCCTGGCCGCCTGCGCCACGACGTACATGTCGTGCTGGTCGTTGATCACCTTCGATACGCCTTCCCGCAGCAGCGGATGATCATCGACGGCGAGTACGCTAATCCTGCTTGGCTCATTCATGGCATTAGTACCTTCCAACCACGTTTGCTTTGTTCCTGGAATACGATCTTTCCGGGAACGACCAGCTCCACGACAGTTCCTACATTCTCCCTGCTCGTGATGTTCAGCTTTGCGCAGATGCGGTCGGCACGTTCCTGCATGCCGAGCAGGCCGAAATGTCCGGGCCGCCCGGTGCTGGCGATATCAGGAGCAATGCCTTTTCCATTGTCCGTGATCCGTATGGTCAGACGCTGAGAGTAGATCAGCGCGACTTCCAACGAGTCTCCGCCCGAGTGCCGCAGCGCATTGCGGATGGCTTCGTTTCCTATGCGGTAAATTTCTTCGCGTACGATCGGATGCAGATCGCGCGGCGTGCCTTCCACTGAGAGCGCGAAGCTCATGGTGTTGGATACGCCCAGCGATTCTGCGGTGCGCTGGAATGCCTTGGCGAGCTCGTTCTTTTCCGTGGTGGACAGGCGTAAGTCGTTCAATGCCGCGCGAGCTTCTGTGGTGGCCTGCGTGAGCCAGTCCGAGATGCTGACGATTGTTTCGTTGAGCTCTTCCGGCTTCTTGACCGCGCTGGTGTGTCTCGCATTATCGGCGATGAGTTTTGTGGCTTGTATCGATTGCAGGATCGTGTCGTGCAGCTCTGCCGCGAGGCGGGTGCGTTCGGCCGTGCGTTCATCGAAGCGTGCGCTCAGGGCTGCTGCAATCTGGCGCACGCGGATATGGTAGGCCAGGTACAGAAGGATGCCTGCCACGGTGGCGGCCAATGCATAGAACCAGATGGTCTGATAATAGGCTGGAGTAATGCTGAAGTTCAGGGCAGCGCCGGCTTCGTTCCAGACGCCGTCGTTATTACTGGCTATGACATGGAACCGGTACCGGCCAGGGCCAAGGTCGTTGTAGAAGGCTTGCCGGCGATTCCCCGGTTCCTGCCAGTTGGAGTCATGGCCTTCAAGCTTGTAGCGAAACCGGACCTTCTGAGGCAGGGCATAGCTCAGTGCGGAATAGTCGATCTGAATGTCCTTGGTCAGTGCTGGCAATTGCAGAGCGTCGGCTAGCACATAGCGCTGGCGGTCAGCGAAGACTGCCTCGATATGCACGGGCGGGGAGATACGGTTTTCCGGTATGTGGCGCGGATCGACAACCTGCACGGTCCGTTCGTTTGCGAACCATAGCCGGCCGTCAGTTGACTTTGTAACGGCAGGAGCAAAAGGTGTTTCGCCTGTGACGTAACCATCCAGCACGCCAAACATGCGAAACTTTACAGACGCATCAGGATGGCGCCCCCAGTTGTTCAACTCCGCCGCTGGAATCGATATGAGGCCGCAGTTCGCGTAGAGCCAGAGGGCGCCGGCATCGTCTTTGATCAGGGCGTACATACGATGACAGGGCAGTCCGTTGCGGCTATCCATGATGCGTACACTGTTGTCTTTCCAGTGCGCCAGGCCCCGTGTAGTTGCCGCCCATATGGAGCCATCGGATTCGGCCCACAACCCGCCAATTCCATTCCTGTCGCCCATGCTGGCAACCACCGTCATCTTTCCACCAGTGTATTGCTGCAGCTTGCCACTCGCTGATCCTATCCATACGCCCTCATGCCGATCGGCCATAACGGCACGACCTGTTGCACCGTAGGGAATAGGAATCGATTCGGTGGCTGTTGCATCCCGGATTTTGTGAAGCATTTGGGGATTTCCTGTCGTCATGGCCCAAATGTTTTTCCCTCCGTCTTCCACAATGCTGACGACGACCCCCAGTGCGCTGCCATCTGGTTTCGTTACGCGCCGTGAACGGCGGTTCTCCCGTACCATGAGGTTTTCATCGAGCCCGTACCAAAGCCGGTCCTGATGATCGACCAGGAAAGCAGTGAGCTGTTTTCCTGGCAGATCCTTATGATCGAGCGAAAACGTTCTCTTATCGTCCTTGAGGAAATCCAGCGCATTGCCGTTGCCGATCCAGATGCCGCCATCGCGCGCCGCAAACACGCTGTTGACATGGTCGCCGCTCAGTCCTTGTTGGCTGGAAAACGATATCACCGGAATCTCGCGGAAGCGGTCAAGCCCCTGCGACGAGGCGATCCAGATATTGCCTTCGCGGTCTTCAAACAGGGCCTCAACAGTGTCGCTGGTGAGTCCATCGCGCTTCGAGAAATGATCTACAGCGTTATTCTGTAGGTGATAGATCCCATCCCGTACAGTTGCAACCCAGATGCCGCCGGAGCGGTCGGTGTGGAGTGCACTGACAGCCCAGGCGGTCCCGTTGGTATTGGGGGGCTGGAAGTCGCTCCATTTGCCGTCGCGAAGCTTTTGCAGTCCAAGCTGCTTGCCGCTTTGACCAATACCGACCAGAACTCCTCCGTCGGGTTGAGGCGCCAGCGCCAACACGCCGGTGGCGCCGGACGCGTTGGCAAGTGCCGGCGGCAGATGCGCTGAGATGCCATTGGGTGTCCAGTGGTACACGCCATGGACCGTACCCAGCCACAGACCACCGGTTCCGTCTTCAACAATAGCTTCCAGGCCGTCCTTGTTGAGGGCAAGACCTTCTTTCGCGCCATAGCATGTTGTGGCCGTCTCGTTGATATGGCAAAGCGTTCCTTCATCCGGGTCAGCCAGTCTGGACTTGGCAATCCATATACCGCCGTTCTGGTCCTCGAAAATCTGATTGATCCGTGAGCGGAAGGGGTACTTCTTCGATATGCCATTTTTCAGGCGGTACAAGGATCTGCCTGTGCCGATCCACAGGCTGCCATCCCGTGTCCCCAGCAAGGACAGGATCTCGCAATCGCAAAACGCATCTCCTGCCGCCGCTTGCCAGGGCTGAAAGTGCACACCGTCGAAACGGACCAGGCCGGTCTCTGTTCCGATCCATAAGTAGCCATCAGTCGTTTGGGCGAACACGCGCGGAACCCCCGGCAGCTCGCCATCCGCCGTGCGCCAGGTGGTATGGCCGTACTGGGAAACCGACCGGTTAGAGTCGAGGGCGAGAGCGGAGCTGGCTGGCAGTAGGCACGAGAGAAGCAGCGCGAACAGCAGGAAGCGTCCGGCGTGGAACGAGGTGAGCGGCCATGTTGCCATCTTTTTTTGGAATTTTGCCCCGGGAAATTGCAAGTCTAGCATTGGAAAGATGACTTGTGACATGCCATTAAGCTGTTTTGCTACTACAGGGCTAACAAAAAATCCCCCTTTCTCGGGATAGGCTCTTACGCATGGTGGTGACAACATCGATCTGGATTTAGCCGTTTTTTCGATGTGCAAAATTTAGGAGGCGCGCTATGAGCAGGTGGTTGAGAGCAGTTTTGACAGTACTGGCCCTGAGTGGCCTATTTTTCGGCAGCATTGCGGCGGCGGCCGTGCAAGGCATCCCTTCGCTGCCATCGGGTTTCAAGGCGCGGACGGTCAATGCGCCTGATGGTTCGTCGATTTATGTCCGTTCCGGCGGCACCGGGCCAGTGGTCGTGCTGATCCATGGCTATGCGGAGAACAGCGATTCCTGGGGACCGCTGGCGGCCGACCTGATGAAGGACCATACGGTAGTGGTTCCCGATTTGCGCGGCATTGGGCGTTCGTCCATCCCAAACAGCGGCTACGACAAGAAGACACAGGCCGAGGATATCCGGGCGGTCGTCAAGGCCCTGGGCTATGACAGGACAGCCGTAGTCGCGCACGATATCGGCAATATGGTGGCCTATGCCTACACGGCGACGTATCCGGACAAGGTCGAACGCCTGGTGGTCATGGACGCGCCGATTCCCGGCGTTGGCGCCTGGGATCAGGTGCTGATGCATCCTGGGGTCTGGCATTTCAACTTCAGAGGCCCTGATGCGGAACGTCTCGTGGCGGGCCGCGAACGGATTTACCTGAACCGCATCTGGAACGACTTTTCCGCCAGCCCGGACCAGCCGAATTCCGCCACCAGGGACTTCTTTGCCAAGACCTATGCCCGCCCGGGCGGTATGCGGGCGGGTTTCGCCCAGTTCGCAGCGTTTAGCCAGGACGCGAAAGACAACCAGGTATTTGCAAAGACCAAGCTGACCATGCCGGTACTGGCCATGGGCGGCGAGAAGTCCTTCGGCGCGATGCAGGCGCAAATCATGCGCGAGGTGGCGACCAATGTGCAGGAGTCGGTCATCCAGGGTTCCGGTCATTGGCTGATGGAAGAGAAACCAGCCGAGGCCGTGGCCGTGATCCGGAAGTTCCTTGATGCCTCCCGGTGAAAGGGGATCGCCATGAATCTGGAACTGCAGGGAAAAACCGCGCTGGTGACTGGCTCTACGGCGGGGATTGGCCTGGCCATCGCGTCCAGGCTGGCAAGCGAAGGAGCGGCCGTGATCGTGAACGGCCGCAGTGAAGAACGCGTCGCGGCGGCAATGAAGGAAAGCGGCGCGGTGCATGGTCTTGTGGCCGATCTCGGCAGCGAGGAAGGAATGCGCCTATGCATTGAACGCTTCCCGAAGGTCGATATCCTGGTGAACAACCTGGGCATCTTCGAGGCCAAACCATTTGCTGAAATATCCGACGCTGACTGGCGGCGCTTCTTTGAGGTGAATGTCCTGAGCGGCGCGCGGTTGTGCCGCCACTATCTCGCCCCGATGCTGGCGCAGAACTGGGGACGCATCGTCTTCATTTCGAGTGAATCGGGACTGCAGATACCGACTGAGATGATTCACTACGGTATGAGCAAGACGGCGCAACTGGCCGTCTCCCGCGGCTTGGCTGAAACCACGGCCGGGACTGCGGTTACGGTGAACTCCGTGCTGCCCGGCCCCACGAAATCGGAGGGTGTGATGACCTTCGTGGACCAGATGGCTAAAGAGGGCGGCCAGAGCCGGGACGAATTTGAGAAGGCGTTCTTCCGGAACGTGCGGCCTACATCGATATTGCAGCGCTTTATCACGCCCGATGAAATCGCTGCTGTCGTAGTTTTCGTCTGCAGTCCCCTGGCAGCGGCGATCAATGGCACCTCACTGAAAGCCGATGGTGGCGTGGTGCGCTCGATTGCGTGAATTCGCTGGCGCCCGGTAGCAGTCCATTGCGGACATCGCGCTATAATGTGTCTTCATTTCCCTGATAGCACACCAGATCAGGGAAGCAGATCCAGAAAAGCCCAGCCTCGCGGTTGGGCTTTTTGAATTGAGGACACAGCATGTCAAAGAAGAAAGACGAACTCGATCCGGAAACCCTGGAGCTGATCCAGTGGTGCATCGAGGTGGAAGGCTGGCTGGTAAAAGGCGGCGCAACCGTTGAGCAGGCCCAGGATCACATCGAAGAGCAGGTCGAATGGTTCACCGACCTGTTCTACGACGGACTCTCCCCCGAAGAAGCCGCCAAGGAAGCCCTGGCATAAACAGAAGCCCACGATACGTCGTGGGCTTTTTGCATTTTTGGCATAGTTCCAGCGAAATAAGTCATACGACCGAGGCTTGCGGGCGGGCGGATAATTTGCTTTTTCGGCAAATTCGGAGGCGGGATTGGGCTTGAATGCGGGACGGCGGAAGGTCATGGTGTCGCTGGGGCTGGCGGCGGCGTTTCCGGGGTTGGCGGGAGCGGCCGTTACGGCAACGGCGCGCGGGAAAAGGGAGGAGCTGGAGCTCTGGTATGAGCGGCCCGCGGGGCCCTGGGTTGCGGCGCTGCCGGTGGGGAACGGACGAATCGGGGCGATGGTGTTCGGGCGGGTGGCGCAGGAGCGGCTGCAGCTGAATGAGGACACGCTTTACGCCGGCGGCCCCTATGATCCGAATAATCCGGACGCCTTGCAGGCGTTGCCGCAGGTGCGGGCGCTGATCGATGAGGGCAAGTTCAAGGAGGCGTCCGATCTGGCGGGGGCGTCCATGATGGCCAAGCCGATCAAGCAGATGCCTTATGGCTCGGCGGGCGATTTGCTGATCGATTTCGAAGGCGCGAGCGAACCATCTTCCTTCCGGCGCTCGCTGAGCCTGGATACGGCGATTGCGGCCACGCGCTATTCGATCGGCAAGACGCAGTTCGTGCGCGAGGTGTTCAGCAGCGAGCCGGATCAGGTGGTCGTGATGCGGCTGAGTGCTGCCGGCAGTGGCGTGCTGAATTTCGACGTGGCGTATCGGCATCCGGATACAGCGAAGTATGGCGGCTCTGAACGGGCGGGGGCGGCGTGGGATGTGCGCGAGAACGGGAATGTGGGGAGCAGGCCATCTACATTGAGTGTACGCGGCGATGGCCAGGCGGCGCTGCTGATTGAAGGGCGGAATATCGAGTCGCTGGGCATTCCGGCTGCGCTGCGCTATGCACTGCGCGTGCAGGCTGTCGGCGATGGCAAGATCAGTGTTGAAGGCGACCGGCTGCAGGTGCGCGGCGCGCGCAATGTGACGCTGCTGGTTGCCATGGGCACGAGTTTTGTGAAGTTTGATGATGTGAGCGGTGATCCGCTTGCCAGGGTGCGTGCGCAGACAGCGGCGGCGGCGGGCAAGCCGTATGAGCAGTTGCGCAGCGCGCATGTGAAAGCGCATCAGGCTTTGTTCCGGCGCATGTCGTTCCGGCTGGGTGATGCAGCTGTGGCGTTGCCGACCGACCAGAGGATCGCCGGCGCAGAGACTACGCCGGATCCAACGCTGGCCGCGCTGTATGTGCAGTATGGACGCTATCTGCTGCTGTCGTCCTCGCGGCCGGGCAGCGAGCCGGCGAATCTGCAGGGTATCTGGAACGAGGGCGTGAATCCGCCATGGGGCAGCAAATACACCATCAACATCAACACCCAGATGAACTACTGGCACGCGGATGCCGCCAACATCGGCGAATGCGTGGAGCCGGTGTTGCGGATGGTCGAAGGACTGGCCGTTCGAGGCGCGGTAACGGCGCAGAAATGCTACGGCGCGCGCGGCTGGGTCGCGCATCACAATACGGACCTGTGGCGCGCTGCCGCGCCGATCGACGGTCCGCTATGGGGCATGTGGCCAACCGGCGGTGCATGGCTTTGCAAAACACTGTGGGACCATTACGATTACTACCGTGATGAGGCCTGGCTGCGCCGTATCTATCCGCTGCTGAAAGGCGCGTCGCAGTTCTTCCTCGATACGCTGGTCGAAGATCCGAAGGGCAGGGGACTGGTCACATCGCCCTCGATCTCGCCGGAGAACAAGCACCCGATGGGCGTTGCCATCTGTGCCGGTCCGGCAATGGACCGCCAGATCCTGCGCGATCTGTTCGAATACACGCTGGCCGCGCACGGTCTGATGAAGGATGGCGATGCGGAGTTCGCCAGGGCCGTGCAGGCAGCGCGTTCAAGGCTGCCCGCCGACCGCGTCGGCGCACAAAGACAGTTCCAGGAGTGGATGGAGGACTGGGATGCGCAGGCGCCCGAGCAGAAGCACCGCCACGTGTCGCACCTGTATGCCGTCTATCCGTCGGAGCAGGCCAACGCGAGAGATACGCCGCAGTTGATCGATGCCGCCAGGGTCACGCTGAACACGCGTGGCGATAAATCCACAGGCTGGGCCACGGCATGGCGCCTGGCGCTATGGTCGCGGATGGGCGATGGCGACCGCGCGCACGCTATCCTGCTTGGACTGCTCGGTCCTTCGCGTACCTATCCGAATATGTTCGACGCCCATCCGCCATTCCAGATCGACGGCAATTTCGGCGGCACAGCCGGCATCCTGGAAATGATCCTGCAATCGTGGGGCGGCGAAGTGCATGTGCTGCCGGCGCTGCCGTCGGCCTGGCGGGAAGGTGCGCTGAATGGCGTGCGGGCGCGCGGCGGCATCGAGGCGGACGTGGAATGGTCGGGCGGGAAGCTGAAGCGGCTGGCGCTGCGGGGCAAGCCCGGGACGAGTGTGCCGGTAAGGTATCGCGGCCGCGTCACCAGCGTGAAACTGGACGCACGCGGCCGCGCGGAGTTTACGCCAGTTTAAACACGCGTACCGACTGCGCCAGTTCTTCGGAGCGGTCGCGCAGCACGCTGGCCGCTGCAGCCATCTGTTCGACCAGGGCGGCGTTCTGCTGGGTGGCGTTGTCCATCTGGGTGACGGCTTCGCCGACCTGGCCCACGCCGGTGCTTTGCTCGCTGCTGGCGATGCTGATGTCGCCTACGATTTCCGTCACGCGGCGGATGCTGGTCACCACTTCTTCCATCGTTTCACCGGCCTTATCGACCAGGTCCGCGCCGGATTCCACGCGCTGCACGCTGTCCGTGATCAGGCTCTTGATTTCGCGCGCCGCTTCGGCGCTGCGGCCTGCCAGCGAACGGACTTCGCCTGCAACCACGGCGAAACCGCGGCCCTGTTCGCCGGCGCGGGCCGCTTCCACCGCAGCGTTCAGCGCCAGGATGTTGGTCTGGAATGCGATACCGTCGATCACGTTGATGATGTCCGCAATCTTCTTGCTGGAGTCGCTGATGCCGCGCATCGTATCGACCACCTGCGATACCACATTGCCGCCTTGCGCGGCTACCGCGCTGGCATCCTGCGCCAGCTTGTTGGCCTGACGGGCATTGTCCGCATTCTGCTTCACGGTGGTGTTCAGTTCCTCCATCGACGCTGCCGTTTCCTCCAGTGCGCTGGCCTGGCTTTCGGTGCGGGCGCTCAGGTCCTGATTGCCCTGTGCGATCTCGGTGGATGCATTCAATACCGCCTCCGATCCGTCGCGCACCTGGCGCACCACACCGGCCAGCGCGCCCTGCATACGCTGCAGCGCATCCAGCAGTTGGGCGATTTCATCCTTGCCATCCACATGGATAGGGCGCGCCAGATCGCCTTTCGCCACGGCTTCCGCGGCGCTCACGGCCACGCTCATCGAGCGCGTGATGTTCTGCACCAGGTGGTAGCCGACGAAGCAGGCGAGGCCGATGCCGATGATGATCGAAGCCAGCGACACCATGTGCAGCTTGGCGCCGCGCGCCACTGCTGCGTCGTATTCTTCCTTGGCCAGATTGGTTTGCAGCTTGATCAGCGAATCCAGCGCGTCGGCGACCGGCGTGTTCAGCTTGCGCAGCTTGAGCACGACGAACTCGCGGGTCTTGTCCAGATCGCCCGCCTGCAGGCCGGCGATGGCAGGATTGATGCCTTCGTTGAGCAGTTTGGCGTAGGTTTCCTCGAATTTCTTTGCCAGCTCGTTTTCTTCAGGCGTCAGCTGGCTGTCGCGGTAGGACTTCCAGGCCTTGTCGATGACGTCCATGTTTTCGCTGATCTGCTTCAGCGTGGCGGGAATCGCTTCCGGTTTCGCGTCGAGCACGGAGTAGGCCAGTGCGATGCGGTTGCGCAGGTTTTGCCGGTTGACGGAGGCCAGATAAGCAGTGGGTACCGTCCGGTCCTCGTACACGCTGCGCAGTGCTTCGTTGGATTTGTTGGTGCCGTAGAGTCCGATGCCGCCGAGGATTGCCAGCAATACGGACATGAAGCCCACCAGTAAATACAGACGCACCGAGATCTTCATATTATTCATTATTGTCTCCGAGGTAATTATTTTCCCTTCCTGCAGTTCAATATACCGCATGGCTCTGTGCATGGGGTGACTCTTGGGCGATAATTTCTAGTATGAAAATGCCATCCCTTAAATATCTGATCCCGGGCGTGCTGGCTGGTCTGCTACTGGCCTATACCGGTATTGGATTTCTCGCCGTGCCCGCCATCGTCAAATCGCAGGCCGAGAGCTTGTCTGCCGAGAAGCTGCACCGCCCGCTAACGCTGGAAAAGGTGGAGTTCAACCCGTTCAAGCTGACCGCCAGCGTGCAGGGCTTGCGCATGCTGGAGCCGGACGGGAAAACCGTTTTCGTCAGCTTCGATCGCCTGACCGCAGACCTGTCGTGGCAGTCGCTGGCCAGGCTCGCACCTGTGGTGCAGGAGGTACGCCTGACCACACCTTACGTGCACCTGGTGCGCCATGAGGACAACCGCTACAGCATCGACGATATCCTGGCCCTGATCGCGGCCCAGCCGCCGTCGCCTGAACCGGCGCGCTTCTCGGTGAATAACATCCAGCTGGAACAGGGCCGCATCGAGTTCGAGGACAAGCCAGCGGGCGTGACGCACAAAGTGGTGGACCTGCAGCTTGGGCTGCCGTTCGTGTCCTCGCTGCCGGCGGACGTGGCGGTATTCGTGGAGCCGCTGTTCAGCGCACGCGTGAACGGTGCGCCGCTGAAGATGACGGGCAAGGCGCGTCCGTTTGCGGAGCCGAAGGATTATGCACTGGACCTGTCGCTGGACGATGTGGATGTCAGCGGATACATGGGCTATATGCCGTATAAGCCGGCGTTCAGGTTGAGCGGGGCGCGGCTGAATGCGGCGCTGCATCTGGCATTCGTGCAGCCGAAGGATAAGCCGGCGACCATTCTGCTGGATGGACGCGCGGCGCTGAAGTCGCTCGGACTGGCGGAGCGCGACGGCGAACCGGTGCTCAAGCTGGGTGAGTTGTCGGTGCAGTTCGGGAAGATGGATCTGCTGGCAAAGCGTTTCGATATCACACGCGTGGGGATCGATGGGCTGGATATGTCGATGGCGCGCGGCAGCGATGGACGGCTGAATCTGGAGCGCATGTTCGCGGCGCCGCCAGCACCGCAGGGTGCTGCTGCCCCGCAGGCTGCTGCAGCGCCGGCTCGGACGGCTGCGCCAGTAGGCAAGGGTGTGCAGGTGAACCTGAAAGAGCTGGCGATTAGCGATGCCGCACTGCGCTACGACGATGCGCCGCTGCAGGCAGCCGTGCACAAGTTCAGCGTGAAGGTGCAGGATATCGCGGCCGACACAGGCAAGAACACCGTCGCCATTGGCGCCATCACGTCCGACAGTGCGGACATCGAATACCGGCAGGGCCGCAGCAAGGCCAAGGCGGCAAGTGCGACGGCCGCCAAGGCAAGCGCAGCGCCTGCTGCGTCTTCCGCATCCTCGGCGGAGAAGCCGATGCTGGTCACGATTGCCAAACTCGATATCAGCGACTGGTCCGCAAAAGTGGAAGATGGCAGCCACGCCGACCCGGTGGCGTTCAAGCTGTCGCCATTCAGACTTTCGCTGCAGGATTATTCGACTGCGCCGGCAAGCATCAGTACCGTGGATCTTCAGACCACCGTCAACAAATCCGGCCAGCTGGGCATCAGGGGCAAGCTGGCAGCCTCGCCGTTTGACGCCGACCTGGCGCTGGACGTTAAGAACTTCGACCTGCTGCCGCTGCAGCCTTACGTGACCGATTACGTGAACCTGCGTCTGAAGCAGGCGGCAGTCACCGCCAAAACCCAGCTCAAGTTCGCGTCCGGCAAGGGCAGCCTGAAAGGCAATATCGCGGTGAACCGCCTGGATACGGTGGACAAGGCCAGCGCCAACGATTTCCTCAGCTGGAAAACGCTGGCCTTCGACGGCATGGACATGCAATTCAGTCCCTTCGCGCTGAGCGTTGACCGGGTTGCGCTGGCTGATTTCTTTGCGCGCGTGATCATTGACCCTACTGGCCGCATCAACGTGCAGGACATCACGCGCAAGGAAGGCGAGGAGGAGCGCAGCCTGACGGAGGCCGGTGCACGTGCCAAAAATGCCCAGGCGGCGCAGGCGCAGCGCAAGGCGGCGGCGGTTGCCGCCGCCACGCCAGCCGAACCGCTGCCGCCTATCCGCATCGGCAAGCTGGAATTGAACGGCGGGCGCGTGCGCTTTACGGATAACTTCATCAAGCCGAACTACACGGCCAATCTGCGCGATCTGGGCGGCGCGGTGAGCGGGCTCTCGTCCGATGCGGCCAGCAGCGCAAATGTGGCCCTGCGCGGCAATGTGAACAGTGCGCCGCTGTCCATCGCCGGCAAGATCAATCCGCTCAAGCACGACCTGTCGCTGGATCTGCGCGCCGACGTACGCGGCATGGAACTGGCGCAGCTTTCCGCTTATTCGGACAAGTACGTCGGCTACGGCATCGAGAAAGGCAAGTTGACGTTCGAGGTCGCCTACCAGCTGGAGAACCGTCAGCTCAAGGCGGAGAACCGCCTGGTGCTGGACCAGCTCACCTTCGGCAAGGAAAGCACCAATCCCGATGCGACCAAACTGCCGGTGAATCTGGCCGTGGCCTTGCTGAGCGACCGTAATGGCGTGATCGACATCAACGTGCCGATTGGCGGTTCGCTGGACGATCCTGAATTCTCCATCGGCGGCATTATCCTGAAGATCATCGGCAACGCGATCATGAAGACCGTCACCGCGCCGTTCGCGCTGATTGGATCGCTGTTCGGCGGCAGCGGCGAGGAATTGTCCACGCTGGAATTCGATAGCGGACGCGCCGTCGTGCTGCCGGCAGGCGAGGGCAAACTGAAGTCGCTGGCGAAGGCTTTGACCGAGCGGCCCGGCCTGAAGCTGGATATCACGGGCCGCTACGACACGGCCGAACAGGACGCGATGAAGCAGGCGGCCGTGGACCGCAGGCTGCGCGCGCTGAAGCTGAAGGATCTGACGGCGCGCGGCGGCACGCCACCGGAAGGCGGCGTGGTAGTGAGCAAGGAAGAACGCGCCGCGCTGCTGGAGCGCGTGTATAAGGACGAAACCTTCGCCAAGCCGAAAAACGTCATCGGCCTCACGAAGTCGCTGCCGCCGGAGGAAATGGAAAAGCTCATCCTTGCCAATACCGTGATCGACGAAGACGATTTCCTGGCGCTGGGTAATCGCCGTGCGCAGGCGGCGCGCGACTGGCTGATCACGACCGGGCAGGTGTCCGGCGAGCGCATCTTCATCGTCGGCGCCAAGCCTTCATCCAAAGAGGACAAAGGTTCGCCAAGCCGCGCCGATTTCGCCCTGCATTGACCCTTGCCTGCGCGCCGTGCTGCGCGAAGCGAAACGTGCAACAATGGTGGCTTATTGCCGGGAGAATGCATCATGATGCTGCAACTGGGTGAGCACTCGCTGTACTACGAAACTTTCGACGGCGATGCAGCGCGTCCCGTGCTGGTGTTCCTGCACGAGGGATTGGGCTGCACCGCCATGTGGAAGGACTTTCCGCGCCGCCTGTGCGCAGCTACCGGATACGCCGGGCTGGTATACGACCGGCTGGGCTACGGACATTCTTCACCGCTGGGTGAACGCCGCAGCATCCACTACCTGCACGAATATGCACTGGCCGAGTTACCTCAGGTGCTGGTGCGCCTCGTCGCGGGGCGCGACTACATCCTCGTCGGGCACTCCGATGGCGGCAGTATCGCGCTGCTGCATGCGGCGGCGCGTCCGGTGGGATTGCGCGGCGTGATTACCGAGGCGGCGCATGTCTTCGTGGAACCGGTCACGCTGGAAGGCGTGCGCGTGGCGCGCGATGCACATGGCGCGGGCAAGATGCGCGGGCTGCATAAGTATCATGGGGATAAGGCGGAGCAGATTTTCTCTGCGTGGTCGGATACCTGGCTGGAACCGGCGTTCGTGCACTGGAATATCGAATATATGCTGCCGTCCATCGAGTGTCCGGTGCTGGCCATGCAGGGGCGTGACGATCAGTATGGCTCGGTGGCGCAGCTGGATTCGATTGCTTCGAAGGCTGTCAATGCGCGCAAGCTGGTGGTGGATGATTGCAGCCACAGTCCGCATCTGGAGCAGATCGATGCGGTGGTCGAGTACATGGCGGAGTTTATTCAGACGTTGTAATGCGGCAGGCGCTGTCGCGTCCCCAGCGGTCAGTGCAGGCGCGGGCGTGGCATTGGGCGGCTTCGTTGCCGCTGAGGCGTTCGCATTGGCGTAGTTGTTGGGCGGGCAGGTTGCCTGTGGCGTCACCGGAATGGCCGTCTTCGCCGGTTTTTGCATTTGCATTGGCATTGGCGTGTGTGACCAAGGCAGTCAGCAGAGCGATGTCGCTATCGGCGCGCGGTGCGGCGTGTGTACGTGCCGTCCGAACCGCCTGACCCGTTCGCGGCGTGCCTGTTGCCTTGACGGGACTGACACCGGCGGCCTTGCCGGAGATACTTGCGCCTGCGGCGCCTGCGGCAGTGGCTGAGACAGTCCTTGTCTGCGCCGCAACGTGATGCTGCAATGGCTCGTTCACAATCGCTGCCGCCATCCGCTGATCCTCCTGCCCGCTCCTGGGCGCAGCTTTCACGGCAGCCTTGAACACCGTATCAGTCTTCGCGACAGCGTGTGGCGCCGAATCCGTTCCCCACCCCACCACCCCGGCCGACAGCACGGCCACCATCCCCGCCACGCCCAGCGCATAAACCAGATGCCGCCGCGACGATTGCGTCGCCAACGGACGCGGCACGCTACGTCCATGTTCCAGTTGATCGAGTATGCGCTTGGGCGAATTCACATTGCACCTCCAGGATTTGATCTGCGCCGAAGCACGCTGACGGCTTGCGGCCTAGGATGTGGAAGTGTCGCGTTTCGCGCGGCAGTCCGCTTTGATGGAGCGCACCATGTCGGCGATTATCCTGGCCGTGTTGTTTTTGTTCGCATGCATAACCGGTTGGCTGATGCTTTTCCCCGGGACTGGAGAAGCGGTATTGCGCGCCGCCCATAGTGTGGCGTCGCGCACGCCGCTGCGCCGCGTACATTACTGGCTGCTGCTGGGCGCTTGCCTGTTGGTGACCGCGCCGCCAACCGTGGTCTGGCTCGCAGGCGGCAAGGTCGCGCTGCCGGGCAGCGAGGAACGCGCGATCAATGCGCATCTGGAAAGCCTGCTGCGCGGCGAACGGCTGGTAGCCCCTCCACCGCTGCCGCCGCTGGCCTTTACCACGGCCGAAATAGCGCTGGTGCGTCCCATGCTGGACAGCGCCAACCGCAACTGGACACTGCTCGATGCAGACTTCAACCGTCGCCTGCTGGCCGTCTTCAAGATCATGCGCGAACAGCACGGCTACGATATGGCGCTGCTGGAAGGCTACCGCAGCCCCGAGCGCCAGAACCAGCTGGCCGACGCCGGCGCTCATGTCACCAGCGCGCGTGCCTTCCAGAGCTACCACCAGTTCGGACTCGCCGCCGACTGTGCCTTTTTCCGTGAGGGACGGATCGTGATTTCGGAGCGCGACCCGTGGGCGATGCGCGGCTATCGGCTTTATGGTGAAACCGCTGAATCGCTCGGGCTGAGGTGGGGAGGGCGCTGGGCCATGATGGATTTCGGCCATATCGAGCTGCGCAAACCGCGCGAGGGGCATTGAGCTTGCTCAAAAGCGCAAGCCTGCGTTGATGGCAACATCGACCGGTCCGTCCTTCCCTATGCGAGCGACCATGCTGCGACGAATCTGGTACTTCCTGACCGACACGCGCAATCTCACCGTCATCGGCTTCACCGCGCTGGCGGCATTTTTCTACCTTGGCGCCGAAGTGCTGGAGCTGGCCCTGGTCTGGGCCATTGGCGCAACGCTTGGCTGCCTGCTGTTGTGGGGTTCGGTGTGGCTGGTACGGCGTGTTCTTGCGAAGCGCAATGCGGACCGGCTCGCGCGAGCCATGGAGCCGGCGCCTGTGACGCCCGGCCAGCAGCAGCGCGACGACATCAGCGCCATCCGCGAGACGATGTCGAAAGCGATTGCGACCATACGGCGTTCGAAGCTGGGCGTAGTGTCCGGCAAGCGGGCATTATACGAACTGCCGTGGTATATGATCATCGGAAATCCTTCGGCAGGAAAAAGCAGCGCCGTCACGCAGTCAGGCCTGCAGTTCCCGTTTGCTGACAACAAGGTGGTGCAGGGCGTAGGCGGTACCCGCAACTGCGACTGGTTCTTCACCACCGAAGGCATCCTGCTCGATACGGCCGGACGCTACTCCGTGGAAGAAGAACACCGGAGCGAGTGGCTGGGTTTCCTGGACCTTTTGAAAAAGCAGCGCTCGCGCGCTCCCATTAACGGCATTCTGATCGCCGTCAGCATCGCCGAATTGCGCAGCGGCGATCCGGACGCGGCGATCACATTGGCGCGTGGCTTGCGCAAGCGCGTGCAGGACCTGATCGAACATCTTGAGGTTTTCGCTCCCGTATATGTGCTGTTTACCAAGGCTGACCTGATTGCTGGCTTCAGCGAGTTTTTCGATCACACAGAACGCGGCGAACGGGAGCGAACCTGGGGCGCGACCAAGCCCTACAGGCGCAAGGCAGGCAGCAAGGAAATGCTGGCCTTCTTCGACCAGGCGTTCGACGAGCTGTGCGAGGGCCTGAAGGATATGGGTATCGCGAATATGACGCAGCAGCGGCGCGACCGTCTGCTGCCGGGCGTCTTCACCTTTCCGCTGGAGTTCGCAGGTGTACGAACGCCGTTGCGGGCGTTTCTTGCGACGCTGTTCGAAGATAATCCGTTTCAGTTCAAGCCGGTTTTCCGCGGGTTCTACTTCACCAGCGCATTGCAGGAAGGCGTGCCAGAAAGTCCACAGTCGCAGCGCGTGCTGCGCCGTTTTGCGTTAGCGCGCTCCGGTCCTGCCGCAGGAAAGGATGATGTCCAGCGCAACGCACAGCGCCAGGCGCTGTCGGGTTTCTTTCTTCTTGATCTCTTCCGCAAGGTGATCTTCGCCGACCGGCATCTGGTATCGCAGTATGCGAGCCGCACGCGTCTGCGCCTGAAGTATGCAGGCTTCTGTGCGGCAGCCGTTCTGCTGGGCAGCGCATTGGCAGGATGGAGCTGGTCGTATGCTGCGAATCGGGATCTGGTGCTGGCCGTGCAGGCGGATCTGGAAAAGGCCGTGCATGTGCAGGACCGGCGCATCGACCTGCAATCGCGGCTGCAGGCGCTGGAAATCCTGCAGGAGCGTGTCGTACAGCTGGAAAAACTGCGGCGCGATAGCCCCTGGCTGCTGCGGCTTGGCCTGTATCAGGGCGAGCTACTGGAGCGGAAACTGCGTGAGGAATACTTCGCCGGCATGCGCGAGGTGCTGGTCAAGCCGGTTACCGTCAGCCTGGAGACGCTGCTGTACGAACAGGCCAATGCCGGACCCGAAGAGGCATACAGCGCACTGAAGACCTACCTGATGCTGTGCGAACCGGTGCGCGCCGATGCCGCCCATCTGGGCGATCAGCTGACACGTCACTGGCGTGGCTGGCTGGAGTCGAATCGCGCCAATATGCCGCGCGAGCAGATGATCCGCAGTGCGGAGCGCCTGATGACCTTCTACCTGATGCAGACGGCCGATCCACTCTGGCCGCGTGTCGAGCAGAAGATCACGCTGGTCGATATGGTGCGCGAGAACCTGCGGCGCGTGGTGCGCGGAATGCCGGCACGCGACCGGGTTTATGCAGAAGTGAAGGCGCGGGCGGCAACGCGCTTTCAGGCTGTGAGCGTGTCACGCATTGTCGGCGAACAGGACCAGGCGCTTGTAGCAGGCAGCCATTCCATCCCGGGAGCGTTCACGCGCGAAGCCTGGGAAAAGTATGTCTCGGGCGCATTCCGCGAGGCGGCCAGCCGCGAGCTGCAAAGCACGGACTGGGTGTTGAAGACGTCCGTGCGCGATGACCTGACGCTGGAGGGCAGTCCGGAGCAGATCCAGCGCAACCTGGTCGAGATGTACAAGGCCGAGTATGTACGCGAATGGCGGCAGTTCGTGCAGGGCATCGCCGTGGCGGACATGGACAGCTTCAATGGCGCCGTCGGCGCCATGAACCGGCTGGGCGATCCGCAGTCTTCACCCATCGCCAAAATCCTGGCGGTGGTCCATGCCCAGACTTCGTGGGACGATCCCGCCGCTGCCAGTCCCGCTGCGGCGCAGGCGCAGGCGGGCCTGGTTGGCTGGCTCAAAACGCGGCTGCTGCATCGCGTTCCATTGGAAGCAGCGCGGCTTATTCCTGAGCGGACGGCGGGAGCTGTCGGCAAGGAGTTCGCGGCTCTTGGCAGGCTGGTGGCGGTGCGCGACAAGGATGCTTCGCTGCTGCGCGCCTATCTTGATGCATTGTCACGCCTGCGCACGCGGCTGAATACCCTGAAGAACCAGGGCGATCCCGGTCCCGGCGCGCGTCAAATCATGCAGCAGACACTGGAAGGTTCGGGTTCCGAGCTTGCGGATGCACTGCGCTTCGTGGACGAGCAAATGCTGATGGGCCTTTCCGATGCGCAGAAGCAGGCCATCCGTCCGCTGCTGGTGCGGCCGCTGATGCAGACCTTTTCCGTGCTGATCGGCCCCGCAGAGGCGGAAATCAACAAGACCTGGCTGGCGCAGGTCTATGAGCCATTCAACCGCAACCTGGCGGGCAAGTATCCGTTCACCTCCGCTGCGCGCATCGAAGCCAGCCAGGCGGAGATTGCGCAGTTCTTCGGGCCGGAAGGTCTCGTTGCGAAGTTCGTCGGCGCGTCCATGGGAGCGTTGGTCGTGCGGCGCGGGGACGTGATTTCTGCGCGTACCTGGGCAGACATGGGCATCACGCTGGCGCCGGTGGCTGTGCAGCGCCTTCCCGGCTGGATGGCGCCGGTTGGCGCCGGCGGCGCGGCTGCTGGCTTGTCCGCTGCGCAGACAGTATTTCAGATCCTGCCATCACCCTCAGCCGGCACGCTGGAATACACGATCGAGATCGACGGCCAGCAGCTGCGTTACCGGAATACCCCAGCGCAGTGGGTAAGCCTGGTGCACCCGGCGCCCGCCGGCGTGCCGGGCGTGCGTATCACCGCTGTGACCTTCGACGGGCGTAGCGTGGAGCTGTTCAATGAGCCTGGCCAGTTCGGGCTGCGGCGCATGATCGATGCAGCGGCGCGTACCCGCAAGGAGGGCGGCGTGCACGAGCTACGCTGGGCCGCAGGCGGAGTGTCGGTGGCAGTGGAGCTGAAGATTGTCAGTAGTGCCGACACGAACGCGGCCGGAGCATCGCAGGAGCAAGGTTTCAACGGCTTGCGCTTGCCCGAAACGATTGTGGGCGTTCCGAAGGCGGAGCAGGTGCCCCTTGCGCCGCCGGTCATGGCTGCGGCGGGAGGGCAATGATGACAAAGCTGATCGTCAGTTATTTCGGCAAGGTCCCGGCGCGCGCGGATTTTGTGAAAGCGTCCGGTGACCGTGTTCTGGCCGGGCTGCTGGACCGGTGGCTGGCCGACGCAATGAACCAGCTGACCTGCAATCCACGCTGGCGGCTGCATTACGACGTGCTGCGTCCATTGCATTTTGCCTTTGTCGGGACGCGCAACCGGGCGGCCATCGCCGGTCATCTGGCGGCCAGCCGCGATCAGTCGGAGCGCCGCTTTCCGTTCATGACCATGAGCGCATTGCGGCTGGACGATCCGCTGGCATTCCTGCCATGCAGTCCGCTGGCGCTGGCGTCTCTGTGGACGCAGCTGGCCGATGCCACATCCACGGTATTGACGGCCCACGATCCGGGACCGGGGCTGGCGCATCTCGGGGGGCTGGTTATCGATGCGGACATGGAGGGCGAGGAGCATGCCCGGTCGCTGCAGTCGTTCCTGGCGCAAGCCACCTTGGCGGATGTGGACATGCTGCTTGGCGCGCCCGGCACGGCGCGGAGAATGGTGCTTGCACTCGGTATTCTGCTGCGTCCACTGGCGATTGAGCCGCAAGCGAAGCTGGATAAGAGCCTGGTGCTGCCGCTGCCCTCGGCACCTGGCGAACGGATGTTGCTGGCGGCATTCTGGCTGGCGCTGACGGCGGCGTTCCTTGGCCAGGCCGATATTGAGCTGGTGCTTTTCCTGTGCGAGCACGATGGCCGTCATCAGCTGATTGCAGGCTTTAACGGCGCCAGTGCCGATACCCTGCAAGCCGTGATCGATCCTGAGTTTGCAGCCGGCCAGCAGATTGTGCTGGAGGATTGCGACTGGATCGAAGGCGAGTTGCCGAACCTTCCCTGCGCCCAGGCGCTGTCCGCACGGCTGGCCCAGTCACGGCTGCCGCTGGACACGGTGCTGCGGATGTTCCGCGAGAGCTTTGCCTGAAAGGAGGATGCCATGCGGCGCGAATTGCGTGTATTGTTGCCTGTATTGTTGTCTGTTTTGCTGCCTGTTTTGCAGCCCGGCTTACTGCCTGCTGTTCACGCGCAGCCGGCGTCGCCGAAACCGGGCCAGATCCTGATCGGCGGCACCGTCCCCGACGAAGCCACCAAAGCCGCTTTGCTGCAGAAGGTGCATGAACTCTACGGGCCGGACATCGTGGCGGACCGGATCGCGATCGGCGCCGTGTCCATGCCGGCGGGCTGGACATCGTATGTACAGCGCCTGATCGCGCCCAACCTGAAGCTGGTCAGCAAAGGCCAGTTGAAAATCGACGGCAACAACGTCAGCATACGCGGCGAGGTCGCGAATGAGGCGCAACGGCAGCAGATCGCGAGCGATATGGCCACCAGCCTGAATCCAACCTACACGGTCAACAATGGCCTGCGCGTCAGCGCGGTGGAGCAGGAAGTGCTGGACGACGCACTGGGCAGGCGCATCATCGAGTTCGAAAGCGGAAAGGCGGTAATCCGCCCGTCCGGCCAGGCAATCCTGGATGAAATGGCGGCAGCCCTGCAGAAGGTGAAAAACAAGAAGGTGGAAGTCATCGGCCACACGGACAACACCGGCTTGCGTGATACCAATCTGGCACTAAGCCTGGCGCGGGCAGAGGCGGTACGCAGCTATCTGGCCGCCAGGAGCATCGATGCAGCCAGGATCATGGCATCAGGCCAGGGACCGGACCGTCCGGTCGTGGAGAATTCGACGGCGGAAGGCCGCGCGCGTAACCGCCGCATCGAATTCCGCGTGGCGGACTAGGGCAGGGTGATCGTCAGGCTGGCGGGGCGCGGCGCCAGCCTGACGATGCCGGCATAGGGTGACATCGCGGCATGCGTGCCTTCATCCAGCGCTGATTTCATGGCCAGGAATACGCCTGCCCCCAGCAAGGCAAACACGGAACACAGCACCCACAGCGGCAGGCCGCCGCGCAGTTTGTGCACCACATCGTCCGGACGATCCGCACGTGGCGCGAAACCCTTGCTGCGGCCCTTGATGTGCACGATCTCGTCGCCAAGACGGGCCGTGATGTAGGCAAGGCGGTCGCCTTCGTCCAGTGCATATTTGCCGCGGAAGCCGAGCAGCAGGCACATATGGAAAACCTGCAGCGCCTGCAGGCGCGCACCGCCCTTGCTGCGCAGTGCTTCCAGGCGTTCGAAGAAGTGTTCTCCCGCCAGCTGGTCGCCGAACTGCAGCAGCTGCAAGGGCCGCCTTTCCCACGCGGTGCGCAGCGTAAAGCTGGACGCCAGCAGGATCTCGTCGAGCGCTGCGCACCACGCGTATTTTGCGGCTTCGATATCGTCGCCGTGAGCGCGCAGCTTGCGGGCTTCGGCATCGAATTCGGCAAGGAAGGATGTCACCTTGTCCATGAACTCTTCCTGGGATGGGGGCGTGCTGCCATTCTTCAGCAGGAATAGCAGGTGGAAGCCTTCGTGCATCAGATCCAGCAGCGACTGGATACGTACACCATCGGCGCCGGCGGTGCCGCCGAACAGGGTGGGCGCTGCGCGCCTTTCGACCTGGGGCGTCATGCCGTCACCGCTATCAGATCAAGCCGCAGGTCGCGAATGCCAGCCGGGACGTAGATGGAGATGGATTGCGCCTTGAGCATCTGCTCGTACAGCACGCTGCGATTCTCCAGCGCGAAATAGCAGGTGTCCGGACGTACCGGAATCGCGGCAGGAACCTGCGGCACGTGCATGATCTTCACGCCGGGCATGGCGGACAGCACACACTTCTCGACATCGTCCGGCGCACCGGCTTTCACGCGCAGCGGCACCACTTCGACCAGTTCCAGCGCCGGCATGGCGGCGCCGATGGCCAGGTACAGCGAAGTGCCCGTGCCGATCTTTCCGGAATCGAGTTTGCCAAGGTGGTAGCAGGGCTTTTCCTCGGTGAGCGCAATCGAGAAGTAGCGGGCGGAGATCACCGTATCCAGCAGGTCGCGGATGATGTTGTCCAGCTGCTCGAAACCTTCCGCAGGACTGGCGTGGTCGTACACGGGAAGCTGGTTGAGCTGGTAGCTTTTCGAATACGTCATCAGCGCGCCTGCAAGTCCCAGCATGGCTTCGAACAGACGTTCCGGGTGCAGCTGCGGATGCCGCAGGTAGTGCATCAGTATGGCGGCCGAGGTACTGGTCGTGTGCAGCAGCCAGAAGCTCGACACGTCGCCGGAGCGGAATTCGATCACATTGCGGCTTGGCTCGCGCATATGCCCCTGCAGTGCGTTGACCTTGGCCTGCAGCGCGTCCAGCAATTGTTCCAGGCGCGCCTTCAGGCGCGGTGTCGCCGAGATGGATAGGGTGGGCGGCAGGAAGGCGGGGTCGTGTTCGAAGCCGCCGGAGACAATGCGCCTCAGGTGAGCAACGGGGATGCAGTCGGCTGCATTGCGGGGCTCCAGATCGGTCACAAGACGCACGGCCGGCTTCAGATAGGAGAGCTCGGCTGCCATCGCTTCGGAGAACAGGTCCAGCGTTTCGCGGTCCTGCCGCACGAAACGCGCATCCGGGGTGTACGTGTCTGGTTGGCCGTAGTTGACCGCGCCAGGCGTGACCAGAGCCAGCGAGGCGTAGCAGGTGATTTCCTGCACGGCGGAGGGAATGCTGCCCAGGTCGAGCGCGGAGGGCAGCGGATCGGCATGCGGCGCATCGACCAGGGCGCCGTCGCGGAACATGGCACAAAAGCTATCCAGCCGCAGCAGATTGTTTTTTAGTGCGGACATGTCCCATTTCATGGAGCGGATGCCCCAGAGATAGGGATGGATGCCTTGCGTGACGCTGTGCAGGCGGGCTTCGTGATAGCGGTCCTGCTGCTGGAAATGCTGCGGACGCAGGAATAGTCCCTCGCTCCACAATAGCTTCGATGGTTCGGTCATGCGGTTCCCCTTATTGGCAAACTGCGCCGGACGGTACGGCGGCAAGCGGCTTTGCGCCTGAACCTGCTGTCATCGAACATGCTTGCAGGCCGACGGTGATGCCCTGTTGCTCGGCATCCGCTGCGGCAAAGGAAAGCCGCCATTGCTGGCGTGCCGGTTTGCGGAACAGACCGACCACGCCGATATAGGCCACATCCCGGTCGAGTTTTTCGACCGCCTCCAGCCGCTGGCCGGGAACCAGCGTGACTTCGCGCATTTCGATCACGTCGCCGCCAAGGTCGGCCCCCTTCAGCATGGAATCGAAAGTGGCGCGTTCGAACGCAGCCAGCTGGCGCAGCTTGTAGATGCGCATTAGCAGCGACAGAGGCTGGCCGCGCGGTCCTTTATTCAGGCCGGGCGCGGCATGCAGATGCAGTGTGGCGCGGCGCTGCGGCGGCTCGGCAATGCGTACCGGCCCGCAGGCAGCCAGTAGCAGTAGCGCGGAGATGATGGACGTGAGCTTCATGGCGTCTCCCTGAAAACAGGTGTCCATTAAAGCTTCGCGGCGTGGCGCGGCCTTTGCGGCGCCTCAAACAGCGGCGGGCGCGCGGCCTTCCGTTTGAGGCAGCGCAATCGTCAAAGGACGAGGCGCCCACAAAATGGCGGTCACCGTGCAGAAGGAGACAACAATGCGACTTCATATGATTCCCGTCGTGGCCGGCGCTGTGCTGCTGGCGGCCTGCGCCACCGAAGGACAGCAGATGCGTACGGAGCCAATGCCGTCCGCCACCCTCGAAGCCATGCTTTCCGATGCCGACCGCGCCAGCGCTGGCGGGCAGCATGACAACGCATACGCCATCCTGAAGAACGCCAGTGCAGCCTGGCCTGCCGAGAAAACGCCATGGATCCGGATGGCGCAGATGAAGTTCGATCGCGGCAGCTACGGCGAGGCGATCAACCATGCGCTGGAAGCGCTGCAGCGCGATCCGGGCGACCGCCAGGGCAACAGCATCGTCGCCGTCAGTGGACTGCGCCTGTCCACCAAGGCGCTGGCGGATCTGAGCCAGCAGAACAATCTTGGCGGATCGGTGCGCAGCGAGGCACAGGAGCTTGCGAAGCTGCTGCGCTCCAGTCTCGGAGAGGATGTGCTGGTGCCGCAGCCGGTGGCGCGCCAGGTGCGGCGTCCCTTGCCTGCGGCGCCGCGCGGCAATCCATCGGCGGCCGGCAAGG